>Ga0180009_10004121_pt1 | contig 16193 bp, 25 predicted proteins | sample OS_PC_MetaG_FD_123537 | JGI IMG/M metagenome (GOLD analysis project Ga0180009, IMG submission 123537) | Groundwater microbial communities from the Aspo Hard Rock Laboratory (HRL) deep subsurface site, Sweden - OS_PC_MetaG | ecosystem: Environmental > Aquatic > Deep subsurface > Groundwater...
AATGACAATGGTGTTTGTGTTGATACTTGTAATAATCATCATTGGAGTGAAATAATTGATTATGAGTATGTTGGTGATGATTGGCAATTTGATGAGAAACCTTGGGGTAATCAACAAGTCCTATTTAAAGATAGTTGTGATTCATTTTTAGACCTGTCAAATATGGAAGTTGTTGATCATGAATATTGTCCAAGAAACAAAGAAGAAGATTAAATAATGTTTGAAGAATATAGAGATATTCCCTCAAGGCTTGGAGATTATCATGTGGTAAAAGATAATAACGTTCACTGGGCAAAATTTCAAATATTTCAATTCAAGACATTTAAGGATAAGATTACCCATGAAATTACAAGAGTTGTCAAACAAGAAGGAGATAATTATGTTGGTCCAGTTAAGTTAATGCGATACTGTTCGTCAACAAAAGAGTTCCAGGTTAAACTTCCATTTAAGATTTCTGATAGAACATTTGAGTTTAGTGATCCTTGGATTGCCTTGGATTGTATTAAGGAAAAAATTGAATAAGGTTAAGGAAACAAATAAGTAATGCCACCAGTATTTAATTTTGGAGATGTTGTAGAATTCAAGTATCATGGACGATACTCTCACGATCCAAATCCTGTAATTTTGATAACACATCCTAACTGGTCTGGAAAAATTCAGGGCATAAATATTAATTATCTCACGGAATTACAATTAATACATTTATTAGCTCTGTCACACCCAGATAGGGCTGAAGATTTAACACTTGGATTTCCTGCTATTAGGGCTGAACTAAAAAAGATAGGCAAAGTTCCAGATATAACAAAACCATTAGAGTTTTATGGTCTTGTATTAGAAAATCCTTCACGAAGATTAAATGTTTACCGTCAATATTTCCCCAATAACATGTCCAACGTTCAATTTAGAACAGCAGCATTATTACAAAAGTATACACAAAAAGCTGAAGAAGAGCGTAAAAAGGTAGAAGCTCAAGCACAAGCGCAACAAGAAGAATATTTAAAACAACAAGAGGAACTAGCGCAAAAAGAGCAAGAAAGAATTGAACAAGAGAGACAAGAGCGTGAAGAAGAAAAAGAACGTGAAGAAGAAATAGAACAAGAACTTGATGAAGCTAGAAAAAGAAAAAAGAAAAAGTTAAAAGAGTCAAAAAAGCGTAAACATCCAGCAATAAAGCGTGCAAAAAGAAAGAAATAGGACATAGTTTAGCAAAATCACTTTATTTTACATCAAATAATGCTATAATTATGATAAGACATAAACAATAGGGGGATAAGAAAATGGAATCAAAATTTATTCAATTGGGAACAAACTATTTTACAAGGGAAGAAAATATTTCAACGTTTGAATATCATATTGTCAAACAGGGATATTGTATTGTTGTACATGGTTGGAAAGATGGTAAGGAAGTACCAATTTGGTCTGCAACTGTAGAAAAAGAAGAAGATGCACAAGCATTATTAAGTTCAATTAGAGTTCAATTTTAAGTTAACACTTGGAAAAATAGGATGTTGTAATGAAAAGATTAGTGACGATTGATTATGTATTTATTTTTTGGACAGTTTTTTTTGTAATTCTTAATCTTATATTGGCATTTACTATATCACCACTGTCTTTGTATCCTGCAATAATTAGTGCAATACTTTTTCCGTGCATATGGTTATATTGTGCTTATTGTTTCCCATTAAGCGAATTACATGTACGTTATTGTAGGTTTGTTAACAAGCGTATATTCAGGAAAAATGATGGACGATAACAACAGACAAACAATATTATTAATTGATGGTCTTAATGAATTCATGCGAAATTTTGTTGTTAACCCTATGCAATCTGCTACTACTGGTGAATTAATTGGTGGCACGTTTGGATTTTTAAGGACATTATCTTTTCTTGTTTATAAGATAAGACCCGATAAAGTTGTTATAGCTTGGGAAGGAAAAGATAGTTCTAAAAAGAGAAAAAAGATATTACCAGAATATAAACTTGGCAGGAAAACACCAAAGTTAAATAGGTTTTATGAAGAAACAGAAGATGACGTTTTAAACAGTAAACGTGAACAATTAGCCTTGACCTTGAAATATATCAACTTATTACCTATTCACTCAGTATTAGTTGAAGGTTTGGAAGGCGATGATATTATTGGTTATTTGACCACGGAACATTTCAAAGATGACAAGAAAATTATTGTATCAAATGACAAAGACTTTTTTCAGCTTTTATGTGGACCAACAGTTATCTATAGAACAATCAAAAGAGAATATGTAAATAAGAAATATATTCTTTCTAAGTTTAACATATTGCCTGAGAATTTTGCAATAGCCAAATCAATACAAGGAGATCCATCAGATAATATTAGTGGCGTAAAAGGAATAGGGTTTAAAACAATGATCAAGTTATTTCCAGAGCTATCTGAAAAGGTTATAACAATTGATGACTTGGTTAATACAGCAAATGCAGTACAAAAAAAGAGTAAACTTTTAGAAAGATTTTTGGATAATATAGATACGGTCAAGACTAATTATAGGGTAATTGGGTTAGACAACAAGCTAATAAGTTTAAGCCAGATAAATAAAATAGAGTTTTCCCTAAACAAAGAGCTAAAGTATGATAAGATGAAGATATTAGAAGAGGTTATGAAGGATGGTATTACAAAATTACACTTTAATTGGTCAAATGTTTTTGCATATCTCTTAAACAACAAATAGATGGAGGTCTTTATGAACTTAGTAAAACTTTTTAGAGAAAAATTCCCAGAAGAAGAAATCAAGGTTGATTCCAGTGGGGAAAGGTTAATTGTTAATGGCTTTGATACACAAGCCGATTGGAAAAAAACAACAGAAACATTCAATGATTTATCAAGAGAAGACTTAGGTGAATGGATCTATATGAACTGTGAACTGATGGCTTCCTTCCTTACACTACAACGGAAAAATATTAGTTAATTTTTGTCAGTACAATTTGTTTTCCTACAAGAGATAAAAAAACATGGGCATATCTGCAAAAACATTTGATGAATTTGGGGCAGACTTTCAAAGAAAAATAGTCCAAGCCTTACTCGTGGATAAATCATTCGCAGAACAAATGATAGAAATGTTAGATGTTAACTATTTTGGATTGAAATATCTCAGAACAGTGACATCAAAGTATTTTAAGTATTATGAAAAATATAATACATTCCCCTCTTTCCCATTATTAGTAACAATATTAAGAGATGAACTTGGTAATGATGGAGAAGAGAAATTAGTAAAAAGACAAATATTGGAGTATCTTAAAAATATAAAGTCGTCACCGCTTAATGGAGATATCGGATACGTAAAAGAAAAATCGTTGGAATTCTGTAAAAGTCAATCCATGAGAAAATCTTTGTTGAAGTCAATTGAAATGATTGAAGAAGGTAATTATGATGGAGTTGTTGCAGAAGTAAAATCGTCAATTGAATTAGGTGGAGAAAGAAATTTAGGTCATGATTATCATGAACAAATAGATGACAGAATGAAAGTGGAGACAATTGAAGCTATCAGAACAGGATTTGCTGTATTGGATGATGTAAATATTTTAAATGGTGGGTTGGCAAAAGGAGAATTGGGTGTTATATGCGCGCCTACTGGTGCAGGGAAAAGTTTATTTTGTGCAATATTAACAGCAAATGCTATGAGAAATGGTAAAAATGTTGTTTACTATACACTTGAATTGGATGAAAAAACTATAGGAAAAAGAATTGATTCAAACTTCTCAACAATACCACAAAATGAACTTCACTTGTATGAAGATGTTGTAAAAGAGGCAATAGGAAAATATGCCAAGGGAAAACTAAAAATAAAATATTATCCAACTAAAACAGCGTCAGTACAAACAATAAGATCTCATCTAAATAGATTAGCCATACGAGGCTTTATACCTGATATGGTAATAGTAGATTATGCAGATGTGGTTCGCGGATCAAGATATTTAAATGAAAAAAGACTGGAAGTTGAAGCAGTATATGAAGATTTGAGAGGTATGGCTGGTGAATTGGAAATACCTATTTGGACTTGTTCACAAATAAATAGATCTGGAAGCGATGATGAAATTATAGAAATATCAAGCGTAAGTGAAAGTTGGGCAAAAATGGCTGTTGCCGATGTAGTCCTAACGCTATCCCGAAGATTAAAAGATAAAATGAACAACACAGGAAGGTTGTATGTTGGAAAAAATCGTCGAGGTCGGGACGGGATAGCGGTCCCCCTAATCCTTGATCCGTCCCGCGTTCAATGTGAGATATATGAAAAAATGGATACTAATATTGTTGAGAAGATGGCAAAATCTGGTGGTGGATTTGATGTGGGTGAAATGTTGCAACAAAATGGTGTACGATCAGCTTTCCAAGCTTTTCAAAATAGAAAAAATGTTAATGGTGATGATGAAAAAAGTGATGAAGATGAAAAATAAATGACAAAAAACCTAGTATGTGGTTATATTTATAGGTGTGGGTAGAGGACAGGGAAGTCATGATCCTTGCCGAAACCTAGTTAAGTAAGCTAACTCTTCCACACATCTATAACCCTGACTAGGAGGATCAAACTATGTCATTAATTAAAATTAGAGAAGAAAGTTATGTTTCTAAACAAGGACACAAAATAACAAAAAGAATTGTAGTTCTTAAGTGTGATGGTAAAAATTGTTATGATAGTGAGGGAAATGAAAAAATATTTGAAAGGAAGTATGTCGCTACTATCTTGGAGAGAAAGCTACATTTTTGCTGTACAAGTTGTGCGAGTAGGAATACAGCCACTAATCCAGAAAGAGTGCAAAAAATTATGATCACAAAAATGAAGCGTTACGGAAATCCACACTATAATAATATTGACCAACACAAACAAACATGTATTGAGAAATATGGTGTTTCTAACGTTAGTCAAATTAAAGAGGTAAGGGAGAAAAAGATAATTACAATATTAAAGAATTTTGGCGTTTCTAATCCCATGAAAAGTGAGAGTATAAAAAATAAGGCAAAAAAAACAAATCTTAAAAGATATGGATGCACCAACCCAATGCAAAATGAAGGAATAATAAAGAAAGGTCATGAAACCAAAAAACGTAACAACTCATATGGCAAGTCTAAGCTTGAAGATTTACGTTACAGTTATTTATGTGAGCAAGTAAATTCTAACAACATTGAGCGTCAAATACCAATAAATGGTTGGTCCATAGATTTCTTTGATAGTTCTGTCAATGAATACGAAGAATTTCGTGGTGATTACTTTCATGGAAGAAAATATAGTGTTGAGCAACTATTAAGAATGGCAGGAGAAAGAGAAGCAATCTCAGGTAAATCTAAATCTCAGTATCGTACAATTGCAACAACCAAATTGCGCGATATAGAGAAAGACAAATGGTTTGCTGATAATGGATTAGTATTGCGCGTCATATGGGAAAGTGATTTTTTAAAAATGTTGAAGGATAAAGGGGAGTAAAATTGAACAATTATAAGTTGTTACATGGTGATTGTCTTGAAGAAATGAAAAAAATCAAAGATAATTCTATTGATATGGTTTTGTGTGATCCACCATATAATATAACTCAGTGCAAATGGGATTTAGCAATTCCGTTTGAGCCAATGTGGGAACAATTGAATAGAATAACGAAACAAAATAGTGCAATTGTAATATTTGGTTCTGAACCATTTAGTAGTTTTTTAAGAGTCAGTAATATGAATATGTATAAGTATGATTGGATATGGGTCAAAGACAAGGCAACCAATCACTTAAACGCAAAAAAACAGCCTATGCGTAAAACAGAAGTAATATCCGTTTTTTATAAAAAACAATGTATTTATAACCCTCAGCTAACAAAAAAAGAAAAGAAAAATATAAGACCTGCAACCACCATTCGTAAAAATATTGATAATTATGGAAAAATGGATAAAAAGTCACTCAGAGATATTCCAATTGATATGACTTATCCCAATAATATGTTATTCTACAGGGCTTGTTTTGGAGATAAGGGAAAGTCTTTGCACCCCACACAAAAGCCTGTAGAGTTAATGGAATACTTAATTAAGACATATACTAACGAAAGCGACATTGTTTTAGATTTTGCAATGGGCAGCGGTACGACGGGTATAGCTTGTCAAAATTTGAACAGAAACTTTATTGGCATTGAATTGGACAAGAATTATTTTGAAATAGCAAGTAAACGAATGGAGGAGAATAAGTAATTGAAAGTATACACTTATGATGAAGTTTACGATGCAACATTAAAATATTTTGATAATGACGAATTAAGTACAAACGTCTTTATTGAAAAGTATTTATTGTGTAACAAAGATGGTGAATTACTTGAAAAAAATCCTGATGATATGCACAAACGTCTTGCATCAGAATTTGCACGCATTGAATCAAACTATGAAAATCCAATGAGTGAAGACGAAATATATGAATTGTTCAAAAATTTCAAATATATCGTTCCTGCTGGTTCACCCTTATTTGGAGTTGGAAATCCTTATGCGAATACGTCACTAAGTAATTGCGTTGCGCTTCCAAAAATCGACGATAATCTTTCAGGTATTTTTGAAACAGCAAAAAATTTAGCAAATTTGGCAAAGATGAGATGTGGAGTTGGAATTGATTTATCAAATTTACGTCCAGATGGAAGTTCGGTAAATAATGCAGCAAAAACAAGTTCAGGTGCGTGGAGTTTTGCAAAATTATTTTCGGATACAGTTAATATGGTCGCACAAAAAGGAAGGCGCGGTGCTCTTCTCGAATCATTAGACATAAACCATCCCGACATTGAAAAATTTATTACGTGCAAGCAAGATAAATCTAAAATTACAGGAGCAAATATTTCAATCAAGGTTGATGATGCTTTTATGCAAGCTGTTGAAAATGATAGTGATTACGAACTTTCTTGGAATGGTAAGGCAAAAAGATTGGTAAAGGCAAAGAACTTGTTCGGACTTATTGCAAAAACTGCTTGTTCTTCTGGGGAACCTGGATTCCTTCTTTGGGACGAAATGAAAAGAAGGTTGCCACTTAATGATTATCCAGGTTGGGAAATAATTACAACAAATGCTTGTGGTGAAATTCCTATTTCAGCAAATTTTGAAGCAAATATTATAGATTCTTGTCGCCTTATTTCTATCAATGGAACTTCTTTTGTTAAGAATCCGTTTACAGAACATGCCGAGTTTGATTATGATAGTTTCTTTCCTGTTCTTCGTTCAGCAATTCGTCTTGCTGATGATCTTGTTGATCTTGAAATTGAAAAACTACAAAAAATGTCAGATGGTTCAGATGAAGCAGAGATGAAAAAGCTTTATTCTGCACTTATTAATGCTGGAGTTCAAGGAAGAAGAATTGGTGTTGGAATAAATGGTCTGGCGGATCTTTTAATTAAAATGAATCTTCGTTATGGAAGTGAAGAAGCTATTCTATTTATTTCTGGACTTTACAAAAAATACCTAAGATGTGCATATCATGAATCTTGTGTTCTTGCAAAAGAAAGGGGTCCATTCCCAATTTTTGATTGGAACGTGGAAAAGGAAAATTCTTTCATTTGTGATCTTGATGAAGATATACAGGAAATGATAAAGAACAATGGGAGAAGAAATGGAGCATTGTTAACTCAACCTCCATGTGGAACACTTTCCATTCTCATGAAATCATCCTCTGGAATTGAACCAATATTTCAGCTTTCATATATAAGAAGAAAGAAAATTTCACAAGAGGACAAAGAAAAGCCTGATTTTATTGATGAACAAGGAATTAATTGGAAAGAATATACAATTCACCATCCCCTTATTGAAGAATGGGAAAAGGTTACTGGTAAATCAAGAAGTGAAATTCCAAAAGATATTTTTGTTGTTGCTAATGACATTAAACCTATTGATAGGATTAAAATGCAATCTGCAATTCAGAAACATCTTGATATGAGTATTTCTTCTACAATTAATTTGCCAAAAGGAACAACCCCAAAAGATATTGAAGAAATTTATATGAGTGCATGGAAACATAAATTAAAAGGTATAACTGTATACGTTGATGGTTCACGTTCTGGTGTTCTTATTTCTGATGAAAGAAACGGTAAATTCAAATACAACAGTGCACCAAAAAGACCAGTTATATTAGATTGTGACATTCATTCAACATCCATAGATGGTAAACAGCATATTATTATTATAGGCCTGGTAGATAAAAAGCCATATGAAATATTTGCTGGCGAACAAACAAAGATAAAAATACCAAGACGGTACATAAGGGGGAAAATTATAAAAAATGCTTACAAATCTATTCGTTCGACTTATGATTTATCTGTTGGTCAAGATGACGATGAGTTGGTTGTTATTGACATTGTTGAACAATTTGAGAATCCAAACCACTTATCACTTTGCAGAATGATTTCATTATCAATGCGACATGGGACATCACCCAAATATATTGTTGAACAGCTTTCAAAGAACAAGAGTGCTGACTTTCATTCTTTTACAAGAGGTATTGCCAGGGTTTTAAAGCAATATATTAAAGATGGAGAATCAGCTAATGGTATGGAAAAAGAATGTCCATCTTGTAAAAATGGTAAGTTAATTTATCAAACTGGCTGCATATCTTGTTCATGTGGCTGGACAAAATGTGGCTAAAATAGCTTTACAGATGGTAGTTTTGGTGTTATAATTTTATCATAACAATGGAACAAGTGAAGATATTTAACAATAGCAAAGGAGCGTTAGATGTTTATAGAATTGTTATCAAAGAAAAGGGATGAAATATCAAGACTTAATGATAAAATTATGGCTCTTGAAGAAGAGCTATCTCTTATTGATAAAATCAATGAAGATCTTGTTAATGAAGTCGCACGTCTAACAGCAGGCATTGAGGCAAGGGATGAAGCACGTTTTGTGGCTGAATCTGATGGATATGATCGTCAATGGAGAGAGTGTTATTATTGCGGAGCCTTAGAAAGCGATGGGTGCGATAATGAATGTTTTACTAAAATACATCCAATAAAAGAAAAGTAACGACAAGGAACTTTACAAATGGTAGTTTTAGTGTTATGATTTTATTATAACAATGGTTGGTGGAGAAAAAATATGTATAATACTTTAATAACTGTCTTTTTTTTGCTTGTGATCGCTGTCTTTGCAACGGTTTTAATTTATGGATTATCAAATGAAGGTAACGCAAATCGTAATTGCAGGGAAGTATGTTTAGAAAGGGGATGTCATGGAAGCTGTGTAGTGAATAAAAATTTTTTTGTAACAGATTATAAATGTCTTTGTTGGGAAGCAGATAAAATTGTTGTTAAATAATACACAAGGAGAAAAAATGAACATTAAGTTTTCATGGAAAGAAAGTGGTAAGGGAAAGAAAACATCTGTTATGGAAAGAGAGTTTAAAAATTTAGCCATAGAAACAGAAGAAGATGCAAAGGAGTGGGCAAGTAAACAAGCATCAGCTTTGAATCTTAATGAATATACATTTGAAGTTATCAAAGAAGAAAAAGAATAGTTTTATTTAAAAACAATTGGAGTTCACCATGAAAACAAGTGATGTAGTAAATATTCAATATTCTGCTGATTATATACCAGAAACACTTCTTTATAAGTTAAATGAGGAAGATTTAGAACTTCGCAGTTATCTTGACGTTACTGGCGATGAAAAAGTTATTTTGACAAGAATACACTTTAAGGTAACATTTGCTGCTAAAGAAAAAGGAATACTCAGGAAGAATATTAATCATAAATATTCTGGTGAAGCCGTAAGTTATTGTAATATTGCCTTTAACGGAAGAATTAATGTTGATAGACATTATAGTGATTTTGCACCTATGTCTTTTGTTTCCTTTGGTGATATTCCAATGGTTTACATTAATGATGAATTATATGCTATAGCAGAGAAAAATATTGGAAAATTAGAAAAACTCATATTACAGTTTGATTTTAGTCCAAAGTTAAATGAAGATGCTTTTAACAGGGTCTTTTGGAATAAAAAGACTTCCATTCTTAAAAACGATGTTACATTTTTTGCCAACAGTTATGATTGGTTTATATCAAGAGATATACCTTTTAATAGATCATATTTGCTATATGGAGAACCTGGAAATGGTAAAACTATGGCTATTCGCTCTATTGCAAACTTCTTTAATACAAGTCCAGAGACATTTGACTTTTCAGCCAGATATATGTCTCCTGATACAGCCTTTTTAAATTGGATGGTTGGCAAGAAAGTGCAGAAGGTTTCTCCTATTGGTGGGCAAGACAACATGGGCAGGGAGCTATACATTAAAGATAATGAAGAATTTGACGACGATGAATGTGAAAAAACTGAAGAATGTCCTCCTTGTGAAAGAAAAGAAGTAACACCTAAAACACCATATGTAAGATTACTTGTATTAGAAGATCTTGACAGACATTATCCAAAAGATGGTAAGAGTGATACGTCAATATCTTTATCATCAATTTTAAATGCACTTGATGGGGCAGATTCAAGAGGTAATACAATAGTTGTGGCAACAGCAAATTCTCCAGAAAATTTAGATCAAAAGGTGTTATTGCGCCCTGGTAGATTTGATAGAAGAATATGTTTTGAGCCACCAACTATAGAACAAGCCATTTCTTTTTTGGGTGGAAAGTTTAAGGATGGAGATATTGTTTCAAAAGAAATGTTACATACAGTTGCTGACAAGTTAAAGGGTCATAGTTATGCTCTTTTCAATGAATTATTTATATCATCTGCTTCTATTGCGTTTCAAGACAAGAGAAGAAATATTAAGGATGTTGATTTAGAAATGTCATGTGAGGAACACTTGTCTTTTATTTTAGATGTTTTAAAGAAAAGAGGCAAAGATACTATGGGATTTGGAGCATAAAATGGCAATAGGAATATTAAACAAAAACTGGGAAAATCAAATTACTGGAGGGACAATGATGGGTACTAAGATTGAAATGAAGGTCAACTGTAAGAAAGATGCTGTGTTGTTAAAGCTAAAAGAAAACAGGGAAAATCACATTAAGATTTTTGAAGAAAGTGTGCAATCTTATGTTAAAGCTGCGATATGTTATCTTGAAGAAGTTGAAAAACAAATTCATGAAATTAAAGGTGAGCTTGAAGAACATAACTATAAAACAGCCTTAAGGTTAAAACATCCATTGTGTACTATGCCCTTTAATTATGTACATGTTTATGATATAGCTATTGAAATGCTTGAGTGGCACACAGATGATACAATTGAGCTTAGTTCTAACGAGGTAAAGAATTTAATTCAAGATATGTGGGATTGGCAAGGAGAGTTTTTAGGAATTGCCTCTCAATATTCTAGTGTTGCAACAAATTATGCAATATCTAAGGGATATGCTGTGTGGGATGAGGCTTAAATATGTTTAGATAACTATTTTTAAGGCTTTACAGGTGTAGAAAAAGGTGTATACTGGTCATAAGTTTTTGACGATATGGTTATAACAATTTTATGGAGGATTTTTATGGAAAAAATGTTTTTTGTTTTTTGCTTGGTGTTTTTGCTTGTTGGTTGTAGTAAGGCAAAAATTGAGCGTGAGTGTTTAATGAATGGACTTGGAAGTGGTAAGTGTACATTCACAAATATTGATAACAACAATTCAACCGACGGTCAATGTGGCAAAGTTAAGCTATATAAAATTGAAAATACTTCTTATATTGCCAGTTCTTCAGTTTTTTGTTCTGGAGAAATAAAAAGAAAGACTACAGTTGAAAAAGAGTTTAATATTTATCAGATGGATGAAGCATGTCAAGACGAAACGAGAAAGAGATTTCTTGAATTAATGAATGTAGACAGTTCCTCTTTGAGCGCAGAGGAACTAACTTTAAATTTAGAAAAAATGAAGACATTTTCAGATGAACTAAAAAATTCAAAAGCTAAGAAATGGAATGAAATCTGCTTTTTTCAATTTGAAGAAGTAGAATAATATTTTTATTAAAACTAATGGAGGATCTCATGGAAAACACAGGTATTAAATTGGTAGATGAAGTTGTTGAAAAGGTAAACAATGCTCAAGGTGGTCATGATCTAGAAAAGGTTAAGGAATATGTTGAAAGACTTTTTAATCTTGAACAAGAAATGATTGAACTAAGGAACCAAAGAAAGGATCTAAAGACAGAATATAAAAAGACTGTAGATTTAAAATTAGTAGGTAATATAATCAGGCTGGTTAAGGCAAAAATTAAAATGACTGAAACAAGTCCTGAGACAATTGAAGAAATTGAAGATGTCGTAACAGATAAAATTAACAAGGTGATGTAAAATGAATGAAATATTTTGTTCGTATTGTTACATTGATATAACAGGGAACCATCAAATAAACTGTCCACTTCATCCAAATAACGGTTCATCATATAGAATTGTTTATGACAATATTGACGGAGAAGATAATGACAACATAACGTATGGCTGGGTTTGTCCAAGGTGTGGAACAGTGTGGAATCCATATGAATCTTGTTGTAACTGTCAACCACCAGTATATTCAAAAACAAAAAGTGACACAACAACAGTTATAGATAGTGGTTGTTGTGGAAGTTGTAAATGTGGAGAAACTGAAATTGATGAGGATGAGGAGGAAGAGTATGAGTAAAGAAACTAAAAAATTGTATTTTGGGTTTGAAACAGTGGCAAGAATAGCTTGTATTTTACAGGAAGGCTTGCTTATGGAAAAGAATGTAGTAAAAGACTTAAAGGATGTTGAAATGGTTAGTGTTAAGGATGAAACAGATGGTAAAACATATCTCGTCCTAACAGAAGAATATCTACAGGGCTTACCTGCTGAAGCAGGAACTGCATTGAAAAACTTTATTGAATTAGACGATCTTAATTAATCCTACATTTAGCTGGCATTATGTTTAAGTGGTTCAAACGAAAACATGATTATGATCCTATTCCTTGTATCCTAGAAACTGGACTCAAAGACAAAGAAGGAATAGATATCTGGTTAACAGGGTTTGTATGTAAGCGTTGTGGGGATATGTTATGTAATATCCCCAGCAGTGAAATAAATAACTTACCAGATGATTTGTTGTATGGGTGTAAAGGAAAAAAGAAACGGAGGAAAAAATGATGTGTGATAATCTGGTGGAGCAAATAATAAAAAAGATAGTTGAAAATGCGCTTAGGGATGAAAAAGACTTTCAATTCAAGGAAGATATAAGTCTTAATGGTTCTTTAGTTTATGAAAAAGATGGTTATACAATGTACGTTAGTTCAATTGGCACAGGACTATCTATGATGTTCACAATATATTGTGGAACCGAATTATTATACCGAAAGTCTTTCGATGTTACAGACAATGATATTCCAGTACATTATAGAAATTTTTATGGCAAATTAGAAAAATATCAAAGGGAGCATTTTGACAGAAAAGAAAGTGAGAAATTATCAAAATTAGAAAACTTTCATAATTTGATTGTTGGAGAGAAAACAAAATGAGTACAATAGAAAAGGGTGATTTAAAGTTTTTGGATTATTATACAAGTCCACCAAGAAGCTTTTTCTTGAAACTTAGAGAAGCAATTGATAAGGTTGATAAAAGAGCAATAAAAACAAAAATAGATGAAAGCTTTATTGAAAATGCTGAAAGTGGAAGTGAAGCAAAAAGTATTAAAGAATTGCGGATGCAGAGATATATAAACTTGAGTCAATTATGTTTAAATGGAAGAGGCTTTAGATATAGTGGAGCACAATCACTTAAAGCTTATGAGACATATGATAAGGCTGTTGTCCCCATTACTGGAAGAATCTGGACAGGTAATCCACTCCATGATGAATTAACTTATGCAGCAGGAACGTGTGGGACCACTTGTTGGTTCTTCTTGGCCTGGTGGCTTAATAGTATTGGCAAACAAACATTCAGAACAGGCCGTAACGGTAATTGGATCGTTACCTTTCCTTGGTCTGGGAAGAGAATAGGAGGAAGCTTACACAGGGGATACGCAGAATATGCCACTCCTTTGCTTGACGGTAAGTGGCAAAAAGGAAGTAGCCTTGGAGAAAAATTATGGGAAATTAAAGATCAATTAAATAATATCAACGTCCTCGAATTTTCTTCACATGTGATAATAATTGCCAAGTTCAATGAAAATTTCAGTATTTTAAATCCAAATACTGATCAACCTGTCAAGACTGGAAAAGATGGTGAAGGGCATTTGTATCGCTTTGGGGCCGATGGTGGATATAAGCGTGAAGGCGGTGCGAAGAAATATAACGGTCAAAAAAATACATTTAGGATTTTGGATCATAACGAAGCTTCTCATATGCGATGGCGAGTTTTCACAATAGATAACATTGACGATGATGGTATGATTCATCATGGTCCACTGGCTGATAATAAATCAGTTCCGATTGTTTTAGAAGGTATGGAAGATATAGTTGATCGTATTCCGACATTAGAAGATGCAAAAAAAGCTGGTTTGACGTAAAATAAACACCTTACTTTTCAGTGTAATAAGGCTATAATAAAGAAAATACAACAAGAGGAATAATCAATGATATTTGACAGCTATTCAAAATTAATTAGTTGTGACAAATTACCATATAGATGTGTTGTAGCTGATCCACCTTGGCAGCCAATTATGGCAAAGATAAATAGTCCAGCATCAGGAATTGGCGCGCCAAAAGCAAGTCCACAGCGTCATTATAAAACTCTTAGTGTTGATGAGATTATACAGTTTAAGCCACCATCTATGAAGAAGTCTCACCTATATTTATGGGTAATTAATCAACACATTGATTGGGGTTATGAAGTAGCTCGTGCATGGGGTTTTGAGCCATTACAAATGTTATCTTGGTGTAAACCCGGCTTAGGCGTAGGTAGATTTCAGTGTAATACAGAACATGTGTTGATTTGTCGTAAGGGTTCAAGGCAGGGAAATGCATTTGGTCCAACAAATGGTACACATTTTAGCTGGGCACGCGGTAAACATTCTGAGAAACCAAAATCATTTTATGACTTGGTGGAAAAAACTTCTCCTGGTCCCTATTTGGAAATGTTTGCAAGAGACAATAGAATTAATTGGGATGTTTTTGGAAATGAACTATGAGGTTGAAAATGCTTGACGACGAATACTACAAAAAAGTTCAAATAAAAGTATTGGAGAACAAGATATTAAACATACAAATAGTCGCTAAAGATATTGTAGAAATGATCTCCATTTTAGGAACAGGTTCTGTTGAAAGTTTAAAGACAAATATCAATAAACAGATTGATAGTTTTGCTCAATTTGCGGTAGAGAAAATAAAAAAGATAAACGGAGAATAACATTGTTAGAGATTAACAAAATATACAATGAAGATTGTCTTTATACGATGTCAAGAATGGAAGACAATTTTATTGACTTAACAATTACTTCTCCACCATATGATAATTTAAGGGCATATAATGGTTATTCATTTAGGTTTAATAGAGTGGCTGCTGAATTATATCGTATAACAAAAAATGGTGGTGTTGTAGTTTGGGTTGTTGGGGATTCTACCTTAAATGGTGATGAATCTGGTACATCATTCAAACAAGCTTTATATTTTAAGCAAATTGGGTTTAACTTGCACGATACAATGATATATCAAAAAAAGGCTGTTGGAGCTTGTGGCTCTAAATATTGTTATAGTCAAGCCTTTGAATACATGTTTGTATTATCAAAGGGGAAAATACAAACCTTCAATCCTATAAAAGATTTAATCCCTAAACGTGCAGGCAAACCAACTAATTATGTCAAAACTAAAAGTAATAAAGATGGATATGTTAGTGAAATAATAGAAAAGATTACACCAGATGCAAGCAAAAGACAAAATATATGGACTTATGAAATAGGTTTTTGTTCTGGTGATGATAATGTACAACACCCGGCAAAGTTTCCAGAACAATTGGCAAATGATCATATAATTTCTTGGAGTAATGAAAATGATTTAATTTACGATCCATTTATGGGAAGTGGTACTGTTGCAAAAATGGCATTGTTAAATAATCGTAAATTTATTGGTAGTGAAATATCAGAAGAATATTGTGATATGGCGATCAAAAGAATAGAACAAACAACACTAACAAAAGGAGAATAAAGATGGGTTTATTTTATGCAGAGTGTCCAAATATAGTTTATAACGATACTTATTCAAGGTTATTTTTAGCCGGTGGTATTGTTGGTTGTGAAGATTGGCAATCTGAGTTATGTGATAAATTAACAGTAGACGATGTTGTTAACTTA
>Ga0180009_10004122_pt1 | contig 16193 bp, 14 predicted proteins | sample OS_PC_MetaG_FD_123537 | JGI IMG/M metagenome (GOLD analysis project Ga0180009, IMG submission 123537) | Groundwater microbial communities from the Aspo Hard Rock Laboratory (HRL) deep subsurface site, Sweden - OS_PC_MetaG | ecosystem: Environmental > Aquatic > Deep subsurface > Groundwater...
AGTAGCAAATAAAGAATTATCATCTATTTCAAATGCATAGTTTGTAATTACTCCATCAATATCACTTGATGCAGATGCATTTAAATTTTCTACATCATGAAGCCAATCTCCTGCAGAAGGATATGTGAAGTTTGCAAGAGGAATCCTATTAATATTTATTAATAAATTATTAGCAAGAGTAATATTCCCATCATTACTTGTTGTAGAGTTGCACGATAGACTATAATTTCCATAAGTAATTCCTTTAATTGTAAAAGTTGCATTTTGTGATGTTCCTGCAAGAACAGTTCCTAAGCTAACACCATTAGTACTAGAATTTATTCCAGGTGAATTAGTTGTTAAATACTGGTTCGGAGTACATAAAAAACCAGTGCAATAAATTGGATATACAATTACATTTAAACAATCCTGGCCAGTGCAGTTTGCAGTACAATTAATATTAAAACTATCTCCTTCTGAAATTCCAGGGTCAACCAAAGGAAAAGACAAATTAATTGTAAGGTTTGAAGGATTAAAAACAGTTATATTAGCGTCAAGAGTATCATTTGATAAAACAACACTAGAAAAATTAGAAGAAAACAAAACATCAATTTTAAATGAGCCTAGTTGTGTTGCATTAACAGTCCAAACCAGAGTGCAATTATCAGGTCCGCTGCTAGTTACATTAAGCCTTCCGCAAGTCTGATTTGCTAAATTAGCAAAAAAAGGTTGTGCTCCTGTTGTTGTGCTTATCTGCGTATCTGGAGAAGAACTACTGGAATTATATCTTAAGATTCCATTAATTACACCGCATGTATCCCCAACATTTCCTCTACAAAAAACAGTAGCATTAACACTAAAAGTAGTATAAATTGTTTTATTTGTAACTTGCATTATGTCTGGCGTATTAAGAGTAGCATTAATCCAACCCCCAGCAGTATAAGTAACATTATACCATAATTGATCCCAATAAACAGTCTGAGCACTATTTGAACTAGTTATTGCTCCTGATCTCATTTTAGCTCTGTCTCCGCTTGCTCCAAAAAAATTACTACAAATCCAACCCTCTCCATTACTTGTTACATCTGCACAATCAGTTGCACCAGCACCAGGACAGTCTGATGAAACACCACTCCAAGAACCAGGATAATCATTATCAACATCAACATAACAGCTGTAAAACCCAGATCCAGGAGCTCTCCACTCATAGCAAGCCTGTACTCTTGTAATCTCTACACAATTAATAATAGAAGAATTATAATAAGTTAAGTTTATTTGCCCATCACTATCCTTTCTTGAAGAATGAGTCTCTTCATTTGCATCATTACACGAAAGATAATCACTTCCCCCTAATGTGGGGCAAGTACTAGGATAAGTTTGATCACAATTTCCGGCAATACCACTATCTAAAGCATTACAAGCCTGCGGCCTTAATCCTCCGATTGTTGTTCCTCCAGTAGTAGGATCCACAATATAGTCAAATTCAACACTTTCGCCAATAACTTTCAAATCAAAAGTATCTTGAAATCCAACTAAATTATTAAGATAAACCTTATACTCTTGAAAACCTAAAATATTTTCAAATTCTGCAATCAAATTATCAGAATCTTCTTCATAAACTTCAATTCTTGCACCTGAACTACTCCTTGCATAAAGAGTAATATCTTTTTCACTAGTTAAATTCTGTTCAAAACTTACCCGAACATAATGATTTTGAGGAACTTCCTTAAAAATATCATCTAAGGCGCTAACTTCAGAATAAATATCTTCAATAAAACTTTTATTTTCATCTAAATGCTCTGCTTTTAAAATAATTATTATTTCATATGTCTGGCCTGCAACAGATGGCTCCCAACTAACAGTATCTAAAACACCATCCTGATCAGCATCATATGCCTCAAAATTAATATTAGTATTTTCTTCTTTCCAATAAACTTTAATAAGCCTTTTGTCTCGGACAACCTTAGAGATATTTGAAGAAATATAAACTCCTTGAGAAACTTCATCAGAATTATCTTTTACTTCTTTAATTTGTTTAGAAATCTCAATCTCAGTAATATTTCCTTTATATTCAGGCCTCATTGATCCTATAGAGCCTATTAATTGATCTTTAAAAGAATTAGAAATCCCTTGAGAAGAATCATTTGCCTCACTAAGACTTTTAACAACAGTAAAACTATAATCTATTTCTCCAATAGAAATTTTATAATTTCCTAGTTCACTAGGTTTAAACAAAAAAATCCTAGAAGCCTGATAAACAAAAGAACTAGTTGGTGTATTAACCTTTACTTTAGATACATCTAAAGGAACATCAAATTTTATTTTTTCTCCTAAAACATAGGTTGTTTTTATATTCTCAGAAGAAAGGACAGGCAGGATAATTAAAAATAAACCCAAGAAAACCAGCACCCCAAAAGCACTAATTGTACCTATTTTAGCTATTGCTCTTTTATTTATCATATTCTCTTTTAATAATCCCTTAAAATCCTTTTTCCCTCAACAAAAATAATGCAAAGTTATATTTAAATAGTTTTATAGGATAAAAAACCTTATTTAAAAAACATTTATATTTGACTAAGAGAGTACATATATTCCTCTGTTTTTGATCTTGCTAGCAATACTATTCCCGCTATAGCAAGGAAAATACCAAAAATAATAAAAAACATAATTAAATTATCACTAATTCCTAAATCAAGAAAATCCTGATAAGAAACAACCAAATTAAATCCTGCCATTAAAAGTCCTATTTCCTTTAAGAATTTTCCTCCAACTAAAATTAAAAGTAAAGAAACAAGTAAAGGCAAAATTAAACCCCCCAATAATACAAACCTATTATCTACCAAATCTGAACACAATATTTCTGTTTTAGGAAAATTATCCTCATAAACAATTTTTCCAGCCTCACAATCATAAAAACTAGACATTCCTAAATGACCAAACTCATGCAAAACAATAGTTCCAATAAAAACAAAATTAATTAAAACAAGCATAAAAACAAAATGACTTAAAAAAATAAAAAAATAATGCCTTTTTCCTTCTTGTTTTTCTTCTAAGCTAGGAGGATTTTCCTCAAGATTTTTCATAAAAAACAATAAAAAAACAAAAAGAAAAACTCCAGATAAAAAAGAATATATGCAACAAGATCCAATATTTAAAAAATACAAAACATAAAAAAACACTGAAAAAGAAGAATATAAAATTCCAAAATAAGCTGATTTTCTAAATTCATCTTTTGTTAAAATAAGGCCAATAAAAACAAGAAGAGTAAATAAAAAAGATGCTACTAAAAATAAAGCCATAAAATGAATTCCTAAAAGTAAAACAAAGAAAAAGATAATTAAGTAAAAAATTAAAAAATAAAAGAGCTTTTTATTTTGTGAAATAATATAAGCAATAATAAAAAAGAACATTGTTTGAATTAATACTATTAAAGAATAAATAAAGAGAAAATCTTCTTTCACATAATTCAAAACATTAAAAAACCATAAAAAAGAAAAAACAGCAATAATAAGGTATAATCCTCCGATAAAAAACAAGTATTTTACTGGTTTACTTAACTGATGGTTTCTGTAGTGCTTTAAAAATTTTATAGATAAAAGTAAAACAATGCACATAGATACAGCAAAATTAAGTAAAAAAATTGTTTCCATTATTATAGTATATTTAAAATCATTTATTAAAGTTTATATTTGATTATCCTAGTTCTAAATAAAAGAAATATTTAGTAGTACTAGTATCTGTTCCATGTCCGTCTTCTAGTACAAGCATTTCAAAATCATGAAGCACACTATCAAAACCGAGGGCATTATCTTTTAAAATAGAAGTAAAAACAGTTCTATTAAAATTATCCATAAGTAAAACCTCTTCAAAAAAACCTACTCCTCCAGGACCAAAAACCTTAGTATTATTACAATCTCCTGAATTAAAAAGTTTATTTCCGACATAAAATAAAGAATGATCATTTAAATTAAAAGTTTCATCAAGCCCATCAACATCATTAGAAAAAATATTATATTTTGATTCTAAAGAACTTAAAAGATTTAACATGTCAAAACACTGAATTGTATTCCAATCAATAGACTCAACTGAAGCAAAGACCTCTCCAATAGCAGTTGCTTGACTCCAGTTATAAAATACATTGTTACTTCCATCAGCTAGCTGTATTGTTCCAGACACATTGCCATAATAACCCTGCCAAGATTGGGTTGAAGTAAACCCCGTAACAACCAACTCAGTAAGATTGCCTGCAACAGCAGCATGGCTACCTGCAATTCCAGAATCTGCAGTTGAATTAGAAATAGCAACAACACTTGCCCCATTAACCCGATTTGAACTGCCAACACTAACATAATCTAATAAAGTAAAAGAAGTAAAATCATCTGCACTACAAGAAATATTATAATCATACACTCCTGGGCTAGAAAACTCTTTTTCATACTCATATAATAAAGATCCTGCATTATAAATAAGAGCATAAGAACTCTCTTCAAAATTAAGATTACAGCTAGCACCCAAAATAGGCTCTGCAAAAGTAATATTTGTATAATTAGCATAAAAGCTTATATTTCCTCCATTCACAACCATTTCATCTGTATCATCCCAAATTCTAAGTTGAGAGTTTTCACTTGCAGAATAATTACTAAAGTGCTCCACACTAAAAACAAGATTCCCATCATATCCCAAGACCTCACAATCTAAACATGGACTTCCATCCCTTAAAATAATTGGATTTTCAAAATCAAGACCAAATAAAGTTAATACTGCGGGCTTATTAAGAAATGGTGCACTTGCTGAATCTATCCCAATTAAGTTTTTTCCAATAAAAATATAAGAAGAAAAATTTATTGCATCACTTAAATTAATAGATCCTAAAAAATTAATTGATCCAACACCAGATTTTCTAACAAAGAAATTTTGAATTCTTTCTAAATCCTGCCCCTCTAAAGAAGAAGCTTCTAAAAAAGAAAGTGACTCAAAAATTAAAACACTATTGCTTGAAGAAAAAGAAATATTTCCTAAAACATCAGTACAAGAAATTTCCCAAAGATATTTTCCCGGATTTAAATCTTCAACAAAAAAATCATAAATCTCTCCTTTAACTATATTTCCGCTAAAATTAATTAGCTCTTTATTAATAAAAAGATTGCAAAAATCAATTTCATTCTTGCCATCAACTCTATAATAAAAAGAAACATTGCGTGCATAAGTTCCAGTATTTCTAAATGGAGAAATAATTGAAATAGCAAACTCTTTATCTTCTGGAAAAATAATTTGAGAAGAAGATCCTCCACCACCCCTTCCCCCAGAAACTATAGTTTGCCCAGAATCATTAACTGAATCATTTAAGATAAATTCATCCTGATTAGCATTAAAAGAAGCTGTTAAATTGCTAAAATTAAGATCATCTGTTAAATCAGAAGAATTCAAAAAAGATTCGTTTGTTTCAGAAAAATTATCTTTAAATTCGTCTAGATTAATATTTTTATTTTCTTTATCAAAAACAAAAAAACCAGTAATTACAGAACTCTTTAGTCCAATAAAACTAAAAAATAAGAAAATCAAAACAATTAAAGCTAAAGCTATAAAAAAGGCTTTTTTGTGCTCTCTTAACTTAAAATAAACTTGCTTATATTTAGTAATCACATTTTATGTTGCGACTGCTTTTATTGCTCCAAAAACAATTGTTCCATTACAAGTTCCTGCGACTCCTGTTGGAACATAAATCCTCCAATAAGTTGTGTTAATCCTATCATTAATTTCATCGTTTGTTCTATAATCTAAATTAAATTCCTTAACAACAGAGTTATTTGTAAGATTAGTATAATTTCCTTCAAACTGGCCTAGGGTTAAATCCCCTAAAATAGAGTCTGTTAAGTTATATTTAAGAGAATTAATTTCAATAGTTCCCATTTCACAACTCATAGCATAACCATCTTCTTCAACCAACCCATACCCGCTCAAACTCAAATTAACTTTAACATTTCCATAATTAGTAACATTTAAGATTCCCTCATCAGATACTTTTAAAGCATCTATTTTTCCAAAATCAAGCCTATTTTCCAATCCAATTGCAAGAAGTTCATTAACATTAGTCTCATCAGTGCTGTTTTTCATAAGAGACATATTATCTGAAATAGAAACTAAACACTGCCAAGCTCCAGGATCAGAATAATATTCTACAAAAAAACCACAAGTTATTTCACTCTCTCCCTCTCCCCCATAGCTTTCATTAATATAACAGCTATTATTAGTATAATGAGAATTATTATCGTCTGGATCACTAAACGAATAATCAGAAAGATAAAAAATACCAGAAGCACTTTGTAAAGAATCATAATCTAATTCATCAACATAGATCTTACAAAGCACATCTCTAACATTTCCAGCAAGTAAATCTATCTCATTTTCAGGAATCAATAAATCATCATCAACTAAGACACTAGTAATATTTGGGGGACTATTTAAGGTAAGATTATCTGCTAAATCAAAACCAGCACCAGTAACGGTTATATTAATTACTAAAGATGCGTAATTATCTCCACCATTAATAACTTTTAAACTAATAGTCTCATCAATATTACAAGGATTATTCAATAGTTCACAATCAATCATATAAAGATTGTCTTGGCCTGAATTTCCATTTGGTCCTATTATGTCTGTTAAATTATCTGTTAATCCAATACTTGGATTCCACAAAACCACAGTATGGTCGTTTGCCAAGGTTAAATCGAGCGCATTATTGACCCTCCCAATTACATAATGAGCTGAACTAACAAAACTAAGTTGAAAAAGTAAAACAAATAAAAAAGCAGCAAAAAAGAATTTACCCTGCATTTTCTTTAATATCATTTGGAAAAATTAAAGCAGTATCTTCTTTAGAAATAATTTCATACTCTTGCAAATCCCTGATTATAAAATTTTTACCAATTCCTCCAAAGACATTAACATAACCAAAAGTATCTTCGCCTTCTCCATAAGAAACCACCTCAATTCCAGGATTTAATTTAATTAAATCTGAAACATAAAGAGGGTCTATTCCAGAAAAAGAAATGTAATTTTTACCTTTAACTAAAAGATTTTCTGAATCATTATCAATAGACTTAACAAAAAAGATTGATAAAACTAAAATCAAAAAACAGATTAAAACAAAAAAGATTCTCATTTTACCTCCATGAAATCTTTTTTAACTAAATTAAATGCAGGCTCAACCCTCTTCCGGGCCTCTTCTGAAAGACTTAAGTAAATTTCCTCTATCTTTTTAAAAAATTCTTTATCTTTATTTATTTTCAAATTATTAATACCTTCTTCTATCTCTAAAACTAAAATCTTATCGTGAAGGCTAAGGAGTTCTTTATGAAATTTCTTTTTTTCATCTGACTCTAAAGATTTATATTTTTCCTGTATTTTTTTGTAAGAGGCTTTTGCTCCTTCAAAATTTTTTTTATTTAAAGTGTCTTCTATTTCCTTAGAATCCTTAATTATTTCTTCAGCAAGAACAGATATTTTTTTCTTTTTTAAAAAAGCAAAATATAAAATGAGTACAAGTAAAATTATTATTCCTAAACTAATTCCACCATATTCAATTTTATCTGAACCCAATAAAAAATATCCTGTTATTCCACGACCCCCAGATTCCCCAGTATCTTCTTCAATAAAACTTTTTAGAAAAACCATATTTGACTCTTCTAATCGAGATAGACTAACTTTATCTGACAAAGAATAAATAACCTGCTTAGTATCTGTCTCAAAAGAAAAAACAGGATCTGCCTTAACAATGCTATAATCTCCTTTAACAAACTTAACTTGAGAAGCATCTTCTGCAACCTCTTTTGAAACAATTTCTACAAAAAGCAAACCTTTATTTCTTTCAACCTCTCCAGAAATAGTTCTCTTTACAACAGACATATCGCTAGTACTTCCATCCATATAAACAACATTAAAAACATAAAAATCACTGGTTATCTCCAAATTAGATGTCTCTATAAATGCCAGAGTATCCTTAATATTCTTATCTACTTGTTTTTCAGATAGAGTTTCATTAAAAATCAAAAAAGCCTCTCTTAAAGAAGTTTCAGATAAATCCTCTTTTCTTGAATCATCTTCTAAAATACTCAAAGACTCTACAGGTTTTTTCTTTATTACTCCTAATTTTACTTTTAATACATCTAATTTTCTTGTTAATTCGTCTTTTGTTAAATCCTGCAGCTTAAAATTATCTGCTTCTTTTTCAAGATTAGCTAATTCAGTCTTTGCATCATTAAGGGATTTTTCAAAACCCAAATCAGAAAACAAATTCTTTTCTCTTTCTGATCTTGAATTTAAATTATATTTAATTGCATCTATATCTTCAATTATAGAATCTACCTCGACTAAAAAGTTTTCAACATCACCTACTAAAGAAGGATTTAATCTAGAAGTATCAGAAGAACTAACATTTTGTTTTAAAGAAGTAGCATAAACCTCCTTAGATAAATCTCCTTCATTTCCTGCCTCGTCTAAAGCAGTCACCCTATAATAATAGGTTTTGCCTTTTTCAGCAGAAGTATCTAAATAACTCTCATCATCATTAGAAGTATAATAATCATTATAATCTACATTAGGAGAATCGTCCCTATAGATATTATACTCAATTATGTCCTCATCTCCTGGATCATGCCAGGTTAATCTTATTTCTCCAACATATCCAATAGCATCTATGTCTGTAATAAGTATTGGTTTTATAGTATCAATAATAAAAACACTCTCACTAGTGATTTGAGTTCCTTGTCTTCCTTCTAAATCATTTGCCCTAAACTTAAAAGAGACTACTGCATCTTTTAGGGTCTTAGGAACAATCAAATATCCTTTCCAGATTTTATCTGATCCAAATAAAGGAAGATCATTATAAACAAGTCCGTCAAAAGAATAGGTTAAACTAGGTTGGTTATATACACTCTTAGATGTTAAAAGGGTCAACTCCGTTCTTCCAGATTTTAAAGGAGGGTCTTTTTCAAGTACAATCTGGCCAGTAACTAAAGAGTTGACCCTTAAAACAAGCTTCAATTCAGCAGGTTCACTGCCGTTCAAAGAGGTAGTACTGCATTTTACAAAAAAAGTATAAACCCCGTCCCCAAGATTAGTAAAACTCTTCTCATGCAAGGTTCCAGAAGAAAGATCAAAATTTCCCTGCATATTTAAAAAACTAATTCCAGAAACAATATCGTGCTTGCAGAAAGCTTCTGAAGTGGTATATAAATTAATTTTCACAGAAGAAAACTCTAAAGAAGTTGTTGTCTCATAAGAAGTATTATTATAAAAATCATAAGAATAAATGCTTATGCTTTGGCCTGCTGCAAAAACACCACTAACAAAAAATAAAAAAGTCAAAATCAAAAATATTTTTCTCATTTTATCCTCCCAAGTCTCTTAAAATATAATTTTCTCTCTTTTCTTATTTTATAAAATAGAAAAATTATCAAGATAACTAATCCAATATAGATAATCAATAACAAATAAGAAAAACCGTCCTTGCCTTGCAAAACATCTAAAACAGTGCTCTTTTCAAAAGTTTTTTTTCCTTCATAAAAAACTCTTCCAGAAACAATATATTTTCCTTGATCTTGTGGAGTAAAATAAAAATTAAATTTTTCTATACTCCCAACCAAAACATCTGAAATCTGACTCTCTAAAACCTGTATAAGCTTTCCTCCTTTGCTAATTTGTCCTCTGAACTGAGCACTAACTTCTTTTTCTCCAATATTCTTAAAACTAACTTCAATAGGAACAATTTCTCCTTTGTTAGCAGTTGCTCTAGTTAAAATCCTGAGTAATTCTCCATTTGCTTTTAAAGCTCCTTTTTCTAAAATATCAAAAGTAAGTAAACTAGAAGAATAACAATCAATCGCAGAAATTTCTGCCCAATACTGACCAACCCTAAGTTGAGAAGAATCAACCCTAACAAGAAGATCTTCTTCTCGTGTTGGTAAAATCTCTTTTTGAACAGAATCAATACTCTTAACAATACTTAACTGATCCTGATCCCAAATATTTATTGTGACCCTTGGATTAAGTCTAATATTTCCATTATTAAAAACCTTCATACTAAATAAAACATCATCTCCTATTTCTACAGATTGAACTCCAAATCCAGAAGCACTGCACTGGATAATTTCTGTATCTACAATTTCTATATTTATTGCTAAATCCAGAGAAGATCTAACAACTCCTACTGCATGGCCCTCAATACCCTGGCCTAAATAAGAAGTCATTACTCTGACAAAAGAGGTGTACTTTCCATTAGGAATATCTTTTGGAGGATTCACAAATACATTCAGATAATAAGGCTTGTCTTTAGATACTTCAAAGCTTGTTTCAGAAACATTTATCCAATCTGAAACATTTCCCCAGGTGCTAACTCCAACAGAAACTGGCTCAATAGAACTAGCAGAGATTACAACAGTTCTCTCTGCATATCCTCCTCTTAAAACATCTTTAAAATCAACAGATGCCGGACTTATTCCAATATTTACTACTGCGGAAACATATTCAAGGCTAAGAAAAAAAGCCAAGGCTAAGAAAAAAAACATTCTAAAATTTTTATTAAACTGTAAGTTTTTCATTTTTATGTTGCGACTGCTTTTATTGCTCCAAAAACAATTGTTCCATTACAAGTTCCTGCGACTCCTGTTGGAACATAAATCCTCCAATAAGTTGTATTAATTCTATCATTAATTTCCTCGTCTGTCCTATAATCTAAATTAAATTCATTAACAACAACATTACTAGTAAGATTAGTATAATTTCCTTCAAACTGGCTTAAAGTTAAATCTCCTGAGATAGATTCAGTGAGATTATATTTTTCATATTGTATAGAAATATTCCTGGTGCTCCCATAATCACACGCCATCGCATACCCATCTCCAACTGCTTGAGCATATCCACTCAAGCTTAAATTAACCTTAACATTACCTACATTAGCCACATTTGCTTCTTTTTCAGAAGAAACATAAGTAGCATTAATTACTCCATAATCAATAGATTCAGGAAGCCCAAAGGCAAGTAATTCTTGGATTATAGACAAATTTCCATCTAAATCAGAATAACTAGAAAAATCAGTCACATACATTGTACAATTCCAAGTTCCTGGATTTGCATAATAATAAACATAAAAAAGACAATCAACTTTTGCCTCATAAAGATCCCCATAATCAGTATCTATGTTACAGCTATTATTTGTATAGTGGGTATTATTATCATCACTATCCCCATAATAAGAAATAGAATTATCAAAAAATTCTGCCCTGACACTATTCAAATCCACATCCCCATCAAAATCCTCAATAATTGCAGAACAATTAACAAGAAGTGTTGAATTAGGAACAAGAGTTATTGATCCCCCCATTATATCTAAAGAATTTATATTTGGATTTGACTGTCCAATACTAACTCCACTAGAAACAGATACATTTCCTCCTGCATCTGCAAAAAGAGTATTAATAAAAAAAGGAAAAATAAAAACAATAACAAGAAAAAATAAGGCTATCTCTAGAAAAAGAATTCTCATTCTCTTTATTTCAAAATTTCTCTTTTCTTTTTTTTCTTTCATTAACCTTTTTTCCTTTTCTTATTTAAAATAAAAAAATAAAAATAAAAAAACAAATTTTTATCCTAGCTCTACGAAAAAGTAATACGTAACAGCTACAACATCTGTTCCATGTCCATCTTCTAACACCAGCATTTCAAAATCATGGGGTGCATTATCAAAACCAACAGTATCATCCGCTAAAAGTGATGCAAATACTATGTTATTTAACCCATCATCTAAAAGCACCTCTGTGAAAGTTGCTGCTGCATTTGGACCAAAAACTTTTGTAGCATTACAAGTGTCTAAGCCAAAAGAAGCTGCTGCAACAGTGAACGCCGGATGTGTATTTCCAGAGAAAGTCTCATTTAACCCGTCTACATCAGTTGCTCCAATATTGTATGTACCCTCTACGCTATCCTTACGAGTAGCCATATCAAAACAACTTATAGTTGACCATTGTACACTGCTTGTATTTGAAGCAAGAATTTCTCCTTCTGCATTAGCCTGACTCCAATTATAAAACACATTACTACTTCCATCAGCTAGCTGTATTGTTCCAGACACATTGCCATAATAACCCTGCCAAGATTGAGTTGAAGTAAACCCAGTAACAACTAACTCAGTAAGATTCCCTGCAATTGCTGCATGCTCTCCTGCTGTGCCTGTTCCAGCAGTTTTATTTGATTGCGGGGTAATTGTAGCTCCATTTGGAACTCCAGCAGCCAACACAAACTTAGGCGCAATTACTACAAAAACCAAAACAGATATGATTAAAAAAACAAAAAAAACTTTTTTACTCATGCTTTTTTTCTAAACCTCCTTTCAATTTTTCTCCCGATAAAAGGGGATCATAAAGAGGAATAAGAATTGATGAAAATAGTTTATCCCCAAGATTAAGCTTAGAAATAAAATCATAAATAATAGACTTTGGAAAATTCTTTGTAAACTGCTGAACAGATAATTTTAATTTTTTTGAATCTGAAACAATTAAAAATTTTGAATTAGATAAATCAAGATAAATCTTATCTAAATCTTCTTTATTATCATAAAGTAAAAAGAAAAGCTTTACAAAATACATATGAAGAGAAGAATCTTGAATCATCCAGATCTTTAATACTACCTGATGATAATCTGTAGAAAAAATCAGCTTTTTTTCTGTAAAACTATCGCTTAAAGAAACAAGATAAACAAGTTCATGAGAAAGAGCATAAACAGACCTTGGCTTGCCTTTTTCTGAAACTCCTGTTTTAGTTTTTACAACTAACTCTGCCGCATCTAATAATTTTAACTGCTGACTCATATATGCAACAGTGGTTTTCAGCTTTTCAGCAAGTTCACTAGGCGAAGAAGGGGTTTTAGCTAAAATTTGAAGAATTTCCCATCTAGGAGAAGTCAAAAAGGAGTCAAATTTCATATTTTAGATATCTCAAAAATACTATTTAAATGTTTTGTTTACTAAATTAAATATAGGGATATTTATATTATAATATAAAATATAGTATAATCTTTATACTAGTTAACTAATTACTTAAATAGATTACATAAAAAACAAAAAAGTTAAAAAAATAAAAGATTGATTACTGAATCTCTACATAAAAATAATAAGTCATTGATGAAATATCTTCTCCATGTCCGTCTTCTAAAACCATCATCTCAAAATCATGAGTAACATTATTAAAACCAAATTCATTATCATTCAATAAAGAAGTAAAAACAACACTTCTTGTATCGGGATCATATAATAAAACCTCTTCAAACTTATTATCTTCTCCGTACCCTACATTACTAAAGATTCTTGTGCTCCTACACTCACCTTCTTCAAAAAACAAATTATTTACATAAAATTCATTATGGGTGCCTGCCCCAAAAAGAGTAAAGGTTTCATTAACTCCGTCAACATCATCTTCTTCAATATTAAAACCAGTCTCAAGTTGAGTTAAATTAGTCCCATAAAAACTAGTGTTTCCTCTCTGGCTTGCATCATCTGCGTATGATCCATCTGAACTAAAATTAAAACACTCTATGTTTGTCCAGAGAACAGAATCATTTGTAGAAGCATATACCTCTCCTTCTGGACTAGTCTGACTCCAGTTATACATAACACTATCTGAGCCATCAGCTAAAAAGATAGTTCCTGAAACATTACCATAATAACCCTGCCAAGATTGAGTAACAGTAAATCCTTGAATATTTAGTTCAGTGACATTCCCTGCGATAGCTGCATGACTTCCTGCAATCCCTACATCAGCGGTGTCATTACTAATTGGATCAAGAGTTGCACCAAAAGGAGTAACAGCAACGGTTGTTTTAACTAAAATTATTAAGATGATCAAAAAACAGATTAAATAAAAACACAAATTAAATATTTCAGATTTATTTTTCATTTTTGTTCATCCTTAAAATTTATTTGCCAGTAAATTCTCCTAGGAGAATGAATAGTTACTTTCTTTTTTCCAAAAAACCTAATAAAAACTCTTTCCTTTGATAATTTAGCTTGTTTAATAATTCCTTTTTCCATTAAACTAAAAAGTCTTGGAGAAATTGCCGAAGCACTAAGCCCAACTAAGGCTGCGATTTTACTTCCGACTAAAAATTCTCGCTTATAAACTAATCGCAAGATTTCCCTATCTATTCCGTCTAGCTCTTTCTTTTTCCTCTTTTGCATTGTGTCTAATAATCTCTAAGAAAATTTTTTCTTTGTCCTCTACTAAAAACCTAATTTTATCTCCTTTTTTTAAATCTAAAAACTCTCTAAGTTCCTTCGGAAACCTAGTAAGAAGATTTTTCCCATCGCTACTAATTGTAGAAACACATTCAATTTTTGGTTCAAAAGAAAGAATTTTCTCTAGTTCTTCTTTAGTAATACCCATAACTATGTTAATAAAGTGTACTTTTTAAACCTTTTTAATATAGGTTTTTTTATTATATCAAGTGTACACCATTAAAAGCTAATAAAAGAGAATAAATAACTAAAAAACATAAAAAAACAGAATATAAAGTGTACATAAAGTTTAAATAAAATAATTAAATAATAATAGGAGAATCAATCTAAAAGTTTATCTTAAACTATCTAAAAGCGTCTTTAATTGATCTATATCTTTAGACATTGAAGAGCTCTTCTGGATTTCTTTTAAAGCATCTACATATCTCTGAACCTTGCTAATAAGTCTTTCTAACTCTGATTTCTCAGCCAGCCCTCCAATCTTATCTTTTAAAAACCCAATATCTTTATTATTTTGCTCCACAAGAACCTTTGTTTCTTTTAATTCAGAATCAAAAGCATCAACATCTTGAAATTTCTTCCTCATTTCAGCATATATAGTATCAACCTTGTCTGTATTAATATTAATTTTAGACTCTACTTTTTTTATTTCTATTAGTTCTTTTTTAACTTCCTCACTAAGTTTAATTATTTCCTCTATTCCTCTAAAAAATTCTATTTTCTTTCTCGTATCTTTTAACTCTTCCATGACTCTGCTCATAATTGCTTCGTTTCCCTCTAAATTAGCCTTTAGTGCTTCTATTTTTGCATCCCCTCTTTGCACCATTGTTGAAATTTTTTCTGGATGCACTGAATCAACTAAATCATAAGCTTTAACCGCCTTTAACTCAATTTCTTGAATAGATTTATCTCTTTCAAGGATCATAGACCTTAATTCGCCAATCTGCTCGCTAATCCTAGAAAAATGCTCTGTAAAAGATTTTCTTACTTCACTAAAAGCCTCAACACTAGCCTTTAACTTGGCAATTTCACTTGATACTTTTGCCAGACTTAAGTTTTCTCCTACATCTGAAGATTCCTCTACTTTTTTCTTTTTGTCTTCATCACCAGCCTCTTTTTTTTCTTCATCAGTCCCTTCTTTGTCTTTTGCTTTTTTACCAAATAAACCTAGCATTTTTTAATCTCTTTTTCTATTTCTTTAAATAAGCCCATTATTTTATGAAAATCTTTTTTATATAAAGTTGCATAAAAAAAATGCATACTTGAGCCTAATAAATGTAATTTAGTTAAGATAATAAACATATCTTTTTTCTGCTCTTCTAGATTTTTTATTTTCTCTTTAATCTCTGCGTATTTCATTTCTAAAGAAGACCTAATCAAATATTCAAAAAGCAAACTTCTTTCTTCTTTATCACTAATTGACATCACTTTATTCATAGACTTCTTTTTAACAATCTCTCTTGCCATAAAATAAAGATCTTTGTATGAAACCTCTTTTTTCATATTCTGCTTTTATATAATCTAAAAAACCCTAAAATCCTAGTTTTTTCTTAAAATACAAGTTAAAAATAATTTATAACTTTTTGGGTAAGCTTATTTTTTAGACTTTATTTTATTGCTTTTAATTTTAGAAGAAACTTTTTTATCTTTTGGTTTTTCTATTTTTTTGTCTTCTTTTTTATTTTCTTCTTTATTACTTATTTTCTCTGGTTTAGGTTCTTTTTTCTTAGTTTCTTTTACTTTTTTCTCTTGAATTTCTTCTTTCTCTTTTACTTCCTTATCCTCTGTCGCTTTTTTATTTTCTACTTTTACTTCTTCCTTAACCTCTTTTTTCTCAACAGCTTCTTGTTTTGGTTCTTCAACAGGCTTTCCAACACTACTTAATAACTCTACAATCTTTTTCTTATCAAGAACCCCTTTTAGTTTATC
>Ga0180009_10004123_pt1 | contig 16192 bp, 8 predicted proteins | sample OS_PC_MetaG_FD_123537 | JGI IMG/M metagenome (GOLD analysis project Ga0180009, IMG submission 123537) | Groundwater microbial communities from the Aspo Hard Rock Laboratory (HRL) deep subsurface site, Sweden - OS_PC_MetaG | ecosystem: Environmental > Aquatic > Deep subsurface > Groundwater...
ATAAAGTTGCTCTAGAATCTTGGTTGTAGAGCATTTTCATCCGACCACTAAAACGCGGATGCGTTTCCGTGTGCTCGGATAATGCTCTAGTACCGCCGATCAGAAGTCCCTGTGTCGTATCAGTCAACCGCTTTCAGGGACTTCCGATCGAAAAGCGGTACTAGAATCAATATACTACTAGTACCCTCTGCTTTCAGAAGTTCGTCAATGTGGTTGCCGCGAATGACTTAACGAACTTCTGAAAGCGGGTACTAGCAAACAGGTGCGAGGCTCGCAAAAAAGGGACAGGGCGCCTGCAAATTGCCTTGAAGCCTGCCGGAGCACTTGCCAAATCATAGGGCGTCGGTTTTCGATAGGCGCGGTTTTGCACGTGGCCTGGATCAACCGCTCGATTCCGAATTAAGGTCGTTGAGCGTTTGTGAATTGAGAGTACGAACAAAGGACGATCCTCGGGTTCCGGGCTGACGCTTGGAAACCAAGTGTCAGTGTCGGAAAACGAGTGGGTAAGGAACGCCGCCGCAATGAAACGGTCCCGCTGGGACCGCACCGGAATAGGATCACGCCGTCATGATCGGACTTGTCATCGTCGCTCACGACGGACTCGCTGACGCGTTCAGGTCGGCACTCGAGCATATCGTCGGGCCGCAGCGGCAGCTGGCAACGGTCGCCATCCTCGCGGAGGACGACATGATCGATCGCCGTCAGGCGATTCTCGACGCGATTGCAGAAACCGACAAGGGCAAGGGCGCGATTCTGCTGACCGACATGTTCGGCGGCACGCCCTCCAATCTTGCGATTTCCGTGATCGACGAGGCCAATGTCGAAGTCCTGGCAGGCATCAACCTGCCAATTCTCGTCAAGCTTGCCAGCATCCGCCAGGAGATGAGCCTGAAGGACGCCGTTGCTGCGGCGGCCGAAGCCGGCCGCAAGTATATCAAGGTTGCCAGCGAAGAGCTTTCCGGCGACGGCCAAGCTGGGCTACTAAAGTGAGCCGCTGCGATCTCCACTTCTTCCCGCCATCGACAATCAGGCCGACTGACACACCGCTTCATGCCAGAACTCAACGATAGCCAGCACCCCGAAGCCATAGTCACGATCCGCAATCGCAAGGGGCTGCACGCGAGGGCCTCCGCCCAGTTCGTGAAGTGCGCAGAGCGCTTCACAGCAGACATCAGCGTCAGCCGCGATGGACAGACCGTGATCGGCACGTCGATCCTCGGCTTGATGATGCTGGCTGCGGGCCCCGGCGTCACGTTGCACATTCTGGCCAAGGGGCCCGAGGGTCCCGAAGCCATCGAAGCGCTGGTCGCCCTCGTCGACAACGGTTTCGGCGAAGACTTCTGCGAAGAAGGCTGAGCGGCTATTTCGACAGGCGCAGATCCGAGATCTTCATTGCGATATTGCGGAACGATTGCTTCAGTTCGGCTGCATTGTTGGCGAGGAACACATGGTCCTGCGACGTGGCGCACTGCGTCAGCGTCGCTTCAGAACCGCCGCCTGCGGCAAGCTGGAACCCGACCGAGTAGATCGTGATGCCTTTGGCTTTCATGCTCGCGCACATCGCGCGCGCCTGAGAGGCTGACGAGCCATTCGCTGACTCGCAATTCCCCTTGCTGAAGTAGTTTCCGTTGGCGTTCTTGTCGCGCACGCCCGTATCGCAATACTGCATGTTATACTCGCCATCGGTCATCAGCACGGCGATTTTCTGCAGCAGCGGGCGCCCGGAACTCGACACCTGCGACAACAGCGAGTACGGCTGCGGACTGCTGGCCACCGGCAGGATATTGCCCCACTCCGGCGACAACATGTACCAGGCCCACGCTGTTCCCAGATGCCCGCCCGTCGCGCCCGCGGCTTGCAGGCCATCGATTTTGCTGTTGAGCAGCGACTTGTCGCTCGTCAGCGGCACGACCGCGTTCTGGCTGTCCGGCTGGCAAAGACCATTGCTCGTATAGACGGCGGTCAGCCGGTCGGTGTCTGTCGGAGCGGCATCGGAATAGGCGTTGGGTCCGAAGCGTTCGGCGGCGCAGGCCGAAGCCCTGGTCCACCACACGCTGCTGCCGAGCGCGTTGTCCAACTTTTTGCCGGCCGGGCCGGGATGCACGATCGATGGATCGAGCGTCCCGAAGTTGACGGCGGCTGAAAATGGCACCAGTGCCACCCGGGACGAATAGCTTCCCTGGCTATCCCAGACGACGACGTTGATGAGATCCTTGGCCGCGTCCTTCATGGCGGTGATTTTTTCGCCGCTCGTGCAACTCGACGAGCCGCTGTTGCACATCGAACCGGTGATATCGAGCATCAGCGAGACTTCGAGGCTGAACTCGGCGTTGCCGTTCACCGACAGGACCGCCTTGGAATATTCGGAACCCGCCAGTTTCAGCAGCGGCAGGGTGTTTATGCCGGCAAGCTTCAGGAAAGTGGTATCGAGAAGCGCTGTGCCTTCCGCGGTGATGGAGGTGCCGTCGTCCTCCACTTTGAACGTGATCGTATCCTTCGAAAGCGCCGGCCGGTCGAGGACGTTGGCTTCATAATAGCTCTGCGCCAGGGCGACCGCGACCGCCGCATCGAGCCCGTTGACCTGCAGGTTGCGTGCACCTGCTAGTACGGCCGAGTCGACCGCGCTGACGGTTTCGGTGCGTGCGTGCAGCCACCGCGCCATGTCGACGGAAGCGCCAATGACCAGCAGCATGATCAGACCCATCAGTCCGAACAGGATCGTGACGCTGCCCTCGCGCCGATCGGCGAAGGCCTGCCTTCCGACTGTCGAAGGTTCTGGCACGCTTCTTGAAGAATTGCTCATGTCACCAAACCCGAAATTGCGGCCTATACTAAGAAAAACTACGCAGGAATAAATTTAAGAGATGTAAAAGGCCAGAAATTTGAGCAGAGTTCAGATAAATAATACTTTAAAGATGCGCGCAAATTTTAGTAAATTTGTACCGAAACTCTGGTCGGCCCAGAAGTCGCCAGCGTAGCCAACGACCCAGTTCAACAGTAGCGACATAAAGACTTGTTTATATGTTATTGCGGTTGTGTCCCTGGGCCGCTATACGACGGGGAGACATCTGCGCTCCCGCGCCAGCGAGGCGCGCGATTGCCGGCTGATGCCCGGAGGACGGCGCCGTAAAGCGCCGGCTTCGGGACCTATTCGAACCGAACGTTTGCACCTGGGACACCGCCGCACGCCGGTCAGCAGGGTTGCAACCCAAAAAAGGATGAACAGCATATGGCTGCCAATGACTATGTGATTGCCGACATCAAGCTTGCCGATTTTGGCCGCAAGGAGATTCGCCTTGCCGAAGGCGAGATGCCCGGCCTGATGGCAACGCGCGAAGAATACGGCGCCGCCCAGCCGCTGAAGGGCGCACGCATCGCCGGTTCCCTTCACATGACCATTCAGACTGCGGTTTTGATCGAAACGCTGACCGCGCTGGGCGCCGACGTCCGCTGGGCCTCCTGCAACATCTATTCGACCCAGGACCACGCCGCTGCTGCGATTGCCGTAACCGGCGTGCCCGTGTTCGCAGTCAAGGGCGAGTCTCTGAAGGATTACTGGGAATACACCCGCAAGATTCTCGAGTGGAGCGACGGCGGCACGCCGAACCTCATCCTCGACGACGGCGGCGATGCCACCATGCTGGTCCACCTCGGTCTGCGCGCTGAGAAGGGTGAGACCGCGTTCCTCGACAAGCCTGGCTCGGAAGAAGAAGAGATCCTGTTCGCACTCATCCGCCGCACGGTTGGCGAAAAGCCCGGCTGGTTTGCAGAACTCGCCAAGAACATCCGTGGCGTCTCCGAGGAAACCACGACCGGCGTCAACCGCCTCTACCAGCTCGCCAGGCAGGGCAAGCTCCTGTTCCCGGCAATCAACGTCAATGACTCGGTGACCAAGTCGAAGTTCGACAATCTTTACGGCTGCCGCGAATCGCTGGTCGACGGCATCCGCCGCGGCACCGACATCATGATGTCGGGCAAGGTCGCGATGGTCGCCGGCTTTGGCGACGTCGGCAAGGGATCTGCCGCTTCGCTCAAGAATGCCGGCTGCCGCGTCATGGTTTCCGAAATCGATCCGATCTGCGCGCTGCAGGCCGCCATGGAAGGCTATGAAGTCGTCACCATGGAGCAGGCCGTTCCCCAGGCCGACATCTTCTGCACGGCGACCGGCAACAAGGACATCATCACCATCGACCACATGCGTGGGATGAAGGACGGTGCAATCGTCTGCAACATCGGTCACTTCGACAACGAGATCGACGTTGCGGGCCTCAAGAACATGAAGTGGGACAACATCAAGCCGCAGGTCGACCAGATCGAGTTTCCCGACGGCAAGAAGATCGTGCTCCTGTCCGAGGGCCGCCTCGTCAACCTCGGCAACGCCATGGGTCACCCCTCGTTCGTGATGTCGGCCTCCTTCACCAACCAGACGCTGGCCCAGATCGAGCTTTGGACCAAGCGCGACGCCGGAGTTTACGAGAACCAGGTCTACACGCTGCCCAAGCACCTCGACGAGAAGGTTGCGCGTCTGCACCTCATGAAGATTGGCGTGACGCTGACCGAGATGTCGCAAGACCAGGCCGACTATATCGGCGTTCCGCAGTCGGGACCATTCAAGCCCGACCATTACCGCTACTGACGCGCGCCAGGATGCCTGCGACGGGGCGTCGCCGTGAAGCGATTCGCCGCCCCGTCAAGCGGAACCTTTCGAAGAATGCCGATCGGCGCCGGTTAAATCCGGCGCCGATTTCTTGTATTCGGCCATGATTGTGCTTCGAGCGGGCTGGTCAGCCCGCTCGCCCCCCTCCATAATTCGAGCGATTCGTACGCCGCTTCTCTCCGTCCGCGCCCTTTTGGCTAAAGAGCATCGCGTTCCGCGCGGACCCGACCGCAGAAGGCCTGAACCGCGATGCCATCGAAAACCGGCCAGCCCAGATACGGGTCCTCGTATGCCACGACCGGCCGCGAACTCATGCTTCTGCTGGTTGCGAGCCTCGCCTGCGCGCTGGTTTTGACCGCCGGCATCGTCAAGGGCGAGGGTAATACGCTGGCCGGGCTGAGCGTCTCCCAGCTCGCCGTCATCGTCCTCACCGCCGTCGGCGTTCTCGTCGCCGCCACGCTTGTCTTCAAGGCTGCGAGCGAAATGCGCCGCCAGGTGCGCGCCGCCCAGGACGAAGCCGCCGCGCTGAAACGGCAGCTTGCGATCGCCGAGGCGGTGATCGGCGGCGAGCCGCAGATTCTGATTCTGTGGGATACCGGTCTGCAACCCCACATCGTCAACAATTCCCTGCGCGACGTTGCCGGCCTGCCGCGCGAGGATGCCGAGATCGTTTCATTCTCGAACTGGCTGGATGCCGGCAGCGCCGCCCGCTTCAAGGACGCCCTCGACGGTCTTCTGCGCGTCGGCCGGCCCTTTAACATGATCCTCAAGACGGCGGCCGGCGCACACCTTGAGACCGACGGCCGCGCATCCGGTGGCCGTGCCGTCCTGCGCATGCGCGACGTCGCCGGCTATAAGCGGGACATTTCGCGCATCATCGATGGCCACGAGGGCCTGGCGCGCGACATCAAGTCGAGCCGCGCGATCCTCAACGCCCTGCCGATGCCCGTCTGGTTCCGCGACAACACCAACCGCCTGAGCTGGGTCAATCAGGCCTACATCGCCGCCGTCGAGGCCGAAAGTCTCGACCAGGTCATCGAGCGCCAGATTGAACTTCTCGAGCAGCGCCAGCGCGAAGAACTCGCAAGAGCACTGCAGACGACACCACGCTTCCGCCGCCGCATCGGCCTCCTGTCCGGTAGCGAGCGCCGCGTCCACAACCTCCTCGCGGTGCGCCTGCAGAATACCGTTGTCGCCGCCGCCATCGACGTCACCGACCTCGAGGTCGCCCAGCACGAGCTCGACCGCCAGTCGGCCGCCTTCGACCGCACGCTCGACCACGTCTCGACCGCGATCGCGGTCTTTAACGCCGAGCAGCGTCTGGTCTTCGCCAACGAGGCTTTCGTCCGGCTTTGGGATCTCGACCAGCAGTGGCTCCGCGGCCAGCCGAAGCACACCGAGTTGTTCGACCGGTTGCGCGAACTTGGCCGGCTGCCCGAAGTCGTCAACTATCGCCAGTGGCGTACCACCATCCTCGACTCCAACGAACCGATCGACGAGGCCGACCGCTGGTGGCACCTGCCCGACGGGCGCATCGTCCAGCTCATTGCCGAGCAGCGACCCGACGGCGGCGTCACGCACCTCTATATCGACGAAACCGAGCGGCTGGCGCTGGAAAGCGAATTCAACGCCATGCTGCGCGTCCAGAGCGAAACGATCGACAGCCTCAAGGAAGGCGTCGCAGTATTCGCAACCGACGGCCGCCTGAAACTTTTCAACTCCGCGTTCGCCGCCATCTGGCGCATCGACAACGAACGGCTCGCGACCGGGCCCCATATCGACGACATCGTCGAAATGGCCCGCCCGCTGTTCGACGAGGCCGATGATTGGGCGCGCCTCAAGCAGGCGGCGACCGCGCTGTCCGACAAGCGCGTGCCGATCGAAGGGCAGATGCTGCGCCGCGATTCCAGCGTCGTCGACTTCTCCGTGATGCCGCTGCCCGACGGCGCCACTCTCCTGACCTTTGCCGACGTCACCGCTTCGAAGCGTTACGAACGCGCCCTCGTCGAGCGCAACGATGCATTGGTAGCCGCCGACCGTCTGAAGAACCAGTTTATCAGCCACGTCTCCTACGAATTGAGAACGCCGCTAACGTCCATAATCGGGTTCACGGACCTGCTGAGCAGCGAGCATATGGGCGATTTGAATGACAAGCAGCGCGAATATCTGCGAGACATTACGTCCTCGTCGAATGACCTGCTGTGGATCATCGACGGCATCCTCGACCTGGCGATCATTGATGCGGGTGCTCTCGAACTCAATCGCGAGGACGTCGATGTCCGCGAAGTCATCAGTTCGGCGATCCGCGCCGTCGAGGATCGCGCAGCCCGCGCCGATCTGACACTCGATGTGGCCATAGCCGACGACGTCACGGTTTTCTCCGCCGACAAGGCCCGTCTGCGTCAGCTGCTCTACAACCTGTTGTCGAATGCCGTCGGCTTTTCCAACGAAGGCGGCACGGTCTTCGTGTCCTGCTGGCGCGAAGCGGGTCGCATGGTATTCCGCATCGAGGACAAGGGCGTCGGCATACCGCTCGAGTCCCAGATGCGGATATTCGAGCGCTTCGAGAGCGACAGCCGCGGCCTCAAGCACCGCGGCGCAGGTCTCGGGCTGTCCATCGTCAAGAGCCTCGTCGAATTGCACGGTGGCACCATGCGCCTGGTCTCGGCCCCTGGCGCTGGCACCCGCGTCACCGTTTTCCTGCCCGAGAAGGCGCCGGTCGGCGCCAATTCGCCAACGATCGCGGATATCGAAGGCGAAGCCGTCGCCGCACTGCCGCCGCCGTTGCGCGATATCGGCGCCTGAAGCGTTGACCCTGCGGCGCTCACCCGCGGCTGACGGCCTGAGAAGTCCCGCGGCCTGCGGCTCTTTCTTCCAGCAACACGCCGCCCCTCGCCCCGCTCCGCACAAAATGTTAGCCGATGACGGTGCCGCAGCCGGGAGTCGCCTGGCTGCGCCGCTGTAATTGCGAGACCGACGCGACATGGACCACGCACCACGGCATGTCTTCAAACTCGAGCGGGTCAACGAATCCCACTTGCGCCGCCTTGCCGAAGAACTGGCGTTCCTGTTGCGCGCCGGCGATATCGTCACGCTGACCGGCGATCTTGGCGCCGGAAAAACGACGTTCGCCCGCGCTCTGATCCGGGCGCTCGCCCGCGATCCCGAGCACGAGGTCCCAAGCCCGACGTTCACGCTTCTGCAGACCTACAGGACCGAGCGGCTCGATGTTGCCCATTTCGATCTCTATCGCCTGTCGGCTCCAGAAGAGCTCGACGAACTTGGCCTCGATCATGTCCTGCGCACCGGCACCGCACTTATCGAATGGCCCGAACGCGCCGATGGCCGACTGCCCGTGGACCTGCTCGACATTGCGCTGAGCGATACCGGCGACAACGTGCCGCCGCTCGATAAGGAAGATGTCGCAGCCGAAGTCCGGGATATCGTCGTCACCGGCCGCGGACGCGCGGCCGGGAAGGCCCAGCGCTTGGAAGCCATGCACAAGATCATCCGCGAAGCCGGATTTTCCGGTGACACAATCACCGTCACGGCGTTGCCGGGAGATGCGTCCCAGCGAACCTACGCGCGCGTGGCCTGGGAGCCTGGCAAACCCGAACGGACCGAAACCAGACTGCTGATGGATTCGCCCCGTCAGCCCGACGGTCCGGTTCTGCGCGACGGCAAGTCCTACAGCCAGATCGCCAAGCTCGCCGAGGATGTCGTGCCATTCCTGGCGATCGGCACCGCGCTGCATCGCGCTGGCCTCAGCGTGCCGAAGATTGATTGCGTCGACATCGGCCACGGCTTCATGATGATCGAAGACCTGGGCGACCTCGATTACAAGACAGCCCTTGCCGCCGGTCGCGATCAGAAGGCGTTATGGAACGACGCAGTCGAAGCCTTGTTGATCCTTCGCGGTCTGCAAGCCGATCAGCCGCTGCAATTCCATGATGGTGAGCCCCACGAACTGCCGAAACTCGACCGCACGATCCTCGAAATCGAAACGGCGTTGGTCTCCGACTGGTTGTGGCCGGCCGCGCATGGGTCTGCGCCCGATGCCGCCCAACGCGCCGCATATCAGGCGATCTGGTGTCCGATCTTCGATGAAATCCTCGATCAGCCGGCGGGCTGGATGCTGCGTGATTATCATTCGCCGAACCTGATCCTGCTCGAAGACCGCGAAGGCCCGCAGCGGGTCGGCATCATCGATTTCCAGGACGCCCTGCAGGGACCGCCCGCCTACGATCTCGTTTCCCTGCTCCAGGACGCGCGCCTCGACGTCCCGGCCGCTCTCGAAGCCGAACTCCTGGCGGGCTATTGCGTGAAAGCCGCCGCCGCCGATTGCTCGTTCGACGAAGCCCGCTTCCGCCGCACCTACGCGCTGCTTGGCGCACAGCGCGCCACCAAGATCCTTGGCATTTTCACGCGTCTGGCGATGCGTGATGACAAGCCGCGCTATCTCGCGCACATGCCGCGCATCTGGGGATATCTCGAACGCAACCTCACTCATCCGGCCCTGCGGGACCTCGCCCAGTGGTATGAAGAGCACTTCCCGCATCACGCTCGCTGATGATCCCCGGCGGGCGGATTTCCACCAGGCAGGCTCCTGACCGCCCTAATGCGGCGCTGCGAATCGAAGATGGTCCTCAGGCCGGCAATAACGGGCCGGCAACAACAGGCCGGAAAAAGCAGGCCGGAAAAGAACAGGCCGGAAGAAAACAGGCATGACAGCATGAGCGTTGAAATCGAGACCGCGATGGTGCTGGCCGCCGGCCTCGGCAAACGCATGCGTCCCCTCACCGACACGATGCCGAAGCCGATGGTACCGCTCGCCGGCCGCCCGCTGATCGACCACGCCCTCGACCGGCTGGAAGAGGCCGGCATCAAACGCGCCGTCGTCAACGTGCACTACAAGGCGGACGTTCTCGAAGCGCATCTGTCCGCTCGCACGCGAGCGCGGCGCGGCCCCTTCGTCATCGTCTCGAACGAGCGCGGGCTGCTGCTCGAGACCGGAGGCGGCGTTGCCAAGGCCTTGCCGCTGTTGGGCGCGCGCCCGTTCCTTATCTGCAATTCCGATACGACCTGGGTCGAGAAGGAAACGCGCAACATTTCGCGTCTCGCCGAAGCCTGGAACGAGGCGGCCATGGACTGCCTCCTCCTCCTGGCTCAGAAGGACCGAAGCCTCGGTTACGCAGGCGACGGCGATTTCCACATGGCAGCCGACGGCAAACTCACCCGCCGCGCCGCCGGAGAACAGACCCCGCTGGTCTTTGCCGGCGTCTCGATCGCCCACCCGCGGCTTTTCGAGGACGCTCCCAGCGGCGCTTTTTCCCTCAACGTCCTTTGGGACCGCGCCATAGCATGCGGCCGGTTACACGGCATCGTCCTCGACGGCTGGTGGATGCACGTCGGCACGCCGCCGGCACTCTTCGAGGCCGAACGCTTTTTTGCCGAACTCGATGCGCAGGGGGGCTGACCGGAATGCCATCCGACCTGCGCGCAAAAATCTACACGGTGCCGACCGGCACGCCGTTTCTGCCCGCACTCGTGCGCGCGATTCTCAACGGCGACCTGCCGCGCCCAGGCGGACCGAAACCGGACGCGCTCGATCTTTCGGGCTACACCGTGATCCTGCCGACAAGGCGCGCCGAACGCGCTGCTGCCGAAGCCTGCCTTTCGGTCACCGGCCGCAGCGCCATGCTGTTGCCGCGCATTCGCGCCATTGCCGGCCCGGACGAAGACAGCCTGTTGATCGGCGCAGCCGCCTCGGCTTCCGGTATCGGGGCCGGCACCCTGCAGGCATTGGAATTGCCGCCCGCCATCGACAAGACGGAACGCTTGTTGCTGTTGACCCGCCTGGTGCTGCAATGGTCGGCGGCCCTGCGTCAGACCGCAGGCGGTGCGCGCGGCGATACAACAGCCGAAGCCGGTGCACGTACGCCCGCTCAGGCCGCCGCCATGGCCCGCGAGCTTGCCGACCTGATGGACCTCGTCGAGCGCGAGGGCAGGAGCCTCGATGGCATCGCTTCCCTTGTGCCCGACAACTTTTCCGCGCATTGGCAAAAGAGCCTCGACTTTCTCAGGATCATCACCGAGTTCTGGCCACACGTTCTGGCCGAGCGCGGCTGCCTGTCTCCCTGGGACCGCCAGAATAAGTTGCTCGCCGCCGAGGCCGAACGCCTTCGCGCCGCGCCGCCGGAAGGCCCGGTGATTGTTGCGGGCGTGACGGGCTCCATTCCCGCCACCGTCGAACTGATACGCGCGGTCGCAGGCCTCGATCAAGGCGCCATCGTGCTCGCCGGTCTCGACCTCGGTCTTGACGAGGAAAGCTGGGAGAGAATCGCCCCCGGCCACCCCGAACACCCCGAGTTCGGTTTGCAGAAACTGCTGGAAGCGCTCGACGTTCCGCGTGCCGATGTCGTGATCCTGCCCGCGGCCGAAGCTCGCGAATCTTTGAAAATACGAGCTGGCTTCATCGGCGAGGCGATGCGCCCGACCGAGACGACGGCCAAGTGGCGCGACTGGGTGGTGGCCGCGGATCGCGACGCCGTCGCGAAGGGTTTCGAAAACGTCAGCCTGATCGAGGCGGCCAGTCCGCAAGAGGAAGCCGAGGCGATCGCGCTGATCATGCGCGAGGCCGCCGAACACGCCGACAAGTCGGCGGCCCTCGTCACCCCCGACCGTCTCCTCGCGCGCCGCGTCGCGATCCGCCTTGAAGCCTGGGGCATCCGCGTCGACGACAGCGCCGGCCGTCCATTCGCCAAAACCGTGCCGGGAGCCTTCCTCGAACTCGTCATCGACGCCGTCGCCAGGGACTTCTCGCCGGTCGCGACGATGGCGCTGTTGAAGCACCCTCTCGCCCGCTTCGGCATGTCCGCCCGCGAAGTTCGCTTCGCCGCCCGCGCCCTTGAACTTGCCGCCTTCCGCACCGCGTATATCGGCGCCGGCATCGAAGGCATCGAAAGCGCCCTCGATAGGGCCCGCGACGAGATCGACGCCCGCGAGCGCCGCGATATGGCCGCAGAACGGCTTTGGGGCGAGGATTGGGAGCGCGCTCATGCTCTGCTCGACCGCCTGCGGGAAGCCTGCGCGCCGCTGACCGAGGCCTTCTGCGACAACGCCGAACGCCCGCTCAGCGATTTCGCGGCTCGCCACGTCAGGGTTGCCGAACTGGCAAGCCGCCTCACCGATGAAGAGATCGAGGCCGGCGCCGAACCCGAACTCTATTCCAAGGAGGCAGGAGAAGCCGCGTCCGGTTTTTTCACCAACCTCCTCGCTTGCGCCGGCGCCTCACCCGACATCGCGGCAAACGACTACCCCGATCTCTACCGCGGCCTCATTTCCACCCTGCCGCCCGTCATCCCGCGCGTGCCCAAACACCCCCGACTGTCGATCTGGGGGCCGATGGAATCGCAACTCCTCACAGCCGATGTCGTCATTCTCGGGTCGCTCAACGAGACCACATGGCCCGATGCGACCGACCCCGGCCCCTGGCTCAATCGCCCGATGCGGATCGAGATGGGCTTGCCGTCGCCGGAAGAGGAGACCGGTCGCGAGGCGCGCGATTTCATTGCCCTCATGGGCGCCGGCGAAGTCTTCCTGACGCGGGCCAGGAAGGTCGACGGCGTGCCGAGCGTTCCGTCCCGCTGGCTCATGCGCATGAATGCGCTGTTCGCCGGCCTTGATCTGAAGGATGCGCTGAGGCCTGGCGAACCGTGGCTGCAATGGGCCCGCTTTCGCGATTTCGCCGAGTCGAGACCGCCCGCAGCCCGGCCCGAGCCGCGCCCGCCGCTTGCCGCCCGTCCGCGCCGCATGTCCGTCTCCGGGGTCGAGCGCTGGATCGCCAACCCTTATGCGATTTACGCCGGCGAGATCCTGAAGCTGAAAGTGCTGCCGCAGCTTGGCGCCGAACCCGACGCGGCCCTCAGGGGGACGATTCTGCACAAGGCAATGTCCGCATTCACGACCGAACACACAAAGTCAATGCCGCCCGACGCCGATAAGGTTCTGACCGCGAAAGCGGCACACATCCTGCGCGCCTATTCCAGCCACCCGCGTATTGCCGCGTTCTGGCTGCCGCGCTTTGCACGTTTCGCCGAGTGGTTCGCCGAAACCGAGCCCGGCCGTCGTGACGGTATCGAGCAGATCCTGACAGAGGTCGCAGGCGAGTTGACGTTCGCCGCTCCCGGCGGAGACTTCACGTTGACCGCCCGTGCCGACCGTCTCGACGTTTCGAATGCTGGCGTGATCATCACCGACTACAAGACCGGCAATCCCCCAACGGACAATCCGGTCAACAAACTCCGGCACCCCCAGTTGCCGCTCGAAGCAGCGATTCTCGCCGCCGGCGGCTTCGCGACGGTATCGGAAGCGAAAGTCGCCGGTCTGCGCTACATCAAGGCCTCCGGCGGCGAGCCGCCAGGAACCGAGCGCGTCGTCAAGGCCGACGCGGGCGAAGCCGCACTCGCCGAGGCCGCACTCGCCGCTCTCAAACAACTCGTCGCCCGCTACGATCGGCTCGATACCCCATACGCCGCCGTCCGCCGCGACGGCTACAGCTACGATTATGATGACTATGCCCACCTCGCCCGCGTTGCCGAATGGGCGCAGGCCGCCGATGCAACCGCAACCGGCGAAGGGAGCGAAGGCCGATGACAGACGACTCGGCTGTGAGGATCCACGCCGCCCTCGACGATACCACCCGTCGCCAGCGCGAAGCCTCCGATCCGCATTCTTCCGCTTGGGTCAGCGCCAACGCCGGCACCGGCAAGACGCACGTCCTGACATCGCGCACCCTGCGCCTGCTTCTCGCCGGCACGCCGCCCGAACGCATCCTCTGCCTCACCTACACCAAGGCGGCAGCCGCAGAGATGTCGACGCGTGTCTTCAATCGCCTCGCCGGCTGGGTCACCGAGCCCGACTCGGTGCTCGACGAAGAGCTGACGAAACTTCTCGGCCGCGCCCCCGGCCCGCAGGAGCGTTTCACCGCGCGCACGCTCTTCACGCGCGCCATCGAGACGCCGGGCGGGCTCAAGGTGCAGACCATCCATGCCTTCTGCGAGCGTCTGCTGCAGCGCTTCCCGATGGAGGCGGGCGTCGCGCCGGGTTTCGCGACGCTCGACGACGATCTCGGGCGCACGCTGAAGCGCGAAGCCATCGACCGGACGATTTCCGAAGCGCTCGCCGATCCCGGGAGCCCGCTTGGCAATGCAATGAAGCGGGCCGTCGCCTATGCCGCCGAACAGCGTTTTGAGGATGTGCTGAGTGAGGCCATCGCGGACCGCCGCTGGCTCGGCGGGATCGCACAGGCCGCCCGCGAGACATCGCCTGGCAACGACAAGCTGGCCGCCCATGCGGCGATGCTGCGCAAGGTTCTCGGCGTCAGCGATGGTGTGACGCTAGACGATTTGAACGCGGAAATGGCCGGAGTGTTGACCGAGGGCACGCTGGACTCCGCCATTCGTGTCCTCGGTGGCAGCACGGCAAAGACTGATCTGCGGCTTGCCGACCTTCTCGCACAAGCCAAAGCTTCCGGAGCCCGGCGAAAGAAGATCAATTCTCTCAAATCCGCTTTGCTGACAAACGAAGGTTTTCCGCGAAAGAACCTCGGCACCAAGGCGATCCAGGAAGCCGAGCGAGGTCTCTGCGATAAGCTCGGCGATGGCGCCATCAGGCTCGCCGAGCTGCTGCGCGAAGAAATTGCCTTGAAATGCGTCGAGGCAACTCTGGCGCTCGTCACGCTTGCAGGACGTGTCTTCAAGCACTTCACCGACGCCAAGGAGCGCCGCGCCGCGCTCGACTTCGACGACCTGATCGAGAAGGCGGTCGAGCTGCTGAACTCGGACGAAACCGGCGCCACCGACTGGGTTCTCTACAAACTCGACGGCGGCATTGATCACATCCTCGTCGACGAATCCCAGGACACCAGCCCCGAGCAGTGGCGAATCGTCCAATCGCTCGCCTCCGAGTTCTTTTCCGGCGAATGTGCGCACGAAACCCGCCGCACCATGTTTGCGGTCGGCGACGAGAAGCAGTCGATCTATTCGTTCCAGGGCGCCGCGCCTGAGATGTTCGCCCAGATGGGCAAGGCCTTCGCGGAGCTTGCCAAAGGCAGCGGGCAGACTTTGCGCGAGGTGCCGCTCGATTTGTCGTTCCGTACCGTCGCCCCGGTCCTCGAATCGGTCGATCGTGTCTTCGCCGATGCGAACCGCACGCCGGGCTTGAGCGGTTCCGGCCGCGCCATCCATCACGCCGTCAAGCGTTTGGGAGAAGCCGGTCTTGTCGAGATCTGGCAAACCGAACGCCCTGACGACCAGGAGGCGACCGAAGCCTTCGAGCCGCTCGGCGAACGACCGGCCGCAACCCCGGTCGAGCGCCTTGCCGCACGCATTGCCGGCACGATCCACAACTGGATCGAATCCGGCGAGATGCTGCCCGCCAAGGGCCGCCCGATCCGCCCCGGCGACGTCCTCATCCTGTGCCGCAAGCGGCGCCCGTTCGCTGCTCCGATGGTCGCCGCCCTGAAGGCGCGCGGCATCCCGGTCGCCGGCGCCGACCGCCTCGTCCTTACCCAGCAGCTCGCCGTCCAGGACCTAATCGCGCTCGGCGATTTCACGACATTGCCCGAGGATGACCTGACGCTTGCGGCGCTTTTGAAGAGCCCCATCATCGGCCTCGATGAGGAGGCCCTCTTCGAACTCGCCTACAAGCGCAAGGGTGCCTTGTGGAAAGCGTTGATGGCGAAACGCAACGACAGCCCGGCCTACGCCGAGGCTGCCAGGCGGCTCGTCGATCTGCGTCAGCGCGCCGACTTCCTGCCGCCTTTCGAATTCTATGCCAAGGCGCTCGACGAGGACGGCCTGAGGCATCGCCTGTTGTCCCGGTTGGGGCATGAAGCCGCCGACCCGATCGACGAGTTCTTAAACCTGGCCATCGCCTATGACGAACGCGAGGCGCCCTCGCTGACCGGGTTCCTGTCCTGGCTGCGCGAGGCCGACCGCGAGATAAAGCGCGACATGGAGCAGGGCGCCAACGAGGTCCGCGTCATGACCGTGCACGCTTCGAAGGGCCTCGAAGCGCCGATCGTGTTCCTGCCGGACACCTGCACGACAGCCTCTGCCGGCGGCGCCGGCGATCCGCTGACAAAACTCGTCGACGCTCCGCATGGCGGTGATGCCGCCCCGCCGCGCACCTGGACCATCAACGGGGCGAGCGCCATAACGGCCATCAAGGATGCCCGCGATGCCAGGAAGCTGAAGGATGAGGAGGAACTGAACAGACTGCTCTACGTCGCCATGACGCGGGCCGAAGACCGCCTCTACGTCGCCGGTTTTGAAGGCAGGAAGGCCCGCCCCGCCAATTGCTGGTACGACAAGGTGCGCGGCGGGCTGGAACCGTCGATGCAGGCCGTCGCCGGGCCTGACGGTCGCGAGATTCTGCGCCTCGAATGCCCGCAGGCGGCTCCGCCCGCCGAGGCCCGCGCCCATGGCTCGGTTGCCGGCGCGCCATTGCCGCCGCCGGACTGGGCGCGCCGCA
>Ga0180009_10004124_pt1 | contig 16191 bp, 17 predicted proteins | sample OS_PC_MetaG_FD_123537 | JGI IMG/M metagenome (GOLD analysis project Ga0180009, IMG submission 123537) | Groundwater microbial communities from the Aspo Hard Rock Laboratory (HRL) deep subsurface site, Sweden - OS_PC_MetaG | ecosystem: Environmental > Aquatic > Deep subsurface > Groundwater...
AACAAAACCAAAATATAGCCTAAAATATCCAAGTTACTCTTTAACGTTTGGCTTTTATCGCTCTTTCAGCAGACTTTGCCGCTGAAATATACCGAAAATCACTTAATAATCAGACAGTGCCTCAAAAACGCATTTCAAAAATTTGACGATAGGGACAACATTAAAGTAGTGAATTATATGAGATTATATGACAAAAGCAAAAAGCACAAACTTTAATAATCAATCGCATTGCTATTAATTAAAATGATAAGGCAGCCAATTTGTGTCTTTATGGGGCACGTGGACCATGGAAAAACTTCATTGCAGGACAGGATAAGGCATACTGCAGTTGCAAAGTCAGAGGCAGGCGCTATTACCCAGATGATTAGCTCAAGCGCTGTTTCAATAGAGACAGTCAAAAGAATCTGCGGAAATCTCATAAAAGACCCTTCAACACTAACTGTTCCAGGCTTATTGTTCATTGACACGCCAGGGCACGCTGCTTTTACTAATTTAAGGAAAAGAGGCGGCAACTTGGCAGATATTGCTGTTCTTGTGATTGATGTGAATGAAGGCATTATGCCGCAGACAGCTGAATCAATAGAAATATTAAAACAATATAAAACCCCTTTTATTATTGCATTAAACAAGATTGATTTATTGCAGGGCTGGAAAAAAAAAGAAATTCCTTTGCTGCAATTGGTTGAAGAACAGGCAGATAATGTAAAGCAGCTGCTTGACACAGGCCTGTATGAGCTTGTTGGAAAATTATATGATATTGGAATTAATGCAGACAGGTTTGACAGGGTTTCTGATTTTACAAAGCAAGTTGCAATCATCCCATGCTCAGCAGAGACAGGAACTGGAATCCCTGAAATGCTCATGGTTTTGGTTGGATTAGCGCAAAAATTTTTAGAAGAGAGCTTAAAGACAACAATGGATGCTGGAAAAGCAACAGTGCTTGAAGTAAAAGAGGAGAAAGGAATAGGAAAAGTGCTTGACGCGATTCTTTACGATGGGGTTTTAAAGCAGGGAGACGCAATTGCAATAGGAGACCCTGACGGCGCGATTATAACAAAAATAAGAGGAATATTCATACCTGAGAAAGGAAAATTAAAATCAGTAACAGAAATCAGCGCAGCAGCAGGCATTCGGATATCTGCCCCTGACATTGAAAAAGTAATACCAGGCGTGCCTCTTGCATCTGCAGGAAAAGATATTGAAAAAGCAAAAGAGGATGTGCAGAAAGAGGTTGAAGCTGTGATGCTTGACACTGACAATGAAGGGGTTGTTGTAAAGGCTGATTCTTTAGGTTCTTTAGAAGCGCTTTTGAAAATGCTTAGGGAAAAGAAAATTCCCGTGAAAAAGGGTTCTGTAGGCACAATAACAAAAAAGGATTTGGCTGACGCAAGCTCTGAAGACAACCCATACTATAAAGTGCTTCTTGCATTCAATGTTCCTGCTGATGAAGAAAAAGCAGACGTCAAGATAATTTCGCACAATGTGATTTACACAATCATTGAGGATTATGAAAAGTGGCTTGCAGAAGAAAAGAAAAGGCAGGAGAAAAAAGCATTGGAAGCATTGACAATGCCTGCAAAAATGCAGATTTTAAGAAAATGCATATTCAGGCAGAGCAACCCGGCTGTTGTCGGGGTATTGGTTCTTGGCGGTGTTGTGAAAGCTGATGTTGATTTGATAAAAGCAGACGGCTCAAACGCAGGAACAATAAAAGCAATTCAAATGGAAAAGGAAACAGTTGAAAAGGCAGAGAAAGGCAAAGAGGTTGCTATATCACTCCCCGGAATAACAGCAGGCAGGCAGATTGATGAGGATGACATCCTTTATGCTGACGTGCCTGAAAGGGATTTCAAGGAATTGAAAAAATATAAGAACTTATTGAAAGAGGAAGATATTAAATTACTGAAAGAATTGGCTGAGATTAAAAGAAAACAAAATTCACTCTGGGGAGTCTAATCTAACTTCTGGCAAAGCAACGCCTATGCCAAGACCAAGATACCATCCATTGTCTTCAGCGCTGAACAGTCCGCCTGTCTCAAGCTCCAAAGCGCCGTAGCCGCAGAAAATAAGCCTTGCGCCTGCATTAAGGTTGCCATAAACGCCCATAGATTGATTTTTCCATGGGTCAAGCGTGCTGACAAATGTCACGCCTGTGCCTGCATAAAACCCGCCGCTCACTGAATCATTGCCAAGAAACATTGCTGAAAAACCAAGATTTTGCTGCGCAACAAACCCGTCATAAACACCGCCTGTTACTATTGCAGCAAAAGATGTTGACAATCCTAATCCCAAAGAAAGCTCTGTTGAATTCTCATCATCCTCATCAAGCAATAATGAGCCAAGCCCTATATGTGCATTTAATTTTTCACCTGCTGCATAGCCAAAAAGAGCGTGATTAAGCTCTACGTTTTCAACTCCAAGGTAAATTGCTGCCTGCGGAGTCAAAGAGACAAAAGTAAGCTCTGTATTTTCAGGCAATGGATTTTCAAGCCTGTGCTCTATCCTTGATTCAGATTCATGCCTTTCCTGCGCAATTGCATCAGAAGAATACATGCCAACAGCTGCTGCCACAGCAACAATTTCTTGTAGTTTAATCATTTTTTGCCTCGATAAGCGTGATTTTCCCTGCATTTATATAGTTTTGCATTATTGCCACGCAAGAAGGAAAACAAGTAAGAACAATATGGGCCTACAGGGCTGCAGAAACTTTGTTTCTTGCCCCATAGGCAAAGCAATATGGGCCTACAGGGATTTGAACCCTGATCAATCGGTCCGAAGCCGACCGCACTATCCGGGTTATGCTATAGGCCCATGCTCTTTTAAGCATTAATGGTTGTTTATAACACTTTTTATTGAGCAAAAAAGGCAATAAAACAAGCAATTCAAGCCTCCTTTTTCTATGCTTTTACAGCTTTATTCTAGCAGTTAGAAAGATTTATATACTCCAGTATATACTTCAAAATCGCCCGCCACGAGAATACCTTGTGGAGCATACGGAAAAACCCAAGCTATGAATCAGGGGGTTAGTGTTGCGGGCTATATACTCACCATATTGTTGGGTATTGAAGCAAAACCTAAAGTTCAAGAACAAATAATCATACTTCATTTGAAAATGGCATTAAAATCATTGGCAGAATGGAACAGATTTGGAAAATCAGGGCTGTTTAAGGATTAAAAAAGCCCATATTAGTTCTTGGATTTTTAGTGTAAAATAAACTCAGGAGGAATAAGAAAATGGGAAAGATAAGCCAGGTTTCGGCAAAGTATATTGTTCATACAAAGATACAGATAGAAGGTGTTGTAGACAGGCCTGACGTGATTGGAGCAATTTTTGGGCAGACAGAAGGGCTTTTGGGCTCTGACTTGGAGCTCAGGGAGCTTCAGAGAAGCGGCAGGATAGGAAGGATAGAGGTTAACACAGACGTCAAGGCAGGAAAGACAGACGGGGAAATAATAATCCCATCAAGCCTTGACAAGGAAGAAACAGTTCTTGTTGCGGCTGCAATGGAAACAATCCAGAGAATTGGGCCGTGCAATGCAAAAGTTCATGTTGAAAGTATAGAAGACGTAAGGATTACAAAAAGACACTTTGTTGTTGAAAGGGCAAAGGAGCTTTTGAAGCAGCTTTCAGACGAAGTGCTGCCTGACTCAGCAGAGCTTACTGAGGAGGTTGCGATGTCTGTAAGGATGATGGAAATCTGCGAGTATGGCAGGGAAAGGATCCCGGCAGGGCCTGCTGTGGATGAATCAGAAGACCTGATTGTTGTGGAAGGCAGGGCTGATGTGATTACCCTGCTGAAAAACGGCATAAAAAATGTTGTTGCATTAGGCGGAACAAATGTGCCCAATGCAATAATAGAGCTTTCAAAGAAAAAGATAATGACTCTTTTTGTTGACGGCGACAGGGGCGGGGACCTTATCATAAAGGGAGTCATGGGCGTATGCGATGTTGACTTTGTGATAAAGGCGCCTGACGGCAAGGAAGTGGAAGAGCTTACTAAAAAGGAAATCCACAAGGCATTAAGAAACAAGATTGCCGCAGAGCAGGCAAAGCTTGAAATTAAGGATGTCGCAAGCAAGGGAGACATGATAAGGCAGATAAACAGGTCACTTAATGCTCCTGCGCCTTACCAGCAAAGAAGGGACATAAGAAGCACTCCTGCGCCACCAGGAAGGCCGGCTGCAAGGCCAATGGCTCCAAGGCCGGCTGTTGCTGTGCCAAAAGCCGCTGTTGCAACAAAAGAGCAAAAAGACAAGTTCAAGCAGCTGCTTGAAGACCTGATTGGCACAAGGGGAGCTTACATCCTTGACAACACGCTTGCAGTGCTTGGCAAGGTTCCACTGACAGAGCTGATAAGCACTGTCAGAAGCCTTAAGACAGGCATGTATGCTGTAATCTTTGACGGCACTATTACAAAAGACATGGTGCTTCTGGCTGAAAGAGCAGGGATAAGCTTCCTTATTGCAATGGACACAGCTGTAAAGCAGGTGGAAACCAAGGTAACGCTGCTGACAGCCCAGGGATTGCAGTAAAATCAGGAACGAAACCTTTTTAACTTCATTTTTCTTTATTTAAAGAGATAAGATGGCAAAAAAAGAGGTTAGAAACGGATTTAGGTTTACCTGGGTAATGGGTTTAATACTTATCACAGTAATTCTTCTTACTGTTTTTGTTGCGTATTTTTTCGGGCTTGTGAAGAAAACATGCGCTGATGATGAATGTTTTAACACTGCGCTTGCAGATTGCAGCATGACAACATACACAAAAGTGCAGAATTACAATTATTATGTATTCTCAATCGACGGCAAGTCAAGAAAGGAATGCAAGATGAGCATAAGGCTTGCAAAGATGGCTGCAGGCGCTCCGCCTGACAAGGTTGCATTGTTTGAAGGAAAAGATATGCAATGCAGGATACCAATGGATGCTGTTGGAGAGGCAGGAGCCGGCAAGATTGAATCCATTTTAAGGTACTGCACAGGGCCGTTGAAAGAGGCAATGTATGAGCAGATAATTGAAAAGCTTTACACAATTGTTGTGGGCAATCTTGGCGAGATTATGGTTGACATTGAAGATACATTAAGAAAGTAAAATTCTTATCTCATCACAACATGCTCAACATTATCAGCAACATCAACAGCTGACTTCAGCTTCATCTTGCTTTTTGCATATATTGTAAAAAGAACCTCGCCTTTCTTCACCTTGTCTCCCTTGTGCACCCTGAGGTAAATCCCGGCTGCCTTGTCTTCAGGAGCGCCTGCAAACTTTGCAATAACAGCAATGCCCTTGTTGTTGATCAAAGAAACAGGGCCGCTTTTAACAGCAACAACATCATAAAAGTGCCTTGCCTTTGGAATCCTAATATGCTTTCTTCCGCCCTGCGCAATAACTATTTCCATGAATTTCGCAAATGCTTTTCCAGAGTCAAGCGCATCAAGCACTTTCTGCTCAGGATTTTTCTCATTGACAAGCTTCAGCATTTCAACTGCAATGTAAACAGCCTTTTCACGCAAATCAGTCGGGCCGTTGCCTTTCAGCACGCTTATCACGTCCACCATCTCCAAGGCAGGGCCAATGCCATTGCCAATCGGCTGGCTTCCGTCAGTAAGCACAACCTTTACTTTCATTCCAAGCATTCTGCCAAGAGCTACAAACTTGGCTCCGAGCGCTTCAGCAACTTTTTTGGACTTGAACTTTGCCATGTAGCCGCAGGGAATGTCAATCAATACATGCGTTGCGCCAACTGCCTTTTTTTTCGCAAGTATTGAAGCAAGAAGCATTCCTTCAGGGTCAATGCTCAAAGGGTGCCTTACCCTTATCAGCTTGTCATCAGCAGCAGCGAGGTTTATGCTTCCGCCCCATACCATGCAGGCGTTTGTCTTGCTTACAACTTCCTTTAGTTTTTCAAGCGACAATGAAACAGGCGCGACAACCTCAACTGCGTCAGCAGTGCCTGCAGGAGATGTTATTGAGCGCGAGCTTGTCTTTGGCATTGTATAGCCCAAAGCAGCCATTATCGGCACGACAAGAGGAGTTGTCCTGTTGTTTGGCACGCCTCCAACGCAGTGCTTGTCAACAATAACCTTTTTTTTCAGCCCCAGCACTGCGCCTGACTTTACTATTGCTTTTGTCAAAGCAGCTGTTTCCTTCATTGAAAGCCCTTCTGTATAGCATCCTGCCACAAAGTAAGCCATCTCCACCTCTGAAAGGCGGTTATTCATTATGTCATCTATAATATCATTTATTTTGCATTCACTCAGCTCCATGCTGTTCAGTTTTTCAGATATGTGCTTTACAGAGCTGGGCCTTGCGCTAAGCTCTATGTCAATGTGCATGCCTGCCTTTACACCGAGATGCTTTAGCGGCTCTTCAAACAAGCCAACTTCCCCTGGCTTTATGCCGCTTGTTGCAATGTCAGCCACGGCAACAATCTGCTGCTTTTTCTTCAGCCTGCTTATCCTTACCCTTTCTGCTGCATTTATGCCAAGGGATTTTGCATCCTGCTCATGAAGAATTGCTATGAACGGCCCTCCTGTTGACAGGTCCACGTCTTTTACTTTTAATTTCATAATTTACTCCTGTATCAGTATTTTTTCCTTGCCAAGCAGGACAGTAAGCACAAATATGAATAATGACAATACAAAGGGCCCAAGGATTATCCCGGACACGCCGAAGACGCTTAACCCACCCAATACCCCCAGCAATGCAATCAGCGGATGTATCTTTCCCTTTTCAGCTATGAGCTTTGGCTTCCAGAGCATGTCAAGAATAATGTTGATAAACAGGAAACAGAAAACTGTAAGCCCGACTGCCTGCGGAACATGCCCTGACGCAAACAGGTATATTGCCCACGGCGCCCAAACTAACGCAGGGCCTATGAAAGGAAGCAAAGCAAGTATCAATGCCAAAAGCCCCCAGAGAAGGGGGTTTGGGATTCCAAAGATATAGAATGCTATTGTGGATATTATTCCCTGCAGCACCCCTATCACAATAACACTATAGACAACAGCATCCATTGTCTGGGAAAACTTTTTATTGATTTTTTTCTTGTATGTGTCATCAACAGGCAAAAGCATGTTTATGTGTTTTTTTAATTTTTCATGGTCCCTTAATGCAAAGAATATTGTGCATAAGGCTATGAATAAAAGTATAAGCTTTTCAGGTATTGTAAGCAAAAGGCTGGAAGCGGCTGAAACAAAAATACCTATTCCTTTTTCAGCAAACTGCGCAATGTATTGCTCAACTTTATCATTTGGGATATATTTCTGGATAAAAGAGGATATGCCTGAGATGTCAATGCTCTGGTACAATGCAGACACTTCATTAAATAAAAGGCTTATGAGAATTGCAAAAAAAGTTATTCCTATGACTACTATGCAAAGCGTTAACAACAATGCAGAGAGGTTTTTGCTTTTTGTCCATATTGTAAGCTTTTTATGGATTGGAAAAAGTATGTAAGCAACAAGCAGGCTGATAATTATGGTCCCTATGAAAGGCGAAACCAGCTTGTACGCAAGGTATCCCAATAGGATAAAAGCTGCTATGAACAAGTATTTTGATAACTTCTTTTTAGGGTCGTACATCTTTACTTTAATGGCTTGAAACGTATTTAAGCTTTCCGCAGGGGCATTTATTTTTGGGAGCAGTATTTATTTAGCACAGAAGAAAGCTTCTTTTTTAAATCCTCCAAATGCCCATACTCAATAATTGTGGTTTTTGGCATTCCATGAGCCAGAGGGGTAACATAGGTCCCTTTCTGGTGAAGCAGGATTCTTTCAAGACCCAAGCAAAAAGACAGGCCTATTTCAATACCTACGCCATGGCTTCTTTCAGAAACTTCGGCAATTATCATATCACATGATTTTAACTGGCTATAATCCCTTCTGAATATTTCATCAGGCTCCCCTCCAATTTGGAATACAAAAGTGTCAATTCCCTTCTCCCTTACTATTTTTTCTATTTCAGGCAAGAGGTTAAGCCTCTCTTTTGTGTGTGAAACAGGGCATGTAATATATGCTTTCATAGATAGAGTGAAAAGGAAAGCCAATATAAACTTATTGTTATAGTGGGTTGAGTTGATTGTGGAACTTTGGATAGGCTGCTTACGGGATATTGACGACTCAACCTGCTATCAGCAAGTTGATTCTATTTGTTCCAGAGTCTAATCAACTTGCTATATAAGAGTTTGCCGCGTCAAAGCAAAGCAAGAATATATTTTCCGATTAAGTATTTTGAAGTAGGCGTAACCTCATTGGAAAGGAGCAGTGCATTTATCTCTGCCTTGCTAAAATATTTTACCTCTTCAACCTCCGCCTTGTCAATCTTATAGATTTCCAAAGGAATGTCTTTTTGCACAACAAAAACCTTGGCAAAGCGGTTGTTTATTTTGCTGCATACGGCGAGCTTTTCCTTTGCAAGCTCTTTTAAGTCATTGGGCTCAACATGAATCCCAAGCTCCTCTTCCGTCTCCCTTATGACTGCTTCTTCATATGTCTGACTAAACGGGAAATGCCCTGCGCATGAACCATCCCATAAGTGGTTATCCTTCCTCCTTTGCAGAAGAAGCTGCTTTTTCAGGTTAATGATAAAACAGCATATTTCCCTGTGCCACATTCCCCTGGCGTGAACTTCCTCCCTTGGGGCTTTATTAATTATGTTATCATTATTATCTACAACAGCCAGGATTTCAGAAGGATTATGTGCAACTGCCATCTTAAGCGGAATGTGTGTTGTTTTTATATATTTAACGGATACCCTATCATCTGTTTCCATGCATGAAAAGCATTATAAACAGGCAAAACAAGGTAATATGCATGGCAAAAAAAGATAATAAAAAGAAAGAGAGCAACCCTGCAGCCTTATACATTCCAGCAGGATTGTTTTTGGGCTTTGGGATAGGATTTGCAACAGGCAACATACCGGCAGGCATATTCAGCGGATTTGGAGTTGGCTTCTTGCTTTATGCAATAGCCATGAACAGAGGAAAGAAGTAAGGAGGAACCAAAATGAAAAAGACAATAGTCCTAATAGCTTTAATTTCATTGCTGGCTGTTTCGCTTGCAATGGCTAAAGGCGGGCCTTATACATTAACAAGCTGCACTGACAGTGATGGGGATGACCCTGCTGCAGCTGGAAATGTGGCGTGGGAAGACACAGATGCAACTGGCGAGGAAACAGGAAGCGGAGCATCCGGAGATGTGTGCAGTGAAATACATTATCTCAATGTGATGTTATATGCTGGAGAAAAATTCAAGTTTGGCGAAGCAGTGCTGGTTGAAGGTGTCTGCCCTGAAATAGGGGCAAGTGCAGAAGAGCCGGGCGATTTTCAGGTTAAGAAATTCTACAAATGCGAATGCGAAAACCAGGGTGGAACAGGGGAGAAAGGCACTGAAGGCGCAATTGGAGTATGCACAGGGCCTGCAGTTGAAATCCCTTATGACACAGTAAAGGCAGCTGACGAGAAATGGATGGCAAGCGGAAAGAAAGACTTGAATCCCTGGCTCGCAAGGTTCCTAAGATTGATGGGATTGTGGGGATAAGGGCTTCGCCCTTATCAACCCGAGCGGGCTAAAGCCCGCATAGCGCACCCACATTCTGGTGCACAAGTATATAAACTTCTTATTTTCTATTTCCTTCTATGGAATTTGACGAATTTTGCAAACTGCTCATAAAAGAGCTTGTTTCAAATAAAGTGAAAACTCCTGAAGAGGCAATAAAGCTTAGAGGAGCATTATGCAGACAATATCATCCTTCTAAAATGCCTTCATTTATCCAGATACTTGCGCATGCTTCAAATGAAGAATATACAAAACTGAAATTTCTGCAGTCAAAGCCTTCAAGAACAATTGCAGGCGTCTCGCCAATAGCAATAATGACAAAGCCGATGAAGTGCCCGCATGGAAAGTGTGTAATGTGCCCCGGAGGCGTTGATTCGTTTTTCGGAAACACACCCCAAAGCTATACAGGGAAAGAGCCAGCTGCAAGAAGGGCAATGAGAAATAATTACGATGCTTACATACAAGTATTCAACAGATTAGAGCAATACACCTTGCTAAACCATCCAATAGATAAGTCAGAATTAATCATAATGGGCGGCACGTTTCCAGCCGCTGAAATTGAATACCAGGATGAGTTTATTACAAACGCATTAAAAGCAATGAATGACTTTAGTGAAATGTTTTATGGAAGTGCGGCGAAGCCCGGCTTTCTTGACTTTATCAAGTTTAAAGAATTCTTTGAATTGCCGGGAGATGTAAACAATGAGGAAAGAGTAAAGAGAATACAAAAAAAGCTTTTAGAATTAAAGCAAATAACTGATTTAATCAATGAGCAAAAAAGAAATGAAACAGCAAAAGCAAGATGCGTGACAATGTGCATTGAGACAAGGCCTGATTACTGCAAACAAGAGCATATAAACCAAATGCTTAAATTAGGATGCACAAGGGTTGAATTAGGAGTTCAAAGCATATACAATGATGTATTAAAGCGAATAGAAAGAGGGCATTCTGCTGAAGACTCGATAAAGGCAACACAATTAATGAAAGACTCTTTCCTTAAAGTAGGCTATCACATGATGCCTGGCCTGCCTTTGTCAGATGAAAAAAGAGACATTGAAATGTTTAATGAATTATTTTCAAATCCAGATTACAAGCCAGACACATTGAAGATATATCCCTGCATGGTTGTCAAGGGAACAAAATTGTATGATGAATGGAAAGCAAACAAATTCAAGCCAATAACAACTGAAAAGGCAGCCAACATTATAGCAGAGGCAAAGCAATACATAGAGCCATACTGCCGCGTTATGAGAGTGCAGAGGGACATTCCAAGCAAGTTCATTGAAGCAGGCGTTGATATTACAAATTTAAGGCAGGAAGTTGATAAAAAGATGGAAGAAAATAAGATTGAATGCAGGTGTATCAGATGCAATGAGCCAAAAGCAAAAGATATTGATTATTCAAAAGCAAAATTAAATAGAATGGATTATGATGCAAGCAATGGAAAAGATATATTCCTTTCTTACAACGCAGGCAAAACATTGATTGGCTTCTGCCGCCTTCGCATTCCATACAAGCCATTCAGAAAAGAAATAACTGAAAAAACAGCTGGCATAAGGGAGCTTCATGTATACGCTTCTTCTGCTCAAATAGGGGAAAAGCCGTCTGAGAAGCAGGCGCAGCACAGGGGCTTTGGAACAAAGCTAATGAAAGAAGCTGAGAAGATAGCAAAAGAAGAGTTTGGCAAAAACAAGATGCTTGTGATTGCGGGGATTGGCGCTAAAGAGTATTTCAGGCAGAAATTGGGATACAAGGAGGAGGGAGCTTATATGGGGAAAAGAATCTAAGCGTGGATTGACGAGGCGGAATAAAAACCACTTGCAAAGTTCTTGAAAAAATTTACATAAAAACACTTAAAACAGCCATTTTTTCCGGGCAAATCAATTGATTTTTCATATCAGCCGGAAGAACAAATGGTTTTTTTCAGCAATCCTTATAAAGGGGAACATTACAATCCACAGAAGCATGGCGAGCCAAACATTTAAATATCAATTGGTATCTATTGATACTATGAATGCGCAGATAAACCTAAGGCTGCCTGAAGCATTGCTTTTGAAAACAAAAAAATATGCGCAAAAGCAGGGCTTTGGAAATGTACAGGAATTCATAAAGGAAACAATAAGGGAGAAGGTGTTTGGCGAGCCGGAAATCACTCCTGAAGGGTTTGAGCTGATAAAAAAGCTCATCGAGGTTTCAAACAAGAAAAACCTCTGGAAAACAGAAGAAGAGCTCTTCACGATGCTGAGGGAACGGCGCAATGGAACACATAATAAGAGGAAGTGACATTTTTTACGAACAGGCGAAGAGTCTTAGTGATAAAAGCAAAAAGATAGTTGAAGAGAAATTAAATCTGCTTAAAATAAACCCCTACAGAAATAAAAGAATACATTATAAGGGGCTTTTTCTTTTCAGGATACGATTTGAAGACAAGAATAAGGAAAAGAGGATAATCTATTTTGTAGACAAGCCATATGTGAAAATACTTTGTATTTTAGAGAGAGGAAAAGAATACAAGGATTTGAAGAGATTCCTGAGGAGGTGCGGCGCTTTATAATTATTGAGCATAATCTTTATTAACCCCTTATTATTCACCAAAAGCCATGGCAAATACATTAAGAGCAATTGTTTTAGCATCAATAGCAGCCATTGGCCTGAACTGCGAATGCTCTTGCAGGGAAGTGCACAAGCGGCTGGAGAATATAGGCAATCCAACGCAAACATCAAAAAGGATTGAAGATATGCCTTACAAGCATGCAAAACTGCCCAGTATATACCAAGGCGAGAAAAATGCATAAAAATACGCTCGCAGATATTGTAATAAAAGCAGTAAGAATTGCTAATTCTGTAATAGACTCATCCTATGAATTTCCTGAAATGAGCATAAGGACAAACAATGAAATATTATTTAGAGATAATGTGATTCAATACTGCAATGCATGCCACGACCAGAGCCTAGTAGAGGAGAGGGCTGCTTATACTAAAAAAATTCTTGAATATGCTGCTTCACTGCAGGCAAATGAAGAATATGGAAACTCATTGCCTATGAGATTAAAGACGGCAAAAAAAGACAAAATCTTATACTGTATTGCCATAGGCTTATCTCTTCCGGCGACAGCTTTTATTAGCCCTTTCTGCGTTTTGGGAGTGGTGTTTGGGGCAAAGGCCGCGATGTTTGAAGGCAGGCTTGAAAAGAAGATTGAAACTGAGTATTATGACTATTCACTTGCAGAAGACACTGCAAAAGAGCTGAGAGAAGTGCCTCAAAAAGAATTCAATGAGGCAATGTTTGGGCATTGGGATGAATTAATGGTTGCATTGGATGATATTTCAGAGCAGGAAAAGAAAAGGCTTCTGGGAAAAAAGAGATAGGGAAAAGAAAAAGATTTACGCTAGGAAAACGCATCCTTCATCTTGCCAATAATGCTTTTTCTCGGCTTTAATTTTTCCCTGGTAATTCCTGCAAACTCTTCCAGCAAATCCCTCTGCTTTTTTGATAATTTCTCAGGAACTTTCACAACAACTTTTACTAATTCATCTCCATTCCCGCCATCTGCATAAGGCACACCCTTTCCTTTTAATTTAAAGAGAGTATCTGTCTGTGTTCCTGCGGGAATCTTCATTGAAACATCTCCGTGCAAAGTAGGCACCTTCACCTCATCGCCCAACGCAGCCTGCGCAAATGTCACAGGATATTCAAGATAAATCTCATTGCCTTCCCTTTCAAACAATTTGTGCGGCTTTACATCAAGCTCTATGTAAAGGTTGCCTGAAGCAGTGCCTCTTTCGCCTGCCTCGCCTTCGCCAGCCATTCTTAATGTTGAGCCAGAGTCAACTCCAGCAGGTATTTTGATTGTAATATTCTTTGTTTTCTTCAGTTTACCAGAGCCGTGGCATTTTTTGCATTTGACTTTTGCAGAGCTTCCTTCTCCCCTGCATTCGGGGCAAGGACCTGCCTGAGACATTATGCCAAAAGGAGTCCTGAAAACTTTTTTTACCATGCCGTTTCCATTGCAGGTCTTGCAGGAGTCAAGCTCGCCGTTCTCAGCGCCAGTGCCGTTGCAGGCATCGCATTTCTCATGCTTTTCAATCTGAATCTTTTTTTCTGCCCCAAACGCAGCCTCTTCAAAAGAAATGTCCATTGAATAGCTTAAGTCAGCGCCCCTCTGCCTTCCCCTTGAAAAGCCAAAAGGGCTTCCCCTAAAAAAGCTTTCAAAGATGCTGAAAGCATCATCCATGTTAAAGTTTCCAAAGCCTGAAAAGCCCTGCTGGTTAAATCCCTCTTCAGAGCCAAACCTGTCATAGTTCTGCCTCTTGTTCTTGTCAGAAAGAACAGAATAAGCCTCATTCACTTCCTTGAATTTCTCAGCAGTTCCTGCTTCTTTATTCAAGTCAGGATGGTACTTTTTAGCAAGCGACTTGTAAGCAGCCTTAACCTCCTCTTCAGAGGCCCCTTTCTTTACACCCAAGATATGATAGTAGTCCTTTGCCATATATCTTTACTCTTTTTTCTCTTCCTTAAACTCAGCATCAACTACCTTATCTTTCTTTGCTTTTGGATTTTCATCTTCACAAGAGCATTCAGGGCCGCAGGAGCCGCATGAATCATCATGTCCTGCATTAGCCCCTTGCTGTGCGCCAGCGCCTCCAAAGCCAGGATTTCCCGCCTTGCCATAGATGTCAGCGCCAATCTTCTGCACTGTTTTTGAAAGCTCATCAACAGCAGATTTTATCTTTGCAGCATCATCTGTTGCAGCAGCTTCCTTAAGAGTTTTCAGCTTTGCCTCAATCTCTTCCTTTGTCTTTGCATCTATCTTATCCCCGTATTCAGATATTGTTTTTTCAGTTGCAAATGCCAAAGTGTCTGCATTGTTCTTGAGCTCAACAATCTCTTTTCTTTTCTCGTCTTCAGCAGCGTGCACTTCTGCCTCTTTCTTCATTTTTTCAATGTCTTCCTTGCTCAGGTTGCTTGAAGCTGTTATTGTTATCTTCTGCTGCTTTCCAGTGCCCAAATCCTTGGCAGAGACATTCACAATGCCGTTTGCGTCAATGTCAAATGAAACCTCAATCTGAGGAACCCCTCTTGGTGCAGGGGGTATTCCAACCAGGTCAAAGTTGCCAATCAGCTTGTTGTCAGCTGCCATCGGCCTTTCGCCCTGGAAAACCCTGACTGAAACAGCCGGCTGCATGTCTGCTGCTGTTGAAAATACCTGGCTTTTCTTTGTTGGTATTGTTGTGTTTCTCTCAATCAGCTTTGTAAAAACACCGCCAAGAGTTTCAATGCCTAAAGACAAAGGAGTAACATCAAGCAAGAGTATGTCTTTTACTTCACCAGCCAATACTCCTGCCTGGACAGAAGCGCCTAAAGCAACGCATTCCATCGGGTCAACGCCGCCTTCTGCCTTCTTAGCCATTAATCCTTCAACAAACTTCTGGACAATTGGCATCCTGGTCGGCCCGCCGACCATTATGACTTTTGCAATGTCTTTTGATGCAAGTTTAGCGTCAGCCATTGCCTGCTCAACAGGCTTCCTGCATTTCTTGACAATCAGGTCAACAAGCTCCTCTAATTTTGCTCTTGACAGTTTCATTGCCAAATGCTTTGGCCCTGCGTTTGTTGCTGTTATGAAAGGCAGGTTAATGTCTGTCTCCATAACTGTTGAAAGCTCAATCTTTGCCTTTTCAGCAGCTTCCCTCACTCTCTGCATTGCAACAGTGTCCTCGCTCAGGTCAACGCCGTTCTCATCCTTGAATTTCTTGACAACAAAGTTGATTACTGCATTGTCCATGTCTGTCCCGCCCAGCTGTGTGTCGCCTGAAGTTGACTTCACTTCAAAGACTCCGTCGCCAAGCTCCATAAGTGTTACATCCAAGGTGCCGCCCCCAAAGTCAAACACAAGCACTTTCTGCTCTTTTGTTCCTTTGTCCAGGCCATATGCCAATGAAGCGGCTGTCGGCTCGTTAATTATTCTTACAACTTCCAGGCCTGCTATTGCGCCTGCATCCTTTGTTGCCTGCCTCTGGCTATCATCAAAATACGCAGGTACAGTGATTACTGCTTTCTGAATTTTTTCACCAATAAATGCCTCTGCATCTCTTTTTATTTTCTGCAGGATATAAGCTGATATCTGCTGCGGAGTGTATTCCTTGCCATGCACCTTAACCTTGTAATCAGTGCCCATCTTTCTCTTGATAGCCATTATAGTGCCTTCTGGGTTGCTTACTGCCTGCCTTCTTGCCGGCTCTCCAACCAAAAGCTGCCCATCCTTTGTGAAAGCAACAACTGACGGAAACGCCTTTCCATACAATGATGCGCCTTCTGCTGACGGCACTATCACTGGCCTTCCTGCCTCCATGACAGCCGCAGCTGAGTTGCTTGTTCCCAAGTCCACGCCTAATATTTTTTCTTTACTCATTTTAATTTCCCTCCGGATTATTTTGTTTGTTTTCAAACTCTTCAACACCCTTCTTTTCGTCCGCCTCTTTTTGCGTTTCTTCTGCTTCTTTTTCTTCAACACACTTGCAAACCTTCACCTTGGAAGGCCTTAACACGCTTCCCTTGAATAAATATCCTTTCTGAAGCTCCTCAAGAATCACTCCGTCTTCCTTGCCGTTTTCCTGCAATAAAACCTCATGCCT
>Ga0180009_10004125_pt1 | contig 16189 bp, 16 predicted proteins | sample OS_PC_MetaG_FD_123537 | JGI IMG/M metagenome (GOLD analysis project Ga0180009, IMG submission 123537) | Groundwater microbial communities from the Aspo Hard Rock Laboratory (HRL) deep subsurface site, Sweden - OS_PC_MetaG | ecosystem: Environmental > Aquatic > Deep subsurface > Groundwater...
AAATTCGACAAAATATTGTCGATTGTTAAATGAGCTTCTGTATTTCTACAAAAAACTGGAAATTGGATACGCGCGCATTAAATTTATCTAAAATTGGTAGCATACCTTTCCCAAGTTTCAAGTATCAAGTTTCGAGTAGCGCTAATTGAAGGAAAACGGCCGCCCCAACGGGGCCACTCCTTCCGAACAAAGTCTCGGATGAAGTGCAGAACTTACGACCCTGTTTTCTTTATGACGGCATTGATCCCATTCATCGTTTTTTCTATGGCACCCCGGTTGGCTGTCAGCAACGCATGGGCTTTCATTCCGGTTTCCAAAGCTTTCCCTTTTTCTTCCAGAAAGGTGACGGCAGCTTGATAAAAACTTTCGGCATCATGCACACGGAGTCCTCCGCCGGCTTCCAGCAACATCTTTGATATTTGTCTGAAATCACTCATATCCGGACCGAACAGAACCGGCTTGCCAAAAGCCGCCGGTTCCAGCGGGTTATGCCCGCCGGCATTCACCAGGCTTCCGCCCACAAACGCAAAGTCTGCCAGTGCATACAGTTTCTTCAGGAGTCCGATGACATCAACCACAACGATATCCATCTCCTTTCTGCTGCCGGGGTCTGGAAGATCCTTCATCAATACCGCGATCAACCCGGCTGCGTCGAACTCGGCACAGATGGAGTCGGCACGCTCCGGGTCTCGCGGAACGATAATCATCAAAAGCTCTGGATATCTTTTCTTAAGCCGGGTAAAGGCGTCTAAAAGGATCGATTCTTCACCGTCATGGGTACTGCCGGAAACGATCACCTTCCGCCCTTCCTCGATGTGCAGCTGCTGTTTCAGTTGCGTCAAGTCGATATCCGTCACGGGTTCCAAACTCTGATCAAATTTGATGTTGCCTGTGACCGTAACTTTATCGGGAGAAATCCCCAGAAGTCGGAACCGATCGGCATCCGTCCGGGTTTGGGCACATATACTCGAAAATAAACCGAACACCCGTTTCATGACAAATGAGAACATCCCATACCCGGCAAAGGACTGATCGGATAACCGCGCGTTGACCAATAGGACCGGAACACTGCGTCGTTTCATCTCGAACAGAAAATTGGGCCATATATCCGTCTCGACGATGATAACCAGTGCGGGGTCGATGCGGTTTCCCACGCGTCTCACGGAAAACAACAGATCATAGGGGAAGTAAAAAATACGATTCACGTAAGCGCTCAAAAGGTTCTTTGATATATCGTAACCGGTCTGAGTGGTGGCACTGAACACGATCGGGTTATTCTTTGATTCAAATAGTTTTGAGACCAGAGGAACCGCGGATATGACTTCTCCTACGGAAAGGGCGTGAATCCAAATCGGTTTGAGAGATATTGAATCGTCCATAGATCCAGAAATAACACCCGGCAGAGAAGAAAGGCCCAATCGGTTGAGAAACGGATTTCTCCATTTTCTGGTAAACAGTATAACCGGAACGATGAAAGGGAGTCCGAGGATAACCCCGGCGTGTAATAATATGTTATATATGAGGATCATCAACGCATCCTTTAAAACCCTTTGAATCCAAGGCGAGTACGGGCGCACCGGCGGTTTGCGGATAAATGATCATTCAGCATTCATCAGCGTATACAGGCCGAAGCAGAGGAAGGTAAAATTGGCAACCCACACCGCGATCCAAGCGGGCAACACCTCACCGTATCCCAGAGATACACAGAAGCTATTAAATATCCAGTAGAAGAATACGATGCCGAGCCCATAGGCGACGATCAATGGAATACCCTCGCTCAGCTTTCCGCGAACAGAAATCCCGATACCCAGCATGCACAAAATGATACAGACAAACGGGAACGCGATTTTTGCCTGGAGGTCGACCCGATAAACGGTTGCATCATACCCCTCGGCCTCGACCTTTCGGATATAACTCAGGAGTTCCTTGAAACTCATTTCCACAGACTTCTTCATCGCCCTTTTCATATCTTCCGGAGAAAAATCGAGCGGTTCCACCTGCTTCTCATGAAACGTCACCTTATAACTGCGCGTATCGGTGTCGAGTGTCTGTACCATGCTGTTTACCAAAACCCATTTTTCTTTCTCAAATTGGGCAGTTTTCGCATCAACCCTTTTGACCAAGTTGAAATCCTTATCAAAATAATTGATGGATATGCCGTGAAGCAATCGATTTGTCGCATCATAATATTTAATGTGGGTTATTTTTCGATCCCCTTTGATCCAGACATTCTTTTCCCGGGTTGTATACAGCCGCTCTTTTCTGACCTCGCTGAGCCAAATTTTATTCGCCATGCTTGTGGTGAATGGGACCACCACCTCTGATAGAAAGAAAAGCAAGATGGTAAAAAGGACGCCGATGGAAAGCAGCGGCATTAAAAGATGATAGATACTGATCCCGCTGCTCCTTAACGCAATGATTTCATTGCTCTTACTCATTAAACAAAAAACGATCAATATGGATAAAAACAGGCCCACCGGAACGATCTGAGCGATGATAAAAGGAATATTATAGAGAAAAAAGGAGAGGACCCTGCTGAATGGAAGTCCTGCCTCCATAAAATCATCGATCTTTTCAAAAAAATCGACGGCCACATAGATGGAAATGACCACCACGAGGATCAGGCCGAAGTTTTTGAATATCTCCCGATTGACGTAGTTATATATAATCGACATGGGATATCTCTGCTCTATTTTGGTCCGGATTCATCGATTCGGGATCGAATCCGATGGTATATTTTTAAAATCAGCTCAAGCTTTGTGGGGCGTTCTCTGGCCGTTCTTATGAGCATATAGATTCCGATACCGCCCATCACCACATTGGGAACCCACATGCCGATGAGAGGCGGATAAATCCCGGCCTCTCCGAAAACCCACCCGGCAGACAGAAGGATATAATACATTATGAAAAAGACGAGTCCGAGCCCGATGCCAAAGAGTCGATTCGTGGTTTTGGACTGAATGCCTAATGGCAGCGCAAGAATTCCAAGGGCAAAACATGCACTGGGTATGGAAAATTTCTTATGAAATTCCATCAGAGCGAGAAAAAATTTATCATCTTTCTTTTTTCGAGTTTTCACATACTCGCGAAGCTCAGAAAGAGTCATCTCTTCCTCGTCTTTGGGACCCTCCGCTCGATGTTGGGCGACTTTCTGTTTCAGGTTCAGACTCATTTCATATGAATCGAAATGGATGGTATTTGCAGCTCGGTGTTCCAGGTCCACTTGGTTGATGGTCCCGTTGAATAGTTTTAAACGAAAGATAAAATTTTCCGAGTCGGACACGAGTTTTGCCTTCGGGGCAATAACCGTATTGATTATTTTTTCTGATCGCTGATCTTCGATAAACACATCGATCAGCGTTTTGGTTCGAATGTCCACTTTGTTAACGTAGATGGTGATTCCGTCAAACCGGTCATTGAATGTCCTTTCCTTGAGTCCAATATCCAGGTTCGAAGCCACGACTTTGATGGCAAGATCTTTAAATGCCAACCTTCCTTTGGGTAATCCGTAAAGTGACATAAATGCGGTCACAACGGCTGCGGACAGGCAGAAAAGAAGGACCGGCGGAACGAGTCCGTAAAGGCTGATCCCGCCCGATTTCATGGCCACGATTTCATTATCCCTGGAAAGTCTCAAAAACGTCAGCAGAACGGCCATCATCACGGACAAGGGAATGATGAATTGGAGGAAAAACGGCAGGGTATAAAAAAGCAGCAAAATAACAGACCAGGGGCTGATTTGATAATTCACCACGAGATTGGTTATCTCAAGGATTTGGGTCATGAGAAAAATAAAAGAAAAGAAAACCAGATTCACAAGAAACGGAGGAATCAGCTCTACAAAGACATAGCGATTGATGATGGTATTTATTTTCATCCCGATATAAACGAAATTCCTGATAATACAGCCAATTTAAAGGACTATCCTATTGAGATTAGACCTTTTAGTCAATAGCCGCCGCCATCCGAAATCGACTTGGCTTTGAAAATACCGATCAATATTTCAAATTGCCGATTCTGTAATAATCCGATATGGTATCTGCTTCTATCGGTTGTTATCGTCGGAAACGCGGTTATACACAAAGCCCAGGTTGCTTGCAGGAATAGGCTTTGGAGGTGATCCGATTCGTGCGCGTATGACTGTCTGAGTGTATTAGGGAGCGTTACACCGAACAGCATGAAGGAATGGCTTGGGTCCTAACTATTTTACTTCCCAAGATGTTTTGTTGATCTCGAAGCCCTGTTCGGTGATACGCACCCTTATGCACGAGTTTCATACGTCCGCGAATCGGATTATCTTCAAAGCCGCAGGTGCTCGACTTGAGCTTTCTGCATAACCGCAAAAGATTATAATCGGTGCCTATGAGAGAGCAATCAGATCGTTTTTATATTAAGGCCGCATGGGCTTTGATTATCGGGTTTAGTATATTTCGGATCTTCTATGCAGGTCTTTTTAATCTGGTTCCTGATGAGACCAACTACTGGCAATGGAGCCGGCATCTCGCCTTCGGATATCATGACCAGGCGCCCCTTATCGCCTGGGCGATTAGACTGACAACAATGCTGTTCGGCCATACGGAAATCGGAGTGCGCCTTCCATCCGTGCTCGCGGCTTTCATCGCGTCCGTCTATCTGATGACCATCGCCAAACGATGGTTTGGGGCTCATGCGGCATGGATTACGGCTATGGTAAGTCAAGGAACGCTCATCGTCAATGTCGGTGCATTACTGGCTACGCCGGATGGCCTTCAGGCTGCCGCATGGGCAGCCGCCGGTTATCATGTGGCCTGTGCCTATGAAAGAGATTCCTGGGGCCAATGGATCCTATCCGGCTTATGGTTCGGATTCGGCCTGCTTAGCAAATACACCATGATTATTTTTCCTCCGGGTGTTTTTCTATACGGATTGCTCAACCCGATTCATAGACACCGCCTGAAAAGCCCCCGTCCCTATGTTGGCTTATTGGTCGGTTTGCTGTTGTTTTGCCCGGTAATCATTTGGAATGAGCAAAACAACTGGAACTCAGTGCGCCATGTGGCTTACCTTGGAGGGGCGAACCAAGCATTTGCAATCCACCTAAAATACATCGGAGAATTCATCGGATCTCAGGCGGCCCTTTTATCTCCTCTGGCATTCATCCTTGTGCTGCTTGCATGGCACGAGGCTTTTAGAAGGATCGTGCAAAAAGATAATTGGATATATGGATATCTCTTCTTTACTTCTTTTCCCATGTTCGCCGGATTCGCTGTTTTGAGCCTGCACACAAGGGTATATGGGAACTGGCCGGCTGCAGGATATCTAACAACAGCAGTTCTTATTGCCGCCCTGTTCACAAGGGCTTCGCGGATTTCAGCGGCAAACCGGGTGCTCCGTGCGGGAAGGTCCCTGTGGCCCTGGGCGGTGGGCACATCCTACCTGTTTTCAGCCCTGCTTCTCATTCAAGTGGTTTGGCCTGTTTTCCCCGTGCCCATCCATCTGGATCGTACGGCAACAGAGATACTCGGCTGGAAAGAGTTAGGAGTTGCGGCCCATCAGATAAAAAATACGATGTCGAATCCGGAAAAGACTTTTCTGTTCGGGTTAAGGTATCAAACCGCCAGCGAATTGGCCTTTTACACCCCTGATCAGTCTCAAACCGTGTCCATTAACAAGTGGAAGCGGCCGAATGTCTATGATTACTGGTGGAATGACAAAGATTTGATGGGATGGGATGCCGTCGGCGCCACCTATCACCCAAATAGCCATAAAATTATGTTAAATCAGATATTTGAACGGGTTGATCCTCCCGAACCACTTAAAATCTTCCGCAGACGCGTTTTTTCCCCGGATCACGCCGAGAAGGAGTATGTGAAAACCCTTTACCTTTATCGGGCCTATGGATTCAAAGGGGGGCTTCGATGGGTGCCGCCGAATTCATCCGATATCCGTGCGAATTGAGGATGAGTTCAGGGTCACCGATGCAGGCGTCTGATTCGAAACAATTCTTTAAAAATAAACAGCATCTTACCCAGATTGTCGTAAACGATTCTCGAATTTTCCACATGATGCCACTGAACAGGGAATTCTGTCACCTGCATATGCCGCCGTTTGGCCAGGTAAAGGATTTCAGGATCAAAAATAACGCTGTGGAGTTTCTGGTCCTGGAATACGGTTTTTGCCGAAGCGGCTTTGAATAATTTGAACCCGCATTGGGTATCTTTAAATGAAATTCCGAGGTAACGATTTTGAATAAATGTGTATATCTTTGCGGACATTTCACGAAAAATGTTTTGGTGGGCGATAACTTTCGAATCGGATAACACACGGGAGCCGATGGCGATATCCGCCCCTTCTTGAATGAGCGCAGCACCATGTTCAACGTAATTGATGGGAACCGAGTAATCGGCATCCATAAACATCAGTATATCACCGCGGCCCCGCATCATCCCGTATCTAACGGCATAACCCTTTCCCCGATTCGGTTGATACTCCAATACATGCAGTGACACCCGCCCTTTCCGGGAAAAGTCCTTATCCACAACGGTTTTGGTGTTATCGGTACTGCCGTCGCTGACAACGATAATTTCACTCTCGTAATGCTGCCGATTCAAATATGAAATGGTATTTTCGATCGTCGGGACGATACGATCTTCTTCGTTATATGCAGGGATGATAACCGAAAGCAGCATGAATACGGATAACCTCGGTCATTCAAGGTCGTCGGGCAAATTTGAGTTCAAGAAAGCGGATGACCCGGTCGGTGGGCCAGGTAAGGATAAGGCCGCACAGGGTGCCCGCCATGGCCCCCACAAGCACATCAAACGGAAAATGGACCCCGAGATATACCCTGGAATATCCCACGATACAGGCAATCAGGTAAAAAAAGGGCCACAACTTACGAAGATAGAAACTTAGGAAAAGGGCTGCAGCAAATATGTTCGTAGCATGGGAAGAGGGTAGAGACAGGGATTGCCCCCGGATCGTTTCCTTCAATTCAGGAGTGATATGCCACCGCTCGGAAATCGGTTTTTGCCTCTCCATCCGTTCATATTTGTGAACATTGGACAAAGCGTGGTAGGGCCTCGGCCGGCCGAACACCGGTTTCAAAAGGTCGGAACTGACCCATTCAGAAAAACAGATAAGCAAAATAATAAACACCGCCAGGGTCCGGTAGCGGATGTTCCGCCGGAGGACCAATACGACCCAGCCCGCGGCTATGAGAAAATAAAAGTTTTTAATATTCGACATAAACGGCATGAAGACATCAAAGACAGCATTTTGACCGGTCCGGTTAATGAGATAAAATAGGGAGATATCGATATTTTCCAACATGGTCATCATGCAAATAAGTTCGCCGTGTTCCGCCCGTTTCCGTTGAGAAATTGCATCTGATACAATTTGCAATATTCCCCCTCGCAGGACAAGAGTTCCTCATGGCTCCCCTCTTCAACGATCTTTCCATCTACGACGACGATGATTCGATCGGCATAGCTGATGGTGGACAACCGATGAGCGATGACAAACGTGGTGCGTCCCTGCATAAGGTTTTCCAAAGCCTTCTGCACCAGGAGTTCAGATTCGGCGTCAAGAGACGAGGTGGCTTCATCCAGAATCAGAATAGGGGCATCCTTCAACAAAGCGCGGGCGATACATATCCTCTGCTTTTCTCCCCCGGAAAGGCGATTCCCCAATTCTCCGATATTCGTATCAAACCCATTTGGAAAGTTTGTGATAAAATCGTATGCATAGGCGGCTCTTGCGGCTTGCTGAATCTCCGCTTCCGATGCATTGCGTTTCCCGTATGCAATGTTGTTCCGCACGGTATCGTTAAATAAAATCGGATCCTGGGTAACGATGGCGATCTGTTTTCTAAGAGATTTGATGGAAACGTTTCTGATATCCGTACCATCGATAAGAATTGCGCCCTCTATCACGTCATAAAATCGAGGAATTAAATTCACGAGGGTGGTTTTTCCACCCCCGCTCATCCCCACGATGGCCAGAATCTCACCGGGCTCCACATCGACACTGATATCCTTTAGCACCATTGTCGAACCATATGAGAAGGATACGTTTTGAAACGTCACCTGATGGGGTTTTAAAGGTATGTTAAACGGATCGGGAATTTCGACAATATCCGATTTCCGCTCTATGATATCAAACACGCGGTCGGCGGCGGCCAAACCTTCCTGGAAGGTGGCATTAATGCGGCTCAGTTTTTTTATCGGATCGTATAACATGAGAACCGCTCCGATGAAAGCAAAAAAGCTGCCGGGGGTGGCAGTGCCTGAAATCACCCGATACCCCCCGTATCCGATGGTAAAAGCCACACCCACTCCGCCTAAAAACTCCATAATCGGTGAAGTCAGTGATTTGGCGATTACCGTCTTCATTTCAAACTTCAGCAGATTTTCCGTTCTTTCAAAAAATCGACCCTTTTCGTAACTTTCCATACCAAAAGCTTTTACGATTTTCTGTCCGGCAATGGTCTCATGGAGAAACGAACTGAGATCGGCCATGGCCTCCTGAGATCCTGTCGAAACGCGACGCACCCGCCGCCCGAATTCCACCACAGGATAAAAAGCAAGCGGCAACACGATGAAGGCTCCCAAAGCCAACTTCCAGTCCAGGTAGAGGATGACGCAAGTCAGCCCGGTAATGGTCAAACTATCGCGCATCAGCCCGGTTACCGCAGTGGATACCATATTCCGGATAATATTCACGTCATTGGTAATTCTGGACATGAGGGTGCCGGTTCTCTCTTCATAAAAAAATGAAAAGGGAAGATCCTGGATATGGACATACAGGCTGTCTCTAAGCTTCTTAATGATGCGCTGGCCCACATAGTTCATAAAGAATTCCTGACCGTAATACCCCAACCCCCTTAATAAAAATAAGGCCACCACCACAATGGGAATGAGTTTCAGCTTCAATAAGTCCTGTTTTACAAACACTTCATCAATGGCCGGTTTCATCAGCCATGCGGTGCCTGAAGTAGCGGCGGCTACAGCCCCGGAACAGATCATACCGAAGAGCAGGCGAAGTTTGTTCTCCTTGATCAGTTTAAAAAGCTGATGATGACGTTCTTTTATAAATTTGACCGGTGGAACATTAATCATATCGTTTTACCCAACCGGATAAACCGGGAAATTTACAATACCCGGTATTCCGGTTATTATTTTTTAAAGCTCAATACATCAGATTGAAACAAATCACAATCAACAACTAGGGTAAGGTTTCAGGTTTCGGGTGTCAGGGAGTACTGGTACTTGAAAACTCGAACACTGAAACCTGACACCTGAACACTGAAAAACACAACCATGATCATCTCAATTTCAGAGGCTAACACCCATGTTGACTGGAGTTAAGCGGATGATCAGATACTTTAATCGATCCGGTGCCCGAAGTGGCTGTCAGCCTCCCGGGTGATTCGACACAATTCCTCTTCTAAACGCGCCGTATAATGCGCCTCTTGTTCCTTGTCGGCATTTTCCGGCACATATACAGGACGACCGTAAATCATACGGCAGGTTGTGAATGGATATGGAAGGATGAAACGGTCCCAGCTGTTGAACACCTTGATTCGTTTGGCACTGTAAGTTACGGGAACGATGGGAATGCCCGCTTTTCTTGCCATCATCACCACACCGGGTTGCACCTTAAACCGAGGACCCTGGGGACCATCCGGAATCACCACTCCCGGACGTCCGTCTCTCAGATACTGAATCAACCGGGTCAATGCCCGGCGGCCGCCTCTGGTGGTGGAACCGCGGATCGGCCGATGGCCTTGTTTTTCGATAATCCGCGCCACGTATTCGCCATCGTTGGATGCGCTCACCAGGATGGTTGCCCCCCAATTCTTGTACATATAGGAGATCAACAATATACGCGAATGCCAAAATGCGGCGATAATTCTTTTTGTTTCTACCAGATCCCGGATCTCCTCGAATCCATGGGTTTCAATCCGAATGGTCAGAAAAAGCAAATCGACCGCTGCTTTCCCGATAATCCCTATCAATCTCCACTTAATTTCTGTTAAGATCCCCTTCAATCCGAACTCCATGTCCTAATGGTCCATCATTTTCAAAGCAATATCCGCCGTGCGCTCTGCAGCTCCGGGACCACCGAGTCTTTCCTTGATTTCGAGCAACTCCCTCTTTAATGCCTTCATACCGGCCTCGTCTTGAACCATATGGTAAACAGTGTCGGCTATTTTCTGGGAAGTGGCGTCTTCCTGTATCAATTCAGGCGCCAATCCCTTTCCGGCAATCAGATTGACGAGACCGATAAAATTGACCCCTTTTATCATGGCTCTGCCCAACCATGCCGTAACGGGAGAAACTTTGTACATGATAACCATGGGTACGCCGCAGAGTGCCGCTTCCAAAGTAACGGTACCCGAGCAGACCACGGCGAATCCACACTGACGGAAAACATTTTCAACACCATCTGAAATCAGTTGGTAATCAATACCGGCGGCATGTTTCCGAAGCTTATCATCAAACACATCTCTATTCACCGAAGGGGCCAAGGATATGGCAAAACGAACGCCTTGCAATCGCCGGTTCAGAATTTGAGCTGCACCCAGCATCTCCGGTAAGTGGCGCTCGATCTCTCGATCCCTTGAGCCCGGCAACAAACCGATGGTTCGGCTGTTTTCCGTTTCATCAGCTGGAGGGGAATCGATTAAACATTCATAGGTATCTAACAGCGGATGTCCCACATAACTGACGGGTATGCCATGCTGCTTGAAAAAATCCTCCTCAAAAGGAAGGATAACCGCCATATGGTCAATCCGCCTGCGGATCTTTTTGACCCGGCCCTGACGCCACGCCCAAACCTGAGGGCTGATATAATAGAGTATTTTAACCCCGTACCTTTTGGCAATGGCTGAAAAAGGAAGGTTAAACCCGGGAAAATCGATCAGAATGAGCAAGTCGGGATGTAAGGATTGAATGATGCTTTTCGCCCGACGAATACCGCCCAAGAAATGATGGAGTTTGGAAAAGATTTCAGTGACGCCGATTACGGAAAGAGCGGATGTATCCAAAAGCAATCGCACACCGGCGGCTTTGAGTGCTTGGCCGCCGATGCCGCAAAAAAAGAGGTCGCCGTTCTTTTCCCGCATGGCCTGAACAAGCTTTGCTCCGTGATGGTCGCCGGAGGTATCCCCGGCAATTATCATTACGCATTTCTGTTCACCCTTAATATTCATAACGCTAGGAGTGAAGAAACCGATTGCTGGTGCTTTGGATCTGCTCCATGATGCTCAAGGCGACCCTCAGTGCATCGCGGCCATTCTGACCCGTCACTTCCGGCACCTCCCGGTTTGAAACAGCTTGGACAAATGATGAGAGCTCATCTTTCAGTGCATCGCCCTTGGTGAAATTGAGCTGCTTGATATCCATTCCGGGTATCAGTCCGCTCTTTTGAGTGCCGTCCTGACTGATAATGGTGATCTCATGGTTCGCGAAATCAACGGCAATATATGCATCCCTCTGGAACAGTCTTATTTTTCGCTCTTTTCGGGTTGAAATTCGACTGGCCGTTACATTGGCGACACAACCGCTTTCAAACTCCAACCTCGCATTTGCAATATCGACATGACCGGAAACCACCGGAATTCCGGCGGCATGAATGGTTTTCACTTCCGATTGAACGAAATTGAGGATAATATCGATATCATGAATCATCAGATCCAGCACCACGGAAACATCGGTGCCTCTCGGCTGGTACATGCTCAATCGGTGGGACTCAATGAACATGGGCTTTTTAAGATAATTCTGAAGTGAAACAACCGCAGGATTGAATCGTTCCAAGTGTCCCACCTGTATGATGAGCCCTCTCGATTCGGCATATTGAATCAATTCATCCGCTTCTTTAAGTGTAGCGGTCATCGGTTTTTCGATCATCACATCCACATCATTTTCAAGGAAATCCCGGCTGATGCGATAATGGTCGACGGTCGGTACGACGATGCTGACGGCATCCACTTTTCCGAATAGGTCCTCATGATCGAAAAAGGCCGATGTCGAATACCTCTTTGCTGTGGATCGGGCTCTGGTTTGGTCAATATCCACCACCCCGACCAGATCGACATCCGCCATATTGGTATACTTTTCTGCATGAAAGGTGCCGAGATATCCGACACCGATTACGCCAACGCGTAGCTTTTTCATGGTTCTCCATGTATCATGAAAGCAACAATCACAGGATGCTGTTCACGGCCTCTGGTTATGGTTAACATCCTTCATCCCCACGATGGCAATCTGATTGTGATCGGCTAGTTTCACCATCTCTTCGCGATCGAAAACAACAGCCTTGCCCGCCTCAACAATCAATACCTTGGCACCGGCTTCCGACATGGTTTGTATGGTGTTGGCACCCACGGCCGGCATGTCGAATCGAACATCTTGCTTCGGCTTGCACACCTTTACCACAATCGCTTCGCCATTACCCAGTCTTCCACCCCTCCGGATGGTTTCATCGGTCCCTTCGATAGCCTCCACAGCCAACACCGATCCGCCGCCGACAACCACACACTGGCCGATGTCGAGGTTTCCGACGGCTTTGGCCACCCCCCAGCCGAATTCCATCTGTTGTCTTTCGAACCGGGAGGGTTTCCTTCGGGTCCAGCATCCTTCGGGGGCCAACAGCTCCGGGAGCAGAAACGTGGATGCCAATATCCGGATGCCCTCTTTTTCGAGCAGATCGGCAAATGCACGCAGCACGCCGTCGTCATGAGAATTCGTCAACGCCCCGATCAAAGAGAAGGCTTTTCTATCCGGCCGAATGTCCTTGAACATCCGGGTTTTTTTTATGGCGCCGGCCATAATGGCTCGGTCCACATCGTTTTTCTTAAAAAACCGGATCAATCGGTTGATTTGACCGAGATGCAACCATTCAATGCCGTCCACAAGGCTTTCGAGGTTCTTATCCGTCTCGTTGATATGGGCGGCCGCAAACACATGATAGCCTCTTTGCTTTGCTTTCCTTGAAAAAATTAAAGGGAACTGGCCGCTCCCCGATATCAATCCAACCCGCATATGATCAGAACTCTCTCTTCTATCGTGTAATCCCTCGCTGGGATGAAGTAATAAACTCGATAAAATTGACCACTTCCGGAATCTGATCCACTTCCGCCCGAACCCGGGCCACGGCCTCGGCCTGAGTGAGTCCGATTCGGAACACCAACCGATAGGTTTTCTTTAGCATGGATATGGTGTTGTTAGAAAACCCATGGCGCTTCAGGCCGACAGAATTCAAACCATGAAGTACGCTTTTGTTGCCTGCTGCCATGACATAAGGCGGAATATCCTTGGGTACGGCGGAAGCCCCACCGATAAACGCGTATTCACCTACCCGGACGAATTGATGGATCGCTACAAATGCGCCAACGGTAGCATAATCACCGATGGTGATATGCCCCGCCAAAGTGGCATTGTTTGCCATAATGACCTGCCGGCCGATTCGACAATCGTGGGCGATATGCGCGTATGCCATTAAGAAACAGGCTTCACCGATTTCCGTTAATCCGCCGCCGAATCCGGTTCCCCGATGAATGGTAACGAATTCCCGAATCGTAGTACCGCGGCTGATTTTCACATAGGTTTTCTCCCCTTCAAATTTGAAAGATTGAGGTACAGCGCCGATGGCGGCGTACTGAAAAATCCGGCAATCCGGACCTATGGTAACAAAAGGCTCGATGACCACATGGGATCCGATGGTGGTTCCGGAACCGATAACAACATCACCGTTGATGACTGAATAAGGGCCGATTTCAACATCGGATGCGATTTCGGCTTTTGGATCGATAACGGCTGTCGGATGGATCATGATTTTGCTCCAAAACTTGCCATAAGCTCGGCTTCTGCCGCCAAATTCCCTTCTACCGTAGCCTTTCCGGCCATTTTCACAACCCGGGAACGGATTTTTAGGAATTCAATTTCAAAAACGATCTGATCCCCGGGGATCACCGGCCGTCTGAATCGAACCTTGTCTATGCCCGTAAAATAAATGACACCTCCCGGCTTCTCCTCAGGATGAGACAGAAAGGCCAGGATGCCGCCGACCTGCGCCATGGCTTCAACGATCAGCACTCCCGGCATAATGGGATGGCCGGGGAAATGTCCCTGAAAAAAATGTTCGTTGAAGGTAACGTTCTTTATCCCAACGATTCTCTCTTTCGGCTCAAAACTCAACACTCGATCCACTAAGAGAAATGGATACCGGTGGGGTAAGTATTCCATGATCTTCGGGATATCCAAAGGTAGGTCCATAACTTGCTCCTTGTCATAATAGATGGTCATATCCAGACGCTGATTCTTTACGATTAGGCAGCTCCATCTGAAAGTCCCTCAATCGTTTTTAATCTCTTTTCTAACTTATTCAACTGTTTCTTTATCTCGGGCAGCTCCAAAAACACCTTGATGACCCGAAAATAACGGGTGGCCGGTGTTGCAGGCTCCCCCACGACCGTTTCCCCTGCGGGGACGTCCTTGACGACCCCGCATCTCGGGCCGATAATGGCGCCTTCTCCAAGGTTGAGATGCCCCGCAATACCGGCCTGGCCGGCTATGGTGACATGTTTACCGATCTCCACACTGCCGGATATACCCACCTGGGCAACCAGGATACTGTGCTCTCCCACCGTGACGTTATGAGCGATCTGAATGAGGTTATCCGTTTTAACACCTTTCTGAATCCACGTTCTACCGAATGTGGCTCGATCGATGGCATTTAAAGCTCCGATTTCCACGTCATCGTCGATCTGAACGATGCCGAGTTGCGGAATCTTATGGTGCCGTTCACCATCCGGGGCAAAACCGAAACCGTCACTGCCGATTACGCTGCCCGCATGTATCGTAACGCGGTTTCCGATCCTGCACCGTTCAAGTACGGTGACATTCGGGAAAATCTCCACATCATCCCCGATGGTGACATGGTCCCCGATAAACACATGGGGATGGAGTTTAACTCGATTTCCCATGGTTACGTTATCTTCAACCACCGCAAACGGGGAGATCAAGACTTGATCACCGCATGTGAAATTCTCACCGATACAGGCATTCGGGTGGATCGCGGCCGGTTTATCCGATCGAGGATGAAACGTTTCCATAACTTTGGCAAACGCCACCGGAGGGTTGTCAACTTTAATGAGTCGTTTTTCAGGATGTTGAAACTCTCGAGGAACGATGACGGCTCCGGCTTCTGTTTCTTCGATCCGTTTTAGAAATTTCGAACCGGCGGCAAAGGTGATATCCCGTGAAGACGCCTGTTCAAAGGGGGCCACTCCCCGTATCATAACAGATCCGTCCCCTTGAATGTCTCCGCCCACGAGTTCAGCAATTTTGGCAATGGTAAGTTCCATCCGGTTGCACCTACGGCTCCTCTTAAATAGCCCGGAATTCGGGGATTTTTCTTTTCGTCATAACTTGCTGTCACTTTTCGAACCATAAAAACGGACAATTGAACGCACCGTTAGGGTTTCTTTTGACCTGACGTTTTTACAGAAAACGTTTTGTTGTAGTTTTGTATAAATGGATCGGTTATGTCCACGGAAGAGGGGGTGTAAATAACTTCTCCGGTCTTTTTTTCCACTATCAGCAGGAATCCTTCAGACTTCCCCATTTCATTTACGATTTCTATCACATCCTTTCGGATTCGCTGAACCAGTCGATTTTCAAATTCCTTGAATTCTTTCGTATACCTTTGTTGCATGACTTTCAGGTCGTTGATTTGGATTCGGATCTCGCGCTGTTTCTCTTCGCGCATTTCCTTACTCATCACCAGAGCTTCTTTCTCTAGCTGTTTTTTTCTTTCTTCAATACCGCCGCCCTTTTGGGCCAGTTCAGATTCCATCTGTTTCCCTTTTTTGCTGATTTCAGCTTGAGCATATTTTCCTGCGCTGGAATTTTCCAGTATTTTCTGAAAATCAACAACACCGATTTTTGCAACATCGGCTGCTTCGGCAAAAGAAATGAAGCATAGCAGACCCAAAAAAAGTATAGGAAAGACTTTCATTCCGACTTTCATATTATCCCCCTTTTATCCTGTTATATGTCCAACCCGTTTATAATAGGGTATATTAATTCTACTTTGTCACTTTATTTGATTGAGAATCGGCGATCCATGGACGATCTGATTTCTGCGTCGTTTTCTGCGTGTTTTTGGTGTCAGGTGTCAGTGTTCAGGTGTCAGTTCGCCGGAT
>Ga0180009_10004126_pt1 | contig 16188 bp, 14 predicted proteins | sample OS_PC_MetaG_FD_123537 | JGI IMG/M metagenome (GOLD analysis project Ga0180009, IMG submission 123537) | Groundwater microbial communities from the Aspo Hard Rock Laboratory (HRL) deep subsurface site, Sweden - OS_PC_MetaG | ecosystem: Environmental > Aquatic > Deep subsurface > Groundwater...
ATTGTTTCCGGCAGCCGATCTCGCATAGGCCGCGCATCATAACCAGTACAAGCACTTGTGTCAAAACAAAAAACACAGGAAATTACCCGGCTTCCCCGGCTGGCTGGCGGCGGTTGACAGGGGCTGGGAAGTTCCGTAGAAGTCAGGTCATTCCGGTCGCTAACTGCTTGCCGAGACTGGCATTCCGTTACAAGTACCGGTGGCTGCGCGAGACCTGCCTGTGATCAAAAAGATACTCATCGCCAACCGTGGCGAAATCGCCGTGCGCATCGCCCGCGCCTGCCGTGAAATGGGCATCCGCTCGGCGGCCATCTTCACCGATGCCGACCGCCACGCCCTGCATGTCAAAAAGGCCGATGAGGCCTACAACATTGGCCCTGATTCTGTCGCGGGATATCTGAACGCTCATCGCATCGTCAATCTGGCCGTCGCCACCGGCTGCGACGCCCTGCACCCAGGTTACGGCTTTTTGTCCGAGAATCCCCAACTGGCGGAGATTTGCGCCCGCCGCAATATCCGTTTCATAGGCCCCAATGCCGAGGTCATCCGACGCATGGGCGATAAGACCGAAGCCCGTCGTTCCATGCAGGCGGCCGGTGTGCCGGTGGTTCCCGGCACGGACGGCAATCTGTCCGGTCTGGATGAGGCAATCAGCATCGCGGGCCAGATCGGTTACCCAGTTATGCTCAAGGCGACCTCGGGCGGTGGCGGGCGCGGCATCCGCCGCTGCAACGATGAAGCAGCGCTGCACCGCAACTACGATCGCGTGATATCCGAGGCCACAAAGGCGTTTGGCAGTGCCGACGTGTTCCTGGAAAAATGTGTCGAGAATCCGCGCCATATCGAGATGCAGGTGCTCGCCGACAGTCACGACAATGTCGTGCACCTGTTCGAACGCGACTGTTCCATTCAACGACGCCATCAGAAATTGATCGAAATCGCGCCCTCGCCACAGCTCAGCGATGAACAGCGCATCCTGCTCGGCGACTATGCCGTGCGCGCCGCGCGCGCCGTCGGTTATCAGAATGCCGGCACGGTGGAATTCCTCATGACCGAAAATCATGAGTTCTATTTCATGGAAATGAATACCCGACTGCAGGTGGAGCATACGGTCACTGAGGCCATCACCGGCGTGGACATTGTTCAGGAACAGATCCGCATCGCCTCCGGCCTGCCGCTGCGCTATCGCCAGGACCAGATCTCACGACGCGGCTTTGCGATGGAATTTCGGATCAATGCGGAAGACCCCAAGAATGATTTCCTGCCCAGTTTCGGTCGCATTACCCGTTATCTTGCACCGGGCGGCCCCGGTGTGCGTACCGACGCCCCCATCTACACCGGCTATCCGATTCCACCCTACTATGATTCCATGTGCGCCAAGCTTACGGTCTGGGCGCTGGACTGGGAGCAGTTGTTGAGCCGTGCCGCGCGTGCGCTGGAAGATATGGGCGTGTACGGCGTCAAGACCACCATTCCATACTATCTGGAAATTCTCAAAACCGAGGAATTCCGTGCGCGTAATTTCAATACCAGCTTCGTTGAGATGCATCCGGAACTGGTCGACTACACCACCAGCCGGCCGACCCGCGAAATGGCTGCCGTGCTCGCCGCCTCTATCGCGGCGCATATGGGGCTTTAATATTGATGTAGCGTGATTGTAATTTTCTAAATCGAGATGAGTCATGGACGACTCAAAAACGAAGCGTCCCCTCTCCCACCGGGAGAGGGACAGGGTGAGGGAATCAAATAACCTGCTGGCGCGTGCGCGCTCGCTTCGCCATCAATGCAACAATGCGGAAATCGTATTATGGAAGCATCTGCGGGCACGTCGTCTGATGGGTTATAAGTTCCGACGTCAGATGGTGATAAAACCGTACATAGTAGATTTCGTCTGCCTGTAAGCCGGATTAATTATCGAAGCCGATGGCGGACAACACAGTTATCAGGTTGACTACGATGCTAGGCGAACCGCCCGGCTGGAATGCATGGGGTATCGGGTCATGCGTTTTTGGAATCACGAGATATTAGGGGAATTAGAGACTGTACTTGAACAAATACGAGCTGCATTGATGGAGACACCCTCTCCCCAACCCTCTCCCGAAGGTAGAGGGAGCTAAAGTTCATTAATTAGTCCCTTCTCCCCTCGGGGAGAAGGCTAGGATGAGGGGGAGTAAATTTAAGACTTCACCCTGGCTCCCTGAAGGGATAGGGAGTACTGAACAAATAAATTTTTCTTTCTACATGGATTTAATCTGCGCAGTTTTATAGGAACTACCGCTATGCCGAAGGTCAACATCACCGAACTCGTCCTGCGCGACGGTCATCAGTCATTGCTGGCAACGCGCATGCGCACCGCCGACATGCTGCCGATCTGTGAGCGCATGGACCGCATCGGTTACTGGTCGATGGAAGTCTGGGGTGGCGCCACCTTCGATGCCTGCCTGCGGTTTTTGAAAGAAGATCCCTGGGAGCGTCTGCGCCAACTGCGCGCAGCACTACCCAATACGCGCCTGCAAATGCTGCTACGCGGCCAGAACCTGCTCGGCTATCGGCATTATTCCGATGACGTGGTACGCGCCTTCGTGGCTAAATCCGCCGCCAACGGCATCGATGTGTTCCGTGTCTTCGACGCCCTCAATGATATCCGCAACCTGCAGGTCGCATTGGAAGCCGTCAAAACGGCCGGCAAACATGCCCAGGGCACGATCTGCTACACCACCAGCCCGGTGCACGGCATCGAGACCTTCGCCAACATGGCGAAAGAACTCGCCGCACTCGGCTGCGACAGCATCGCCGTAAAAGACATGGCCGGCCTGCTCACACCCATGATCGCTGCGGACCTGTTCAAGCAACTGCGCGCCGCCGTGGATTTGCCGATCCATCTGCACATGCATGCCACCGCCGGCGTTGCCGAGATGTGTCAGCTAAAGGCCATCGAGAACGACTGCCTGCACATCGATACCGCCATCTCCTCTTTCGCCGGCGGCGCCAGTCATCCACCGACCGAAAGTATGGTCGCCGCCCTCGCAGGAACGGAATTCGATACCGGCCTGGATCTGAATCATCTGCAGGAGATCGGCTTTTATTTTCGCGAGGTTCGCAAAAAATATCATCAGTTCGAAAGCGAGTTCACTGGGCTGGATACCCGCGTCCAGATCTACCAGGTGCCGGGCGGCATGATTTCCAATCTCTATACTCAACTGCGCGAACAGGGTGAACTGAGCCGCATGAACGAGGTGTTTCTGGAAATCCCGCGCGTGCGCAAAGATCTGGGCTATCCGCCGCTGGTCACACCGACCTCACAGATCGTCGGTACCCAGGCCGTGCTCAACGTGATGACCGGCACACGCTATAAGACCATCACCAATGAGGTGAAGCTGTATCTGCAAGGCCGCTACGGACGCGCACCGGGGCAGGTCAATCCCATTGTGCGTCAGCAGGCCATCGGCAATGAGGATGTCATAGACGTGCGCCCTGCCGATCTGCTCGAACCGGAAATGGACAATCTGCGCAAGGAAATCGGCGATCTCGCCAAGAGCGAAGAGGATGTACTCACCTTCGCCATGTTCCCGGAAATCGGCCGCGATTATCTTGACAAGCGCGCCGCCAATGCCTTGGTACCGGAACCGTTGGACCCACCCAAATCCGCACAGGACAGCACTGCCGGTAGACCGGTCGAATTCAACGTCACCTTGCATGGCGAGACCTATCACATCCGCGTCACCGGCTCAGGTCATAAGCATCAGGATCAACGCCCGTTCTACCTGACCGTGGACGGCATGCCCGAAGAAATCCTGGTCGAATCGTTGGAAGAGATCCAGCCTGCCGGCAATGGTAGCGATAGCGGCGGCGCAGCACGTCCACACAAAGGCAGTAAACGCCCGCGCGCCAGCAAACCCGGCGATGTCACCACCTCCATGCCCGGCACCATTGTGGAGGTATTGGTCCAGGTCGGCGCCACAGTTAAAGCCGGCGATCCACTGTTGGTCGCCGAAGCCATGAAAATGGAAACGGAGATTCAGGCGCCGATTGCCGGAACAGTAAAAGCCATCAATGTCGCCAAGGGGGATACAGTGAATCCGGATGAGACGTTGGTGGAGATTGAGTAGCATGCGGCTGCGTGATTGTCCGCAACCGGCGATTTGATGATCTTGAACCTAACGGGTTATGAACTATAGAATTTGTCAGCATAGGCTTACAAAGGTTTGAATCCGGCTACCATTGTTTGCCCCTTGACCTTCCGATAGCATCTTTAGCTATAAAATGCCTCACCGGCGCTTAGTGGTAGGGATATGCCGGTGAGTAGGAATGCATGACCTGCTCAAGCGAACGCAGATCAGTAGAGTACTACTCTATTCGTTGGCTTTGATCCCAAATACTAACAACAGAATGGATAAGCCTTATGAAACCAAGCATCCTCGGGGCCGCGTGCGGCAGTATCTTGATTGCAGCCTGTAGTACCGTGCATGCGGTAGCTATCAGCGGGCAGGGCACCTGGGAAACTGCTCTGCAAGCGCGAGATCTAGATGGGAATTTGTCTACAGCCGAAGCCTACTATGACATCGCGCAGAACATAACCTGGTTGGCTGATGCAAATTATGCCATGACCAGTGGTAGCGATGCCGATGGATTGATGAATTGGTCGAGCGCTACAGCCTGGGCGATGAGCCTGAATCCTTATGGCAGTGGTATCACGGGCTGGCGGCTGCCGACGACGACCACCACATCCGGAGCTTGTTTCTTTTCTTACAGAGGCGGCTACTGTGGTTACAACGTCAACACGACTTCCAGTGAAATGGCGCATATGTTCTACACCACGCTGGGTGATTTGGCGTATTACTCGACCTCGGGCTACGCTAACCAAATCGGCTGGGGATTGACCAACACAGGTCCGTTTTCTAACGTCCGATCCGGCGTCTATTGGTCCATAGAAACTCCGGCTTCCTACACATGGGGTTTCAATTTCAACAGTGGCTTCCAAGCTAGCTACGTGGAAGGCGATAGTTATTCTGCATGGGCTGTTCACACGGGTGATGTCGGCGCACCAACGGTTCCGGTACCCGCCGCCGCATGGCTGCTCGGCAGCGGCTTGTTGGGTATAATTGGAGTGGCTCGGCGAAGAAGCAGTTTAAGTTTTGCTTCCTAACTTGATCCAAGAAACCCCGCTTCTGCGGTGTTTTTTTTATTAGTATGAATGCCCGCTCTTAACCATATATGAGTCGTTAGCGAGTTTTCAAATCCGTCTTGTCGGCATGTCCGAGAACGGTCGAAAGCAGTCGCGAAAACTTTCAATATTATGGGCCGGAGTAAAAACTCCCGCGTTGATCACCCTCACGATACAAACGTAGCGAGCCATCGCCATACTGGCAGCGTCCTTAAGTCGCCTCAGATTTCCCCCTAGTCTTCAAAGCCGTGGCGCCTATCTCCAAGACCGATTAAATTGAATAAAATACTACTCATCTTGGTAGTGTTTTTAACGATCTACTTTGTATTAATGACATTTATAGACTAGGTTTTATATCTAGTATGAATGCGATAAAAAAGGAATAACTAATATAGCCAGGCACTCCTAAGTACTATCCGGAGGAGATCGATTCCATGCTCACCCACAATCCCGTCGCGGAGCTTTCCGCTTCCATCTCTCCCACAGCAATGCAATGGTATGTCATTGCCATGGCCATCCTGGTTGTTGGTGGCGTGATACTGGATGTAATACACAAGAAAAGCGCCAAGTATTTTTTCGAGGCCGGCAAGGCATCGAGGGCAAACGCCAAGCGCAAGGTCAGCGATGGCGAAAAGATCACCATCGCGGTGAAAACCGTCGCGCACGATGTTTTGGCCTCCGGCGAGTTCTGCAATCTTAATCGGCGCATCGCCCATCTTCTGACAATGTACGGCTTTATCATCTTCCTGATCACCACCGCCGTTCTGGTCTTCGTTTACCCGACACCTGCGACACTCGCACCCGCCATTGTGCCCCTGCTCTGGCATCTGGGCGCGCTGATGGTCTGCATCGGCGGTTACTGGTTCTGGTTCGGTATCCGGGTGGACGTGGCCGCGGAGGGGAATCCCTGGTATCGCCTGGTGCGGGCGGATCTGTTCATCCTCTCATTGTTGGCGACGACAACCTTCGCGTTGATCTGGTCATTCCTGCAGTGGGTGAATGCAGGCGCCGTCGCGACGCTGTTCTTCGTGTTGTTCATTGCCGCCAGCACGGTGTTGTTCGGCACGGTACTCTGGTCGAAATTCGCGCACATGTTCTTCAAACCCGCTGCGGCCTTTCAGCGCCGCGTGTCCGAGGCGGAAGGCTCCTGGGACAACCTGCCGCCGCCGGCCGATGCGCCGGAACAATTCGGTCTGGGTATCAAACGCGATCCGCCTCGACACTATTGATGTTCCAATGCCAGATGGGAAATTCGAGATACATAACCTGACATAATCCGACCACGGGAGAGAAACATGCCGACATTCGTATATATGACGCGATGCGATGGCTGTGGACACTGTGTTGACATCTGCCCCTCCGACATCATGCACATCGACCCGACCTACCGGCGCGCGCTCAACATCGAGCCGAACATGTGCTGGGAATGCTACTCCTGCGTGAAGGCCTGCCCGCAGAACGCCATCGACTGCCGCGGCTATGCCGACTTCGCGCCCCTCGGTCACAGTGTCCGGGTGCGCCGCGAAGAGGAGAAAGGCACGATTTCCTGGAAGATAAAATTCCGTGACGGGCGCGAAAAGGATTTTGTCTCGCCGATCACCACCAAGCCCTGGGGACAGGCGATCGAAAAGTTGGCCGAGCAGCCGCCGCCCGGCGCAAACGATCTGAACTCGCAGTTGCTCTGGTCCGAGCCGGACACGTTGCTCATCGAAGGCGGCGGTGGTCTGCCGGTGATATCCAAAGACAAATTCAAACAGGGAGTCTACTACTGATGGGCTTCAAGACGGTTTACGAGGATTGCGACATTCTGGTCGTGGGTGGCGGCATGGGTGGTTGCGGTGCCGCTTTCGAGGCGCGTCATTGGGGACGCGACATGAGGATCATCGTGGCGGAAAAGGCCAATATCGACCGCAGCGGCGCTGTCGCCCAGGGGCTCTACGCCATCAACTGCTACATGGGCATGCGCTGGGGCGAGAATCAGCCGGAAGATCACGTGCGTTACGCGCGCAACGATCTGATGGGCATGGTGCGCGAAGACCTCGCCTACGATATGGCGCGCCACGTCGATTCCGCGGTGCACAAGTTCGAGGAGTGGGGTCTGCCGCTGATGCGCAATCCGGAGACCGGCCGCTATCAGCGCGAAGGCAAGTGGCAGATCATGATTCACGGCGAGAGCTACAAACCGATCGTCGCCGAGGCGGCACGCAAGTCCGCGGACAAGATCTACAACCGCATCATGGTGACCCATCTGCTGAAGGATGAGAACCACCCTAACCGGGTCGGCGGCGCCATCGGCTTCAATGTCCGCACCGGCGATCTGCATGTGTTCAAGGCCAAGGCGGTGATTGTCGGCGCCGGCGGCGCGTCGCACATCTTCAAGCCGCGCTCGGTCGGTGAAGGCATGGGCCGCACCTGGTATGCGCCCTGGAGCAGCGCATCGGCCTATGCACTGCCGATCATGCTGGGTGCGAAGATGACCCAGATGGAAAACCGCATCGTGCTGTGTCGCTTCAAGGACGGTTACGGTCCGGTCGGCGCCTATTTCCTGCATCTGAAGGCCTACACCCAGAACGCCTACGGCGAGGAATACGAGTCGAAATGGTATGACCACACCAAGGCGATGGTCGGCGAGTACATCGACCATCACCCCACCCCGACCTGCCTGCGCAATCACGCCTTCCTGCAGGAGGTCGCGGCCGGCCGGGGCCCCATTCACATGGTCACCACGGAGGCCTTCCAGGATCCGCACAAGGAAACGGTCGGCTGGGAAAATTTTCTCGGCATGACAGTCGGCCAGGCGGTGGTGTGGGCCTCGCAGGACATCGACCCCAAATACATCAACCCCGAATTGACGACTTCGGAGCCTTATGTGATGGGTTCGCACGCGACCTGCTCCGGCGCCTGGGCGAGCGGCCCGGAGGATCTGTCTCCGAGTGAATACTATTGGGGCTATAACCGCATGATGACGGTCGAGGGTCTGTTCGGCGCCGGCGACGCACTCGGCGGCACCGCACATGCGTTTTCCTCGGGTTCCTTCACGGAGGGTCGCCTCGCCGCCAAGGCGGCGGTCAAATACATCCGTGATCACGCTAAAGACCCGGCCAAGGTCTCCGACCAGCAGATCGAGGATTTGCGCAAGGCGATCTACAAGCCGATGGAACACTATCAGATCTATCGCAACGAGATCGTCGCGGGCACGGTGTCACCGCATTATCTGCTGCCCATCCATGGTTTGCAGCGGCTGGAAAAGATCATGGACGAGTACGTCGGCGGCATCACTGTGAACTACATGACCAACGAGCCGTTGCTGAAGTTCGGACTGGATAAGCTGAAGATCCTGCAGGAGGACTTCGAGAGCATCGGCGCCGAGGACCTGCACCAGTTGCAGCGTGCCTGGGAACTGAAACACCGCATCACCGCGTCGGAATGCGTGACGCAACATACGCTGTTCCGCAAGGAAACCCGCTGGCCGGGTTATTATTATCGCGGCGATTATCTGAAACTCGACGACGAGAACTGGCATGTACTGACCCTGTCCCGCCGCGATCCTGAGTCCGGCGAATGGAAAATGGAAAAGGCACCGGTCTACCACATCGTCGACTAGGGAACCTCTGATTAATTTGATCAAGCGAGCAGATGCAAGGCGCAGACGGGCGAAAAAACGGAGTTTACACGCAGTAAATGAGTATTTTGAGCCCGACTGCAACGCGACAGATGCCGCTTCAGCGAATTAATCAGAGGTTCCCTAGCTCAATTCACCCTGGCCCAACGTTATGAACGGCACCCAACACCACATCTACTCCGCTACGAAGAATGACCTGCCAGCACAAAATGCCAGTCAGGTCGCGGGGCTGAGTACAGTCCTGCAATGGCGTTCTCAGATGCAGCATGCCTGGGGCCTGGAAGCGCGCGGCCGCGATTATGCGGACGATGCTGCGCTGGAAACCGCCATCGATCTTTATCGAACGCGGGTGCTTGCGCTCGCACCCAAGACGGAACGGCCGGATGATTGGGCCACGACACAACACCGTCTCGGCAATGCCCTCGGCGCGCTCGGTCAACGTCAGCGCGGTACCCGGCTGTTGGAACAAGCGATCGCGGTCTTGCAAGCCGCGCTCAGCGTGCGCAGCCGTGAGCACTCGCCGCTGGAATGGGCGGCAACACAGAACAGCCTGGGCAACACATTGGGCGTGCTGGCCAACGCTGCGCCGATACGGAGATGTTGGAAAAGTCGGTGGCGGCATTGCAATCGGCACTTGAGGTACGCAGCCGCGAACACACTCCGCAGGACTGGGCCGTGACCCAGAACAACCTCGCCGCCGCCCTGCTGGCACTCGGCCAGCGCAAGAAAGACAAGACGCTGTTGAAACAATCCACCGACGCCTATAAGAATGTGCTGCGGGTGTGGACCCGTGAACGCGTGCCGCTGGAATGGTCAACCACCCTGGACAATCTGGGTACAGCACTGAGATTGCTTGGCGAACACCGCAAAGGCCCGCGAACTTTGGAACAGGCCGTAGCGGCCTACAAAAGCGCACTGGCTGAGAGGAGCCGTGCACAAGTACCCCAGGCGTGGGCGTTGACACAGAACAATCTGGGTGCCGCACTACACAAATTAGGCGAACGTCAGCGGGATACGCAGGCCCTGGCCGCGGCGATCGAGGCCTATGAAAACGCCTTGCAGGAATGGACGCGCGAACGCGCGCCGATGACCTGGGCCATGACGCTGGCCAACCTGTGCGCGGCGCGAAAGCAACTGGCGGAACTGGAAGGCGACATCGAGCTCGTGCGTAGGGTCTTGACCGATTTCGATGCCGTGGCGAGTGTGTTTCGCAACGCCAGTCATGCGCAGTATTACGAACTCGTCACGGAACAAGTGGCGCTGACGCGAAAGCTGGAACAGACACTCCAGGCATGAAAAGGCTATATCCCCTTTATCAATGCTTCCAATCCTGATGCGAGCAGCCTGACCTCACTAGCAGTGAAGGGGCAGCTACATTATTTTCAACAGCTCCCCGCTTTCCAGTAAATCTGCAACCCGCCTCGCTTCAAACGGACGTTGCTCACTGTCTATATCCTCGCTAGCCTCCACGAAGATCAATTGCAATGGATCTTGTTTGATATCGACGGCATAACTCTCGGACCAGGGCAACAAGGTCTGCATCTCCGCGCGGCATGCATCGGCATCCGGGCCGGTGAAGATCATGGCGTAATAGGGTCTGCTGCAGCCGGTGAAATGGCGGCAGGTGAGACGTGGATCGGTCAGCAGATGAACGCGAGCCGGTAATCCCCCCTGGGTGTTCACCTCGGCGACCGGGCACATCACCAGATAGAACTCGGTGGGCAGATCCGGATGCGAACGCAGCCAGCGCTTGAGTATCGCCGGGACGAACCCCGCCACCTTGGCCACAGCCCAGCTTTCGACATAGGGCGGCAAGCCTTGGATGTCTACGTTGTCTGAAAGAGTGTCCATGCGTCTTTACCTAGAGGGTGGTTGGGTAAGTATAGGTGAACACAGTCTGTGTTAGGATTTCCGTAGTTATTCAAATTAATGCGTCATTCCGGCGCATGCCGGAATGACGGTGCGCATAGTCTTTACCGTACATAGATCATTCTTAACATTCAGACACAAAGCATAAAGTAGATTACCCTTATGACCCTACCTCTAGTACTCGCCTCTACATCCCCCTATCGACGCGAATTGCTCGATCGTCTCGGACTGGATTTCACAACCTGCTCGCCGGAGACGGATGAGACCCGTCTGGATGGTGAGACACCTAAAGAACTCGTGCTGCGATTGTCAGAGGCCAAGGCTCGCACTGGTGCTACGCAAGGCGGCTCCGTGCTGGTTATTGGCTCGGACCAAGTGGCGGTCGTTGGAGACACCGTGCTGGGTAAACCGGGGACGACAGAACGCGCCTGCGCGCAGCTGGCACAGCTTTCCGGACAACGGGTCACCTTTCTCACGGGCTTATGCCCGTTCAATAGCGCGCAACAGCGTGCGCAAGTGGATCTGGTACCTTTCACCGTGGTGTTCCGCAAGTTGTCGACACAGCAAATCGAAAATTACGTTCAACGTGAACAGCCGCTCAATTGCGCGGGCAGTTTCAAATCAGAAGGTCTGGGCGCTGCATTATTCGAGCGTATGGAGGGCGATGACCCGACGGCGTTGATCGGGTTGCCACTGATCAGGTTGGTGTCGATGTTGGAAGCGGAAGGTGTGGCGGTGTTGGGCTGAGACGTTTCAGTGTTTATGTAGTCTGTGTGGAACGCAGTGGAACCCGGGTTTCACTGCGTTCCACCCAGGCTACGAACGCTGATAACTTCGTCATTCCAGCGAATGCCGGAATGACGGGGCAATAAATGATTCGAGCAGATGTAGGGGTGGCCTTGGCCGCTCCTACAGGACACACAGATTAGCGAAGATTCATCCCACCGGTCAGCTTCACCAGCGCGCTGGCCATGGCTGTACCCATGCCCTTAGCAATTTCCTCGAAGAAATCCGGTTGCGGGGTGAAGTCCACGATGTCATCCTCGCCAATCAGCTCGCGGGCGACATAGCTGGAACTGCCGAGCCCATCAACCAAACCCAGTTCAATGCCCTGCTCACCCGACCAGACCAGGCCACTGAAGATACGGTCGTCCTGTTTGAGGCGATCGCCGCGGCCCTGCTTTACGGTAGCAATGAACTGATCATGGATCTCTTTGAGCAAGCCTTGGACATGTTCGACATCGTCCGGATTGCTCGGCAGGAAGGGGTCCAGAAAACCCTTGTGTTCACCGGCCGTCAACAGGCGGCGTTCGATACCCAGCTTCTCCATGGCATCAACAAAGCCGAAGCTGTCCATGCGCACGCCGATGGAACCCACAATACTGGCCTTGTCGACATAGATCTTGTCTGCCGCAACGGCGATGTAATAACCGCCCGAGGCACAGACATCCGTGACCACGGCATATAGCGGGATATCCGGGTTCGCCTCGCGCAGGCGGCGCATTTCGTCATTGATATAACCCGACTGGACCGGGCTGCCGCCTGGACTATTGATGCGCACAATGACGCCGGCCGTCTTCTTATCCTCAAACGCGGCACGCAGCCCGGTGATGACGCTGTCCGCACTGGCGTCGGCGCCATCGGCAATAATGCCACTGATTTCGACCAGCGCCGTGTGGCGACCGACCTTCGCACTCACGGTTTCCCAACCATCGGAGCGGAAGGCAAACAGGATGCCGAACAGATAGACGAAAATAAGCGCCTTGAAGAAAATGCCCCAGCGACGCGTACGCCGCTGTTCATTCAGCGAGGCGAAGGCGAGCCGATTCACCAGCTCGCGCTCCCATTGCCCATCCTCCGTTACCTTCTGGGAATCGACAGGTTTACTGTCCGCAGTTACTGAATCAGGTTTTGTGCTGGTCCACTCGTCGCTCATTGCCTTCTGACTCCAACAGTGATGCGCCGATTCAACGGCCGACGTGTTTGCGTGTGTTATCGGGTTGCTCGGCGATTTCCGCCAACCAATCCGATAATTCCGTGATCCGATCCAGGCAGGTCAGTGGCGCATGCCGCTGCAGGCGTTCCCATTCATGCACACCATAAGACACCGCGACCGGGTGCGCCTGGGCATTGCGCGCCATTTCCATATCGTATTCGGTATCGCCGATCATCAGCGTCTGTTCCGGCGCAATGCGCAATTCCGTCATGATCTGTTCCAGCATCAACGGGTGCGGCTTGGAACGCGTCTCATCGGAACAGCGCGTTGCAGCAAACATGTCCGACAGCCTGGTCTCACTCAGCACCTTATTCAATCCGCGCCGGCCCTTGCCGGTGGCAACGGCCAGCTGGAAACCTTCCGCCTTGAGAAACTGCAAGGTTTCTTCGACGCCCGGAAAGAGCAGTGACTGTTGACAGCCGCCCAGCCAATGATCTCGATAACCATCAGCCATGGCAATCACCAGGCTGTCGTCTGATTCCGGATAGAGCGCGGATACCGCTTCGTGCAATCCCAATCCGATGATGTTTTTGACCTGATCGGCACTGCGCGGATCCAGCGAAAGATCCGCAATAGCCGCTTGCATGCAGGTCACGATCTGGGCTTCGGAATCCATCAGGGTTCCGTCCCAATCGAAGACCAGGAGTTTGATATCGTACATTATGAATCCATTCCATTCCGGCAAGGCGCGCCATTGTACCCGACCAGATCGGCGCTGCCTTGTTAATCTTCAGTGACTGTTACTATGTCGGAGGCCGCGTCCGACATTGCCATCACAGTCATTTTTTCAACCACCCAGCTTATCCAGCACCGCCCGCAATTCATCCGGCAAGGGCGCACTCGCATGCACTTCACGACCACTGGCGGGATCGCGGAAACCGATGCTATGCGCATGCAGAAACAAGCGTCCGAGGCCCAGATCACGCATACGCCGATTGAAGGCCTCATCGCCGTACTTCTCGTCACCGGCCAGCGGATGCCCAACATGGGTAGCGTGCACACGGATCTGATGGGTACGACCCGAGCCTAATTCAACTTCAACCAGGCTGGCCTCGTTGAAAATTTCCAGCGGACGAAAGCGGGAATCCGCAGCTTTACCCTCAGGATCCACGGTGACAAAGCGTTCGCCGCCGCGCAGTTGGTTTTTCAGGAATGGCGCGTTGATCCGTTTGTCACCCAGGTTCCAGCGCCCCTGCACCAGCGCCAGATAGCGTTTTTCGAAATCCCGCTCGCGCAAAAGCTCATGCAACATGCGCAGCTCACTGCGTTTCTTGGCGATGAGCAGGCAGCCGGAGGTCTCCCGATCGAGACGGTGCACCAGCTCCAGGAAATGGGCTTCGGGGCGCGCCGCCCGCAAGGCCTCGATGACGCCATAGCTCAGACCACTGCCACCATGCACGGCCATACCGGCCGGCTTATCGATAATCAGCAGGCGCTCATCTTCGTAGAGAATCCGTTGTTCGAGCCGATCCCCGGCCCCTTCCCCGACATTGCTTGGGGTTGGCGCGGCGGTGCGCACGGGCGGAACGCGGACCAGATCGCCGGCCTGAATGCGGTATTCAGGCTTGATCCGACCCTTGTTCACGCGCACCTCACCCCTCCGCAGAATGCGGTAAATCAGGCTGCGTGGCGCCCCTTTGAGGTGGCGCATAAGGTAGTTATCAATACGTTGGCCAGCATCTTCGGTCCCGACTTCGAGCATGCGGACAGCGGAATTGGCTGGACTGGTGGGTGTCGTCATGCGCGCATGATAGCAACAACCGACGACTTTCCATCCCCGGCCCGGGTGTCGGCTGAAAAATATCCTCTAAGCGATTGATGGGCAGTAAGATAGTTGTTATATTCTAGACGCGTACTCAGTATCAGGCACCGGACAGGTAACGATGAGTCTGTTTGCCGACCGAGTAACGCACGAGTTTCCACACGTATCCGGAACATCTTGATCCCAGGCCGGCAAGTAGCACACCAGCCCAGAGATGACCCAAGGACCTGTGCTGGGACGGACGAACGCCGCTGCACTGTTTTATCGCATCGGCACTTCATCGGCTGTTCCACTGCGGTTGCTCGATGAGCGGATACGACATGCAGTAAGGCGACAAGTTAATCCTGACTTAATGAATATCAGCGCTCCCATGTTCACATCCACCAACCGCTACGGCGATCAGATGTTATCTCTGTTCGTTCGGTTCGGCCTTTCCCAGCTGTTGCGTGCATTGCTGTTGCCAATGCAGGTCGGCTGTTTGGCTGAGCGGCATACGGCTGTGCGCGGGTTAGAGCGCCTGCGAGAAATTACCTATGAAAAGAATGCTGATCAATGCAACTCAGCCCGAAGAGTTGCGTGTAGCCCTGGTCGATGGCCAGAAACTCTACGACCTGGATATCGAAGTACCGTCCCGGGAGCAGAAAAAATCCAATATCTACAAGGGTAAAATCACCCGCGTTGAACCCAGTCTGGAAGCGGCGTTTGTCGAATACGGCGCCGAGCGTCACGGCTTCCTGCCGCTCAAAGAAATCTCCCGAAGTTATTTCACTGAAGAAGCGCGTGAAGGTGGTGGCCGCGTCAATATTCGCGAAGCCCTGCGCGAAGGTCAGGAGATCGTAGTCCAGGTCGAGAAGGAAGAACGCGGCAGCAAGGGCGCGGCACTGACCACCTTCGTCAGCCTGGCCGGCCGTTATCTGGTCTTGATGCCCAACAATCCCCGCGCCGGTGGCGTATCACGGCGCATCGAGGGCGATGATCGCAGCTCCATCCGCGACGCCATGGCCGCCCTCAACATCCCCGAAGACATGGGCCTGATCGTGCGTACCGCCGGTGTCGGACGCGCCACCGAGGAGCTGCAGTGGGATCTGGATTACCTGCTGCAACTCTGGTCTTCCATTGAATCCGCCTCCAAGGAACGCGCCGCGCCCTTCCTGATTTATCAGGAAAGCAACGTGATCATCCGCGCCCTGCGCGATTACCTGCGTACCGATACCGGCGAAATCCTGATCGACGACCAGGAGATCTACGAGAAGGCCAAGGACTTCATGCAGCTGGTGATGCCGCATCACCTGAACAAGCTCAAGATCTACCACGACACAGTGCCGCTGTTTTCGCGCTTCCAGATCGAAAGCCAGATCGAGTCCGCCTTCCAGCGTGAAGTGACCCTGCCCTCCGGCGGTGCCATTGTGATCGACCACACCGAGGCGATGATCTCCATCGACATCAACTCGGCGCGCGCCACCAAGGGCAGTGACATTGAGGAAACCGCCCTCAACACCAATCTCGAAGCCGCCGACGAAATCGCCCGCCAACTGCGCATCCGCGATCTGGGCGGTCTGATCGTCATCGACTTCATTGACATGCAGCCCACCAAACACCAGCGCGAAGTGGAAAACCGCTTGCGCGAGGCACTTAAGATGGACCGCGCCCGCGTACAGGTCGGCCGCATCTCGCGCTTTGGACTGCTTGAAATGTCGCGCCAGCGCCTGCGTCCCTCGCTCGGCGAATCCAGCCAGATCGTCTGCCCGCGCTGCAAAGGCCAGGGTACGGTACGC
>Ga0180009_10004127_pt1 | contig 16185 bp, 11 predicted proteins | sample OS_PC_MetaG_FD_123537 | JGI IMG/M metagenome (GOLD analysis project Ga0180009, IMG submission 123537) | Groundwater microbial communities from the Aspo Hard Rock Laboratory (HRL) deep subsurface site, Sweden - OS_PC_MetaG | ecosystem: Environmental > Aquatic > Deep subsurface > Groundwater...
CCCAGCCCATGGTCATGGGATTTCACCGAAACTGTCCTGGCTAACCAAAGCAATGAAGACACCATATGGATCGATAAAAAAGCTATCGTTCGCAAGCAGGGCCAATCCGTTGGTATCCTCAGGAACAGCGTTAACAACCAATGGACCATCGGTGCCATTTCAAAAGTGAAAGTTGAATGGTCAGATGTTTTCCGCACAACCATTGGTATTGACTGGAGAACCGCTGAAATCGAACATTACCGTGAAGTACGTGACCTTCTGGGTGGTATGTATTTCATGGATAATTCTGATGAATTCAATCCTAACAGACAAGTAGTTCTGGGTGATAAGATCGCCTATAACTTCACCAATAATGTGAACTGGATTGGCGGTTTCCTGCAAGGCGAATACCATACTGAACTTATTACCGCTTACGCTACAGTTGGTTATTCCACTATTAAATACAAACACAGAAACCATTTCACGAAATCCAAAACCGATCCGACACAACAACTGGAAATAGAAGCCGATCCTATTGCAGGATACCAGGCTAAAGGTGGTATAAGCTATAAGGCTTCCAGCACAATTACGGTTTTCGGTAATGTTGGTTATGTTAGCAAGGTGCCGATCTTCGACGCTGTCATCAATGATAATACCCATGAATTGATCGATGACCCGACAAATGAAAAATTCATCTCCGGTGAAATCGGCATGAACTTCCGTTCAAACGATGAGAAATTCAATGCTAATGTCAACCTTTACCATACCAACTGGAACGACAGGGTTATCACCGACCCGTATTATAGTATTGATAATAACGAAGGTATATTTGTCATCAATGATCTGGACGCTATCCATCAGGGTATTGAGGCCGACCTGGCACTTCAGCCCAACAAGTATTTCAGGATTGATGGTGCTTTTTCGATCGGCAACTGGAAACAGACCAACGACCCCAAAGCTACTCTGAAAAGGTACGAAGAAAACCTTCCGGATACATCCTTTACCATTTATGTAAAGGATCTGAAAACCGGTGATGCTCCTCAGACTCAGTTTGCTTTGTCGGGAACCGTATTTCCTGCTAAAGGACTTTATATCACCCTTTCCATGAAACACTTCGCCGATATGTATGCCGACTGGAATGTTATCAACCGTACTGACCCCAATGACAGAACCCAAAGCTGGAAGACTCCGGCATACACGGTTTTTGACCTGCACGTTGGATACACATTGCCAACCGGTCCTAAATACAAAGTGCAGCTTTTTGCACACATCTTTAACCTGTTTAATACTATGTATATCCAGGATGCAGTGGATAACAGCCAGTACAATTCATATATGGGTGCTGATAACCGCAACACCCACAGTGCAGCTGCCGCTGAGGTATACCTCGGATTACCCAGGTGGTTCAACACAGGTATTCAGCTTTCTTTCTAATGCATAACTTATCCAAAAAAATCCCCGGCGCCGCCAGGCCCGGGGATTTTGCTTTATCTAATAGATCATGAAAAAACTGAGAATATTACCGGCAATATTTTTAATCCTGCTCCTGGGCAGCTGTAGTAATAAAAATCAAACACCTGAACCAAATTATGTTGTTGTAGTCTCACTCGACGGCTTCCGCTGGAATTACCATGAAAACGCCAATACGCCGGTTATGGATTCGATAGCGAATGCAGGCGTTAAAGCCAAATCTCTTATCCCTTCATTCCCTTCCAAAACGTTTCCCAACCACTATTCTCTTGCAACCGGACTATATCCCGACCATCATGGCATAGTCCAAAACAGCTTTTATGATCCCGACCTTGACAGGTATTATGAGATCCGCAACAGGGAAGCTGTATCCGACAGCACTTTCTATGGTGGTGAACCTATCTGGGTAAGTGCTGAAAAGCAAGGGGTAAAAACAGCTTCTTTCTATTGGGTCGGATCGGAAGCGCCTGTTGGAGGAAAACATCCCACTTACTGGAAAAAGTACAAACATAGTTTCCCATTTGAACAAAGGATAGACACGGTCATATCGTGGCTAAACCTACCTGAAGAAATAAGACCAAGACTGGTTTTGCTTTATTTCCATGAACCCGACCATGTGGGCCATGTTTTCGGTCCCGATTCCGATTCTGTCAGAGTGACCGTAGAATACCTCGACAGCCTGATGGGTGTTCTTAGCAAAAAAATCAATTCTCTCGAAATAGCCGGCAATATAAATCTGATCATCCTTTCAGATCATGGTATGGGCTGGGTTGATCCGGAAAAAACGGTCTTCCTGGCAGATCACATTGATACAAATTGGTTCGAAACAATTCAGGGATGGAATCCCAATTTCTGCTTTAAAGTAAAACCGGAATATTATGATACCGCCTTTAACTCCTTAAAAAGAACCCCTCATATACAAGTTTGGAAACACGGTGAAGTACCGGAAAAATTTCATTACGGAACCCATCCCAGAACACTTGATTTTATTGTGGTTGCCGATCCGGGTTGCTGTGTGATGCTAAAAGAAGGGTTTTATCAATCCCCCGGAGCCCATGGATATGATAACTTTCATAGAGATATGCACGCAATATTTATGGCATCCGGACCCGATTTCCGTAAAGGATACATAGGACCCAGCTTCTCAAACATCCACGTTTATCCTTTGCTTGCAACCATTTTAGGCCTAACCCCGGCCCCGGTGGATGGGAAGAAAGACAGCATAGTGAATCTGCTGGATCCGCAAAAATATAGCGCTGAATGAAAGGGTTTTAATTTGGGAAAACGTTGCAGGTTGCAGGTTACAAGTTACAAGTTCCAAGTTGCAAGTTGCAAGGAGTGAGAGGAAAGAGATTTGAGTGTGAAGCATGCAACCTGTAACCTGCAGCCTGCAACCTGTAACCTGAAGCCTGTAACCTGCTCCACATTAAAGCAGCGGTTAACGTCGATGCCCTTTAGTTCACTTTCTTTCTCGCTTCCTCCTTCACTTTTTCCGCTTCCTGCCGGGCTTTTTGCATGATCCCATCCGATTGTCTGCTTCCTTCGGCTATGATCTGAGCTGCCTTCTTATCCGCCTCCTTCACCAGTTCTCCGGCAGTTTTCTTAGCTGCCAGTTCAGCCAGGGGGCCTTGTTTCTTGGCCTCATCAATAAGTTTCTGCGACTGCTTTGCAGCCTCATCCTTCGTTTTTTGAGCTGCAGCCTGGGCCGCACTCTTCACGTTATCGGCCTGTCTCTGGGCTTCATCCAGGATCTGCTTTGCCTCTTTATCAGCATCATCCAGGATTTTTTGGGCTTCGGCTTTTGCCTGTTGTTCCAGTTCCTCTTTCTTTTTATCCAGTTCCTGCTGGATATTCTGCTTCATATCATCCACAATGCTTTTGCCGCTTTTTGACAGATCTGTGCTTACCTTCGGATCGGTCACCGTCCCCCCAATCAAGACATCAAGATTGATGGTTTCACCAAGACTGAAAGAAGTACCACTTTTATTGGCCTTATCTACCAATCCCTGAAGCACATCATTGGCCTGAGCTCCCAATACCGACCTGGGTATCTGAAGATTCATCACATAATCAATCGATTGGTCAAGTGAAGTCCAGCCGCTTACCGTTGCCTTTGCATCTTTCATCACCATATCAAATGGCTTTACATTGATCCGTCCGTCGGCCACCTCAAAAAACAATCGAATCGCATTCAGGTCGATTTTCCTGAATTTATCGGTTTTTAATACATCCGACAAGCGATTGAGCGTGTTGACATTTTCCAGCGTAAGTTTGGAAGTATTCAATAATCCCGATGCAGCAAGGGTTTTCCAATCGGGTGTCATATCCTGTTGCAGGATGGTATTCAGTTTCATCTCCGTTGAAAAATTTCCTGCTGTATGCGCTGCTATAGGAGCAAATTTTTCCATCATAGAAAAAGCGCCAAATGCAGTCCCTATATCGATGTTGCTTAGTTTCAAGGTCATATCAGCGTATGGCTTTTCCTCGTCCCTGGTATCATACAAACCTGCCAGGCTTACACTGCCTTCAAAAATCTTTCCTGAAAGATTATTTATCCTTATCTGTTCATCCCTGATAATTATCTGCCCATGAATGTCGGTCATGGAAAGACCATCGTAGATAAGTTTTGTGAAATGAGAATTCATCGTAAAATCAATATCTCCTGGAACACGGAATGCACTGATCCCTGTTGTATCCACTGTTTCCGTTGATACTGTGGTCTCTTCTGTAGCGGCCTCCATGAAATCATCTGCATTGAACATCCTGGATGTTGTTTCCAGATTTCCCTGCAACTGCCCCTTCCCGAAAACATACGAAAGATAGTTAACTACTTTTCCTGTAGCCCTCATATCGCTGGAGGCATATGAAAAGTCAAGGTTAACAAGATCAAGATAGGCCGGTGAAAAATTCAACTGAGCACCGGATACCAGGAAAGGATGAGTATATCCAGGCATCCTGTATTCTAATCCTTTTACAAGCAAAGATCCCATTGCGCGAAACTTTTCATATTCCTCTTTTTCTAATGTTGAAAGATGCCCTTCCATTGAAATGTTCATTTCAAGCAAACCTTTCATGGTTTCACCCTCCTCAAGCGGATATATTTTTTCAATATGCGACAGATCAATCTTTCCTGCCGCAGCAGCGTTAATAAATGGATCAGATACAGGGGTTTTTACCAATAACTTAATATCGAAAGGATTACCCATCATGCTGAAATGGAAATTGTCGATCTGTACTACAGTATTGTCTATATCCCCTCCCTTGTTTTCGACATTTGCAGAAATCCTGATATCTGCCAGCGTTCCCGGCAGGTCGGGATATCGGAACGAACCCTCATTTACCGCAAGATCAAGCCCGAAAGAAGGAAGTGTATTTTCATTATACACTCCTTTTACATAACCACTAAGCGTGAAATTACCCTGGGTTTGAATCTCGCTGAAATCCTTCATATATATGGCAGGGACCATGGATAAAATATTGGAAAAAGTGTTTTCGGGAGCATTGAATGTCAGCATAAGCTGTATATCTTCCCCCGACATAGCCACGCTTCCATCAAACTCCAGGATGAGTGCATTCAATATGATACGGTTCCGGCTGAATTTGTAAATTGAATTTTTTAGATCGGCGTCCAGGATGGCATTAAAATCAAGCCGCGTACGGTTCAGATATGGAATACCATCCTGTACCACGGTTATTCCATCGGCTGTAGTTCTGGTATCCAGGCTTGTTTGGTCTTGCGAAAAATTTCCTGATAGCATATGATTCAAATTGTCAACCTGCAGGTAAGTCTTTCCTGGAATATCATCATAATAAAAGTATGCGTTTTCCAGAGTGAATCTCCTGAGTGCAATTTTAAATCCGCTGCTTTCAGTTTTAGTCTGCTCCTCTAAAGCCGGAGCTTCTTCAGTGGCCTGAAATATATCCCAATTCGCCTGCCCTTCTTCAAGAACCTTTAATTTTACCACAGGATGAGCGACCCCTATGCTTTTAATCTCATAAGCCTCTCCCTTAAAAAGACTCATAAGATTTATGACCGCAGAGACTGATTTGACAGAAGCCAGTGTATCATCCTGAAAATCATCTACCCCGATGACTGTCAATTCATCGAGATGAAAAGACATATTGGGAAAATGGGGTATCAGGGAAACACCAAAATCTTTGAAATCAACTCTGGCCGTTATCTGTTTATTGATTTCCTGCTTCACCATTTCCATGATCTTCGATTTGAAAATCAATGGGATGACCGCAATGGCAATAATGAGAACAACAATTACAGATATAATAATTTTCAATATTACCCGTGACTTTTTCTTTTTCTGCTCCATTTGGAAATGTATTAAGGTTTATTATTAAACAAGTTAAGGATAGTCAAAGTTTAATCGCATGGTTGCGCAGCATATGGTCTGCAATTACCAGAGCCGTCATTGCTTCCACGACGGGTACGATCCTTGGGACCGCACAAACATCATGACGGCCGGATATCCGGATTTCCTCTTCCTGCCCCCATTTATTTAATGTTTTCTGGGCCATACCGATGGAGGATACGGGCTTGAATGCAATATTGAAGACAATATCATTCCCGTTGGTGATTCCACCCTGTATTCCTCCATCGTTATTGGACTTTGTTGATATCTTTCCCTGATTTAATACAAAGGCATCATTATATTCGGATCCGGTCATCCCGGCTGACTTCATCCCAGCGCCGAATTCAAATGCCCGGGCAGTAGGAATGCTTATCATTGCCCTGGCAAGATCGGCGCTTATTTTATCAAACACGGGTTCTCCGAGACCGGCAGGTATATCACTGACAACACATCGGATCATTCCTCCCAGAGTGTCACTTTTCTGAACCGAATTCTCAATCAGGCTCAGCATAGCCTGACTCGCCTCGTGAGAAGGACAATATACCGGTGAATTGTATACCGTTTCGGGAAGGAAATGTATCGGAAGCTCATCCACCTTCACCGATCCTATTTGTGTAACAAAGGCCAGGATATTTATTCCGTACCGTTCAAGCATCAGTCGTGCAATTTCCCCAGCTACCACTCTGGCCACCGTCTCCCTCCCGGAAGCCCTTCCACCACCCGAGGATTGAGGTCTTCCGTATTTGGAGTAGTACGTGTAATCAGCATGGGAAGGGCGAAATACGTTTTTAAGGTGATCATATTCAGAAGGATCGGCCATTTTGTTTTGTATCATGTACGCAATAGGACCACCCGTGCTGATCCCGCCATCAATGCCAGACAGCCAGTTAATTGAATCTTCTTCCTTTCGCGTTGTTGTCCCGGGAATATCAGGATTGTTCCTTCTTCGTAAACCTTCCCGGATTAGAGATTCATTTATTGCAATACCTGCAGGAAATCCATCCAATACACCCCCAACGGCAGTTCCGTGAGATTCTCCAAATGTTGTCAAACGAAGCATCAAACCAAAATAATTCCCAGGCATAAAAGAATAATTAATGTATTTTCAATCTGAACACCAATGAATGATCCATTGAAAACCATATGTATAGCATACAATATTATTACAAGAATACTTTGCTACATGTGGATTCCATCATACCATTAATGCATGATTATGGCATGATGAAATTAGCAATAATACCCGGGATTGTCAAATAAAAACCAGGAAAGAATTATTCACAAACAAAAAAAATGAGACAGAGTATCAATCACGAAGCATCTTCATCTTGGCTTCCATGAGAGCAAGCTCTTCTTTGGCCTTCTGAATCTTCTTTTCAAACTCTTCTTTCAGGATATTAGCCTTTTTTGAATTGGCCAGAAAACCAATATTGTTTTCCCAGAGCATGATTTCTTCCCTTAGCTGGCTAATCCTGGACGACAAGGTTGTCTTTTCCCGTTTTATCATCCTGTTGCCTTCGGGAGCTTCTTTCATGTTTTCAAAACGGTTGCGATAGTCGGATACATCAAGTTCCATCGCACTGATCTTAAGCTTTTCGAGCTGTTCATTCACAACTTCCCTGAAATGACGGTTGACCCTCTCCTTGTCTTTGATCGGAACAAAACCGATTTCCATGAATTGACGCTGAAAATCCTTGATTACTTCAAGGTTCGCCGATTTATCATCTCCATAAGCATGGGTTTTGACCTTTTCTATCAGCTCCATCTTCATTTTCAGGTTATCACCCTCGGTGGAATGTATGTTTTTAAAATATTCCGATTTCCTGTTAAAAAACTCATCACAAGCAGCCCTGAAGCGTTTCCAGATTTTATCAGAATGCTTTTTAGGAACCGGACCTATCTTTTTCCAGTCTTTTTGAAGATTGATCAGGTCCTGAGTGGTCTTCTTCCACTCTGTGCTGTCTTTTAAATTCTCCGCCTGTACACAGATGTCAAGCTTAAGATTATAATTGTTAAGCTGTTCCTGTTTGATAGAATTCAGGAACTCCTTTTTATTATTAAAGAAGGTATTGATGGAGGCCTTAAATCTCGCCCATACTTCATCATTGTGCTTTTTGGGTGCTCTTCCAATACTTTTCCACAACTTGAATAACTCATCTACCTGATCGGTCAGCTCCTGCCAGTCTTTCATTTTAACAGGCTCAGCAGCAAGCACCATTTCGATGCGATCGCAAAGAGCCTGTTTTGCCAGGAGGTTCTTTTCCTGGTCTTCATGAAGCTTTTCATAGTATTCCTTACGGCGATCATTGATCTTTTCCGTGGCCATCCGGAAACGCTCCCATATCTCATCCCTTTTGTCGGCAGGTACAGGACCAACTTCCTTCCACTCGTCGTGATATTTTTGTAACTGCTTAAAAGACTTTATGATGGATGTTTCAAGCAGCAATTCTTCAGCCTTTTCGCATAATTCAACCTTTAGCTCAAGGTTCTTTTTCAGATCAAGATCTCTGAGTTCTTTGTTGATTTTTACTTTATCAAAAAACTTTTCAACAAGGAAGTGATATGACTGCCAGAGGTTAGAAACCTCACCGGAAGGAACCATTCCGATCTCCTTCCATTTGATCTGCAGCTCCTTAAATTCATCATAAGTCTTTTTAAGGGTTTCTTCCGAATTGATGAGATCCCTGAGCTTTTCCAGTATATCCTGCTTCTTCGCCAGGTTCTCTATCTTTGTATGTTCAAGCCCTTCGAGGAAAGTCCTCCGATTATCCTTATAAATGTTAAAGGCAGCATTAAATCTCATCTCAACCGGGTCTTCCGCAGCCTGAAAATCTTCAGCATTGCCTCCCTGTTTTAAAAACTCATCTAATTGTGCCTTTTTCTCTTCTTTGCTCTTTTTCAGGAATACTACTTTAACACCTGCTACTTTGTTACGGATCAGGGAAACATTGGATTCAGTAACGAGGGCTTCCAGTTTTTCCACCAATTCTTCACGGGTCAAGGCAGCCAAAGCTTCCGGAAGGAAAGTATGATCAACCTCGTCCTCTGAAACCTCAGTTTCTTCTTCCTCTTCATCATCATCGCTATCTTCATCTTCCAGTTCCGTCAGATCAATTCCACGTACATTCTCTTCATGATCGTCAGCATCAGCCGATTCATCTGCCTTAACTTCTTCCTCTTCCTTAACCTCAGTTACCGTCAATGCCACAACAGGCTCCTCCTTTTTCGTAGGCTCATCTTCGGGTTCATCAACAGATTCAGGCTTTTCTTCCACTTCTTCTGTTACCGCTTCTTTAATGGTTTCAGCTTCATGGTCTACCTCAACAACCGGCTCATCATTGACTACAGAATCGATAGGTATGTTTTCTTCAGCAGGTTGGACTTCCCCGGACGGGAGCTCGTCCGCTATATTCTCCGGAGAAGGATCAGGAATGATTTCTTTGTTTTCAGCCGCTTCTTCAGAATGGCTATTCGTTTGTTCATTGTTCTCAGTGTTCTCCGGCCTGATTTCAGGCTTTTGATCAAGGTGCTCTTTGTTATCCATCAGATTCAAGGATCAGTTTTGATATAAAGTGTCTAATGAAAGACTTATAAGTTAAACCGTTTATAACGGAGTGCAAAAATAGCAATATTTTAATATCCTAAAAACATTTTCCTCTAAACTGTACTGTTCGCTTATCCGTTGGAATCTTTCTTTGTTTTTCCTGTATTGCTTGGGTTTAATCAAAAGAAGACCTGTTAAACAGAATATAACCAAAATTCAGGAAAATGCTAAAGCGGTCATTTGCCCGGTCGTAATAATTCAGGCTGAGACTGAGTGGACCCAATGGGCTGTGCCAAACAAGAGCGGCTGTCCCCATCAGGGAACGGTCAGAAAAAGGTTTTCCAAATTCTACGGTTTGATCGGGCATCTGGATAATCTCCCTGTACGGCTGGAAAATGTATACTTCCAAACGGAAATTTACTTTTGAAACAATTTTTGTCACTGACTTTAATCCTACAGAAACAAAATTGTGCGAACGGTATTTGGGAAGGAATAATACCATGCTTTCAGGAATAGGCTCAAACGCGGGTGACAATAAGATGGTTGAAGTATAATTATGGAACCGGGGCTGATTGGAAATGAGCAATTCGCTATAGAACCCAAATCCGAAGCGTCCCAGACGTTTAAAATAATCATCCCAGATCATCCGGAATTGAAACCACTGATGATATTTGATATAAACAGATTTATCTATGGAGGTCGAACCGGGAATGTTCTTTTCACGCCCGTTAATATAGCGAAGAGATAACAAAAACCGTGCTCCCCTGTTTGCATACTGTTTGTGATTCAAAGAATTTAATTCCATGAGCAACCTGGGCGAGACAAAATCAAAATAAGTGATATCTGCTGTGTCAGTACGTGTAAAGTAATTGGTCTGGTAATATTCTTCCTTCATCCTCACCACCTCACCTCCGCCCAGAAGCTTCCCTGTATTTTTCACAGGGACACCACCATCCAACCAAAACAGACTTTCGTTTTCCCTCAGGTAAGACGGGGTCGGATCCTCATAAAAACGCACAGTGTTTTTGAAATAATCCCTGAAATTATATGTAAATCCCCCTTCCAGCATAAAAGGATTTTTCGAAGCAAAATCAATACGGGTCTTACCCTGTGCTGAGGTATAAAACCGTCCGAAATAAACGTTGGCTGATGTGGTATAAGCCTGGTAGCCTAAATGTTTAAACATAAGTTCAACATATGCTTCGTTTGCAACCGACGACCCAAGGCTGCCTCCAAAGCTGATGCGAAACTTGTCGGCAGGTTTCATCTCCAGATGAAGATTGTAAAATCCCGTGGCCGGCTGAAATATCATTTGGGGGAAAATATAACTTATCTTGTTGTCTGCCACTAATTTAAAATACTCAGCGGTTAATTCTTCGAGAGTAATAATTTCGGCTTTGTGCTTTAATTGCTGCGTTACGTATCGCGATTGTGCTTTGTTTAATCCGGAGATTATAATGGAATCAATAAGGTAAGCAGGCTTTTTTAGGTCAAACAGCTCCCTTCTGAAATCTTGTTCCCAGGATGTAGTTCTGGCTTCTATAAGATCTTCAAGCTCTTTTCTGTGACGCATCGTCATGATATATCCTGAATCTATAAACTCTTGCGTCCTGCTAAAATCAACGATATTCACCCTGCCAAGCTGATGTTCAAGGAGTATCCCGTTCTCCGGAATTACACTGTAATCCGTTTTGGCTACAAGCATATTCTGGATCTGTGATAAAATATCATCCTGTTCGGGAGCATCGTAATTACCGGCCGCCTTACTCCCAATGATCACATCCGGATGAAAATCTTCCATCATCACATCGGCAGGGAAATTATTATACATTCCTCCATCGAACAAGAGCATGCTATCCAGCTCTATGGGCTTAAAATAAAATGGAAACGTCATAGAGGCTCTGACCGCCCTTCCCAGCTGTCCCTCTGATAAAATAACAGCCCGGCTGTTTTCAATATCAGACGCAACACAACGGAATGGTATCATAAGGCTGTCAAAATCATACCTTGCAGCCGCGCTGGCACTGCAGAAAAACTGCATGAACTCAAAATCCATCTCACTGGGGGAAATGAGATTCGTAGGTAGCCTGGAAATCATCTTGTTCTTCCGGGCATCATAATCAAAACTGATACTCGCCCAGGAAGCATCCGGCCTGTCTTCCTTAAAATAATATATGTATTGCTTTTGTAATTCCCCGGTCGCCCATCTTGAGAAATCTTCCGATACCATGATGGCTTCAATTTCTGCCGGACTGTATCCACTGGCATAAAGCCCCCCTACAATGGCTCCCATGGAAGTCCCGGTTATATAATCAACGGGTATTCCGATTTCTTCCAACGCCTTGATTACCCCAACATGCACAACCCCTTTAGCCCCTCCTCCGCTTAATACCAATCCTACCTTCTGGCCATGCAGAAACATAACCAAAAACACCAGTATGAATAATATAGAGGCTCTGAAATAATAAGGCTTCATTGACATCAATCGGGTAGTCTTTACGAAACTACCCTAAAGATACAATATTGCGTGTAATTAAATAAAAAAGTCTTTAACAAAAGTTTGTTCAAAACAGTGCTTATAAAGTTCTAAACCTTATCCAAAGCCTGTTCAAGATCGTGAATAATATCCTCAATATCCTCTATCCCAATTGAAAGCCTTACCAATCCATCGGTAATTCCCGCCTTTTCTTTGGCTTCCCGGGTCAGCTTTGAATGAGTCATGGATGCAGGATGTTGAATAAGGGTCTCTATTCCTCCAAGTGAAACAGCCAGTAAAGCCAGTTTCACATTATTCATCATGGTCTTGCCGGCATCTAAGCCTCCTTTGACTTCAAAGCTTATCATAGCTCCCGGTCCATCCATTTGCCGCCTGGCAAGATCAAATTGCGGATGGCTCTTCAACCCGGGATACATAACCCACTCAACTTTTGGATGCGACTCCAGATATTCGGCAACCTTTATGGCATTTTGCTGGGCCCTGTCAATACGGATACCGAGTGTCTTCAACCCCCTCCGTACCATGTATGCCTGATGCGGATCCATGTTGCATCCCATGTTGGCCATTACAGACCTGAGCAACCGGTAGTCTTTTTCAGATTTCGCAACCAACATCCCTGCTACAATGTCTGCATGGCCATTAATAAACTTAGTCATAGAATGTAATACGATATCTGCACCTAATTCCAAAGGCCTTTGAAGATATGGACTGCAAAAGGTATTATCAACGCAAAAGGTAATATTTCGCTCATGTGCAATTTTTGCCAATGCTTCAAGATCGGATATACCAATGGTTGGATTGGCAGGGGTTTCTGTGTAAATCAATTTGGTATCCGGACGAATGGCATCCAATACATTCTGTATATTGGTAGTGTCTACATAGGAATATTCCACTCCAAATCTGGAAAACAGAGTTTCCATTACCCCTCTGGCAGGCCCATAAACCGCATTATGGCTAACCATATGCGCTCCCGCACCCAGGTATGCCATGTAAACACTGGTAATTGCCCCCATCCCGGAAGATGTCGCTATTCCTCCAAATCCACCTTCCAGATCGGCTACCGCCCTCTCCAATTCCTCTATGGTGGGATTACCAATACGTGTGTATATATAACCGTCGTCCTCTCCCGTAAAACAGGCCGCACCATGATCAGCATTTTTAAACTTAAATGTCGATGTCTGGTAAATTGGCATGGTGGCACTTCCCAGAGAATCCTCAAAACCTCCGGCATGAATCAGTTTTGAGTTAAATCCTGCATTCTTGTTTTCCATGTTATTGCATTTTGAAATTGATGATAATATCTTGTCTCTTCACTAAAGATTTCATGAAGAAAACTTAATGATCGCAAAGATTCTGCCCAGCTATCAGATTGCCATTTAATAATTCCTTTGCCAGAATATCTGCATCCTTTCTTTCTGCTCCAGTGTATACGTTTATCCCATGTTCATTGAAAATATTAATAGCCCTCTGTCCTATCCCTCCTGTTATTACATCAGTAACACCTTGTTCAGCCAACCAACTGGGGATAATACCGGGTGCATGTGGTGGCGGTACTAAAGAACCTTCATCATTAACATCCTGTCCCTCTGCATCATAAATCCTGAAAACAGGTGCATGACCAAAATGAGCGCTTAAAATATTGTTTTCCACAGGAATTGCAATTCTTCTTTTCATGGTCTGGATTTTTTTGTCAATAATCTATTGTAAAAATGCCCGGCAAATATAATGAACATATGCTCAAAATAAAAGCGGAAATAAAAAAAACCGGTCTGATCGACCGGAAATTTTTAAAAAGGCCAGAAATTATTGTCATTCCAGATCTTTTCCTTCAGGTCTTCATTCAACCTGTGCAATAGATGATGATGCCCCTTTTCCCAATCAGCCAGCATCTGATATAACTCCTTTTCGTTCGGGTCTGTTGCTTCAGTTGCCCGTTTCGAATATACCTCAATGGCGCGGTTCTCAAAATCAATGGCAGCCGAAATTGCAGCTGCTTCAAAACTGGCAGCCGAAATCTCATTTCTGATCTTCTCCGTCAGAATATCTGTTATGTCATGATCATCGACTACATTACCCGGGTCATTCTTCATGAACGCCTTGTTCTTTTCGTAGTGGGCAAATTGCTTCGAGAGAAACTCCACATGAGCATCCTCTTCTTCCGACATCATCTGAAATATTTGCCTGACATTCTCATTGGCAGTTTGCTGCGCAACAGTTGAATAAAAGGCTTTCCCTCTTCTTTCCAACAAAATCGCAGTCTTCAGGATATCTATCGCGGTTTTCTTTTCCATGTTTTTTTCTGCAAAAATACCGTATTTTGCTTACGTTTCCTATTCAGGAATGACAGCAATGGTTTTTTTCTAACTTTGCATATACAGGATCTTTCGTTATGAGTGAAATTACAAGGTTTCTGGAAAACCTCTTCAAAAAATGGTCGGGAATAACTCCGGTTTATTCTGAAAAACTGAGTCCATCGGGTTCTAACCGGAAATACTTCAGGATTGCCGCAGAAAGTATCAGTGTTATTGGCACCTTCAACGAAAACGTAGAAGAAAACCAGGCTTTCTTTTATCTTACCGGCCATTTTAGAAAACAACAGCTTCCGGTTCCTGAAATTTATGTCATCGACGATTCGGGTAAATTTTACTTACAGGAAGACCTTGGTGATACTACGCTTTTTGAGTTGATCAGCAAGTCGATGAACGATGGAAGTCTGAATGATAAGGTCGTTAAGCTGATAAACCAATCTATAGAAACATTGCCTTCCTTCCAGATTATGGCTTCAAAAGGACTCAATTTCTCGCATTGCTACCCTGTAAAGGCTTTCGATAAGCAATCAATTTCATGGGATCTTAATTATTTCAAATATTTCTTTGCAAGGCTCCTCGACATCCCTTTTAATGAAAAAAGGCTGGATAATGATTTTCATTCCCTGATACGCTTCCTCACGGAAAAACCTTTCAAATATTTCATGTACAGAGACTTCCAGTCGAGGAATATTATGATAGTAAACGATAAACCTTATTTTATCGATTATCAGGGTGGAAGAAAAGGCCCTATTCAATATGACGTCGTTTCGTTTCTTTTTCAGATTAAAGCCGGATTTTCAGAAGCAGATCAGGATAAATTTCTGAAAAGATACCTTAATAGCATCTCACAATTTGAAGCAATCAGCAAAGCTGAATTCCTTAAATATTTGCCCGCATTCATTCTTCTGCGATATATGCAGGTATTGGGTGCTTATGGATACCGGGGAATCATAGAAAGAAAAAGTCATTTCCTGGAAAGCCTGCCGCTAGCCATCAACAAATTCAGATCCGGAATTCACAAGCTTAATATTCCCGTCCACCTTCCTGAAATTATAAATATTTTTGAACATTTGCCCATAACCTCACAGAAAAAACCTGACGAACTAACCGTTATTGTTAATAGTTTTTCTTACAAACAAGGAGTACCTCTTGATGATAGCGGACATGGCGGTGGTTTTGTTTTCGATTGCAGAAGCCTGCCCAACCCTGGCAGAGAAGAGCACCTGAGCCGTTTTACAGGCAAAGACCAACCCATTATCACTTACCTCGCGGAAAAAAGAGAAACCTCTGTGTTTCTTTCCCATGTTTTCTGTCTTCTTGATAAAGCCATTGAAAACTACCTTTCCAGGGGCTTTACAAACCTGCAGGTGAACTTTGGCTGTACGGGAGGAAAACACCGCTCTGTTTATTGTGCAGAAAAAACCGCCTGGCATATCAAACAAAAGTTCTCCGTAATTGTAAAGTTAAATCACAGGGAAATTGAATCTTAAGATGAAATTACTATGGCAAAAAAAATATGCTCCTCCACGAAACAGGATAGAATTGACAAACAGAAAAATGCAAAGTTTAAATGTAAATCATGCGGGATGACTGCCAAACAAGAAAAACACCTTTGTAAACCATCTAAAATCTGAACGAATTGAATGCCATCATACTTGCTGCCGGCTTAGGAACTCGATTGCGTCCACTTACCCTTGACAGGCCGAAAGCTTTAGTGGAAATAGATGGTATTCCAATGCTGGAACTCACTATCCACCGGCTTAGAAATGCAGGTTTTACCCATATCGTGATTAATGTTCACCATTTTCACGATAGAATCAAAAGTTTTCTTGAAAGCAATATCTTTTCGGGAGTCAGGATTGATATTTCAGATGAATCCTCTTTGCTGCTCGATACAGGAGGTGGAATAAAGAAAGCTTCGCTGTTCCTGCAAAAAGATACCCCCATTCTCGTTCATAATGTTGATGTTTTTACTGATCTTGATTTTTCTGAAATGATGGCCTGGCATAAAAAAAATCAGGC
>Ga0180009_10004128_pt1 | contig 16185 bp, 13 predicted proteins | sample OS_PC_MetaG_FD_123537 | JGI IMG/M metagenome (GOLD analysis project Ga0180009, IMG submission 123537) | Groundwater microbial communities from the Aspo Hard Rock Laboratory (HRL) deep subsurface site, Sweden - OS_PC_MetaG | ecosystem: Environmental > Aquatic > Deep subsurface > Groundwater...
AAGCTTGGAGTTCCAAGGCTTGCCAAGTAACCTCAACCCTTCGAACCGCCCGGTGCGGACCCGCATGCCGGGTGGTGTGGCAGGGGAGATGAAGGCGCAAACCTTCATCCCCCTATGCCGATTCTCGGTGACCGGCAACGTTGGCAGCGACCCACAGGTCAGAGAAGCTCCTCGATCTGTTCGAGGTGATGGATCTCAATGAGCGGACCGGCGCGTTGCTCAAGCCAGCCGCGGGCGCGGAGCCGGGGGAGGGACTTCAGTTTCAGCGCAAGGTTGGAGATGGCGCTACCGGTTTTCTCGCTGCCTGGCGGTGCAGTGCGACCGTCCAGGCGATCGCCGCCGCGTCCGGGGGTCGTTTGGCGCGGGTTCAAAAGCCGGGCGGGTATGAATATGGTGACGTCGTTGCGCCAGTTGCGGCCGAAGTTGAGATAGAGTCCTTTGCGGGATTTCGACGTGCGGCGCAGCTGTCCCTCGACAATGGCGAAACGTCCGATTTGAGCTGTAACGGCAGCCGCGTCGTTCGCGTCAAGGACGCTGAACAAGCCGCTTGCCCAGTGGCCGAGCTTGCGGCGGCGAGCGTCTGATTCCGCTTTGAGCAAGGCCTGCGCACCGCACGTCAAGGGTCGATCGAAAGTGACTTGGGCGAGCCCGCGGGCGACAAGCGATTCCTGCAGTGACAACGGTTGCGTGGCCGTTGATGACGGCAGCATCGCGTCGCCGCGAAGACGGCCGTAGCGGTCGACGCCGATCGGCTGTCCCTTGTGCGGAGGCAATATCGAGATGGACCGGCCTCCCACGAGGTCGTGGAGTGCCGAGCTTGCGGCTTCATCGTCAAGGCCGGCGGTCAAAATGCCGATGTTGTATTCGCGGCCGTCTTCGAGGAGGACGTTCTCGGAATCGGTGATCGAGCGGACCGGGAAACTGACAGCATTGCGATCGCTGCAGCGTCGGGCCGCAGCACGCTGACGGTCATCTGGCTGGGCTGCCGGGTCGGCGGCATGCAGCGAAGCGGGGGCTGCCGAGAGCAAGACGAGAAGTGCGACAGCGCGGGGGGCGGATCCGACAACCGCTCGCCAAGCGAAGTCAGTCCCGAAACCGATCCGCAAGCCTATCGTTCGCCGTCCGGCCGGAGGCATGATCGAACCCGTTGCTTGCCTGTCGCCGGCCTCAAATCCAGTCCCGCGGATAGGTTGTGCAGTCCGCTCCGCATCTCCGACTCGCAGGCTGTTTTCTTGATCAGGAAAGTATGATGTCGTCGACATGCAGATCGGCGATCGCGACGCCGAGCAGCTTCACGCTTGTGCCCGGGTCGAGTGCGATCAGCGTATCTCCATTCGTTTCCGTTGCAAGAGCCGTTACGTCGGCCAGGCTCGTCAGCCCAAAAGCGGACAAATCGATTTTGTCCGAGCCGTTCACGCCCCATTCGAAGTCCAAGATCGTATCGTTGCCACCACCGGGCGCGAACAGGAATGTGTCGGCGCCCTCGTCGCCGTAATGGGTATCATCGCCGGTACCGCCATCAAGGAGGTCGGTGCCGGTGCCGCCATGCAACGTATCGTCGCCATTGCCGCCGACGAGAGTATCGTTGCCGACGTCGCCTAGAAGCTGGTCGGCGCCGTCGCCGCCGTCGAGGCTGTCATAGCCGCCGCCGCCGTCGAGCAGGTCGTTGCCGATGCCGCCGTTCAGCGTGTCGATGCCGGCTTCTCCCTGGAGGACGTCCTCACCGTCACCGCCATCCAGGCTGTCGTCGCCGTCGCCGCCGTAGAGGTCGTCATTGCCGGCGCCGCCGACGAGCGTGTCGCCGCTCTTGCCGCCGAACAGGATATCGGCGCCGTCCTCGCCGAACAGCACGTCGACACCTGAACCGCCGTCCAGGATATCGTTGCCGGCGTTGCCGTAGAGGGCATCGCCGTTGTTGCCGCCGATCAGGGTGTCGTGACCATCGCCGCCGTGGAGGACGTCGTTGCCGTCGCCGCCTTCGAGAACATCCTGGCCGTCGCCGCCGAAGATCACGTCGCTGCCTTCAAAGCCGAGGATCCGGTCCCAGCCGGCCGTGCCCGTTATCGCATTGTTGAACGAAGTGCCGGCAATCTCGGTGACGTCGTGGACGATGAGATCGACGAGGGTTGCCGCGCTTTCGTCGGTGCCGTCGCCGGCGGTGTAGGTGAAAGACGCTGTGCCGATGTGGCCGGCTTCCGGCGTGAAGGTGATCGTGCCTTCGGCGTCGAGGACGACGGTGCCATTGACGGCATTGCCGACGCTCGCAACGAAGAGGCTGCCGCCATCGGGGTCGGTGTCGTTGGCCAAAAGATCGGAAGCCAGGAACGTCATGGCGGCATCGCGGGCGATGTCGATCGGTCCATCGGCGACACCTTCGGGAGCGATGTTTTCGGGGCCGACGAGCAGGGATACTTCAGCCGTCGAAGTGGCCCCTGCGGAATCCTCGATGGTGTAGGTGAAGGTGACGACGTCTTCGGTTCCCGCAGGCACGATGAGGCTGATATCGCCGCCGGCGAGAAGGGTCGCCATGCCGAGCGAGGGTGTGCCAACGGCGACGATGGTCAGGGTATCGCCGTCGAGGTCCCGGTCGTTTTCGAGGAGAGCGCCGGCTGGAAGCAGGATGTCGTGGCCATAGACGGTGTAGGTGTTGTCGGCGACAGCCTGCGGGGCCGCGTTCGCGGTAACGCCGGAGAGGGCGATAAATGCGTCGATGTCGGTACGCGTCAGAGCCGGATCGGCGTCGAAGGCGATCGCATCAATGCCGGCGCCAGCCAACGTCGCGGAAAAGTAGTCCTCCACCGTCAAGTTGGCGCCGTCCGAGAAGAGGATGCGCAAATCATCGAGGGAGTCTTCGTGGCGCAGGAACGTAATGTCGGCAGCGGTGAGGCCCGGCAGATAAAGGCGGTCGGTATCGCCGGCGGCACCGCTGTCGCGGATCAGGTCGTCGCCGTCGCCGAGGCTGTAGACGAAGGTGTCGCTGCCTTCGCCGCCGTCGAGGGTGTCGTTGCCGGCTTTGCCGATCAGCGTGTCGTTTCCTGCTGCGCCATCGATCGCATTGGCAAGGTCGTTTCCTGTGAGGGTATTGTCGAGACCGTTGCCGGTACCCGAGACAGCGAGTTCGATGAGCGAGAGGGATTCGACGTTTGCCGTCAGCGTGTAGTCGACCGTCGAAATGACGCGATCGTTGCCGCCGCCGGCGGCTTCGATGACGACGTCGGCGGTGCTGTCGACGACGTAGCCATCGTCGCCGTTGCCGCCTTCGAGGGTGTCGTTGCCGGTGCCGCCATCGAGTTTGTCGTTGCCGTCGCCGCCAGAGATCATGTCGTCGCCGCCGCCGCCGGATATATCGTGGTCGGCCGCGCTGGCGATGGCGATGAAGTCGTTGGCGCCGGTGCCGGATGCGACCTGCGGGTCGCTGCCGCCGGTTTCATCGTCGTGATTGGGGTTCGAGGTGGGGGCCTCGGGGCGCGGATCGAGCGGCTCGGTGAGCGTGCCGCCGTTGGTCAGGATATTCACGGCCGCGTCGAAGTTCGCGTAGGTGGTCGCAGCGAAGCCACCGGGCAGGGAAATGTTGGTGCCCTCGCCGGGGTCGTGGAACTCGATGCCGAGGTCGCCGGGCGCAAAGTCGGTGACACGGATCGTCGTCTCGTCGTCGAGGATCAGCAGGAGGGTCTCGGTGTAGAGCAACTCGCCGAAATCGCCGAGGACCGGGTTTTCGACCGTCTCGCCCTGATAGATGTTGATGAGAAGATCGTCACCATCGAGCGAATACTCGATTGAGCCGGTGAAGTTAATAATCCCTTCGGTGAAATCATGGCCGAAGAAATAATCGTCTTCGAGCCGCCATTCGAAACGCAGCACGTAGCCGTTGTCGCGCATGTCGGCATAGGTGCCAATGGCGCCGAGCAGCGGCAGCAGCTCGGAGCCGTCGAACTGGCCTTCGCCCTGGACGCCGGTGAAATAATCATAGGGCACGAACAGCCGGTCGTCGGACCCGGCCTCGTCGATGACGAACTCGACCTTGCCGATGGCGCCCTCCAGCCCGGTCAGGTTCGAAAGGACGAAGCGGTCCGACCCGGCCCCGCCGATGGCGAGCGTCTTGCCACTCGTCGATACGATCGTGTCATCGCCGACGCCACCTTCGAGGCGCGCGGTGTCGCCGTCAGCGGTCGGACCGGAGAGGCCGGCGGCGAGGCGGGCATCGATCAGGTCGTCGCCGCTGCCGCCTTCGGCGCCGCGCATGCCCTCCGATAAATAGATGCGGTCGTCGCCAGCGGTTCCGACCACCCATTCCGCGTCCTCGATCCACAGTCCTTTCAGGTCGGTCTGTGAAGCCTGGGCAAAGACGGTGTGCGAATTGACGGCGTTGATAAGAAGGCCGCCGCCCTCAACGTCGGTGAAATCGACGACGTCGCCGCGGTCGTCAGAGGGGGCGGCGGAGGATTGGCCGCCGAGATGGAAATCCAGTCCTTCGCGAATGAGATCGACGCCGGGGCCGAGCTTGATGAAGTCATTCTTGTCGCGCCATTCAAGACGCTCGATCGACAACAGCCAGTCTTCGCCGGTGGCGTGCTCGACGACGAACTGGGCATTGAAGTGCGGGACGTGGTCGATCGCCGGGAGACGGACGTAGAACGGCCCGATCTGATCGTAAACGACGGTATCGATGCCGTCCTTGATGTACAAAAGGTCGAGGACGCCGCCGTGAAAGACGTGCGAGCCCTTCGACCAGTTGAAGGTGTCGTCACCGCTGCCGCCGTAGAAGCGCTCGCGAACGGAAAGGTCTTCTGCGCCAAAGAAAATGTCGGCGCCGCCACCGCCGTGCAGGGACGTGAAGCCATTCTCGATGCGCATTTCTTCATCGGCACCGGTGCCAAGCAGCGTTTCGCGGCCCGGCGAAAGTCGCAGGCCGAAGGGAAGATTGGTTGACAGGTTGGTGCCGGCGTAGTGCAGCAGGGAGGCGATCAGCGAGGTGGAGTTCAGCGCGGAGTTGGCCGTGAAGGGGAGCGCGACGGCCGTGTAGGGGTAGGCTTGTGCGTCGATCTGGCGGGCGTAGGAGGCCATTGTCGCCCAGGCGGCGTCGGGATTGAGGAGGGGCAGAGCCCGGCTGCCGCGCTGCTCGGGGGTGCCGATGATGTTGGCCAGTTCGGTTTCGTCGGGTGCGCGATATCTGGTGCCGTCGTAAAAGGCGTTGAGAGTCGCGAGTGTCGTGGTGCCGTTGGCGCCAAGAACAGCGAGGGTCGGAGTCGGGCTGCCGGAAAAGGTGACGCGGGCGCCTTCAATGCCGTACCAGTGCACCTGATCGAGGAATGGTGCGGGTTGATACGACAGGATCAGATGGTCGCCGCCGAAAATACCAACCCACCCCTGGATTGGGGATCTTTCAACTCTAACGCGTGACATCGTTCGCCCTCCCAGGCAATGCGGGAGCGGTCCCCAGACCGTGTCGTGGGTTGCTTTGAGCCCTTGTTTTTAGCCGGACTGTCTGGCCCCGCGCCGCTGTTAACCATGGCGAGCCTAGACCCCCACGAATTCCATGCGCAAGCTGAAATTCTCACGACGAATAAAACCTGTGCGTGTATTGTGGCGATGTTGCCACAGAGGCGACGGGCGAACCGAGCGCGGTGGACTGTCCCCGGCGAATGCGAGGGAATGTGCGACTTGCGTGCCTACATGTGGATATTATAACATCCCTTACCTGCGCCGATGCCGGGCGATCGATTTCAGCATGAGGCTACGGAGACAGACTTGGAACGACCGCTCAACGCCAAGGAAAAGCTGGTGCTGGCAGCGTTACGGCGCTGCGGAAAGCCAGCCAGTGCCTATGACCTCATCGACGACTTGAAGCCGGAAGGGGTGAAGGCGCCGCCGACGGTCTACCGCGCGCTTGGGCGGCTTATGGAGGCCGGGCTGGTGCATCGGCTCGAGTCTCTCAACGCGTTCGTGGCGTGCACGCATGCGCATGGCAGAGCAGTCGGCAGCGCGGCGGTGGCGCTGGCGGTATGCGAGGACTGCGGGTCGGTAGCGGAATTCGAGTCGCAGGAGTTGAGCGGAATTCTCGACGGCTGGGCGGCTCGTGCGCAGTTCGAATTGCGTCAGACGACGCTCGAATTGCGCGGAATTTGTTCGGCTTGCCTTGGCAAGGCGCAATGAAGGACACCCGCATCGGGGCGGAACAGTCCCGGTACGGATCGGTCTTCTACTGCTATGGGTACGGGAGCTTTGGGATGCTCTACATGAGCGCGATGCAAAGGGCCGGGATCGCGGCGGTCGCGATAGCCGGCGTCTGGGCCGTCATCGTGCTGGCGATCTGGAACTGAAATTTCATAGGGTTTAGGCGTCCAGCATGACGGCAAGACTTTTCGCTCCGCGTATCGCGTTGTCCGATGTCACGCTCGGCTACGAGGGACATCCGGCGGTGCATCACCTGAGCGGCGAAATCGCGGCCGGCTCGATGACGGCTGTCGTCGGTCCCAACGGTAGCGGCAAGAGCACGCTGCTCAAGGGGATCGTCGGGCTCATCAAGCCGATCCACGGGCGCATCGAGATCGAGGGGCTCGGGCGAAGCGCGATCAGCTATCTGCCGCAGCAGGCGAACATCGACCGGACGTTTCCGATCTCGGTCGAGGAGACGGCGAGCCTCGGGTTGTGGTCGGCGTGCGGCACCTTCGGTGGCGTCAGCAGAGAGCAGCGGGCCGTCGTCGCACGGGCGATTTCGGCAGTGGGCCTCGAGGGATTCGAAGAGCGTACGCTCGACACCCTTTCCGGGGGGCAGGTGCAACGCGTGCTGTTTGCCCGCGTGCTGGTGCAGGACAGTCCGCTCATTCTGCTCGACGAACCGTTCAACGCCATCGATGCCAATACGGCGGCCGATCTCATGAACCTCATTGAGCGCTGGCATCAGGAGCAGCGCACGATCGTCGCGGTGATGCACGACCTCGAATTGGCACGCGAGCGGTTTCCGAACGCGCTGCTGCTGGCGCGCGAAAAGATCGCCTGGGGGCAGGCCCGCGACGTCATTACGCCGGCGAATCTTCTGAAGGCGCGGGCGATGTCGGAGTGCTGGGACGATGCCGCGCCGTGGTGCGAACGCGAGGCGGTTTGACCTGATGTTCCTTTACGACTGGCTGCTCGCCCCGTTCGTCGAGTTCTCCTTCATGCGGCGGGCGCTTGCCGGGTGCATTGCGCTGTCGTTCAGCGCTGCACCGATCGGCGTGTTCATGATGCTGCGGCGCATGAGCCTGATGGGCGACGCGATCGCGCATGCGATTCTTCCGGGCGTAGCGGTCGGCTTCCTGCTGTTCGGGCTGGAAATCCTGCCGATGAGCATCGGCGGCATGATTGCAGGGCTGGTGGTGGCACTGGCGGCGGGACTGGTGGCGCGCGGCACGGCGCTGAAGGAAGACGCGAGTCTGGCTGCGTTCTATCTCATATCGCTGTCGCTGGGGGTGCTGATCGTCAGCCTCAAGGGGTCGAGCGTCGATCTGATGCATGTGCTGTTTGGTACCGTGCTGGCACTCAACGACGAGGCTTTGATCGTGCTCGGGGCGGTTGCGACCATCACGATGGGTGGGCTGGCCGTGATCCTGCGGCCGCTGATCGCGGAGTTCGTCGATCCGGGATTCCTCGCGGCCGTGCGCGGGCCCGGTGCGCTTGCCTACCTCGTATTCCTGATGCTGGTCGTCTTGAACCTGGTGGCTGGCTTCCAGGCGCTGGGCACGCTGCTTGCGGTCGGCATCATGGTGCTGCCGGCGGTTGCGGCGCGGTTCTGGCAACGGCGGCTCAGCGGCATGATCGTTGCGGCCATCGTTGTGGCGATCCTGTCGTGCATCGCGGGATTGCTGATTTCCTATCACTGGCGGCTGGCGTCGGGGCCGTGCATTACGCTTGCGGCCGGTGCGATTTATCTGGGGTCGCTGCTCGCTGGACCGGCCGGCGGGATTATTTGGCAAATGCTGCCGCACAAGCACCGCGCAGCCTGAGAGGCATCCAATGAAATCCCTGCAACTCCTGCTGGCGGCGGTACTCGCCTTGCAGGCGCCGATACTTTCGGCCCGTGAAGCCGCGGCAGGCGACAAGGTCCAGGTGGTCGCTACGTTTTCGATACTGGCGGACATGGCCGCTATCGTCGGGGGCGAGCGGGTGCGGGTCATGCTGCTCGTCGGGCCGGGCAGCGATGCGCACGTGTTCCAGGCGACGCCTGCGGATGCGGTGACGCTGAAGCGCGCTTCCCTGGTGATCGAGAACGGCTTGGGGTTCGAAGGCTGGCTCGACCGCCTGATCGCGGCGTCGGGTTTCAAGGGCGAGCGGATCGTTGCCAGCAAAGGCATCACACCGCTCGGGTTGGTGGCGGGCCATGAGCATGGCCATGATCATGGGCATGAACGTGCGAAGGAAAGCGAGCCCGGAAACGAGCAAGACGGGGCCGATCCGCATGCCTGGCAGAGCCTTGCGAACGCGGCCGTCTATGTCGCGAATATCGCGCGCGGCCTGTGTGCCGCCGATGCGCTAGGTTGCGCGGCATACCAGGCGAATGCGGCGGCGTATACGGCGAAGATTTCTGCACTCGACAAGGAAATCGCGGCGCGGTTCTCCGCCCTGCCAGCGGACAAGCGAAAGGTGATCACATCGCACACCGCATTCGACTATTTCGGCAAGCGCTACAAACTCGAGATCTTTGCCCCAGAGGGCGTTTCAACCGAGCAGGAGGCGGCGGCGCTCGATGTCGCGGCACTCATCCGGCAGATCCGCAAGAACGACATCAAGGCACTGTTCGTCGAAAACGTTTCGGATCCGCGGCTGATCGAGCAGATCGCGCGCGAGACCGGACTGAAGCCGGCGGGCCGGCTTTATTCGGACGCGTTGTCCAAGGCAGGTGGCAACGCAGACAGCTACCTTGCGATGATGCGGCACAATGCCAACGCGATTGCGGAAGCGCTGGAGGCAGCGGCGACAAGATAGATCGCCGCTCGCTCTCAACCGGAGCTGTTGAGTTCCGCAACGAGGTCGTCGCCAACGGCAACGCCGTCGCGGGCGGCGGCGGCGCGAAGTGCGGCCTTGCGCGAGCCGGGGAGCCTGGCGCCGTCGTCGGCATCGATGGCAGCGGCAAGCGTTTCCAGCTTGTCGGCGAAGGCGTCGCTGCCGGCGAATGCGCCGGGGTCGATGGCGATGATGAACTGGCCGACGCCGGGCGGGGGGCCTTCGCCGTCGAAGAACGAGCTTGCTTCGAACGACTGGTTGGCGCCGACGAGGGACGCGGCCATGACTTCCACCATGAAAGCGAGCGCGGCACCTTTGGCGCCGCCGGCCGGTTCTAACGTGCCCTTGAGGGCGGCGTCGGCGTCCGTCGTCGGGTTGCCGCCGGCGTCCTTGGCCCAGCCTTGGGGTAGCGGTTCGCCCTTCTGGGAGGCTGCGAGGATCTTGCCGCGTGCGACTTCGGACAATGCGAGGTCGACGACGACCGGCGGGGCGTTGCGGCGGGGAGCGGCAAAGGCGATGGGGTTGGTGCCGAACAGAGGCCGGCGGCCACCCCAGGCGGTCATCGCGTGGGGCGTGTTGGCGAACATGAGAGCGAGCATTCCTGCCGCCGCCAGCCGCTCGGCGACCTGGGCGAGTGCGCCTGCGTGATGGGAACGGACGAGGCCGGCAGCGGCGATTCCGCATTGCCTCGCCATCTCCGGCAGCGTTGCGGTGGCCTGTTCCAGCGCGCGGTAGGCGAAGCCGTGGCAGACGTCGATCATCAGCGCGCCGGGGCGCGTGCGGTCGAGTATGGGATCGGCGTGGCCGTCGGCCTTGCCGGTGCGCGCCTGCTGAGCGTAGCTTTCGATGCGGGATAGGCCGTGACCCTTCAGGCCGTCGATCTCGGCGAGGACGAGCGCGCGGGCAATGGCCGCGGCGTTCGGTTCGCTGATGTTGGCCGTCATCATGTGGTGGGCGACAAGGCTCTCAAGCTCGGTAACGGGGATGCGGGTCTGGCTCATGGCTTGGCCTCATTGAGGACGCGCAGGACGTTCTCGGCGGTCATCGAGCTGATGCGCTCGTTGCTCTCGATGGTGACGCCGGCCACGTGCGGAGTGAGCAGGATGTTTTCCAGCCCGGCGAAGACTTTGCCAGTTGCGGCGTCGATGGGCTCGGTGGAGAAGACGTCGACGGCGGCGCCGCCGAGGTGGCCGGAGCGAAGTGCGGCGGCGAGTGCGGCTTCATCGAGGATGCCGCCGCGGGCTGTATTGATGAGGATTGCGCCGGGCTTCATTGCGGCAAGTTCGTTCTTGCCGATCAGGCCGCGTGTCGCATCGGTCAACGGGCAGTGCAGGCTGATCACGTCAGACCTACTCAGAAGCTCGTTCAGCGTTGCGGCACGGCTTGTCGTTTTCCAGGCGGCGTGATCGGCTGGGAGGAAGTCGTCGTGGGCGAGTGTGGCGAAACCGGCGGCGCGGGCGAGGTCGGCGGTGGCCTGGCCGATCGAGCCGAAGCCGATCAGGCCCATCGTCTTGCCGGCTAATTCGCGTCCCTGGCTCAGGGCGGCGCGCGGCCACTTGCCGGCCTGAAGCTGCGCCGTGCCGGAGAAGGCGGGCGCGCGCAGCAGCAGCATCGCGGTACACAGGACGTATTCGGCAACGGAGGCGGCGTTGGCGCCGATAGCCGGCAGCACGGCGATGCCGCGCGCCTTGCAGGCAACAAGGTCGATATTGTCGAGACCGACACCGAGACGGCCGACGGCCTTCAGGTTCGGGGCGTTGGCAATGAGTTCGGCCGTCACCTGGGTGCGGTTGCGCACGATCAACGCGGCGGCTTGCGCAATGGCGGCTGCGAGGTCGTCCGGGCGCTCGCAGAGCGTTTCGTCGAGGTGGACGTCGTTGCCGGCGCGCAGTGTCTCGACCGCTGCTTCATCCATGAATTCGCTGATGACGATTTTGGGCATGGTCTCACTGTGGCGTTGGGTTGAGGTTATTCGTAGTCAGGCCTGCGGCGCAATTCGCCGAGCCGTTCAGGAGGGCGATATAGCGGCGTTGCGGATTTCCGATTGAAGCGGCGCGACGGCCGCGCGGAAACGGCGATCTTCATGGGTGTTGTCTCGCGGCGACGAAAATCAGAACCAGGTGCCTTCCGGCAGCGGGACCTGCAGGACGCGGGCGAACAGCAGGTAGAAGCCGCCGACGATAACCGCGCCGGCGACGGGGTAGACGATGAATCGGTAGGGCGTCCATGGGTCGTACATCGCCGTCAGCATGATGGCGGCGAATGCGATCATGCCAGTGCCGAGAAAGCCGAGTAGCGGCATCAGCAGGGCGGCCGCGATCATGGAACCGAAAAGAGCCAGGCGACGCGGGACGGACTGAGCGCCAACAATGCCCGGGTCCTTGGCAGAGGGCGACCAGCCGATCAGCCATTGCAGGACGAGCAGGATCGCGAGCGCGATCATCACCGTCGCGATGGTGCGCGGGAAGACGTAGGAGTCGGCGTCGGTGTAAGTGGTGGTGTCCCAGATGACGACCGCGCCGATGGCGACGAAAATGGCGGCCATGAACGGAGTCGAGATGTCCCGGATGCGCTTCTCGCTCATTTCGTCGCCTCCTTTTCGCCCCGGCCGAGAAGGCGAACCAGCGTGGGTCCGAACAGCGAGATGACAATCATGGCGATGATGGCAAGGGAGATCGGCCGGCCAAAGAACATGCCGGTAAGGTTCTCGGTGGCAGCCCCGATGGTCCAGGCCTGGACGAAGCCCTGTTCGGCGATCGAGCCGAGGATGAGGCCGAGGACAATCGGGGAAGCGGAGAACCCGAAGCGGCCCAGTACCCAGCCGATGCCGCCGAGGATGACCATGATCGCCACGTCGGAAGTCGAGTTGCGGATCGAGTAGGTGCCGATCAGCGTCATGAACGCAACCGTCGGGACGAGGAGCGCCTTGGGGATCGCGATGATGGACGAGTAGGCGTAGCGGCCGATGATGAGACCGACCGGCAGCATCAGGATCGTGGCGAGGAAGAGGCCCCAGATGAAGGTGTAGACGATCGAGCTTTCCGAGGTGAAGAGGTTGGGGCCGACCTTGACACCCTGCACAAGGAGCGCGCCGAGGATGACGGCGTCTGGCGGGGTGCCGGGGATGCCGAGAACGAGGGTCGGGATGAAGCCGCCGCCGACGGTGGCGTTATTGGCGGATTCGGTTGCCTGAACGCCTTCGGGAGCGCCCTTGCCGAACTGGTCCTGGTTCTTCGCGGTGCGGCGGGCTTCCGAATAGGCGACGAGGCCCGCAATCGAACCGCCGGCGCCGGGCAGGATGCCGACCATGGTGCCGATGACCGAAGAGCGGAGGAGATTGAACTTGCCGCGCCAGGAAATGGCCAGCGCTTCCTTGAACCGGATACCCTTCGATTCGCTCGCAACCTTGAGGTGCTTGTCGGGCGTGGCGACGAGGTCGATGAGGACGGGGACGCAATAGAGACCGATCAGCGCCGAAACCGTTTCGATACCGCCGACGAGCACCTGCGAGCCGAAGGTCAGGCGGATGTCGGCGCTGACTTCGGCGACACCTATGGACGAGAGCAGCAGGCCGAGGCAGCCGCCCATCAACGCCTTGATCAGGTGGCCTTCGGAAAGTGCCGCTATGAGGGAAAGGCCGAAGATGGCGAGCCAGAAATACTCGACCGGTCCGAAGGCCAGCGCGACGCTGGCGAGGGGCGGGGCGAGGATCAGGAGAAAAAACGCGCCGACGAGGCCGCCGACGACCGAGGCGATGCAAGCCAGCGTAATGGCGAGGTCGCCATCCCCATTCTTGGCCATCGGGTAGCCATCGAACGTGGTGGCGATGGCCGATGGCGTGCCGGGGGTGTTGATGAGAATTGCCGAGTAGGCGCCGCCGTAGATCGCGCCGGTGTAGATGGCCCCCATCAGGATGAGGGCGGAGGCGGGTTCCATCGAGAAGGTGATGGGAACGAGAACGGCAACCGCCATCGTCGCCGTCAAGCCGGGCAGCGAGCCGATCACGGTCCCTGCGATGACGCCGCCAAGGGCCAGCAGGAAGTTCAGCGGGCTCATGGCCGCAAGCAGGTTTTCAAGTGCAGCCATGTCGCGCCTGCTGGAGGAATAATCGAGGCGGGTGCCGTCCGGATGGAACGCGCCGCGATCCGACGAGACGGACCGCGGTGCGCTCTTTTCGACCCAAGGCCGGTGGCGGCCCTGCTATTCGAGGACGCCGCCAGTCTTGGCGGCTGCGACGTATTCTTTGGTCTTCTCGGCGATGAAGGCTTCGTAGTTGTCGGCTGTCACGTCGATCAGCGCGAAGCCGTCACCTTCCATCTTCTCCCTGAAGGCGGGATCGGCATTGATCTTGGCGAAGATATCGGACAGCTTTTTCTTGACGTCGGCAGGGGTGCTCTTGGGCACGGCGATGCCGCGATATGCGCCGGATACTATTTCAAAGCCGAGTTCCTTGAATGTCGGAACGTCGGGCAACTTGGGATGGCGTTTATCCATGGCGACGGCGAGCAGGCGGACCTTACCCTCGTGCTGGGCGCCGACCGTGGTGTAACCCCATTGGGCGGTGACCTGGTTGCCGAGAAGCGCCTGGACGGAAGCGCCCGTGCCTTTGAAGGCGACGTAGGTCGTCTTGATGTCCGCGAGCTTGTCGAAGGTCACCTGGGCGAGATGATTGGACGTGCCTTTGCCGGAGCCGGACAGCGTTATCTTGCCGGGATTGGCCTTGGCGTGGTCGATGAAATCCTGGAGGGTCTTGAACGGGCTGTCAGCAGCGACGACGAGAGCATCAGGCGTATAGTGGAACATGCTGAACCCGGCGATGTCCTCGGTCTTGAAGCCGACATCCTTCTGCATCGGCTTGATGACGATGTGGGGCAGGTTGATGCCCATGATGTTGTAGCCGTCGGCGCCCATGGAGTTGAGCTGCGACCAGCCGACAGCGCCGCCGCCGCCGGGCTTGTAGGAGACCACCAGGTCCTGGCCGGTCAGCGCCTTGAAGAACGCCTGCTGGTGGCGGGCCGAAATATCCGATTCACCGCCCGGTCCGAATGGAATGATGTAGTTGACCGGCTTCGAGGGGAACTCGTTGGCGAAAGCCGGGGCGGCGATGGCAAATCCAGTGGCCATGGCGGCGGCGGCGAGCGCGGCGCCAAATCGTGTCAGTCGATTCATGCTTTATCCTCCCAGGAACAGCAGATGCGTTGAAGTCGAAGGGCGGAGTTGATCCGCTTCTCATTGTCGCAGCGAATGCTAGGTGCAAACGCGGCTTCGATTGAGGCTTATCCATTTATAAATCAGTTCTATAAATCTAGTGCAGCCCGCCGGCCAGGCGCTATGATCGCCTTCGATCGGAAGTATTGGAGCCGTTCGATGGAGCTCAAGCAACTCAAGTGTTTCGTGGCCGTCGCGGAAGCATTGCATTTCGGCCGTGCCGCCGAGCGCCTGCACATGGCTCAGCCGGCGCTGTCAGCCCAAATCAAGGCGCTCGAAGAGGAGATCGGTGCGCGGCTGCTGTTTCGAACGACGCGCAAAGTCAGCCTGACTTCAACCGGGGCCTTGTTCCTGGAAGAAGCCCGGGCAACGCTGGAGCGTGCCGAGGCGGCGCTGAGGCGGGCGCGGTCATGCGAGCGAGACGATATTGCGTGGCTGCGCATCGGCGGCGTCGATACGGCGACGGCTGGGCTGCTGCCGAAAGTCATCCGGGATTTCCGCAAGAAATTACCGAGCGTCGATCTGCGCGTCGGGGAAATGCTGACGGCTCCCGCACTCGAAGCACTGCTCAATCATCATCTCGACATCGCCTTCGTGCGGGTGGCGCCGGTCGATCCGCTGCTTACGTCCCGGCATGTCTTCAGCGAGCCACTGGTGGCGATCCTGCCGGCCGATCACCGGCTTGCGAAAAAGCGCGAGGTGACGCGCGAAGAGCTGGCGCGCGAGCCCCTGATCCTGCCGCCGCGCAGTGCCCGGCCGATCCACCACGACATGCTGCGCGACTGGTTTCGCGAGGCCGGGCTGTCACCGTCGATCGCCCAGGAAGCCAACGAACGGCACATGATCCTTGCTGTCGTTGCGGCGGGTCTTGGAATTTCGATCCTGCCGCAGTGGGTGGCGCAGTTTCAGCATCCCGATGTCGTCTTCCGGCCGATCCGTGAAACTCCGCCGGAGGTCCACGTGCATCTCGTGCGGCGCAAATCGTACCGCTCGAAAATCGCCGACGAGTTCGAAGCGATCATCGACAAACATTTGCAGCGGCTGCAATCTCGACGGCGGGATTGATCGCAAAAAACGATCAATCAATGCACCTTGCTTGACGAGGCCGGCTCGAAGAGAAGTGGAGTCAGCGCCGCGGCAGGATGCTGCTACAAAAAAGGAAACCGCCCGATGAGACGCTATACGGTTGCAACAATTCCCGGTGACGGCATCGGGCGGGAGGTGATCCCGGCCGGCGTCGAAGTTGTGGAGGCGGCTGGCCGTAAATTCGGCTTCGAAATCCAATGGACCGATTTCGACTGGTCGTGCGACCGGTTTCGCACGACCGGCTCGATGATGCCGGAAGACGGCATCGCGATCCTGAAACCGTTCGACGCCATCTATCTGGGCGCCGTCGGCTACCCTGGCGTGCCCGACCACGTTTCGCTGTGGGGCCTGCTGATCCCGCTGCGGCGCGAGTTCGACCAGTACATCAATCTGCGCCCCGTCCGCCTGATGCCGGGCGTCGTTTCGCCGCTGCGCGACCGCGGGCCGGAAGATATCGACTTCATCGTCGTGCGCGAGAACACGGAGGGCGAATATTCGTCGGTTGGTGGGCGCATGTATGGGGGGACAGAGCGCGAATTCGTGGTGCAGCAGGCGATCTTCTCGCGGTTCGGAACCGACCGCGTCATGCGCTACGCGTTTGAGCTGGCAGCCAAGCGGGCGCGAAAAAAGCTGACAAGCGCAACCAAGTCGAACGGGATCAGCCACTCGATGCCGTATTGGGACGAGCGCTTCAGGGCCATCAGTTCCGAATATCCCGAGGTGGCCTGCGACAGCTTCCACATCGATATCCTGGTTGCGCATTTCGTGCGCAACCCGGACTGGTTCGATGTGGTGGTGGCGTCGAACCTGTTCGGCGACATTCTCTCCGACCTGGGGCCGGCGATTGCAGGTTCGATCGGCATTGCGCCGGGGGCCAACATCAATCCGGAGCGCAAGTTCCCATCGATGTTC
>Ga0180009_10004129_pt1 | contig 16184 bp, 24 predicted proteins | sample OS_PC_MetaG_FD_123537 | JGI IMG/M metagenome (GOLD analysis project Ga0180009, IMG submission 123537) | Groundwater microbial communities from the Aspo Hard Rock Laboratory (HRL) deep subsurface site, Sweden - OS_PC_MetaG | ecosystem: Environmental > Aquatic > Deep subsurface > Groundwater...
GAGGCGATAAATCGCCTATATATTTAATCGCTCAGTCAGAATGAAAGTTTCGGTCGTCGAAAATAACTTTGTTATTTTCTCCCTTCCTCAGTTTTCATTCTTTCTTCGCTCATAAATATGGCAGTAGAAAAATTCGAGAGGTCAAAACCTCATATAAATATCGGTACCATTGGTCACGTTGACCATGGCAAAACCACTTTATCGGCCGCAATTATGAAGATTTCAAAATTGCGCGGTTTTAAGTGTTCGGATAAGAGCGTTGATCAAATCGACGCATCTCCGGAAGAAAAAGCAAGAGGGGTGACGATTTCAATTACTCACTTAGAATTTGAAACAGAAAAAAGGCATTATGCTTTGATTGATTGCCCGGGTCACGCTGACTATATTAAAAATATGATTACAGGAGCTGCCCAAATGGACGGCGCGATTTTATTAGTTTCTGCCCCAGATGGGCCAATGCCTCAAACAAAAGAGCATGTTCTTTTAGCCCGTCAGGTTGGTTTGCCAACCTTAGTTGTCTTTTTGAATAAAGTTGACCAAGTTGATGACCCAGAAATTTTAGAATTAGTTGAATCAGAGGTAAAAGAATTATTGAAGAAATATAAATATCCTGGAGATGAAATTCCTATTATAAGGGGTTCAGCTTTGAAGGCTTTAGAAGCTAAATCAGCTGATGATGAAAATGCAAAGTGTATTATTCAATTGTTAGACGCAGTAGACAACTATATTCCCGAACCTTCCAGAGAATTAGATAAACCTTTTATTATGGCAGTTGAAGATGTTTTCTCAATTGAAGGTAGGGGAACAGTAGCTACGGGAAGAATTGAAAGAGGTATTGTCAAATCTAATGAAGAAGTAGAAATAGTCGGTATTAAACCAACTTCAAAAACAGTCGTGGTTTCAGTTGAAATGTTTAATAAGTCCTTAGATGAGGGAAGAGCGGGCGATAATGTAGGCTTGCTTTTGAGGGGTATTAAAAAAGAAGATATTGAAAGAGGTCAGGTTTTGGCTAAAGCCGGTTCAATTACTCCTCACACTGAATTTGAAGGCGAAGTTTATGTTTTAACAAAAGAAGAAGGCGGTCGTCATACCCCGTTCTTTTCAGGTTATAAGCCACAACTTTATATTAGAACAACTGATATTACTGGTGACGTAACATTGCCAGCAGGAACTGAAATGGTAATGCCAGGTGATACCGCCAATTTAACAGTTAAATTAATCGCCCCAGTTGCATTAGAAGAAAAACAAAGATTTGCGATTAGAGAAGGAGGCAAAACAGTCGGCGCAGGAGTAGTTACCAAAATTATCAAATAATTTTGGAAATCCCAAATCCAAAATCCTAAATTCTAAACAAATCCAAATATCAAAATCAAAAATCCAAAACACGTTTTGAATTTTGAAAATTTGAGTTTTGAACTTATTTAGGATTTAGTGCTTAGTATTTAGAATTTCAAAAAATTAGATTTTTTGTCATGCCAGTAAAGAAAGTAATAAAGTCCCGACTTAGTCGAGGATCCTCGTCAGAGACGGGAAAAATTGAAAAAGCAGAAGAAAAGGTTGCTGAAGAAGCAAAGCCTCGACTTCGCATCAAACTCCAAGCTTATGACCATAAGATAATTGATAATAGTGCTCGGCAAATTATTGATATTGCAACAAGATATGGGGCAGATGTGATAGGGCCTATTCCTTTACCAACTGAAATATTAAAATTTACCGTGGACAGGTCTAGTTTTATTCATAAAGATGCAAGAGAACAGTTTGAAATGAGAGTCCATAAACGTATAATTGACATTTTAAATCCTAATCCGGATATTTTAGAAGCATTGAGAGACATAAACCTTCCTTCCGGGGTTGATATTGCTGTAAAGATTTAAAGTAGTCCCTCTTGTAATTGAGAGGGATATATTGTAGAATTGCAATAATTATGGAGATAAAATATTTTTAATAAAAAATCCGAAGTTAAGTCCTTAGTTTTTAAATACCGGGCTTAATGCCCGGTATTCAGTTATATGGATAGTGAAGCTATCCATATAATTAATCGTTCGGTCGGAATGATAATGAATTCTCATCCCTTCCTCACTCATAATTATAAAAAATGAAATTTATTCTTGGTCAAAAAATTGGAATGTCACAATTATTCGGTAAGGATAGCAAAGTGGCGCCAGTAACCCTGATTGAAGTCGGGCCTTGTTATGTTTTACAGAAAAAGACTAAAGAGAAAGATGGATATGAAGCGCTTCAAATAGGATTTAATAAAATTGAGAAAAAGAATAAGATTTTAAAATCTCAAAAAGGAAAAGAGTACAAATATATAAAAGAGTACCGATTGCAAAGCAATCGAGTATCCTCAATAGAATCGGGACAAAATATAAAAGATCCTTTAGATATTAAAGTCGGAGATAAGATTGATGTATCAATTTTTAAAGAAGGAGACAAAGTAAAGATTGCTGGTATTTCTAAAGGAAAAGGTTTTCAGGGAGCAATAAAAATGTGGAACTTTGCCGGGAAGTTTGCTTCGCACGGCGTAAAGCACGAGCACAGAAGCATAGGATCAATCGGCGGTCGTTTTCCACAAAGAGTTGTTCCGGGAAAGAAAATGCCGGGTCGTATGGGAGGGGAAAGAATAACAGTAAAAAATTTAGAAATAATGAAAATTGATTTGGAAAACAATTTATTAATAATTAAAGGAGCGGTTTCGGGGAGAAAGGGAACTTTGTTAGAGATTAAAGGATAAAATATTTAAGTAAATTTAAAACAAAAAGGCGCCTATTTTCATAGACGCCCTGGATAGACGATTCTGTCGGTTTATTTAAGCAGTTTTTTCGGCGGTAGCGGCGGTAGGCTTTTTGGAGATTTTAGGCATAATTGTTTCGATGCTTATCTTTCTGAATTTTTCCTTTACGGCCTTAATCGTTGCGAAAAGCATAGGCAGTATGATCGAGCTTGAAACTATTGCAACCGCTAAAATCAGGCCAACAAAAATAGGTTTATTATTACCCCTATAAAGGAAATAATTTGAAAAAGAAATAACGAGGAGGAAAAGACTATAACCGGCGAGCATTGAATAACCAAACCAAAGATTTTTATCCATTTTTTGTCTCCTTGTATAAAAAAAGAAATAAATATTTTTAAACAGCAATTAATAAATAGTATAAGTTAAAAACATGAATGTCAAGGTTTTAAATCAAAAAGGGAAAGAAGTTGGAAGTGCCTTATTGCCAAAGGAAATTTTTGATGTAAAGATGAATTCTGATTTAGTCCATCAGGTTAAAGTTTCTCAGATGTCTAACCATAGGCAAGGGTCAGCCCATACAAAAGACAGATCAGAAGTGAGAGGAGGGGGGAAAAAACCATGGAGGCAGAAAGGAACAGGCAGAGCTAGAAGTGGTTCCAGTCGTTCGCCAATTTGGAAAGGTGGTGGAGTGACCTTTGGTCCTAGAAATGATAAGAATTACAAAAAAGAGATTCCAAGGAAAATAAGGAGAAAAGCCTTACTTATGGTTTTGTCTCAAAAATTTAGAGAAAACTTATTAGTTGTTTTAGATGAATTAAAATTGGAAAAATCCCAGAACGAAAACCTTCGGTTTTCTACGGGGCAGGCAAAAACAAAATTAACCAAATCAATGGCAGAAATTATAAAAAAATTACCATTTCAAGATAAAAGCTGTTTAATTGCTTTACCTAATTATGACAAGAAAATAATTTTAGCAGCAAGAAATATTCCTAAGGTTAGCACAATTGAAGCAAGAAACCTTAATGTTTTAGATTTATTGAATTCTAAATACTTATTGATGTCAAAAGATACGATAAAAGCAATTAAAGAAACATTCCTTGGTAGCGTCTAGGGTATAGCGTTTAGCGTATAGTTAACTGAACCCTGAACCCTGAACCCTAAACCCTAATTATAAAAATAATCATGAAATTATCAGATATTTTTAAAAAGAAAATAAAAAAACAGAAAAAAACAGAGGTTAAAGAAATTGAAACAATTGCGGAGAAGAAACCTGTCCACAATGCTCCCGCCCCAACTTCAAAGATGTTGGCGGATGCAGGCGGGGAAGCTCCAAAAAGAGAAACTGTGAAGCGCAAGAAAAGCGTAGCTACTGTCTATAACATTGTTTCAGAGCCGCATATTTCAGAAAAATCAATGGGTTTGAATGAAATTAACCAGTACATATTTGATGTTTTTCCAAAAGCTAATAAGGTTCAGATAAAAGAGGCGATAGAAATAATTTATGGAGTAGATGTTTTATCAGTAAATATAATTAATATCGCGCCAAAGAAAAGAAGATTAGGAAAAATTCAGGGTTTTAAAAAAGGATACAAAAAGGCAATAGTAAAAGTGAAGGCTGGACAAAAAATAGAGATTTTATAAATATCAGCGTAAATCCGCTATCATCAGCGTAATCAGAAGAGTCATTTCACGACCCGCAAGCGGGTACCCCGAAAAAGATAACTGCTGATTAATAGCTGATTGCCACAGATTAAAAAACATGAAGATATATAAACCTAATACATCAAGCCAAAGAGGAATGACTGGAATTGATTATTCTATTTTAATAAAGAAAGAGCCAGAGAAGACTCTTACCGTTTCTTTACAAAGAAGAGTTGGAAGGGCAAGTAATGGCAGAATTACTACTCGTCATAGAGGGGGTGGAGTAAAAAGAATGTATAGAATAATTGAGTTTAAGCAACCAAAGTTAGAAGTAGCAGGGAAGATTATTTCCTTAGAATATGACCCGAATAGAACGTCTTTTATTGCTTTAGTCCAATATCCAGATAATAGCAAGGTTTATATTTTAGCCCCTAAAGATTTAAAAGTTGGGGATACGGTTATTTGTGGAGAAAAAACTCCTATAGCTCTTGGGAACAGAACAAGGCTTAAAAATTTATTGGTAGGAACTATGGTTCATAATATTGAATTTGAGCCAGGAAGAGGTGGAATAGCTGTAAAAGGAGCTGGGACAGGAGCCCAGATATTAGCTCAAGATGGCCCATATACACAATTAAAAATGCCGTCAACTGAAATCAGAAAATTAAAAAGCGATTGTTTTGCTTCAATCGGTATGGTTTCTAATTCGGAACATCGTTTTGTTAATATTGGAAAAGCAGGAAGGGCAAGATTAATGGGGAAAAGACCTGCGGTTCGGGGTACCGCTATGAACCCTTGCGACCATCCTCACGGAGGTGGCGAAGGTAGGCAACCCATTGGCCTGAAACATCCTAAGACCCCATGGGGTAAAGCGGCTTTAGGACTTAAGACAAGAAAAAGAAGCAAACGATCAAATAAGTTCATTATTCAAAGAAGAATTAAAAAATAATATTAGCGTAAATCCGCTATCATCGGCGTAATCAAAAAAAGTATTTCAACACACAGAAAAGATTACCGCTGATTAATAGCTGATTACCACAGATAAAAACATGTCCCGTAGCTTAAAAAAGGGTCCGTATATAGACCCAAGATTATTAGAAAAAATAGGGAAAGTAAGAAAGGGGGATAAGGTTATTATTAAAACATGGGCAAGAGCTTCATCAATTGCGCCAGAAATGATTGGCTTTACTTTTGGCGTTCACAATGGGAAAGAGCACATCCCAGTTTATATCACAGAAGATATGGTAGGACATAAACTTGGAGAATTTGCTTCAAGTACAAAATTCCAAAGACATGGAGGCAGGATGCAAAAGGAAATAGAAGCAGGAGCTGAACAAAAGGAGGTAGCAAAGACAGAAGCAGTAATTAAGCCGGCTGATAATCCAGTTAAATAAAAACTATGCAGATTAAAGTTAAATTAAATTATTCAAGAATAGCGCCCAGAAAAGTAAGACAGGTCGCAGATATGATTAGAGGGAAAGGAAGTGAACAAGCTCAGAATATTCTTGAGTTTACAGTAAGAAAGCCAGTAGTCCCAATTTTAAAACTATTAAACAGCGCATTGGCTACAGCTAAGCATGAGTTTCAGATAGAAGCTACCAATCTTTACATTTCCAAAATCATAGTTGATGAAGGACCGAAGTTAAAAAGATTTAGGCCGGTTTCACGTGGAAGTGCCCACCCCTTATGGAAAAGAACATCGCATATCACTTTAATTTTAGATGAGATAGATCCGACCGCTAAAAAGAAAACAGCTCGTAGCAAAGGAAAAACAAAAGGTGAATCCTCCTTCGCTAAAGCTACGGCGGACAAGAAGGAAGAGTCTATTGAGGCAATAGAAACAAAACCAGTTCAGGAAAATGGAGAGATTTCAAAAGAGGAAGATTTTCAGAAAAAGAAACCTGCTTACAATACTTTTGAGAGGAGAGATTTTAAAAAGAAAAAAGGTCAGAATGTTTTAAATAAAATGTTTAGAAGAAAATCCATATAAGATGTAGCGTATGGGGTATAGCGTTTAGCGTATAGTTAACTAAACCCTAAACCCTAACACCTAAACCCTAAAAAGATGACACACAAGGTTCATCCAAAATCATACAGAATTAAAGGAATGGAGGATTGGAGCATCCGCGGTTTTTACGGTAAAAAACCAGCGAAATTATTTGAAGAAGATTTTTTAATAAGAGAATTTTTACAAAAACAATTAACCGAAGCCTCGGTCGCAAATATTGAAATTGAACATTCCGCGAATAAAATGAATATTATAATTCATACAGCAAGACCAGGTTTAATTATTGGCAGGGGAGGTGAAGGAATAGAAAAACTAAAGGCGGTTTTATTTAAAAGAGCGCTTAATAGAAAAATTATAAATCCGAAAAAAGAAATAAAAATAGAAATAAGAGAAATAAAAAATCCTTTATTGTCCGCTGTTCTTGTAGGCCAACAAATGGCGCAACAGATTGAAAAAAGACTGCCTTTCCGTCAGGTTTTAAAAAGGACAATAGAAAAAGTAATGTTAAATAAGGAAGCAAAGGGTGTAAGGGTTGAAGTAGGGGGAAGGTTAAATGGGGTTGAAATCGCAAGAAAAGAATGGTTAAGGCAAGGACGTTTGCCTAGAAATACAATAAGAGCAGACATTGACTATTCAGAAACCCGAGCCTATTGCACTTATGGTGTGATTGGCATTAAGGTTTGGATTTACAAAGGAGACAAATTCGAGTAATCCTACGAATTACGAATTAAACCGAATTACGAATAAAAAATTCGTAGTGAAAGGTGAAAGTTCGTAAATTCGTACAACCGTACAACACTTTCCGTATATTCGTAATTCGAAAATATTCGTAATTCGTAAGAGAACATGAGCATATTAATGCCGAAAAAAGTAAAACACAGAAAATGGCACAAGTATACGTCTAAGGGTATTGAGAATAGAGCGACTGAATTAAATTTCGGAAGTTTTGGGTTGAAATCGTTAGGAACAAAATGGGTTACAGCAAGGCAAATCGAAGCTGCGAGAAGGGTAATAATTCGTCATCTTAAAAAAGGGGGAAAACTTTGGATTCGTATTTTTCCTGATAGGCCCATAACTTTTAAAGGAAACGAAGTGCCAATGGGCGGAGGCAAAGGAGCTGTAGATCATTATGTTTTTGCAGTTAGGCCAGGGAGGATGATTTTTGAATTAGATGGTATTAAAGAAGAAGTAGCAAAAGAAGCTTTTAAAGTGGCGTCAGGTAAGTTGCCAATTAAGACTAAATTTGTTAAAAGATAATAGCGTAGGGTATAGCATCTAGGGTATAGCTTATAGTTAACTAAACCCTAAACCCTAAAACCTAAAAAATATGAAAGCAAGTGAATTAAAAAAGAAAAATAAAAAGGAGCTTGAAAAGGATTTGGAAAAATTGAAAGAGAATTTGAGCGGTCTTCGTTTTAAGCTTGCTGCCAATAAGTTAAAGAATGTTAGGGAAGTAAGGAATATAAAGAAAGATATTGCCAGAATATTAACCATATTAAAAATGAAATCCTAAATCCTAAATTCTAAATCCTAAATAAATTCAAATATAAAAGTTCAAAATCAAAAATGTTTAGAATTTAGAAATTAGAGCTTAGAATTTCTTTTACGAAGTAAAAGTAATATGCCTAAAAAAACATTACAAGGAAAAGTCGTTTCCGATAAAATGCAAAAGACAGTTGTGGTAGAGGTGGAAAGAATTAAAGAGCATCCTAAATATAGGAGAAGATTTAAGGTACATAAAAAATATAAGGCTCACGACGAGAAAGGAGAATATAAAGTTGGAGATAAGGTTACGATCGAAGAATGCAAGCCTTTATCTAAAGATAAAAATTGGAAGGTAGTTAATAAAATATAGCGTTAGCGTCTAGGGTATAGCGTATAGTTAACTAAACCCTAAATCCTAAACCATAAACCCTGAAAAAATGATTCAACCAAGGTCAATGTTAAAAGTTGCCGACAATAGTGGAGCTAGGATTATCCAATGCATGTGTGTTTTAGGGGGAACCCGCAGGCGATATGCCCAGCTGGGTGATGTTATAGTAGCTGCAGTAAAAAAGGCTGACCCAAGAAAATTGGTAAAAAAACACGAAGTGGTGAAAGCGATAATTATTCGTCAAAAAAAAGAATATAGAAGAGTAGATGGTTCATATATCCGTTTTGATGATAACGCAGCTGTAATTATTGGAGACGAAAATAAACCAAAGGGCGGAAGAATTTTTGGTCCTGTAGCGAAAGAAATAAAAGAAAAAGGTTTTAACGATGTGGCAATGTTAGCCTCAGAGTTAGTATAAAAGATCAGAAAGAATACACATCAGCGTAAATCCGCTATCATCAGCGTAATCAGAAAAGATATTTCACGACCCGCAAGCGGGTACCCCGAAAAAGATTACCGCTGATTAATAGCTGATTGCCACAGATAAAAATATGAAAATACATAAAAATGACCATGTCCTTATAATTTCAGGAAAAGACCGTGGAAAGACGGGCAAGGTTTTGAGCGTTCTTTCAGAGAAAAGCAAGATTGTTGTTGAAGGAGTTAATTTAAGAAAGAAATGCGTAAGGCCGAAGAAATCTGGAGAAAAAGGTCAGATTATTCAGATTACAGCTCCGTTGAGTTCTTCAAATGTCAAGGTAATTTGCGGAAAGTGTGGAAAGGCTTCAAGAATGGGGTATAAAATTAATGGAGATAAAAAATATAGAATTTGTAAGAAGTGTAAGCAAAAAATTTAAGACACAGATTTATACAGATACTGCGGATTTATGCGGATACGTATCAGTATAAATCAGTTAAAATCAGTATTAATCAGCGTTTATGCTAAGATTAAAAGACAAATACAAAAAAGAGGTAATACCGGTAATGATGGAAAAATTCGGGTATAAAAATGTTATGGCAATCCCAAAGATTGTAAAAGTTGTAATAAACTCTTGCTTTGGAAAAGAAGTCGCCACTAAAACCTCGCAAGAAAGAGAAAAAGTTGTCCAGAATGTTACAAATGATTTGACCCTAATTTCAGGGCAAAAACCAAGGATTGTGAAGTCAAAAAAATCAATTGCTGGTTTTAAATTAAGAGAAGGTCTTGATATTGCCGTAGCAGTTACCTTAAGGAAAGATAGAATGTATGATTTTTTGGAAAGATTAATTTACTTGACTCTTCCTCGTTCTAGAGATTTTCAAGGTATTAATCCAAAATCAATCGACCAAAAGGGAAATTTAAATATTGGATTTAAAGAGCACATCTCTTTCCCAGAAGTTATTACTGAAAAAGAGAAAACCATTTTTGGTTTGGAGATATCAGTTGTAACAAATGCTAAAAATAAAGAAGAAGGCTTAAGGTTGTTTAAATTATTAGGATTTCCAATAAAATAATATGGCTACAACCGCACAAATAGCAAAAGCAAAAAAGAAACCAAAATTCAGCTCAAGAACTATTAGGCGCTGTTTTAGATGTGGAAGAAGAAGGGGCTTTATACGGAAGTTCGGTCTTTGCAGAATATGTTTCAGAGAATTAGCCAATAAAGGAGATATACCAGGTATTAAAAAATCTTCGTGGTAGTAGTTATCCCTACGAATTACGAATTTAACCGAATTACGAATTATTCGCAGAGGAAATAAAAATTGATTCGTATTCGTAATTCGAAAATATTCGTAATTCGTAAGAAAATAATTAAAATAATTATTTATGGTAGATCCAATAACAGACATGTTAAATCAAATAAGGAACGCTCAAGCCGTGGAAAAAGCAGAAGTATCTGTGCCGTTTTCGCAATTAAAGCAATCAATTGCTGAAATATTGGCGGAGGAAGGTTTCATAGGCGCTATTAAAAAGAGTTTAAAAAAAGAAAGCAGGACATTAAAGATTAATTTAAAATACAAAGAAGGCGCGCCAGTTATTGTAGGGTTAAAAAGGATTTCAAAGTCGGGACAGAGAATTTATGTAAAATCGTCTGAAATAAAAGCTGTGCGTGGCGGAAGAGGTTTCAGTATAATCTCAACGCCTAAGGGATTAATGACAAATAGGAAAGCAAGGCAGGAGAAATTAGGAGGGGAAGTTATTTGCGAAATTTGGTAAATTAAAATATCAGCGTAAATCCGCTATCATCAGCGTAATTAAAGAAGTCGCTTCAATAAAGAAAAAAGATTACCGCTGATTAATAGCTGATTGCCACAGATAAAATTATGTCAAGAATAGGTAAACAACCAATTCAAATACCGGCAGACGTGAAAGTAGAAATAATAGAGGGTCCCGTCCCAGCAGGGCGAGGCTCGCCCAATTCTATTGGGCGGCAAGAAATAAAAGTTTCGGGACCACTGGGGAATTTAGCTCAAACAATTAACCCAGAGATAAAGATAGAAGTTAAGGACGGGCAGATTTTGCTTTCTCCTAAAAAAGAAGATTACTTGAAGAAAACAGGAGCTCTTTGGGGCTTATTCAGAGCTATTGTTGCTAATATGATTACTGGTGTTACAAAAGGTTTTGAAAAGAAGTTGGATATAGAAGGGATTGGGTACAAGGCGTCTGTTGAAGGAAACGATTTATCTTTAAGCGTTGGATTTACTTTGCCAGTAAAGGTAAAATGTCCAGAAGGCGTAAAGTTTGCTGTTGAGAAAAACCTAATCTTCGTCACCGGTTCTGACAGGGCAAAAGTAGGGCAAATTGCAGCAATCATTAGAAAGGTTAAGAAAGCAGAGCCATATAAAGGAAAAGGTTTGAGATATTTTGACGAAGTAATTAGGAGAAAAGAGGGCAAAAAAGTAGTTGCAACAAAAAAATAAATAATCACAGATATTTGCAAAGCAAATGAGTATAAAAAGTCAAAAAAGGCAAAGACGCCATAAAAAGATAAGAGCAAGAATAAAAGGCACGGCTAAAAGGCCGAGACTTTGTGTTTTTAAGTCCTCACAACATATTTATGCTCAATTGATAGATGATGATAAAAATAATGTTATAGTCTTAGTTAGCGATTTTGATGTCAAGAAATCTTCAAAACAGAGTCCTGCCCGCATTGCTACGCCAGCCCGCATTGCTACGCAAAGCGTTGCAGGCGGGCAAAGCGTTGCTGGCGTGGTAAAGCGAGGGAATAAAGAAAATAATTCCTTTGAAGTAGGTAAGTTAATAGCAGAAAAAGCTAAAGAATTAAAAATTACAGAAGTAGTTTTTGACCGCGGAGGTTTTGTATTCCACGGGAGGATAAAAGCAGTTGCTGATGGAGCTAGAGAAGGCGGACTTAAGTTTTAAAATATTTAAAAATATGTCCCGTTAGAAGTCCGACAATTATAATAAAGACTTTTTATGAGGCAGAGAAAAAATATTAATTAATAATTTGTCCTTGCAATTAAGAAAAAATTTATTCAAAATTTTTTTCATCAAGGACTTCTAACGCGGTATGTTTGATTCTAATAGAAAAAGAGGTCCAAGAGAGTTTAAACCAAAAGATGAATTTGATTCAAAGCTTTTGGATTTAACTAGAGTTACTAGAGTTACTGGCGGTGGTAAGCGTATGACGTTTCGTGCAGTTGTCGTTGTTGGCGACAGAAAGGGAAAAATTGGTTTTGGAGTTGATAAAGGTAGAGATGTTTCTCAATCAATAGAAAAAGCAACCAGACGCGCAAAAAAGAATTTAATTACAATAGCTATTAAAGAAAATACAATTCCTCATGAGGTTCAAGTTAAAGTGGGTTCGTCAGAAATTTTATTAAAACCTCAAACAAAAGGCCGTGGTTTGGTCGCAGGTGGCGTAGTTAGAGTAATTTGCGAATTAGCAGGAATTAAGGATGTATCCTCAAAAATTCTTTCAAGGTCAAAAAATAAACTTAACAATGCAAGAGCGACAATAGAAGCGTTAAAAAAACTTAATAAATAGATTACTGCTGGTTAACCGCTGATAATTTCCGCGTAAATCCGCGTAGATATCCGCGTAAATCAGCGGTGAGCGAAGCGAAAATGCAATTACAAGAATTAAAACCAACACATAAAGGGAAAAGATCACAAAGAGTAGGTCGTGGCGGAAAGCGCGGGACCTATTGCGGTCGTGGAGTGAAAGGTCAAAACTCAAGAGCAGGAGCAAAAATGATGCCTATGATTAGAGAAATGATTAAAAGATATCCGAAACTTAGAGGTTATAGACATTCAGGGGTGCCAAAAAATATTGTTGTGGTAAACCTTGATATTTTAGAGAAAAAATTTAAAATCGGAGAAACAGTTTCTCCTGAAACTTTGCTAAAATTAAGAATTATTCGTAATATAAATGGAAAGGCTCCTAAAGTTAAAATTTTAGGCAGGGGAGAGCTAAAAAAATCTTTAATTTTTGAAAATTGTTTAGTGTCTGGCAAGGCAAAAGAAATTATTGAAAAAGCAGGCGGCACAGTTAAAATCCTAAATCCTAAATCCTAAATAAATTCCAAATTCCAAATTCCAAATTCTAAACGTGTTTAGGATTTAGATATTAGAGTTTAGAATTTCTTTTGCGAAGCAAAAGCTATGTGGTTAGAAAAAGTCATTTTTCTTTTTAAAAATAAAGAACTGCGCAACAAAGTGCTCTTTATCTTAGGGCTTTTTGTTGTTTTTAGAATAGCATCTAATATTCCTATTCCAGGTGTAGGCGTTGAGAACCTACGCCAATTTTTTGATAATAATCAGGTTTTTGGATTATTAAACCTTTTCACTGGCGGAGCTTTAAGTAATTTTTCAATTGTTATGTTGGGATTAGGCCCTTATATTACTGCTACGATTATTTTACAGTTATTGACAATGATATTTCCTGCTTTAGAAAAATTATACAAAGAAGAGGGTGAAGCTGGACGTCAGAAATTTAACCAATACGGACGTTTATTAGGAATTCCTTTAGCTGCTTTTGAAGGTTATGGAATGATAACTATATTCCAAAGGCAGCATTTAATAGGCGCCCTTTCTCCGTTTGTTTTATTAAGTGCGATTATAACAATCGTAGCGGGCGCAATGTTTTTAATGTGGTTGGGTGAATTAATTTCGGAAAAGGGCTTAGGCAACGGTATTTCTCTGTTAATCTTCGCTGGTATTGTGGCTCGTTTGCCAATGTCTATTTTTGAAACATTTGTTACTTGGGACCCCTCCAAAATTCCGTCTTATATTTTATTCTTTGTCTTTGCCGTAGTAATTATTGCCGGAGTAATTTTAATAACAGAAGCAAGAAGAAATATCCCTGTTTCTTATGCGAAAAGAGTAAGGGGTAATAAAATTTATGGCGGTTCTTCAACCTATTTGCCGTTAAATGTTAATCCAGCTGGCGTTATTCCTATTATCTTTGCTCTTTCCGTTTTATTATTCCCAGGCATGATAGCAAACTTTTTAGGAGGATCAGGGGGATTTATAGGCACTGCCGCTCAAGCTGTGGGCGCATTTTTTCAGAATGTTTGGATTCACGGAGTATTTTATTTCTCGTTAGTCATCGTCTTTACTTATTTTTACACGATGGTTACATTTGACCCTAAAAATATCGCTTCTAACTTGCAAAAAATGGGCGGTTTCGTGTCGGGAGTAAGACCCGGTGAATCAACAGCCGCATTTATAAAAGTTATCTTAAACAGAGTTTTATTCACCGGCGCTATTTTCTTAGGATTAATTGCTGTTTTGCCTTCAATTGTTGCTGGGCTTACCGGCGTTCAGGGTTTTGGTTTCTTAATTGGCGGTACAAGTTTATTAATTGTGGTTAGCGTAGTTTTAGACACTATGCGTCAAGTTGATTCTCAATTAGAAATGAGAGAATATGACACATTCTAAGTTTAATTTATAATTATTTATTATGGTAGATAAGCAAAGACAAATCGTTATTCTTTTTGGTCCGCCAGGAGCCGGCAAGGGCACTCAAGCAGAGTTATTATCAGACAAGCTAAGTTTATATGCTTTTGATACCAGCAAAATTTTAGAAGAAGGATTCAAACAGGCTAAGAATCTTACGGAAGATTCTCCAGAAAGGTTTATTGAAGTTGATAAAGAGAAATTCGATATTTTAAAAGAAAAAGAGCTTTGGACAAAAGGGGTTCTTTGCAGCCCTCCTTTCGTCACTTATTTAATAAAAGAAAAAGTCAAAAAGCTTTTTGAAGATGGTGAAAATATAATCTTTTCCGGCTCTCCGAGAACTGTCTATGAGGCAGAAGAAGAAATCCCGTATTTCATAGATCTTTACGGAAAAGGAAATATCAAAGCTTTTTTTATAAACATCAGCGCCGAACAGACAATTTTTAGAAATTCAAACAGAAAGATATGCGAATTAATGCGACATTCCATATTATTTAATAAAGAAACCGAGAATCTCAGTATTTGTCCTCTAGACGGATCAAAATTATTAAAGAGGGAATTAGATACTCTGGAAACAATTAAGGTTAGAATAAAAGAATTTCAAGAAAGAACGTTTCCCATAATCAATGTTTTTGAAAAACAGGGTATTGAAGTTTGTGAAATCAACGGCGAACAGCCGATAGCGGATGTGTTTAAAGACATTTTATTAAAACTAACTTAATGGAACACCCGGTGTTCCACGTTAACACCCGGTGTTGGAGAGCGTATTTGACTTACTATTAATTAAAAATTTTAATGATAACTATTAAAACCACTGAAGAAATTAAAATAATGAAAGAAGGCGGAAAGATTTTGGCTAAGATTATGAAAGAATTGGAGAAGCAAATTAAACCGGGAATTACCACTAAAGAATTAGATAGGGCTGCTGAGGCCCTTATTTTAAAACACGGGGGAAAGCCTTCGTTCAAGGGCTATCTGGACTTCCCAGCCTCTCTATGTACGTCTATAAACGAGGAAATAGTCCATTGTTTTCCTTCAGAGAGACGATTACAGGAAGGGGATATAATTTCTCTGGATTTAGGCGTCTTATACAAAGATTTCCATACTGATATGGCTATAACGGTTCCGGTTGGAAAAGTGTCTCCGGAAGCTCATAGATTGATTTGGGTTACGAAAAAAGCCCTGAAAAGAGGGCTTAAAAAAGTAAAGATTGGGAATACAGTTAGCGATATTGGGAATACAATACAGAGATATGTAGAAAGCCAAGGATTAGGCGTTGTCAGAGAGCTTTGCGGACATGGGATTGGCAGAAAAGTTCACGAAGATCCTCAGATTCCTAATTTTGGGAAAAGGGGAGAAGGTTCGGTTTTAAGAGAAGGGATGATAATATGTTTAGAGCCGATGGTAACAATAGGTGATTGGCAGATAAAAAAAGCTAGGGATAATTACGGATTTAAAACAAAAGACAATTCTTTATCTGCTCATTTTGAGCATACTATATTAGTGACTAAAGCCGGGTTTCAGGTATTGACGGAGTTATAAAGTGAGCAAAAAATATTTATAATTATTAACTTAGTCTTGACTTCTTCGTAAGAAAGAATAAATTGAAGAAATAGGCAATCTTATTTGATAACTCGAAAATGGGCTTGACAAGTAATTGTTATTATTATAACGTCTAAATTAGATATAAATTACATAAAAATCAAGGCAACTCGTTGGTTGCCAAATTAGTTATATAAAAATTAAAATTAAAAAAATAAATATGCAAAAAATATTAAATAGCTCTACTCTCTCTCTCTCTCTCTCTCTCAATAAAGCCTTAAGGGGGAAAGTTTTTTTAGTTAGTTTAACCGCAATTTTAATTATGAGCGGTTTTTTTGTTGTTGCAGGAGCTGCACTCGCAGATTCCAATGACGCCACTTTAAAAATATTCACCATTGGAGATCAAGATGTGCGTGATCTTACAGGAATAAACGATTTAGCTGGCGCAACATTATTAATATCTGCCGATAAAATTTTAACTGGTATC
>Ga0180009_10004130_pt1 | contig 16183 bp, 15 predicted proteins | sample OS_PC_MetaG_FD_123537 | JGI IMG/M metagenome (GOLD analysis project Ga0180009, IMG submission 123537) | Groundwater microbial communities from the Aspo Hard Rock Laboratory (HRL) deep subsurface site, Sweden - OS_PC_MetaG | ecosystem: Environmental > Aquatic > Deep subsurface > Groundwater...
ATTTTGATCATATGAAGCTACGTCAACTCCTCCGCGAAAATTATTGTGAAAGGGGAACATGTTAAGCGGTCGTGGTGTCCCATCAGGCTCAAATATTCGTACGTGTGGTCCTCCACCTGGCCCAGCTCCAATGATAATTTCATCAACGCTATCACCGTCAACATCACCCGCGGCCACGCGCACGCCCCCCCGGAAATCAGCTGCGAAAGGGCAAATTTCCGTCGCGATCAATTCACCGTTGCCTTTATATATCCTCACCTTCGATTCTCCTCCTGGCCCAGCGCCGACAATAATTTCATCAATGCCATCACCATCAGTATCGCCGGTCGTTACATCAGCTCCTGAGGGCTGACTATGACCAAAAGGGAATAGTTTAGAATGGATTACTGTTCCGTCTTTAGTAAAAGCACGCACATGAGCACTTCCGCCGGGACCAGCACCGGTGATAATTTCTTGGTATGAATCGCTGTTAATATTACCAACGGCAACGCGGACTCCACCAGTGAAATCTTCCCCGTAGGCCAGGAAGGTTTGTTCGAGAACCTGAGTATTTTTATCAAAGACCTTCACGTATGGTTTATCTCCTGACCCAGCTCCCGCTATGATCTCTAAAGTACCATCTTGATCGATATCACCAACTGCGACATCAACTCCACCGGTAAAATTAAAACCTAAAGCATAGAAATCTGCCCCCTTTATAGCCTGGCCAGTTGCGGCGAATGTTCTAATGTGAGCACGGCCACCAATGCCGGCTCCAGTAATGATTTCACCCAGGTCATCAGGGTCGTAACTAACGACGCCATAACTATTAATAAAATCAGATGGGTCGTGCCAATTATTAATTTCATCGGCCGACCGACTCAAACCCCAGTAAACCCACTGCTCATTGACGTCCACATAGGCTCCCTTGCGAATACCAAAATGGACATGTTCGCCCCAACCACCATTCTCATCGACGGTGCCCAAGTAGCCGATGACCTGTCCTTTACTAACAAATTGGTCTTCTTTTACAGCTACATCACGAATACGAAGATGACCGTAGAGAGAAACAACTTTCTCTCCGCCGCCAATATCATGTTCAATTAAAATAACAGTACCAAATCTAGTATGTTCACCAATATGTTTGATGTAGCCATTACCAGCAGCATAAACGGCTGTTCCCGCTGGGGCAGCGGCATCTTCTCCTAAGTGGTAAATTCCACCCCGGTCATCACCAAGATCAGAGCAAACTACGTAGTTTTTAAGCGGGTGAATAAAACTATCTGCTAGGATTGTGGCAGACACACCAAAAGGCCAGGCAACCAGGGTTATTGCTGCTAAACAAGCCAGAATCTTCTTAAATTGTTTTTGTTTTTGTTTTAACATTGGGTGACCCTTTAATTGCTAAAGAGTCGTATGCTTCTCAGGTCTTTGCATTATAGCATGTTTGGGTGATACAGACAAGGCAATCTAAATTTGCTATTTTTTGTCTTCGTAAGGCGGCATCTCTTGATCGTACTCGCCGATGTTATAACTAGCGAGGTGCTCTTGGGTCGCTTCCATAATATCGTACATTTCACGTCTAGTGTTGAAAGATTCGCAGGTAATGACTAGGTTAGGTTGATTACTTGAGGCGCGGACTAAACCCCAAGCGCCGCCTTCTAGCATAAAGCGGATGCCATTAACAGTTATTAATTCTGTAATGGCTAGTCCGGCAAATTTTTTCTTATCTTTTTGTAGACCCTGAAAGTATTTAATGACTTGATCAACTATTTCGTATTTTTCCTTGTCGTTATTAACGGCTGGTTCCAAGGTAGGGGACTGGTATGATTTGGGTTGTTCCGCTAATAAATCAGCCAAGGATTTGTCCGAGTGCGAGAGGATGGTCGCCACCCAGGCAGCAGACAATACTCCGTCATCGTAGCCACGACCGTATTTGTCACGCAAGAAAAAGTGACCACTTTTTTCGAAGCCGGCCAAAGCATCATTTTCTTGAGTAGCTGTTTTGACGTAGGAATGGCCAGTTTTACAGAAGATAACATTTGTTTGCTGTTTTTTTAAGATAGAATCTTGTTGGTAAGCGCCAGTTGATTTAACGTCGATAATAATATTTTGTTTAGCCCGCTGTGTATCTTCAACTAAATACCTAGCGATGAACAAGCCGATGCGGTCAGAGAATACTTCTTCACCTTTATTGTTGACTACTCCCAGACGGTCACCATCACCATCAATACTCAAGCCAAGGTCGGCTTGCTCGGCTTTAACTTTTTTGCCCAGGCTACGCAGGAATTCCAGATGCTCTGGGTTGGGATTAAAATGGGGGAAATCCCAGTCAGGATCATTATTGACAGGAATGATAGTGAAGCCGAGGTCAGTGAGTACTTTTTCGAGGAAGATTCCGCCCCCACCGTTACCACCTGAGATTACTATTTTTAATTTTCTGTTACCTAAAGTGGGCTTTAATTTGTCTACTATATCTTTGATGTAATCATCGCGTAGACCATCTTCTCGTTGGTAATTACCAGCACCCGTAGCAAACTTTTCGCCATAAACTAAATCTTTATATTCGATAATGTCATCGGGTCCAAATGTTTGCGACAAACCCTTGGCGATTTTTAAGCCAGACCAGCCATTGTCGTTATGACTGGCTGTTATCATAGCTCCACCGGGTAGATCTAAGTGGTATTGAGCAAAGTATAACACTGGTGTCAGTTGGGTGCCGATATCAACTACATCAATGCCAGTAGCTAGCACTCCAGTGATGAAGGCGTAAGTCAGGCCGCGGGAATAGGAGCGATAATCATTGGCGACCACGATCTTTTTTTGTTCTAGCTTTTTTTGAGCATAGGTACCATAAGCCTGACCGAGAACACGAAAACCCTCAGCGTTGATGCTAGCGGGGACTTCTTTGCCTCCTTTGAGCATTGGCTTGATCGGATTGCGCAGGTCATATTCGCGGAATAGCGATTTTGCGATAACTGGCCGATTAGCCCAGTCGGATGATTTATATTTACTTTTGAGAAGTATATTCTTAGCCATTAGCTCTGTTATTTATTTTACAAATACTAAACCATAGTGGTAGGAATCTACTTCAACCTCGTTAGTAAATTTTAAATCGATTGCCTCCGCTTTTTTACGGATCTCATCTTTGAGGACTCTTAATTTAACATCTGGTCCCATCGGGATGTTTGTTTGTTCCCAATCGATAATTACTATTTTACCGCCAGTTTTAGCGATTCTTTTGGCTTCAGCTAAAATCTGCCCATGTTTTTTGGTCTGATAAAATATCGAAGCGAGCAGAACGGTATCGATCGAATCGTTTTTTATTTTAGTGCTGCCAAGCACTTCTACGTCAGCCCAGACTGTTTTTATATTACGTGTACCTTGGAGATTGATTTTACTTTGGACAGCGGAGAGAACTGTTTTCTGTATATCAACAGCGTAGACTTGGCCACTTTCACCTACCAGCTTAGCTGCCTCAAAAGCGAGAAAGCCACTACCGCAACCGAGGTCAGCGACACTTTCTCCCTCAGTTAGTTCGAGCTCAGCCAAGATTTTATGGGGGTCAACGAAATTAGGTACTGGACTGGGGGGATCGATAGACATGGTTTTAGAGGTTATAAATTAGGTGTTTTAATGATAGCGGCGATTGGCTTGTATGATTTGCGGTGGATGGCACAGACGCCGTGTTTTTGCAGAGCTTCTTGGTGTTCTTTTGTTCCGTAACCTTTATGTCGGGCGAAATTGTATTCCGGATATTGTTGGCCGAGTTTAGCGATGATCCGATCGCGGGTGACTTTAGCGATGATGGAAGCACAAGCGATAGACAAAATATTTCGGTCGCCTTTAATGTGATTGGTTGCGGGTATTTTATCACTCACACTGATATTACCATCACAAAGTAGATAATCTGGCGTTAGAGGTAAACTGTCTAAGGCTCGCTCGACTGCCTTGCTCTTGGCTTTGGTAAGCCCCAAAGCGTCTATCTCGGTTGCCGAAGCTTGTCCAGCACTCCAAGCAGCAACTTCAGCCTGTATTATAGCATATAATTCTTCTCTTTTCTGGCTGGAGAGGAGTTTGGAGTCTTTTATATCTGAATTGGCAAAATCAGGCGATAAAACGACCACTCCGCAGACGAGCGGACCGGCCCAACAGCCACAGCCAGCTTCATCGATACCGGCAATATTTTTGTAGCCTTGTTGATGGAGTTTTTTTTCTTCTATGATATTAGGGAAGGCGGGCATGTATCCTTTGTTTTTGCGAAGATTTTTTATGAGTAATAAAACAAGTCTAATTTTTCAGTTCCATCTATTATAAAGGTATATACTTGGTGGACCCGAGGAGATTCGAACTCCTGACCTCTTCCATGCCATGGAAATGCTCTACCAGCTGAGCTACGGGCCCCCCTTTGATTAGATTAAAATGTTACTGTACCAACTGACCGGTCATGATTTCCAGATCCTCTCGGATGCTGGTAGTTTCGTTTGCCTCTATTTTTTGGCCGTGCCGCCAACCCAAGTAAAGGAAAAGAGCCATTACTGATAAAAAGATGGCAATAAAAATGAGACCAAAGCGAAATTTCATTTTGTCGGTAAACATAGATTTGTAATGATAATTTACACCTTTTTTGCCCTCGGAGGTCACCCGCCACCCTGCGAGTGGTGACCCGTAGGGGTCACGGGGTGAGAACCCCCCCAATGACTGGTTACGTTTTGTATATTTAATTTGCCCTCGGAGGGATTCGAACCCCCAATGACTGGTCCGAAGCCAGTAGTGATATCCATTTCACCACGAGGGCCAGTAAGTCTGAGATTAGCATACCCGAACGGATTTTTCAATGGTATTGAATTTATTAACAGAAACATTATGCTAAAAGCAATATTTAAAAATGTAAATGACTAAACAAGAAAAGATAGTTTTATTAATCCTTGATGGTTGGGGCTATCGAGAAGAAAAGGATCATAACGCGATTGCTCAGGCTCACACTCCTAATTATGACCGACTTTGGCGGGATTATCCGCACGCGGTTTTGGAAGCAGCTGGTACGTCAGTTGGCTTACCGGAAGGACAAATGGGCACTTCGGAAGTTAACCACATGGTTATTGGGGCGGGTCGGGTAGTTTTTCAGGATCTAGTAAAGATCGATCAAGCCATCAAGAAAGATAATATGGCCAGCAATGAGGCGATTATGAAAGCGCTGGAGCACGTGAAAAAACAACAAAGTTGTCTCCATTTACAAGGTCTGGTTAGTAGCGGTGGTGTCCACTCACATCAGGAGCATTTTTATGCTTTATTATCTCTGGCCAAAAGAGTAGGAGTGCCGAGAGTAGCGGTGCACGTATTTACTGATGGGCGAGATACACCACCTAAAAGCGCTCTCAAATATGTGCGCGAACTGCAAGATTTTATGGATAAACTTGGGTTGGGCAGAATTGCTTCCGTTACCGGACGTTACTGGGCGATGGATCGGGATAGTAATCTAGAACGTACCGAAGCTGCCTTCGCTGCTATTACCAAGGGGGAAGGCCGTAAATATCCTTCCGTTTTGCAGGCTATCGAGGATGCCTACGATCGTCAGGAAACGGACGAGTTTATTAAGCCCTCTGTTATAGAAATGGAGCCGGGTGAAGAAGGCTGTGTTAGTTCCAATGATGCTGTTATATTTGTTAATTTTCGATCGGATCGGGCAATCCAGCTGTCTCAGAAGTTTCTCGAGTCAGATATTGCCAATTTAGACTACGTGACAATGTCACAATATCGGAAAGAATTTAACTGTCGGGTAGCTTTCCCTCCGGAGAAGGTGGAAAATACTTTGGGGGAAGTAATTTCCCGAGCGGGGTTGAGACAACTGCGTGTCACCGAAACAGAGAAATTTAATCATCTCACTTATTTTTTGAATTGCAAAAAAATGAAGGCGCTAGAAGGGGAAGACCGAATGATGTTAGATTCTTATTCAGATATTGCTACCCATGACGAAAGACCCCAGATGCGTACTCCTGACATCGCCCGCGAAATTGTCCAGGACATTAAAGCCGGTACTCACGAAGTAATCTTTGCTAATCTTTGCAACGGTGACATGATCGGTCACACTGCTAAAATCAAGGCGGTCAAAAAGGGAGTGGAAACCATCGATCAAGCCCTTGGCCAGATTACCCAGGCTGGCTTAACCAAAGATTATCACATCATTATTACTGCCGATCACGGCAACGCCGAGGAAGTACTCGATCAGCAATCGGGTCAACCCATGACTAGCCATACTATCAATCCCGTGCCGTTTATTGTCGTCAGTAACAAATATCATAACCTCAAAAAAACAGCCGGCGAGCTTCAAGACATTGCCCCGACTAGCTTAAAAATTCTTGGCCAACCCCAGCCGATAGAGATGACGGGGGAAAGTTTAGTCGAATAATTACTTCTTTCTGATGCGCACTTTTAAAATCTTGTCGTTGTCAACTTTATCGAGGATGAAAGTGAGATTGCCCATCGCCAACCGTGCGCCTTGCTCGTACTGAGGAAAATTATTTTTAATTAATTCGTAGAGGCGTAAACTCTTTTTTTTCAGAGGTAAAGAAATTTGGAAAAAACTGTTAATTTCTGCCACCAGAGTGTCGCCATGGACCGCAATTGTATTTTCACTGGTTCTGATAATAGTATTAGGGGTAATATCACTTTCGTCCGTGATTTCACCCATCAACTCTTCTAACAAATCTTCCATCGTCACCAGACCCAAAATTTGCTTTTCCCCCCCTCCTTTTACCAGAGCGATGTGTTTTTGCTGAGCCTTGAAGGCTTTAAAAACGTCGTCAATCCCCATCTCAGCGGGCACGAGGATGGGGTCAATTTCTATTTCACTCAGCGGTATGTCTTTTTCTCCCTCGTTTATATAATGCATTACGTCTTTGAGAAGGGCAATCCCAGTGATGTTTTTGTCCCTGCCTTCGTAAATTGGGGCGCGGGAAAAACCACTAGCTAGCATAGGTTCGAGAGCATCTTGGACGGTAGTATCCTCAGGCAACATAAAAATATTTTTCAGGGGAGTCATGGTTTCTTCCGCCTTGATATCACTAAACTTGATTGCTTGGTGCATAATATCTTTTTCTTCCTCATCGATTACATTTTCTTCCACGCCAAATTCCAGCATGGTTTTAATTTCTGTCTCCGAGATTCCCTTGCGCTTGCGCGTCTTAAATAACCGGCCGATTAAACTAGCAAAGGTATCAAAAATTACAATCAGCGGATAAAATATATAGCTGAGAATTAGGATAGGTCTGGCGATCAATAAAGAAATCCGTTCAGCATTGGCGGTGGCCAGTGTTTTGGGAGTAATTTCACCAAAAACAAGAATAATTAAAGTCATTACGCCAGTGGCGATTCCCAGTCCCTTCGAGCCAAATTTTTCCGTAGCAATGTAGGTGGCCAGGGAAGCAGAGGCGATATTCACAACATTATTGCCGATTAAAATCGTAATAATCGTCCGCTCTGATCGTTCTTTGAGGCGAGCTAACGTTTTAGCTCCCTTTTTGCGTTGTTTGACTAGCGTTTTAACTTTAATTGGATTCAAAGAAGACAGAGCGATTTCAGCACCGGAGAAGAAGGAAGATAAAAGGACAAGGATGACTAGAAATATGATGGAAGTTGTAATCATTATTATTATAGTTAATGTTTTGGCGCTCCGAAAATAACTAACCACGAAGATCGAGCCAATCTGGCTCTATTAATCATACCATGCTCAACCATATGGGCTAGTATATCGGCTAGTGTTTTCATAATTACTAATACAGCAATAAATGCCTGGGGAGCAGAAAATACCACTACCAAAATTGATCCGCCCAGCAGAGTAACATACATAGTCACCACTCGCTTATAAGGGGCATATATTAAATCACTGAAGGTTTGGTGTCTATCAGATTTGTATTCTTTCTTTTTGAGGAAATTAGTGCAGAATGAATAGGTATGGCTAGTCAGTAGGGAAATAACAGAGAAGATGATCGAACCGCTAAAGTTGGTGAATAAGTATATAACTTGATCGATGACGGAGGAACTATATGGATTATTGGCAGCGGTGATTGTATCACCTGACATCATCATGACGGTAGCTCTTATTACCAAGAAAAAAACATAGAGCAGAATCGGGTAGGTGATGGTAAACATCATCGCTCCGTATATCATAACGCCCGATTTATAGCCCGCCATAAAAAGTTTGATGGCACTAAATAACCAGATGATCATACTTTCCAGCCAGTAGACAAAGAGAACAGTGGGTATATCCCAACCTAAAAATAGAACTCCGCCCAGAGGCAGACAATTTGCGCCTACCAGAAATAAGATAGAGGCTAGGTTTTTCATTTTTTATTACCGCTCATGTTTTGCTAACTGAGTAAAAGGATTTTGCATTATATTATCAAACTATCCTACTTATACTATAATTATGCCAAAAGTAAACTAACTAATCATTAATGGAATCTCAATCTCAACCCCAATCACAGTCTCAACCGCCAGTGTCACCGCAAGCGCCGCCACCCATTACCCCGGCCACTAAGAAGGGAATGTCAGGTGGGATGAAATTTGTTTTTTGCTGCGGGTGTGCCGCTTTGTTTTTTCTAGCGGTGCTTTTGGGTGTTGCTGGCTATGGTTATTATTACTGGCAAAAAAAAGATCTTGGCTCCTTTGATTATCAGCAGTGGCTTGAAGAATATGCTACCGAGAATGAAAGTTATTATAGTGATAATGGCTGGTATGATAGTGAAGATGATAGTAATACCTCCGATGATAATGATAGTGAATCTAAACCTGCCCCCAAGAAATACTAGTTTTTTATTTGACGGCACAAATCTATCTCTGCCGCTTTTCCCGCCTTAAATTTTCTAATATTCTCTGCTACTCCTTCAATTAGTCTTTGTCGACTCTCCCGAGTGGCCCAGGCGATGTGCGGAGTAATAATGATATTATCTAATTCAAATAACTTACTTCCCTGGCGTGGTGGCTCTTCGGCCATGACATCAAGAGCGGCCGCTTTTATTTTTTTCTGTTTGAGGGCTTGATAAAGATCATCTTCATTAACGATTCCTCCCCGAGCAGCGTTGATTAAAATCGCTTCTGGTTTCATCATCTCCAACTCTGATGCACCGATCAAGTTTTCTGTCTCTGGCGTTAGAGGAGTGTGAATAGTTATGACGTCACTTTGGGCTAGAAGTTCTGGTAGTTCGACACGGAAGCCTTCATTGTATTTGGTTTCTGACCGTGACGTTGTAATCACTTTTACACCAAAAGATCGAGCAATTTTCGCTACCCGCTGGCCGATGATCCCATAACCGATAATCCCGAGAGTTTTACCTGCTAGTTCAGTGATATTGTATTTAAGCAGGGCGAAGATGTGTGACTTACTCCACTCTCCTTTTTTCACCGCCTGGTCGTATTTTGGTACTAAATTATAGAAGTTTAAAATATAGGCGAATACTGTCTGAGCTACGGCGTCAGTGGAATAGCCTGCTACATTAGTCACCACAATATTTTTCTGCTTGGCCGCTTGTAAGTCAACATTATTATAACCGGTAGCGACTACGCAAATCAATTTAAGCTTTTTTACTTGAGTTAGCTCCTGAGCACCGATGTTGATTGCTACTTTGTTAGTGAGTACCACGTCAGCTTCCTTTATCCGGGCAGCTATCTCTGTCGGTGAAGTTACCTTATATATTTTGAGATCACCTTCCCGGGCGATGGAGTCCAGCGATATTTTATCACCGATAGTTGTAGTGTCGAGAAAGACAATTTTCATTGCCAAAAGTTATATTCTGAATTATAACACAATCTCGCTGGAGATTTAACGCTTTGCAACCAAACTAAAAAGCTTTGACTCGAGTCTCATTTCATGCTATAATAGACGCGAGCTGATAAAATTTTCAATATCACCCAAGACAAAAACAAAGTAGCAACTATGTTTAATTACCAGAAAACCCTGCGTTCAGCCAAGTAAAGGTTTTGTTTATATTGGGAAAATTTACCCAAAACTGTGGATTATAAAATCATTGATCTCCTAAAAGAGACAGTCAGACAAAACGCATCAGACTTGCATATATCAGTTGGCAGGCCACCCACTTTGCGTATCGATGATATCTTACAACCGGTGGCAGAGGGAGCTAAGGCTCTTGACGAAAAGCAGGCCGAGGTTCTAACTCTAGATTTGTTAGCGGAGCAGCAGCAAGAAAAGATTATTAAAGAACGAGAAGTAGACTTCGCTTATTCGCTTGAAGGCCAGCACCGTTTTCGCGTTAACGCTTATTTCCAACAAGATACTTACGCTGCTGCCTTGCGTTTGATACCGGGCAAGGTGAAAACATTCGCCGAACTTGGTCTTCCGGAGATTCTAGGTGAGTTTGCCAAGAGCCAGCAGGGACTTTTTTTGGCCGTGGGGCCAGCCGGCCATGGTAAGTCAACTTCTATCGCTGCTATGATTGATTGGATTAATCATAATCGAACCGATCACATTATCACTATTGAAGATCCGATTGAATATGTTTTTGAACAAGATAAATGTTTAATTGACCAACGAGAGGTTGCCCGTGACACAGTTACATTTGCCAAGGCTTTACGTTCTTCCTTGCGGCAAGACCCAGACGTTGTGTTTGTCGGTGAATTGCGTGATCTGGAAACAATTTCTACGGCGCTTACTTTGGCGGAAACTGGCCACTTAGTTATTTCCACCCTCCACACTAATAATGCGACCCAAACAATTGATCGTCTGATTGATGTTTTCCCCGCTCACCAGCAGGGGCAAGTCCGCTCTCAAGTGGCCTCCGCTCTCATCGGGATAGTCTCACAAAGACTGTTGCCCCAAATTGGCGGGGGACGGGTAGTGGCAGCTGAAATTCTAAAGTCAGTCCCCTCGGTGCGTAACATCATTCGTGAGGGCAAAGTTTATCAAATGAATAATGTAATTCAAACTAGTGTAGAAGAAGGTATGATTCCTTTGGATACGTCTTTAGCCCGGCTAGTTAAAGAGAAAAAAGTCAAAAAGGAAGATGCTTTAGCTCACGTTATTGATGACAAGAATTTTGAGGTAGCTTTTAACCGATAATAATTCTCGCGGTAATTAAAACAAAAACCCATGAAAAATTGTCCTAAGTGTAACCAAAGAATGCCAGAATCAGAGAAGTATTGTATGCAGTGTGGGGCTGATTTGACGGCGACTAGCCCAGCGGTAAACCCAGCTCCTCCGGCAACCTCAACGTCTGTTCAGCCGCCGACTTCTTCTCCGGCGAGAAAAAAAAGAGGATTAGCAACTGTTTTATTGGGAATAGTTGGTGTCTCTATAATCGGCCTTTTTGTCTTAGCAGTTATCGGCGGTGGTGTTTGGTGGCTGTTTTTAAAAGATAATGGTAAACAAGATCAAGCACAAACTACCACTCTTGAGGGAGATGCTAAGGTCGAAGTCAGCTACGAAGTTACTGACAGAGTCCCGACCGCTTTTTATAATAATGCTGATACTGAGCTTATTGTTGTTACTTTGAAAAGCGATAGGAAAACCAAAGTAAAAATTGAGGTAGAAATTCCCAATGTCACGGAAAAAACCACAAAAGAGGTAGAGGTGGGCACTACTGAAATTAAGGAAAAAATAAAACCCCCGATTCTAAAAAGTGCTTATGGACCACTCGATAAAGCCCAGCAGAAACCAGTTCAAGTTAAAATAACTGATGTTAACTCAGGCGTAGTTGTCACTGATGGCTCGAAGAATGTTACTTTACTGTCACGTAATGACATGGTTTGGGTTTCTCAAGATGGATACCAAAATTATAAATATATTGCTCGTTGGGTGACCAAGGACAATAAAGAAGTAAAAGAATTGGTTCGTTTAGCTGCTGAATACAACGAACAATTTTGCGGTCAGCATGCGATGGTCGGTTATTTGGGCGGTGAGATAATGGTTGAATGCCAGCTAGCTTCAATCTTTGCGGCCATGCAAGATTATTATAATATTGCTTATGTTGCCTCGACGGAAAGCTATACTACCACCAATGCTCAAAGTGTTAAGTTGCCGGAAGAAGTTCTGATGGAGAATAGTGGCTTATGTATAGATCTAGCCATAACAGTGGCCGCCGCTCTAGAAAGTCTAGATATGGAACCGGTAATCATTTTTATTCCCGGACATGCTTGGGTAGCTGTTAAAACCTATGCTGGTTCACCTTCTTATTACCACCTAGAATCTACCATGTTAGATTCTTCAGTGATTGATGCTCTTGATCAAGGAGACCAGAACTGGTGGCAGAATTCAAATCAGGCGACGGTAATTGATATTAAAGAAGCACGTAAAGAAGGTATCCTTCCTTATGGCGAGGTGGAAACTACTCCCGAGAAAATGTAAATAATTTAGCAATAAATAAAAACAAAATCATGGCTAGTTGTCCAAAGTGTAAAGATCCTATTGAGCAGGGAGAGACATTTTGCGGGAAGTGCGGGGAACAATTGGGAAAGCCAGTTGCTAGCCCAGCTGCTTCCACTGACAAAGCTTCAACTGGTGAGGCTGTTGTTCAACCTCCCAAAAAGAAAAAAACTTGGCTTTATTTGCTGCTGGGATGTTTAGGACTATCTATAATTGGAGGCGTTGTCGTAATTATTATGTTCTTTGCTGGCGCTTTTGGCTTTAAGTCTTGGCAGATCAAGGATTATGTTCAAGCAACCAAGCCAGATTTTGAGCAAGTTAAAAACGATATTGCTGCCTTGGACGCCAACTTATCTTATAAGTCTGACGCAGAGACAGAAGAAGAAATAAAAACCGAGATGGATAAATGGAAAAAAGAATTAGAGAACACTACAAAGGCTAAACAAAATACTGAGATAGCTAAAGACGAAGTGGAAAATATTAAAGTTCCGAGTGATGTTAACGGTCTCAACGAAAATCTCAAGAGCTGTTATAGTGATCTTATTCCTGGCTTAACCAAGAGAGAGAAATTCGAAAAATATTTTATCGCTGATCAGGAAATCGGCGATCGATTGGTTCGAGCCAGTTCTTTCTCGGATGATACCACTGACATTAATGAGATTATCAATGAATTCCAGCAGTTCAAATTTAATTTAGACCAAGCTATCGCTGATTTTGAGACAGCAGAAACTCCGGAAGAGTTAGAAAGTATTCATGCTGCTGATGTTAAAAGCTTGAAGCAAGTATCAAGTGCAGTCGGGGACATGATTCTCGCCTTGCAGCGTTGGGATGATGTTGGTTTTAATTCAAGCTATAATAGGTTTATCAGTGTTCTAGATGAATACGATAAAAGATCAAAGAAGCAATCTAAAGAAATTCTTGACCCTGAATTTATGAAGCTAAACAGTGTTATTACTGACTTCAACGCCAAAAAAGACAGCATTGAGGATGAAATCTCTGGCTTGGTCGCAGAATATAATATAGAATAAGAGAGAGTTTAGAAAAATAAACATTCAAAGGAAAGGGGGTGAAATCCGTGAAAAAATTTTTTACCCTTAAAAGAGATCACAAAGGTTTTACCTTAGTGGAACTTTTGGTCGTAATTGCAATTATTGGTATTTTGGCTGCTTTGGTTCTAGTTGCTTTATCTCGGGCTCGACAAAAGGCTCGTGATGCCCAACGAGAAAGTGACATCCGTCAGATTGGTCTGGCGATGGAGATGGCTTACGATGATAGCGCTGCCTATGAAACCAGCGTTGCCATCCCGGCTCAAATAACCGTAGCCAATGGCGAGTACCTAGGTACGATGCCTACAGACCCGCAAGGTGGTGCTTACAGTTGGACTAATAATACCGCCACTGGTACTAATGATGACCAAGATTTCTGTGTTTCCGCTGATCTAGAATTAGGTGATCATTTCCGTTGCACTACGGCTGGCTGTGGTGATGTTGCTGCCGCTTGTTAGTTCACCCGATTCACTTTTTGTTAAAGACAATTCTCCATAAGCGAGAATTGTCTTTTTTTGTGGATAATAATTTGACACACACAGCCATATTATCTGTTATAATATAGATGATTTAAATATTATTTTTTGCTATGGAACGGGGATTAAGAAACGCTTTTATTCTGGGGACAATGCTGGCTTTTATTTTTGGCTTGTTTACGGTGGTATGTGTGGCTTCGGCTGGGGTGTTATAAAATCTGTCGCAATCGTTTTAAAAATAGAAGGGAGGTGAAATGGAAATGAAAAAGGTAATTGGTGGATTTCTTGGAGTGTTGGTGGGAGTGTTGGCGATAGTAGCTGTGGCTGGAGCTGCCCCCGCGGAGCAGGTGCAGCCAGCAACAATCATCAGGTATTCAGAGCCAGTAGAAATCACTGGCACGTTGACAGTGAGTAATCCGGGTTATTTCCCTCAAGGTGTTCATATTGGCTCAACAACTGCCGACGCCGGTGGAGTAACCTACTTTAATGGTACTATTGTTAATGCTTCAGAGGATGCAGATGGCAATGATACTATTCCCGTCACTTTTGGTGACGATGTTCGCATTGACGGTATAATTTATCGTAGCGAAGAAGGTGGCGATAACCCGCTGAAAATTGCAGACAGTTTGCGACCGACCGCAGATGCTGTTTATTCGTTTGGTACCTCAGATTATCAGTTTTTGGATGCTTATTTATCTGGCACAGTCACTGCTGCTGCTTATGCTTATGGTACTGCTCAGACTAGATATTGGTCTATCGGTGGTTCGGAATTGATACCAGCTGAATCAGAAGCAATATTTACTAAAGGTAGTGGTTGTCTTTCCTCAACGGACGATTCTTTCACCGCGCCAGTCAACTTGCCCCAAGGAGCTGTAGTGACTAAACTGGCTTTTAATTATTCTGATACCGATGACAGCGATGAATTTAATGTCGGTTTAATCAGAAGTAAGAATGGTGCTGACGAAACTATGGCTACTGCTGCTACCAGCGGGAGTACTAGTGGTTGGCGAACGGCTGAGGATGCTAGCGTGGTCGGGGCTACTGTGGATAATAGCGAATATAGTTATCGTACCCAAGTTGGTGATGGTGATATGAATAACGGTGCTACCCATCAACTGTGTGCGATCGAGGTCTCTTATACAGTAACCAGTCCGTTACCGTAAAACCGTGATTGTTTTATACTAAAAAACCGTTCTCTAATCGAGGCGGTTTTTTGGTGGAGCAAGCTGTTTGGGCATGCTTTGAACATACGGTTTTCTCCAGCCTACCCTAATAGCCTACCAACTTATAAAATTTTTGACTAGTTTCTCTGCTTCCTGATAGTTTTTTACCCACCTGATTCTCTTGTCTCGTTTAAACCAAGTTAATTGTTTTTTGGCGTAGTGGCGGGTGTTTTTTTTGATTAATTCAGTCGCTTCTTCGAGGCTGATTTCTTTTTCCAGATGACTGATGATTTCTTGGTAGCCGATGCCGGAGAGAGCGGGGAGATCTTTGGCATAGTCTTTCGCTAGCAGGCTTTTTACTTCATCCGTTAGGCCTTCTTGAATCATTTCCTCCACCCGCTGGTTAATTTTTTCGTATAATATTTCGCGGGGGACGTCTAAGCCGATTTGTAGGGCTTCGACACGTGGTTCACCTTTGGTTGTTTGCTGCGAAAAAGGTTGGCCAGTTATTTGGCAAACTTCAATGGCTCGGATCAGCCTCCTTCTATTTTGTGGATCAATTTTCTGGGCGCTAACTGGGTCGAGCTTTTGTAGTTTTGCTACTAGCTCCACTTCACTTTTTTTTTCTAGCTTCTGGCGTAATTTTTTGTCTGGGGCTACTGCTGGAATTTGCAAATTATCCACAATAGCCGAGATATACAGGCCGGTACCACCGACCAGGAAGTTGGTCTTTTGGGGCTCGCTCTCGATAATTTTAAAAACTGCCCGCTGATAATCAGAGAGGGTAAATTCTTTGTCAGGGTCGATGATGTCGATTAGGTAGTGGGGGACATTATTAACTGCGCCACTGTAGTATTTTTTTTCAGAATTATCGAGCAGTGTCAGTTTAATTTTATCTGTTCCGATATCCAGCCCGCGATAAATTTGCCGTGAATCAGCGGAGATTATTTGGCCGTCAAATTTCCGGGCTAATTTCAAAGCTAGCCCGGTTTTACCGGAGGCAGTGGGGCCGAGGATGACGATTGGTTTTTTAGATTGACTGTTATTATTTTGCATTTTATTATATGGTGTTGCCAGCGTCGCTTTAGGAAAAGGAGTCCGTGATGTTATTAATGCTTCAAGCTCTGTTGACTGCTGAGGAAC
>Ga0180009_10004131_pt1 | contig 16181 bp, 15 predicted proteins | sample OS_PC_MetaG_FD_123537 | JGI IMG/M metagenome (GOLD analysis project Ga0180009, IMG submission 123537) | Groundwater microbial communities from the Aspo Hard Rock Laboratory (HRL) deep subsurface site, Sweden - OS_PC_MetaG | ecosystem: Environmental > Aquatic > Deep subsurface > Groundwater...
ATGCGCCGGCGCATGCAGGCGGCGGCGGTGTTCAACCAGTATTTCGTGGTCTACGTGAACCGCCCCGGCCCGGTGTTTTCCGGGGGTAGCGCGGTGTACGACCCCCACGGCGACGAACTGTTGGCCCTGGGCGGCGGCGAGGAGGTCGGCCAGGTGGAGCTGGACCTGGGGCAGGCCGAAGCCTGGCGGGAGCAGGAGCCTATTTACCCCAACCGCCGTCCCCTGCTCTACCGCCGAGTGGCCAGCCGCAACAAGGAGATCCCCGGCCCCAAGCGAGAGCGGCACTTGAAGGTGGTGGGTTAGGCGCAGCCGCCTATTTAGGCCCCAGGGTGATGTCGCCGTAATAGCCCACCGCCTGGTCTTTGGTGTTGTCGCTGTCGGTCATCACCGCGATGGCCCCGATGGCCCCCGGCTCTTCCCCAAAACAACGGCGAAAATCGGCGGCCAGGTCCCGGCGGTGGCTCACCCATTGGCCGGCCCGGCCGTCGCCGCTGTTGAGCGCCATCATCATCACGTTGTCCCCGGCAAAGGCGTTGGGCCACACCCGGCCCACGGGCAACTGGTTGGCCCACACGTAAGTCAGGGCCCGGGTGTTCCAAAACAAAAAGGAGGGGAACACCACGTAGACCCGGGCCGCGAAGTCGTCGCCGGCCTTGGTGCGGCCGTCGCCCCCCGGCAGGGTGCCTTGTATCTTCCAGGACCAGGAGAGCATGGGGGTCTTGGCCGGGTCGGCCTCGATTTTTTTGATCAGGGCCGAGGCGCTGCCGTGGCTCACCGCCTTGAGCACCTTGCGGCCGTCCATCTCCACCAGGCCGTAGGTGGTCAGGCCCTTGAACTCCTCGGACTCCCAGCCGGCCAGGTCGCCCCCGCTGAAGTACCCCACGGTGAGCACACCCGCCGCCGCTCCCATGGCCAGGGCTGACAGGGCCAGCAGAACCGTACCCAGGAGCCGCTTCACGGCTTTTGCGCCCGCCCCGGCCCCCGGGCCACCAGGCCGGTGCAGGGGCAGTGGATGATCTCCCCCTCCCAGGGCCCCCCAGGGCTCACCGCCGCGCGCATGGCCTCCCAGCCGGGGCAGCCCCGGCACAACACCCGCTCCCGCCCCATGCAGGGAGGCGGGGGGGCCTTGCGCAGGATGGTTAATGTCGGCAATGCCGGTTTGGTCTCCATGAAATTCATTTTAGCACCATCGCCCGTTCCGGGTCCCTTGGTTCAGGGACGGGCGTGGCGCACCACCAGCACCAGGCGCAGATGGCCTCCGGTGTGGGGCACCCTGAGGGAATAGCCGCTTTTGGGGCTGGTCAGCAGAGCCCCGTTGTGGGGGGGCCGGGCGGCGGCCTCGCCGGCCAATTTGAGCACCTCGGCCAGGGCCCGGGGCGGGTAGGCGCCCTGGCTGGCCGCCTCCACCAGCTTGCCCAACTCATCGCGAGCGGTCAGGGCCTGGTCGGTGGCCGCGCTCAGGGCGCCGCCGGAGCCCGCCGCCTTTACCATCATCACCGGACCGGGCTGCTTGCCCCAGCCCTGGGGCAGGCTCACCCACAAGCTCACGCCGTCCACGGGCTTTTTATAGACCAACTCGCCCTCCTGGTTGGGGGGCGCGGGGCTGAAACCCAGATGAGGCAAAAGCTTGGCCAGGGGATTTTCCGGCTGGGAAGAGCAGGCGGCCAGCAGGAGCAGGGCCGGCAGGAGCCAAGGATAAAGCCGTGGTCGCAAGGCATCGCCTCCAGGCGGGGGGGCTGACAGTGGCAATACTTTTAATGTTACCGGAATCATTGCCCAAGGCCTGGCCCAACTATAGAAGGTTGAGCTTCCGGCGGATGATATGCCGCTCTTTAGTCCTGGCCCTTCCTTCCATGGTCAAGTGGTCTTTTTGCTGAAACCATCTTAACCGGAAGGCCATGACCCCTTACTCTGGGTCCCTAGCCTGTCAACGCTTTTCTCAACGAGGGCGCCTTACCGGACAACAACCGGAGAGATCCTAGCCGCATTAACCGGAGTTATTTTTTGATTTTTTAATTAACGATCCTTACCCTCGGAATCCTTGCTTTCTTTCTTGTGCTCTTTATACCAATCTTCATGGCCATAAAGCGATTCCACGCAATCAGGACATATAGCATGGCTAAATTCAGCTTCGGAATGATTCTGAATGTATTCTTCCAAAATGGTCCAATAGCCTTTATCACTCCGAATTTTTTTACAGTAAGAGCAGATAGGCAGCAAACCACTCAATCTTTTTACTTCTGCCAGGGCTCTTTCAAGTTCCAGTATCAGTTTTGCCTTTTCCTCATCCGCTTTTTTCCGTTCACTAATATCTTTAAAGATACTAATAATAACCTGTTGACCATTAATTATGGCGGAACGTCCAGAAATCTCCACAGAGACAATCGTCCCATCTTTTTTTTTAACTTTTCGCTCCAGAAATATCTCACCCCCGGGCACTAATGCATTTTTCAGTATTTTCATTGTGCCTTCAGGGTCAGGGCTGATATTTTGGGGCGGCATGGCAAGCAGCTCTTCTTTTGAATAGCCGGACAATTCCACTAGGGCTTTATTTACATCAATTATTGCTCTTTTCCTGGGATTGACAACCCACATTCCATCTCTGGCTTCATCGAATAGTGTTTTATACAATTCAGCCCTTCCGGTTGTAACTATAATCCCAAATTATGCGGCAACCACGCCGCCTCTCCCCTTTTGAGCCTTCCGATGATCTCGGTGCATGCCATTACTCGCCTGGGCGGCATCCAAAGGATTCATGACCTGCCAGTCAAGGCGGTTTACCACGCGGTTTACCACAGGGAACCCAACTGAAATCTACACTGCCCTGATTCCAAGCACAACAAACGTTCTTGTTTTGGTGGTCAAACGCGCGCCGTCATCTCAGCCAGTGCCAAGCGCGTCTCAATGGTGGCGGGCCGTGGGACTTCCTGGCCATGCGCGGCAGGTTGTAGGCCAGGACTCCCGGCCGGGCCGCCAGGGGCAGGTGGCGGGCCGGCCGGGGATGGGAGGCGGGTTAATCGTTGCTCTTACATGCGCCAAGGTCTAAGCGATGCCGCCAACGCACCCAATACCGGCACAGCCAGGGAGTGTCAGGCAAGGCGGCAGGCAAACGAGGGACGCAGGCGTAGTATACTTACGCCGAGGACCGAGTGACGCCGCCAACGCAGCATGACGCTTCCTGGCGAAGCCGGGCGCGCGGCTCGCCCTAGCCATTACCCTCGGCCAGGAACATCTCCTTGAGCTTGTACTTCTCCACCTTGTAGGTGGGGGTCTGGGGCAGCTCGTCCACGAAGCGGATGTGGCGGGGGCGCATGTAGGCGGGCATCTCCCGCTCCAGCCAAGGCCTGAGATCCTCGAGGTCCAGGCGTTGCCCCTCGTCCACCACGATGTAGACCACGATGTCGTCCTCCAGGCCCTCGGCGGCGGGCACCGGGAAGGCGGCGGACATGCGCACCTTGGGATGGGTGTTGAACACGTCCTCCACCTGGAAGGAGCTGATGTTCTCGCCCTTGACCCGAATGAAGCCGCCCATGCGGTCGACGAAGTAGAACATGCCGTTCTCGTCGCGCCGGGCGCCGTCGCCGGTGTGGAACCACAGGTTGCGGGTGGTGGCCGCCGTGGCCTCGGGCTTGTTGAAGTATTCGTTTAAGAGCACGTAGGGCAGCCGTGGCCTGAGGCAGATCTGGCCGTACTGGCCCGCTGCCATATCCTGGTCGTGCTCGTCCATGATGGCCACCTGGTGCAGCATGCAGGCGCTGCCCATGTAGCCCTTGGGTATCTCCCGGCCGCCGGGGATGATGGGCATACCCAACTCCTTGGCCACCTGGTAGACCTCTTGCTTGCTGTAGCCCTTGGCGAACTCGGGCGGGGTGCCGCCGCCGTCGGTGGACTCGTCTATGATGCCCGCGCACACGTAGCCCACCTCGGTGGCCCCGTAGCCGACGTTGACGAAATCCAGGCCGAAGCGCTGGGCGAATACGTGGTGATACTCGGGCAGGGGCTGCATATGCACCCGGCGCAGGGTGTTGTCCCGGTCGTCGGGCCGGGGCTCGGCCTTTAAGAGCCAGGGCATCATCACGTCCAAGAGCAGGGCCACGCTGGCACCGCTGGTCTTGATGCGCCGCCAAAAATCACTGGCGCTGAAGCGGTCCCACAACGACACGGTGCAGCCCCGCCAGGCGGCCCGGCCCACCAGGGAGAAGGCCCCGCCAATGTGGTACATGGGCAAATCGCAATAGGCCACATCGTCCGGGTGCAGCATGCGCACCCCGTAGTAGCAGTAGTTCTGCAGCCAGCGGAAGGACTGCACCACCCCCTTGGGAGGGCCGGTGGTGCCCGAGGTGTAGACGATGTTGGCGGTGTCCCAGAAGTTGATCTCCACCCCGGGGTTGGCGGGATTGCCCTCCAACAGGTCGGCGAAGGCTATCTCCTCGAAGGGAGGCTCCAGGCGAAGGGAGGCGCTTTCTGGATCGTAGTCGTGCTCTTGGGGCGTGGGACGATGGATCACCACCTTGGAGAAGGGGAGGTCGTCCTTGATCTGGTTGAGCAGGGGCTCGCGGCCGCTCTCGGTTATAAGGAGCTTGGGCGCGGTGTCGCTGAGCTGGTAGGAGAGCAGGCGGCCCTTGTACAGGAAGTTGATGGGGCAAAACACCGCCCCCAATTTCCACAGGGCGTACATGGACAGCACCGTGACCATGGGGTTTTTGAGGAACAGGCTCACCCGGTCGCCCTTTTCCACCCCCAGGCCCCGCAGGTTGTGGGCCACGCAGTTGGCCAGGCGGTTGAACCGGGCGTAGGTGTAGGAGGCCTCCTCCTCGCCGTAGTATATGAACACCTTGTCCGGCTGGGTGGCGGCCCAGTGCTCAACCTTCTCCACGATCAGGCCCATGGCGGCCAGTTTTTCATTCAGCTCCCGGGAATCCATCGGTTGCTTCTCCTGGGTTGAGGCCCGGCGTCCACCGTGGCGGCCGGGCGTGGGGAGTTTAACTATTTTTCCTCGGAAGCCAGGTATTGCATGAGATCCTGGTAGGTGTTGGGCAGTTGAGGAGAAAAACGCAAATAACTGGAGGTCGGGTAGCGCATGCCGAAGCGGTGGGTGTCCTCCAGGCCGGTCAGCACCTCATCCACCTTGCCCGCCGGGATGGTGAAGGCCATCTCGTCGTCCTGGGTGAGGGCGAAGATGCGGTCGCCGGCCCCGCACACCACCATCTGGCACTCGCCGGTGATCAGCGCCTTGCTCACATAGGTGCCGCAGCCCACCGCCCCCAGGCTGTTGCTGACCACCGCCTCGCCGGTCATGTAGATCGTCGCCTGCACCAGGCGCATCATCTGGGCCGGGTTGCCGTAGATGATGACGAGCTGGGGTTCGAACTCGGCCTCGGCCAGGGGGGCGGCCATGATATAGGCGTAGCGGCCATGCTCCAGCTTGGGCAGGTTGGCCGCGATCTTGGCCCTGGCCTGTTTGCTGCGCACCCAGAAGGGCACCTCCGCCTCGCCGGACATATAGCGGTCCTTGGGGGGCACGAAACCCATGGCCAGGGCCCCCAGGGGGCAGGTCATCTCCCCGGGCCCCAGCAGCACCTTCCAGCCGTAGCGGCGGGCCAGGGACACCCCTTGGCAAAGGGGCATGGGGGTGCGTTTGTCCTTCATGGCCTTAAATGCCTCGGGAAGCTCTTCGCCCTTTTCGGCCATGCGCAGGGCCACGGGGAAGGTTTGCAGACGCAGAAACTTATTCAGCTTGTCCGCGATCATATTGTAGTCGGGCATGGGGCTCCTCCTTGCATTAAACCGGCTGGGCCGCGCTATCGGGCAGGGCCACCCTGGCGGTGCCTGCGGCCACCTCCTCGCCCCGCTGGTTGGTGCATTGCAATTCCAAATCAGCCACCGCCTGGCCGCCCACGTGTTTCTTGGCGGCCACCCGGCCCCCCAGCCACACAATGTCGCCGAAGCGCACGAAGCCACCCAGGCGCACCTCCAGGCTCACCAGGCGGCCGGCGTCGCCCATCCAGTTGGTGACAGGATGGGTGAACCAGGCCACCCTCTGGAAACCGACATCCATGGGCAGGGGCGAGCCCATTAGGATGCGCGCCCCGGCGGGCTCCATGTGGCTCATGGCTATGGGCTCGGGGGCGCCGCTGGCCGGGTCGATGTAGGCCAGGCCGGGGTTGTCCAACAGGTGCATCAGCTTGGGGCCGTGGGCCAGGGCCGCCCGGTGCCAGGCGATGCCCGCGGCCCAAGCCACCATGTCCGACAGGGACAGGGGGCCCTTGATCACCGGGGGCACCTCGTCGCCCACGGCCACATCCCGCCAATAGCGCGGCTGGGCTCCCCGGGGCTTTTCGGTCCGGATGGCCTCATAGATCTCGGCGAGCTTCTCGGGGCTGTAGGGCTCGCGCTGGGGCACCGCCGGGGCGGCCTCGCCGGACGGCTTCTTTTTCTTGCCCCCGCCCAGCTTGACCCGGGAGCGCATCATATCCCAGCGGCAGGAGCCGGCCACCTCGCCGCGCTGGTCGCGGTAGCGCAGCACCCCCTGCTGGAACACCCGCACCGGCTGGCCGGGCTTGGTCTTGTCGGCCAGGGGCAACAGCTCGTTGTCCACGGTGAAGCTGTCCCCGGCGCGGATCACCCCGTTCCACTCCCAGCGGGCCCCCACGAAGAAGGCGATGAGCCCGGGCAGGCCCACGATGGCTTGGCCCTCGCACACCGCGTTCAAAAAGGCGGGCGGGGCCAATACGCCGCCCCACCCGGTGGCCGAGGCGTACTGGGCATCGCACCACAGGGGGTTCAGGTCGCCCAGGCCCTGGGCGAACTGACGGATGGCCTCGGGGGTGGCCACCCGCTGGCACACCGGCGCCGAAAGCACCTCGCCCACCATGCGCTCGCGGTACTTGGCCAGGCCCCGCTCGATAATTTGGCTGATGTCCGGCTTGCTCACCGGCTCCTCCCTACTTGAAAACGCCTTCTTCGTCCAGGCGCTGGTATTCCTCGCGGCCCAGGCCCAACAGGCCCTGGCATATTTCCCTGGTGTGCTCGCCCAGGCAGGGAGAGCGCTCCACCACCTGGGGCGAGGCGGAAAACTCCATGGAGTGGGCCGCGTAGTCCACCTGGCCCATCACCGGATGCTCCCGCCGGGAGTAATACTGGTCGAATGCGAGTTGGGGGTCCTCGCCCAGGTCGCGGCCGTCGTTGGCCACCCCGGCGGGCACCTTCAGAGACTGCAACAGCTCCATCACCTGGTGGGCTTGGCGGGGCTCGGTCCACTGGGCGATGCGTTGGTCCAACTCCTCGGCCCGGGCCAAGCGGCCCTCCAGGCGCTCCAGTTCCTGGTCCAAGGCCCATTCTGGCGAACCCATGGCATGCACCAGGCCCTTCCACTGGCGGTCGTCCATCACCGAGATGGCCACCCAGCGGTCCTTGCCCGCGCAGGGGTAGACCCCGTGGGGGGCGGCCTGGGAATCGCGGTTGCCCTGGCGCTGGGCCACCCGCCCGGTGAGGGCATGGTCCAGGAGGGCCGGCGCCACGAACTGCACGCTGGCCTCCAACTGGGCCGCGTCCAGATAGACCCCCTGGCCGGTCCGCCGCCGGCGGTCCAGGGCGCTGACGATGGCCAGCAAGTTGAGCCGGGGCACCAGGTAGTCGGTGTAGGAGCCGTAGGGGCCGCAGGGCTTGCGGTCCGGCCAGCCGCAGTGGTAGGTCAGGCCGCTGATGGCGGTCAGCGGCACCCCGTAGCCGGGCATGGAGCGAAGGGCCCCGGTCTGGCCGTACATGCAGGAACTGAGCATGATGAGGTCCGGCTTCACCTTGACCAGATCATCATAGCCCAGGCCCCACTTGGCCATCACCCCGGCGGTGTAGCTGTCCAGCACCACGTCGGCCGTGGCCGCCAGCCGCTTGGCCAGCTCTCGCCCCTGGGGATGCTTCATATTCAGGGCGATGCTTTTCTTGCCGGCGTTTTCCCGTCCGAAGAACAGAGAGTTGTCCAGATCAACCTTGTCGTCCTTGAAGGGCGTCATAGAGCGGATGATGTCGGGCCGGGTGCGGGTTTCCACCTTGATGACCTCGGCCCCGTATCCTCCCGCCCAGGATGTGGTCAGGGGGCCCACCACCGCCCAGCCGAACTCCACCATGCGCACGCCTTGCAGGATGGCCGTCTGCTTTTCCATGGCTAGCGCCCCCCTTCCAGGCCCAGAGAGGCGAAGACCTCCTGGTTGTGCTGGCCCAGGGTGGGGGCCGGTCCGCGCACCTGGCAAAGGTTTTCCTCGGTCTTCACGAAAGGCCCGGGCAGGGTCAGCTCCTGGTCAAAGGCGGGATGGGCCAGGCGCACCCAGAAACCCCGCTCGGCCAGCTGGGCCTCGGCCAAGACCCCGGAGGCGTCGTTGACCGGGTAGACCATCACCCGCCGCTTGACCCCCTCGTCCCACAGTTGGCGCTGGGTGTGCTTGGCGAAAAAGGCGGCCACCGGCTCCACCACGCCTTGGTCCACCTCCTGCTGGGGCGTGTGGCCGATGTCGAACTTGGGCCAGTCCATGGCCAGCATGTACCCGCTGCCCATGCCCTGGTCATACATCCATTTGGTCAGGGCCGGGTTGCTCACCGCGCCCATCTGCCCGCCGAAAAGATAAAAGGCCACGTAGCCGTCGGCGCAGGGCCAGATCAAAGGAGTGGTGGTGCCCAGGGGCGGAATGCGCAGGGCGCTGCCCTGGCGCCTGAGCACCCGGCCACGGGCGTCCCACAGGATGTGGGCGGCGTAGGCCACCCGCTCCAGGGCCTTGAAGGCCGAAACCACCACCCGCTGGCCCTGGCCGGCGCGGCCCCGGTGGAACAGGGCCATGGCCGCCCCGGTGGCCGCGTCGGCCCCTGCGTGCAGCCAGGACTGGGGCAGGCTTATGCGCACCGGGGGGCGGTCCGGGTCGCCGCAGATGTGGAGCAGGCCGGACAGGGCCCAGATCACCAGATCGCTGGCCACGAAATCGCGGTAGGGCCCAGCATCGCCAAAGGGGGTGATGGACACCATGACCAAATCCGGCCGCACCCGGCAAAGCTCCTGAAAGCCCAGGCCCATCTGATCCAGGCAGTCCGGGGGATAAGCCTCGATCACCACGTCGGCGGTGGCCGCCAGCTCCAGGAAAACATCCCGCCCCTTGTAGGTCTCCAGGTCCAGGATCACGCTTTTCTTGCCGGTGTTCATGGCCTGCCACAACAGGCTGGCCTCCACGGGGTCCACCCCCGGGGCCATGGGCCCCAATTGGCGGGCCGGGTCGCCGGCGGGAGGCTCCACCTTGATCACCTCGGCCCCCATATCGGCCAGGAGTTTGCCCGCGAAAAGGCTCTCCTGCCCGCCCAGCTCCAGCACCCGGTATCCACCCAGAAACCCCGCGCCCGCCGGAGCCAACCCCTCCACTCGTTGGCCTTGCCGCAAAGCTAGCCTCCCTACTGTCCCATCATGGTATTGGGCAGCCACAGAGTGATCTCCGGCCAAATAATCAGCACGGCCAGCGTCAGGATGTCCATGGCCACGAACCAACCCACACCCTTGAAAATGGTTTCCAGGGGTATGGTCTCGCCCACCACGCCTTTGATCACGTAGACGTTCAGGCCCACCGGTGGAGTGATCAGGCCGATCTCCAGATACTTGATCATGATGATGCCGAACCACACCGGGGAGAAACCCAGTTGGTCCATCACCGGAAAGACGATGGGCAGAGTCAGAAGCATCACCCCAATGGAGTCCAGGAACATGCCCAAAAGGATGTAGACCAGGCTTATGCCCGCCAGCACTACCATGGGGTGGACGTTCATGCCCAGAATGGTCTCGCAGATGGCGTTGGGGAGATCGCTGATGCCGATGAACTTGGTGAAGAACACCGCTCCCAGGGCGATGGCGAATATCTGGGAGGTGCTGCGCACCGTGTCGCTCATGGAACTTTTCAGGGTGGGCCAGGAAATCTTGCCGCTGATCAGGGCCACCACAAAGGCTCCGGCCGCGCCCACGCCGCCGGCCTCGGTGGGAGTGAACAGCCCGAAGTAGATTCCCCCGATCACCAGCACGAACAAAGACAGGATGCCCCAGGTGCCCTTGAGGGAAACCAGACGCTGACGCCAGGTGACCCGCACGGCCACCGGCGGGCAGAGCTTCTTGTTGGCCACCGCCCGCGCCCAGATCATGCCCATGTAGATAAGCGCCGAAAGCACGCCGGGGATGAAGCCAGCGATCAAAAGGCGGCCGATGGAGGTTTCGGTGAGAGCCCCGTAGAGGATCAAGAGGATGCTGGGCGGGATCAGGGAGCCGATGGTGCCCGCCGCGGCCACCGCCCCGCTGGCCAGGCCCTTGTCGTACTTGTGCTCGAGCATCTCGGGTATGGCCACCTTGCCCATCATGGCCGCCGTGGCCAGGGACGAACCGCTGGCCGCGGCAAAGGCGGCGCAACCGGCCACCGAGGCGATGGCCAGGCCCCCGGGCACCCGGGAGAGCCAATAGCGGGCGGTCTTGTACACGTCCTTGGTAAGCCCGGCATGGTGGGCCAAATAGCCCATGAGCAGGAACAAGGGAATGGTGGTCAGGATGAAGTTGGCGATGAAACTGAAGGGGATGAGCCCCAGCAGCCCTCCGGTGGCCTGCCAACCCATGATTTGCCAGTAGCCGCCGATGCCCACGATGGTCAGGGCGAAAGCCACATGCACCCTGAAGGCGATGAGCACCAGGACCACCCCGACGCCGATGAGCCCAACCATCCAGCTATCCACGAGGCACCTCCTGATCGGCCTCGCGGCCCGCGATCTGGGGCAGGTTCTCCAGGGCGTCCAGCAACAACTCGATGCAAAAGGCCAGGCACCCGATGGGGATGATCCACTTGCTCAACCACACCGGCATGTCGATGATGCCCGAGATGTACTCGCGCACCTCGGTGGCCATGATGGCCCGCTGGAGGCTGTAGATTCCGATGAGGCCGTAGGCCACGAAGCCGACGATCAGGGAGAAGGTGTCCAGCACCGCCTTGACCCGCGAGGACAGGCGTTCGGTGAACAAGGTGATGAACACGTGTTCCTTTTTGCGCTGCACGTAGGCCAGGGGGAAAAAGACCACCGCCACCATGATGAAATAACTGTTTATCTCAAACACGGCCGGTATGGGCTTGTTGAAGATGTAGCGGCCTATGACGTCGGCGGTGACCAAAAACATCATGGGCAGCATCAGCAACACGGCCACACCCGTGAGCACATTCACGAAGGGGTTGAAGACGCGGCGAAACCCTGACAAGATCGCTTGGGCGAACACGGTTTATCCTGCCTGCAAGGGGTTGCGGAGTCTAAGACCCGATCCCGGGGCCCATGCCCCGGGATCGGACGCTTGCCTTCTTCGCGTTGGCTACTTGCCCCAGGGGTAGCCCTGGGTTTCCACCTGCTTCTTATACTTGGCCGCCAGGGACAGGAAGGTGTCCTGGGTCTTTTTGCCCGGCAATCCCCGCTCGTCCATGGCCTTGGCCCAGGCGTCCATGAAGGGCTTGGCCGCGGCCAGCCACTTGGCCCTTTGGTCCTGGTTCAGGTAGAGGAACTTCATGCCCTTCTTCTCGCCCAAGGGAATGACCTTCTTGCGCACGTCGATGAGGCCCTTGGCGTAGCGCTCCACGAACTCGTCGCTGACTTCGGTGAATATCTTCTGCAGTTCGGGAGAGAAGGTGTTCCACAGCGGCAGGTTGATGGCCAGGCCGTAGGAGCACAGTTCGCCGGCGTTGATGACGCTGTAGTACTTGATCACGTCCCAGTGCTTGTAGGCCTCCAGGATGAAGAAGTAGCTCTGGGTTGCGTCGGCGGTGCCGCGCATCAGGGCCTCGTAGACCTCGCCCTGGGTGAGCTTGATGGGCACCGCGCCCACCGCGTTCCAGAACTTGGCCCACTGGCCGCCGGCGAAGCGGATCTTCATGCCCTCGGTGTCGGAAGGCACGAACACTTCCTTCTTGGTGGTGCCCAGTTGGGTCATGCCGGTAACGAACGGAGCCAGCACCTTGACGTTGTACTTGGCCAACTCGTCGATCAGCGGCTTGTAGCTCTTGAACATCTCCCGCATGGTCGCCAGGCCCACGTAGGGGTCGTCGTGGCTGAAGGGCGGATCGCCCACGGTCCACAGGGGAGTCTTGGCCGGGTGGTAGATGCCCCAGGCGCCGCCCATGTCGGCGGTGCGGGCCCCGATGCCCTCCATGGCGTCGCCGGGCTTGAGCAGGGCGCCGGACCAGAAGAACTTGATCTTCACCTGGTCCTTGGAGCGCTTCTCTATCTCAGCGGCCCACCACTTCACCGCCTCGGCCCGCACCCCCTTGGGAGCGCCCTGGGCGGCGTAACGCAGCACCAGAGGTTTGTCTCCCGCCAAGGCCGGCCCCGCACCCAGGCCCACCCAGAGGCCCAGGGCCAAGACCAGCGTCACTATGCTGGAAAGTTTTACCCTCATGATATTCCCTCCCTTTGATCCGCCACGGCTTGGCGCCGCCAGCGAACCGGTTGACATCAGACCTTTTGCCCCCCTCCCGAGGGCGCTCCTATTGGTCGCCGCCTGGGGGCGGCGGCGGTGTCACGCTTCTTCCTGGTCCACTTGGTGCAACCGCTCGCGCACCTCGGTGAGGTGGGATTCCAGCAGGCTTTGGGCCAGCTGGCGGTCGCCCTTCTCAATGGCCCCTAAAATCTGTTCGTGGGCCTTGACCACCTTTTTCGAGGTCTCCAGGCTGGCCGGCACCCGGGTGAGGAAATCCAGGTGCACCGCCATGATCGACTCCAAGACCATGACGAAAACCGGGTTTCCCGTGGCCTTGGCCAAAAGCCCGTGAAACTGGGCGTTGGCCTCGGTGGCCAAGCGGCCGGCCTTTATTTGCTTCTGAGCCTGGGCAACGTTGGCCCTGAGCTTCTTGACATCTTCGGGGCCGGCGTTGGTCAGGGCGTAGTCCAGGATGATGCGCTCCACCTCCAGGCGAGCCTGGGTGATGGCCTCGATGCCCACCCGCCGCATGCGGAAGGCGTCGATGAAAAGGTCGCTGATGCGCCGGAGGATGGTGTCTTTGATGATGGTGCCGCCGCCGCCGCCGCGCTGCACGGTGATGAATCCCGACAGCTCCAGCAGGCGCAGGGCCTCGCGAATGGTCTGACGGCCCACGTTGAATTGTTGGGCCAGTTGGGTTTCGGGGGGGAGGCGGTCGCCCACCTTGAGGGTTCCGTCCAGGATCAATTCCTTGATGTTGCCCGAAACCTCTTCAAAGGTGCGCTTGTTTTTAACCGGGGTGAAGATTTGCTGGCTGGCTTTGGATGACTCCTGGTTCATTGACCGTCTCTCCCCGGGTTTGGCTGTACGTCTATATGAATGTCAGACATTCGTACTACCATGAATAACTGAAGCGGGTTCACGATGTCAACCATTTTTATTTTCCATTAAATTGAAGCGGTTATAACGGACGGCCGTTTAAAGGCCCGGCCGGGTGGGTTTCCCGGCCAGGCCGATGGGACTGCTCGGGGCTGCCCCGGTTCTTTTCCCGCTTGGCCCAAGGACCGCCCGGTCTACCCCTTTTTGGGCTCCAGGTCCTTCATCAAGGCCTGGTAGGAAGGAGGCATCTCGGTGTGGAAGCGCAGGTAGGGCGTCACCGGATAGCGCAGGCCCGCCCGGTCGGTGGCCTCCAGCCCCTGTAGCACCGGCTCCAGTTGGGCGGCGGGAATGGCGAAGGCCATCTCGTCGTCCTGGGCCATGGCGAAGATGCGGTCCCCGGCCCCGCAGGGCACCATCTGGCACTCGTTGGTGATGAGGGCCTGGCTTATGTAGCTGGCGCAGCCGATGCCCCCCAGGGCGGTGAAAGTCATGGACCGGCCGGTGTGGTGCACCAGGCTCTGCACCAGGCGCACCATCTGGGCCGGGTTGCCGTAGACGATCACCAGCTGGGGCTGCCAGTCGGCCTTGGCCAGGGGCGCGGCGATCAGATAACCCTGTTCGCGGTGGGGCAGCTTGGGGATGGCCTCGGCCACCACCGAGCGGGCCTGGTCGCTGCACACCCAGTTGGGCACCCCGGTGTGGCCGGACAGGAAATCCTGGGTGGGCGGGGCGAAGCCCAGGGCCACGGCCCCCAGGGGGCATACCATGTCCCCGGGCTTGAGGCACACCGTCCACCCGTAGCGCCGCACCAGGGTGATCCCTTGACACACCAGCATGGGGCTGGCCTTGTCCGCCAGTTTGGCAAAACTCCGGGGCAATTCCTCCCGGGAGCCGAACACGCTCAGGGCCACCGGATAGGTGGCCGGGCGCAGGAATTGGTTGAGCTTTTCATCCAGCTTTTTGGGCTCCATATTTTGCGCCTTCCCGCCTCGAGCCAAGGCCGGGCTTGCCTCCAGGCCGCGACAATGATTAAATCTCTACACTTCATTGGGAATTATAACCCCGGAGCGCCGGGCGGAGGCAAGCAAAGGCCATGGACCAGAAATCGCGCGAGATCAAGACCCACTGCTCCTACATGGATCACGGCGGCTGCGGGCTCATCGTCACCGTGGAGGATGGGCGCATCGTAAAGGTCAAAGGCGATCCCGACGGCTGGCTCAACCAGGGCTACGTGTGCCCCAAGGGCCTGGCCTCGCCAAAGCGCCTGGACCACCCCAACCGCCTGCGCCATCCCCTGCGCCGCGCCGGGGAGCGGGGCTCGGGCCAATGGGAGCGCATCTCCTGGGACCGGGCCCTAGAAGAGATAAGCACCCGCCTGGACGGCATCCGCCAGCGCGACGGGGCCCGCGCCGTGGCCTTCGGCCTGGGCATGCCCAAGGGCCTGGACCACTTCGGCCAGATCCGCCTGGCCAACACCTTCGGCTCGCCCAACCTGGTGGCCAGCCAGGACGTGTGCCACGCCCCCCGGGAGATCACCGGGGTGCATACCTGCGGCTTCTACCCGGTGGTGGACTTCAAACAGCCCAGCGAGCTGGTGGTGCTGTGGGCCAGCAACGTCCCCGCCACCAACGAGGAGGGCGGCATCTGCTCCGCGCTGCTCAAGCAGGTGGGCCAGGGGACCAAGCTAATGGTCATAGACCCGCGCCGGGGCTCCCTGGCCGACAAGGCCGAGCTGTGGCTGCCGCTCAGGCCCGGCAGCGACGCGGCCCTGGCCCTGGGCATGCTCAACGTGATGATCACCGAAAAACTCTACGACGCCGAGTTCGTGGCCAATCACACCCACGGCTTTGCCGAGCTGGCCGCCCAGGTGGCCGGCTATCCCCCCGAGCGGGTGGCGGCCATCACCTGGCTGGAGCCGGAGCAGATACGCCAGGCGGCCCGGCTCTACGCCAACGCCAAGCCGGCGGCCCTGGCCTGGGGCAACCCCATCGAGCACACCAACAACGCCTTTCAGGCCGCCCGGGGCCTGGTGTGCCTCATGGCCCTGAGCGGCAACCTGGACGTGCCCGGCGGTAACCTCCAGCCCCTGGAGCCCAAGATCGCCGGACTGGGCCCCTATGTGCGTGCCGACCTGGTGCCCGACAAGCGCACCCAGATGCTCAGTGCGGCCCACGGGGTGATCCCCCGCTTCATGACCATCCCCCCCACCTATCTGCGCCGGGCCATCCTGGAGGGCAACCCCTACCCGGTGAAGGGGTTCTTTTCCATGGACACCAACCCGCTCATGGCCTGGGCCGACAGCCGCCTGACCAAACAGGCCCTGGAGAGCCTGGAGTTCTTCGCTTGCGCCGAGCTGTTCATGACCCCCAGCGCGGCCCTGGCCGACGTGGTGCTGCCTGCGGCGGCCAGCCTGGAGTTCGACGACATCGGCCACTACGGCCTGGGCCACGGCTACATCCTGGCCCGGCCCCGGGTGGTGGACCCGCCGACCGAGTGCCGCCCGCCCATGCAGATATGCTGCGACCTGGGACAGCGCCTGGCCGGGGAGGATCTGTGGCCCGCCGACTACCGCGAGATGCTCAACATGGTGCTGGAGCCCAGCGGGGTGAGCTGGGAGGAGTTCGTGGAGCGCGGCCATCTGCAAGGCCCGGAAAAGTTCCGCAAGTACCGTGACAAGGGTTTCAAGACCCCCAGCGGCAAGGTGGAGCTGCGCCTATCCACCGCCGAAAAATTCGGCCTGCCGCCCCTGCCCGCCTGGGACGGCTTCCCCGAGGACACAGACCCCGAGTTCCCCCTGGTGCTCACCGGCCGCAAGAACCGGGTGAGCCTGCACTCCTCC
>Ga0180009_10004132_pt1 | contig 16176 bp, 6 predicted proteins | sample OS_PC_MetaG_FD_123537 | JGI IMG/M metagenome (GOLD analysis project Ga0180009, IMG submission 123537) | Groundwater microbial communities from the Aspo Hard Rock Laboratory (HRL) deep subsurface site, Sweden - OS_PC_MetaG | ecosystem: Environmental > Aquatic > Deep subsurface > Groundwater...
ATAGTCCGAAGCAAGCCTGAAATACCACCCGTATCCCTTCCACCATCCGTGCGCTATCACACCTCCCGAATGCCGAACGCTTGTTTTCATCCAAAACTCGACGCTGAAATCTTTGTAACCCGCGCACACATCTTCCATTCCCGGCACTTTTACCACGTCATTACTGCCGTCAAAATTCAAAGCACCCCCGCTTTTTCCTTCCGTCCAGCTTGCTCCGTATATCGTGCCGTTATTTCCTTTTCCGCTTGTATCATTCAGGACATTCCCCGCCCCCTCGTCAAAATTCCAATATGCCGCGCAGGACGGGTCAGCCGACGGTGAGCTCCCTCCGGCCCCTCCCGCCAGCGAGAATGTCCCCGCATAAACCGTCCATGAACCGCCGTCTATACAATAACTCGTCGAGCTCACGCCCAATCCTTGCCCGTCTCCCTCAACCGCGAGGTCATCTACCGCCGTCAGCGTATATGTCGTCAGGCCTGTAACAAAAGTATTAGAACCGTCCCCATACTTCGGCTCGCCCGAAACAAGCTCCGTCCTCGGGGGCTGTATGTCCCACATCACTTCAAAACTTCCGCTTTCATTTGTCACCTTATGTCCCGCCCAGTCAATCGCTTCCACCGTCAATTTATAACGTCCGTAAGTCGGCAAATTCAACGGCTCTATTGAATCTCCGCTGTTTACATAAACCCTCTCGCCGATTTTACCTGAATCATCCGCGTCAACAACTGTCAGATACGCCGCTTCATTATACGGCCCCGCGTCCGAAACATTGAAAACAATATTCACTTTATCCTTCGTCGCAATATAACTCCCCCCTCCAACGGGCGAAACGATTTCAATTTCCGGCGGACTGTCGTCAAGCGTGACTGTAATTGATTTCTGCTCTTCTTTATTCCCCACATTATCCTCGGCATAATACGAAAGAGCATATTCCCCGTCGCTTAAATTTGACTGCTCGCTCCGGTATAAACTGAAATAATCAAACTTCGCCGCCGTTCTCGCTCCCGACGCGATATCCTCTATACCGTTACACGCTCCGATGCCGGCTTCCGCCGTCATTCCGCTCCCGTCAAATTCCTTAATCTTGAACCAGCTCAGAGCATTGGTGGAATAATATAACCGGTAGTTTGTTTCTTCTCTTCTGATTCTCAGATAAAGAGCTTTTTCATAAAATTCATCAATGCTTATGCTTTCGCTGTATTGGCCGTTCTTCTCCATTGCCGCCATTACATAATTTTTATTGTCAATCTCCGTCTTTACCAGCTTGATATAATTGTCGGCATTCTGATAAATATAAATCCCCGCTTCCTGCCCTTCATATTCCGGGTTAAATTCCAGCTTCGTCTCAACCACCCTGCCGCCGTAAACCGGCATATTCCTGAGAAGTATGTTTTCCTGATTATTATTCCGCAGGCTCCCGTCCGCCGTGTAAATAATAAGATTTTCTCTTTCTTCCGTCAGCGCCCGGTTTTCGGCATTACCTCTTTCCCATCGCCAATCCTGATTAAGTTCCGGCGCATTAAATTCATCGCGGAATATTTCCTGCTGTATTTCGCCGAGCAAGAATGACCCCGGATATGTCTTCTTCTGTTCCAAACCTATTCCATACATCGCGCCTTTAACGCCGCTTAACCTGTCATTAGTTTCAATCAGCATCGGCGTTTCCGGAGTCATCATCAAGTCGCCGTCCGATATAATATGCGGCTCTCCGATATAGAGTTCGCTCACCGCCGGCGTCGTATCCAAGATAACCGTAACCGGCCGCCCCTCCGCCTGATTCCTCAAATTATCCTTTGACCTGTATCTCAGAAGATATTCGCCCTCAAGCGGCACCGAAAACTTGTCCAGATATTCCTGCCATTGGCCCTCGGCCAGTCCGTATTCCGTCAGCGCAACGCCCGACGCGCTGTCCGTGGACTTTATCAGAATCTTTGTCTGCGGTGATATATAAACATTATAATCCGCATATTGAATTTGCGCTGAAATAAAAGCGGGAAAACAAACCGCAGACAAATAAAAGAAAAAAGACGCGGTTAACCCTCTTCTGCTATTCCCAAGGCTCGCTTGCTTAATAAAGGACATTTTAATCAACTGCCACCCCATAGCCCCTCTTTTCCCAAACCATTATGCCGCCTAATAATGTAGAAACATTCTCAAAACCGGCGCGGTTCAAAATATCCGCCGCTTTCTGTGACTCGCTCCCTGTTCGGTCATAAACAATTATTTCTCTACCCTTTTCAATTTCTTTTATTCTTTCGGCAATGTTTGCGAATGCCATATTTACCGCGCCTTTTATATGTCCCGCGACAAATTCATCGCGGTTTCTCACATCTACAATCATAATGTTTTTTAATTTCATTTTTTTTATTAACTCGTCGGGCGATATGCCTTTTACTAAAACCCTAAACGGCTGTTTTTTTATCTCCACCACCGGATAAGATTTCTTTTTCCAGCCTCTCAGCCCCCCCGGCATAACAGACACATTCTTATAACCTCTTTCTGCGAGTCTCTGCGCCGCGTCTTTTGAGGTCGGGCAACCCGGTGATTCACAATATAAAACAATATCCATATCCTTACTGATTTTCTTATAATTAATTTCAGGCAGCGGGATTGACACCGCCCCCCTAATATGACATTGTTCAAAATCCTGCGAGCGCCTCACGTCAATCAATATAAAATTTTCTCCTTTTATCTGCCTTTCCCTGACTTGCTTACAGCTTATTTTTTCTATTTTAACAGGCATAATATTTCCCGAATCAGGCAAAATTGTTTTCCCCGTATTTATAGACGCGCAGCCGGAAATTAAAAATAATATCATTCCCATGGACAAAAAATATTCTTTCATTTCTTCTCCAAATAAACCTGCCCTTCAAATTCCACAAAAATTGACGGCGGAACATTATCGGCATAAATCCGCAGTTCTTTCGCGTCCTCAAGATTACCAACGACGTCTTTACTCCTGTAATAAATTATATTTTCCTCTGCCGTTAAAACAACAAAAGGCGCCGTATATTCCCCCCATGGGTCGTCCCCTATTCTGTATTCCGTTAATTCAACCCCGCTAATATCGTCCGATGCCGTTAAACTTATGCTTGATTTTGAAGTTATATAAACGGGTTCCTCTCCATATTTCGGCTCACCTATAAAAATAGCCGTGACCGGAGCAATGTTATCCATCTGAGTGACATCATAATATAAGGTATAGCTTTTTTCCGAAGACATAATATCCACCAGATAAAAAGAGCTCTTTTTTACCCAGTAATTGCGGGAGTTTATTATTTTTCCGTCGGAGCGCAACACTTCCGATATTTCTATATCACTACCGCACGGATCCGGGATTTGGATATAACCCCATAACTCATTGACAGCGCTGGTTATGTCTATTTTAACCGCATTATTCTGCGGCGTGGGCGGAGGCCCCGCGCTCGCTTCAACCGCTATCACCGTAAATGAAGCGCCTTCTGATTCATAGATGGAATCCGGCGTGCCATTCTTATCCGCATCACTGAAAAAATCAATAACATTATCTCTGCCGGGTGTATCCACAAGAACATCCTTTATCAGATAATGCGTATAAACCGCTTCAATTAAAGAAGTCTGAGCGCCGCCCAATTCCTGACTGTGACTGAAAGAAGCCGTAAACTCATTGAATTCGCCCTTAAGGCTGGAAAGCATATTCCAATACGCCATAACACTCCCGTATGGGCCCACTATATCTCCGAAATTAATCTGCAGCGTGTCAGGAGCAGATTCGCCATGCAGCCAGGAACCTGTAATTTCGTAATCCGCCAGCAAGCCCTTTTCATTATTGATTATCTCCGGCTGAGATGAATCAATTTTGAAATCACGGGCTACCCCATAGCCGGTATTCTTAGCTCTTACCGCCAGCATAAACGGAACAGATTCTTCCACCACACCTTCGGTAAGCGGGTCATCGCCCGTAACTTCGTTCGGCAAAAAATAATCCAGAATTATTCCCGGCTCAGGTTTTACACTTATCCAATCCTCCCATGTTTCCAATTTATACTGTTTGTCTGAAACACCGTAAAATATATCGGCCTTAACCGAATACCTTTTCCCTGTCGCGATTTCTCCTCCGGCGCCCTTGCCGGGTATAATTAACCAGTTTATTACGCCTGTCTTCAGCGGGCTTATAATTCCAGTGCCATCAACGCTGTTTATATCCCGCATCCCGTTAACCTTGACAAAAAACACCTCATTCGCCGCCACGCCGTTTTCGTCATTTATCTTCACGTCAACCCTTATATTTTCCAGAGGCGCGTTATCCAGATTATTTGAAAGCTTCAATTCCGCATCAAAAGCCAGGCGCTCAAAAGTTATCTCCTGGACTATCTGCAACTGCACCTGAGCGCAAACCGTCCCGTCAGCCGCGTAAAGAGACATTGTTCCCGCGAACAGTGACAGCAAAATGAAAATGACTTTATTTTTCATCTTCGTCATTCACAAAACCCTCTATATTTTTCAACCTTATTCATATCAGGAGGCCATTATGTTTATTTCCAATATTACCCGCATTCTTTCTAAAATTATTTTTGTTTTTTTTGCCGCCCGAAAACAAGCGGCACGGAAATTTCTTATTCAAAGAAATGCCTTTTGTTCCGACTGTTTGTTCTGCCCTTATAAAATTGAAAATGAAATCTTGAAATCCGCCAACGCTTTTATGCGGGAACAAATTAAACAGCAAAAACACATACGCTGGACGAAAACTGCTCAACTCGGAATTATGCGGCTTGTCCATAAATTCGGCATCCCCCATACAAAAATCCCCGTTTATTTCCCCGTCACAAGAAGTACTTTTCTCAGATGGCTGACAAAGCTCAAAAACGGCAACTTTTTTTATTCTATTAAATCCAGCCGTAAAATTCATCCCCAAAAAACGCCTCACGCAATCACCGCTCTGATTTGCCGCATGAAAATTGATAACCCCCGATGGGGATACCTCCGCATTTCCTCGGAACTCGCCAAACTCGGAATAAAGCGCTCCGCTACCACCATCAACAAAATCCTCCGTAAAAAACTTCATCTACAGTCACCCCAAATTATTACTTCTCATCCCCATCAGGTATGGCAGATGGACATCACCACCGTTAAAATTTTCTGGTTTATTCCCGCTTACATTTTTGTCGCGATTGACGATTACTCCCGCGCCATTATGACATTCTCCGTTTCCCTGAAACCCTCCGCGGATTGGATTAAAAAAAATCTTCTTAAAGCTTTCACAACCCACGGAAAACCCGAAGCTGTCAGAACTGACAACGGAGGACAATTTATTTCTCAGCAGTTTAAAAGTTTTTTGAAAAATATGAATATCAGTCATCTACGCTGTCCCCCTCGTTACCCTCTCCTCAACGGAAAAGTAGAAAGGTTCTTCCTTTCTCTTAAAACCGAAATCCTCAATAAAATTTCTATTAACAGTTTCCGTCAGCTCAAACAACTGGTCGCGGAATATATCGCTTATTACAATTTCTACCGACCACATCAGGGAATCAATATGCAAATCCCAATGACCTTGCTCAACAACAATCGTAGTTATGTAGCCGCAGGGCTTATCCCTTCCTGTAATGATGGTCCGCAAAACTTCATCCCCATAAAAATTACCCGTCTCACATTTGCCGGTATTTTGAATGCCTATGTAATTAGCAACTAATATATTTTCCTGTTTTGTAGTCGCAGGCTTTATACTGGTAGCCGCAGGCTTTAGCCTGCGAAAGAATGATAAAACATGATAACGCAAGTTATCTGCCTGACGCCTTGCCAATTGGGTAGATAGCTCAGCCCATTGTATCGCGCAATTTGATAATATTTTATTCATATTTGCCATTTTGGCCCCATTTTCCTCCCAAAACCACTGTCGCAACATAAGGTGTATAGGACATTCCCATTTCCCCCATTTTTCCTTTTTCCTCTTTTCTATTTTCCCGTCGTTTCTCTAATCTATAGATATCTATGGCTACACTCCAAACTAGAATAATATAAAACGCTATATATACACTACTCCACAATCTCTTCTTTGATTTACTTTTGGTATAAGCAAACAACCCATATATAAGGTAAATTGGTAGGAGAATGCCAAACCACATAAACATTCCAAAACCTAGGCTAAAGATATATGTTTTTATTTTGATATAGACAAATAATGTCATTAAAAGTGCAACTATAACGAATGCTACCATGTATGATACACCTATATTTTCCCTAATTTTCATTTTCTACATTTCATATAACATGGCAACCTTGTGCCTACAGAAATAGCAGTAGCCCCTAAAGTAATTTGCCAAGTTACAGCCTTTATTTTTACCCATTTTAAATTAAACCCTCCCTTCTTCAGTGCATTAGCAGCCATTATTTTTCCTTGTGTACCCCCAAGACCTAACCATGGACTTGCCACTTGACCAAATGCTTGTTGTTTCAAACCTGTAAAACCAACATTGACAAAAGTACTGCCCCAGCCAAATAAGCCCAAGAAATCCGATATCTCCCTTATAAATTTCACGATATTACTTTGTTCACTCATACACCTATCATAACATGTAAAAAAATCTTCTGGGCACTTCTCAGGGCTTAGTCCAGAAGGGTCTACAAAATTTAAAGAATTATTTCTAGCATATACATAAAAATTAATACCTTCTTCAAACCCTATTGGATCCTCACTTCCAAATCTGCCAATATCCTGATGATATGTCCTCGCTCGGTAGAAGTAATCTCCGCTCTCTCCGTTCCATTCTCTTCCGGTATAAGTGTAGGGATTCCCGACAAATTGTTCATTCCAGTTTTTAGGATTTCCAAAACTGTCGTAATCATACGAGTTTACGATGTTCTTGTTTGAGTCGGTAATTGTCTTGATTGAACCGAGGCCGTCGGCGGAGTAGTAGTAACTATTTGCTCCCCTCTGCATTACCAATGGCTCGTCTATGCCGGGGCCGTGGATGTATTTTGCGACTATGTTTCCGGCTCCGTCGTATTCGGCGATTATATCTTCATTGTCGTAAACATAGTTAGTAATTATTAAATCCCCCTCGCCCCCTTCTCCGAAGGGGGAAACTATCTTTTGTATTCTCCGTCCGAGGGGGTCATATTTGTATTCGGCGGTGATGATTGTCGTCGTTCCTGATATTTTCTTATAGCCGGTTTGCTGGTTCTCGGCGTTATAAATATACTCATCGTAATTTGTTACATCGGCTTTCTCTGTTCTCCTCGTCATATTGCCGTTGGAGTCGTATTGGTAGGTGTAGGTGTCGTCGGACAATAGGCGATTGGCGCTATCATAATTATAGCTTCCCGATAAGTGGCTTGCTGTTCTGTTTCCGACGGGGTCGTAGCGGTATGATTCGTTTTCTATTCCGCTACCGGCGGGATGTTGCGCGTCTATGAGACGATAAAGATTATCGTAAGTGTATTCGTGGGTTCCATCGGCGTCGGTCATTGAGGTTCTATTTCCAGCGGAGTCGTAAGTATATGAGATTGCCACGTCCGCCAAAGGCGGACTCGCAATGACAGTCAACTGGCTGGCAGAGTCGTATTGATATATCGTCTGTATTCCGTTCGGCAATGTCATTGATGTTCTGCGTGAGAGATTGTCGTAAGTGAATGTTATAAATCCCCCCTGCCCCCCTTCTCCGAAGGGGGGAGTTATCTGCGTCAATCGGTTTAAGTTGTCGTAAGTATAATTAACCGTTCCATAATTATCCGCGGTCATTGAGGTTCTGTTGCCGTTTTTGTCGTAGGTGTAAGAGATTGATTTTCCGTTCTGTGTTGCGCTAGTTACTCTGCCGAGGATGTCGTAAGACATGTTGATTGTTGCGTCGCTATTGCTGACGTTTGTTAGATTCCCGACGCTGTCGTAAATATAATTATTATTGCCGTCAGGGGTCATTTTTGTTGTTAATCGGTTCAGATTGTCATACATAAAGCTCACATTATTCCCGTTAGCGTCGGTCATACTCGTTAGGTTGTTCTCGCTGTCGTATGTAAACGCTTTCCCCTGACCGAGAGGATTCGCTACGCTCGTTAGTCTTCCGTGTATGTCGTAATTAAATGTTGTCTGATTGCCGCTTGCGTCAATAACCTTGCCCAATAACGAGCCGCCCTGGGCGCAGCTCCCGCAACCCTCTTGGCTAAAACCCGTCGTGTATTCGTATCTCGTTGAGCCGCTGTTTGCGTCGGTTACTTTTGTCAGGTTATTCAGCGCGTCATAATCGTAACTTGTTGTCTTGCTATTGCCGTCGGCAACTGTCTTAACATTACCCGCGACATCATAAGTCATTGATGTTGTGTTATTATTCGGGTCTGCTACCGTCGTCAGATTGCCGTTATCGTCGTAACTGAATGAAGTCGCGCCGTTGTTAGCGTCAAGCGTATTTGTTAATAAACCTCTGCCGTCGTATTCCATCGCTGTTGTGTTTCCAGCGCTGTCTATTATTTTTTGCAGGTTGCCTTTACCGTCATAACCAAACGCCGTCGTATTGGACTTCGCGTCTATGATACCCGTTACCTGATTGTAGTCGTACTCATAAGTAAACCTCGTTATGTTTCCCGTCGGGTCTGTTATGTTTTGCAGGTTGCCTTTTGGGTCATAGGTATATCTCGTTACATTCCCCGCGGGGTCTGTTGACTGAGTTCTGTTTATGTCACTGTCCCATTGAAATATGTGCTCGTTACCCATAGCGTCTACTATCTTTGTTACTACTCCGCTGTCTCCTATCCTCGTCCAGTAATAGGTCTTTGTTCGTCCGAGAGAGTCCGTCGCCGTTGTTTTATAATTGTCAGTATCATACACAAAGCTTGTTTTCTTAACTCCGCCGCTCTCGCCCATCTCAACGCATCTGCCAAGCTCGTCATAAACATTTACAGATTCGTTCCCCGACGGATGAGTTATCTTTGTGAGATTATGATTGGCGTCATAAGTATATGCTGTTACGCTTCCGTCGTGTGATTGGACTGTTTTTAGATTACCCTCAGCGTCATAAGTGTAATAATGTTTTAATCCAGTGGGGTCTTCAACGCTCGTCAGTTTATTGCCCGTATAATAAAGTTTGAGCTCCCTGCCTGTTAAAGTCGAAACCCTCGTTAAATTCCCGTCGCTGTTGTAATTGTAAGTTTGTTTATTCCCGTTCCTGTCTGCTCTTGTCTGAAGTTTCCCCTGATTATCGAACTGATCAATCCTGCCGTCCTTGTGTTTCCATGTGTATGTTCCGTCGTCGTTCTTTGTTAATCTTGACTGCACCCCGGCGGGCCTCTTTATGGTTGGCGCTGTTATCGCTCCTTTCGTCACATCAGAGACGGACTCGTATCGCTGGTATTTCATAACCCTGCCGTCTTCGCCTGTTATGCTTATATAACTGCCGTCGGCAGCTTCGCTGACTTTGACCTCCTGACTGTGAACCCAGCCGTTATCGCCGGACTGACTGCTATAACTTCTGCTGAATGAGAGCGGCTGTCCGACTGAGTTTACGCTTATGTCCGTCTCTCCGTGATAATAATTGCCGTTGGAAACATTAACAGAGCCCGCTCCCGCGAGTGTGCAGTATTGAGGTTTACCTGTTCCCGTCGAGGGAACATAATTTCCCACGCTGCATTTGCTGTCCTGCTTAACGGGAGCTGTTGTCGCGTCTTTTGAGACGGGAGAGGCTGTCCCTGATGCCGCCGCTGAACCCACGGAGTAACTTACAGTGTAACTTCCCGTCTGGGGATTATAACTTGATGTGACCGGATACGCGGGGGTTGTTGAAGCTTCTCCGCAGTCACCGCCTCCGGCCTTTACATTAAAATTCACCTTCGGCGCTGATGTCTTCTGAGGCCCGTTACAGTCATACTCCCCGTCTGTGTCTCCGGTCTTCGTAAATGTTTCGCAGGGTAATACAGGCGACGGCGAATGATACTTTGATAAACTGATTCTAAAAGGAACCGTGTAACTTCCGCCCGCCTCTATTCTGGGTATATTGCTAACAAGATAATCAACCGTCACCTCGTGGTCGCCGGATGATGTTAATTTAACATTATTCGCCGCTATCATTCCAAGATTCTTAACGGTGAGCTTTGTCCTGTCGTTTGATATGCTCTCACCCGGCATTATCACAAAATCAAACGCCATCGGCTCCACAATAAGCACGGGAACGGGAACGTCTGTTTTGAAGTTCATCTCAAGAACGGCAGTGTATTTGTCCTCTATGTATGTGGGCTCAACTTTCCACTCAACACTCACAACTGACTTTGTGAGCCGCACGTCAACGGCCTTTCCCGTGGCCGCTTCCACAACGACGCTGTTTGTCTGGTAACCGTAGCCGGACTTCTCAACGCGCCATGTGTATCTTCCCGCGGGTATTCCCTCAAACTTCGCGCTCGTGTTCCCGTATCCGTCAAGCGCTGTTGTTCCCGTGTAACTCAATGTATAAACGTCCTGGCTGTTTAAGCTGACTTTCGCTCCCTCAACTTTATTCAAAAGTATATCGTCAACGTTAAATATGACAGTCCCTGTCGAACTTGTCGTTATGTATGTCAGTATTGTGTAGGTCAGCGTCGTGTAATTGTCCGCCTTTATCTGAAACGTCCCCGTGTAATCGCCCGACGGTAAATCAGCGGGGGGATGTATGTTTATGTCAAAGGTTTTGCTCTTTCCGGCGGGGATGTTTCCGAGGCTCTTATTTGAGGTTATGTTTATCCAGTTGAGCGTCGGAGATGTCAGGGTTGTGTTTATCAAATCTCCGTAGCCGGCATTCTTTATTGTTATGCTCTTTGTTCTGATTCCGCCGGACTTTATGCTCTCCTCTATGTATGAAGGGCTTATCTGAAGCGCCGGATTTGCCGCGTAAACGGAAACATTGAGGGCGGACTTTTTCCTGAGCAGTCCCCCCGTGTTTGCTTCAGCCGTGATCTCAAATGAGGCTGTTCCCGTCGTCGCTGTAGGCGAGGCTTCCGCCTTTATCAGAAATGTCCGGCTCTGGCCGCCGGGAACATTCGCATAATATGTCGGCTGGAGCGTCAAAGCGACCCCGTTTTTGTTATAGTTATCCGCCTTCAAGGTTATGTTTTCAATAGCCGTCTGGCTTATGTTCGTTACAGTCAGGTTATATGAGAAAGAAGAGTTCTGGCTCATTGACAGATTCACCGACGGCGGGGCAAGTTTCATATCAACAAGCGCAAACTGGCTGTCAGCTCCCCGTATCACAACATCGGGATGACACGCCCATATCGTATAAACTCCCGCCTCTCCCGGAAGAGGAGTAAAATCAAACGTAAACTTACCATCCCCGTCCGTCGCTGTCCTGTATGCCCGGTCGTAACCCTTAACGCTGACGCCTATTTTGACGGGCTCGTTTAATACGGGGTCTCCGGCAGTGTGCCCTCCGCCGTCCTTCGTCCACGACGCCGTCCCCAGTATCTTTACCGTCTCTCCCGCTGTGTATGTCTTTTTCTCAGGGTATGCGTAGGCGATATATTCCGGCTCTATCACATAAGCCGTCAGCTTATTGTTAAATGACGAACCCGCCTTTCGCGACGAACCGTAATCGTAATATGTGTTTGACACTTCGGCATATAACTCCACCTTATCGGGGGCTTCCTCCGGCACCACAAACTCAATCGTGTTAAAAAGATACGCCGACCCCGGCGCTATGCTTACAACTCTGTAACTGCCTGCGGGATATGTATCCTCATACTGGAATATTTTTCCCGACGACAGAGTGTACCCCGTCAGGTCCTTCATCCATACGGTCATGTCCCCGTAATCCCTCGTCGGCTCGCTCCCCTTCGCTGTTATAACATCCAGAGAAACCGAACCGTAATTTGCTAACTTTACATTAACCTCTCCGATTGCGCCTCTCACAAGCGGCTCGTATATCTCAAGCGGCGGCTCTGGGGGCGCTCTCACATTCAAAGCATACGAAACAATCTGAGTGACGGAGCTTCCTGAATCGGTTGGTAACTCCGCCGACAGCAAATAGCTGATTGTCTCCTGCGGATAATTCAGGGGCGCCGTAAAGACTTTGTTTATCTCCCAGCTTGAGTTTCCCCCTATCAAAAACGCCGGATAACTTGCCGAATCTATAACATTACCCTCCCCGTCTTTCAATTGCATAACAGCCGGCCCTATGTTTTGTATTCCCTCGTCATTGTTTGTTATAAGCGTTTTAAGCTCATCAAAAAATCCCGCCGTCAGATAATTTTTCCCGTCCACCGATGTTCCATAATCCGAGAGCGTCAGATTAACGGGTATTACCGTGGCGGGCTGTTTTTCGGATTCGTGGCCTTTTGTATCAACGGCGCTTACCGCGTAAAAAACTTTACTGCCGGGGGAAAAAGCCGTGTCGGTAAAAAATGTAGCGGTCAGCGGCGAGCGGTATTCGGTTAACTTTTCAATTGACGCGCCTTTATAAAGGTTATAATGCGCGAAATCGGCTTCTCCCGCCGCCATCCACGAGAGTCCGGCTTCGCCTTTCGCCTGATTGATTATTAGCGCGAAACCCGAAGGCTTCCGCGGCGCTGTATCAAGATTAAAGTTTACCGTCTTTGTGTCAAAGTTACCCGCCTCATCGGTGGCGGTGCCGACCAGCGTAAAGGAGCCGTCATAATATATTGTCGTGCCCGAAGTAAACGGCTGACCGCTAAGTTTTGATACGATGGATGAGAGCTTCCTGTCGTCTTCCGCTGTTAGAATGGGACAAACCCCCGCCTCGTAAAAAGCGCCTTCGCTCACCCCAGTTATATCAAGAGACGGCGGGGTTTTATCTATTGTGAAACCTATGGTCAATGTTCCCGTATGGCCGCCGGTATCCGCCGCCTCAATATAAAGAACATGTCCGCCCTCTCCCGTTATTGCCGCCGTTCCGTCGTAGTCCGACCCATCGAGCATATAAACTTTTGTCGTCTCGCTGAGGTCGCTTATTACTATTTGGGGAATTACATCGGTGTTGTAAAATCCGCCGGGGGATATGTTCGTCACCGTTATCACCGGAGGCCCCTGGTCGTATGTCACTTCCGCTGGTGTTGACATACCGCTTTCGTTGCCGAGAGAATCAAGAGCCGTCACCGCGTAGCTGTAAACGCCGTCGGAAACGGGAATATCCGAATAAGAAATGGTGAAAAGCGACGAGAGAACGGCAAAACCTCCCGGCGAAAGAGCGCGGTAGAGTTTATATGAAAATTCTCCGGCACCGGCAGATCCGTCCCAGCTAATATCAACAGCCGTCCCCGAAACAAACGCTATGAGGTTTTGCGGGATGGCGGGCGGAGTGCGGTCGGATATAACAGCCGGCGTTTCAGTCTTGCCGCTTTCGTTACCTGCTTCGTCCTTCGCCGTTACAGCGTAATAATACGAACCATCGGATGCGGGAATGTCTGAATAAGCCGTCTGATGGCAGCCGGAGGCGAGCAGTATATAATTTACGGAAGCGGTGCCCCTGTAAAGATTATATGATGCGGCATCCGCGGAAGGCTCCCACACGAGATATATTTCGCCGCTCTTTCTTGATTCGCCGTAGATTGAAGCGGGCGCGATGGGAGCGGTTATGTCTATTACAAAACTTGCGCCGGAAATAATCAATGAACCGGCATTTCCCTGCAAGTCCCTGCCCGAATAAGCAAAAACCGCCTCACCTTCTCCTTCCGCTCCGGTTAACTCCATTGAACCGCTCCATGTCGCGGCGTCGCCTGTCAGAGCAATTTCTGCCGCAGAACCGTTAGGATAAACGCAGGACAGCGCCGGGGCTTCCGCGCAGGGTTCGGAAATGAGCAGCGTTATATTTAGCACGCCTTTTGAAACAGGCGTCTGCGGTTCAATAGAAATTGCGGCTGTCGGCGCAATCGTGTCTATTTCAAATGACTGCGGCGTCACTTTATTGCTTTCGTTTCCCGCCAGATCCCAAGACTGATATATAAAAACCGCCTCTCCCGAAGGCGTATTCTCCTGAATCTGAATAACGCCCTCGTAAGTGTTCAGCCCCGCAACGGACAAAGCAACGGAAATTATTTTTCCGTCGCTCTGCTTGTACGCGAGATAGGGAATTGTTTGAAGCGTTTCGTCAGCCGTCAAAGAAACAGCCGCAAAACCCGCCCCGAGAGGGGAAACCGGGGTTATTGTAATCAGTGCATCGGGTTTAATTCTGTCCGAGGCCGCGGCGGCCGTGTTTGAATAATCGCTTTCGTTTCCAGCGGAATCCACTGAGGTGATTATGTAATAATAAACGCCGTCTATTCCGGGGACATTCGTATAATCCGCTGAATCATTTGTCGCTATATGAACAAACTCCGCGCCGGATTCACCCTTTCTGTAAACCTTATAATGCACAGCTTCCGGCACAAGCGACCATTCAAGCAGAATATTGCCGTTCGCCTGCGACTGCGCCGTTAAATCCTTAACGGGCGCGGGAGCTCCCGTATCAAGCGAAACAAAAACGGATTCCGATGACGCCGTTCCTCCTCTGTCGGAAGCGACAACCATTATTTCGTTTATTCCCTCCGTCAAAGTTACATTCGCAAATTCAAATGCGTTTTCCGTAAGAGTTTTTGACGTTTTGTATTGGCCGTTAAGATACAGAGCGATATTCGTTCCTTTTTCGCCGGTGCCTTTTACGTTAATGGCGCTCTCATTAAAAAGCGCGTTATTTTCAGGCCCGGTAATTAAAGGTTTCTCGGGCGCTGCGCACATAACCGTTACGGAATTTTCCGCGACAGCGGTGTTGCCGGCCGTATCGGACGCGGTGAATTTAATTACATAAGCGCCGTCGCTGTAATCAATAATATTCCAGTAATACGTGTACGGCGGTTCGGCATAAGTCTGCTTCAGTTCATTGTTGATATAAAGTTTTACTTCCCCGACTTTTATTTCGTCCGAGACAGCGGCGCTTATTTCAGCGGGGCGGATTACTGTCGCGCCGGAGGGGGGCTCTACCCCCTTAATTTCGGGGGGATTCGGATCAAAAAGAGCGGTGTTTGAAATTTCCGAGGCGTGATTCAATTCATCGGCGGATTTCAGGGCAAAATAATAAACTGTGTGGGGCGTTAAATTATCAGCAATAAAAATTTCTGCATCTCCCGGGCTTTGCGGGATAGGGGGTACGGCAACCTCAGCGGATGTTTCCCAGTTTGAATCCGTGACTGGATTGAGATTATATCTGATTGAGTATGAAACAACTTTTGTAACGGCATCCGCGGGGCTGCTCCAGCTCAAGCGCGCCTGTCCGGCAACTTCCGTTTTTTGCGCCGTTAAGTCATTCACTTTTTGCGGCGGAGAACGGTCTATGGCAAATGAAACAGAAGTTTGAGAAGTGTTGCCCGCCTGATCCCGTCCGTAGAGAGTGATGAAATAATCGCCCTCTTTGTTATAAACAAAAGGCGGATACCCGATGAAATTATCAGTAATTTTTAATTCTTCAGAGGGCGAAATATTGTCGGATGCCGAATAATCCACAGTTACGGAATTTTCCGTGAGCAAACCGTCCTGCGGATAATTTATAATGATTTCAGGCGCTGTTAAATCAAGAATAATTGAGTCGCTGAGAGAAGACGTTTCCTCACCCGCGGAATTTCTGTATTTCACATAAAGCGTATGGGCGCCTTCCGTGACGGAAAGAGAGAATGTTTTTTCAGGAACAAATGCCTGCCATGAAGCGTTCGTAAAATCAGGATTTTCGGCGGCGATAAATTCATCCGCCCCTATACAATAAAGCAGGAGAATTATGTCCTGCTGATTTGTAAAATCACCTTCTTTAATCAAAAAATCGGCATAAAGAAGATGGGATTTGTCCGACCACGGCTCATAATCAACATAGGCGCTTACGGAATCCCCCGCGCCCGGGCCGACGCCGGAAGGCCCGTCTGCGGCGCCCCACCAGTTATACCGGGCGTTCACTATTTTATCTGATGTAACATTTTGCACTCCCTCGGTATTTCCGGTGATGTTGTTAAAATTGATTTCGGATGCTGTGTTACTGCAGTAGATTCCGACTCCGTTATTTTTGATATCATTGTTTTTGATTTCGCAACTGTTTCCATACAAAGTTATCCCCCCTGCGGCATTTCCAATTATTGTGTTTCCTCTTATCTTCACTCCTGTCATATACGCGTATATTCCCCAACTTTCACTATTCCTTATTTCATTCCCTCTTATCTCCCCGCTCCCCTGTTCCGCCGCGAGCCCGTAGCTCCCCGACCTCTCTATCC
>Ga0180009_10004133_pt1 | contig 16176 bp, 14 predicted proteins | sample OS_PC_MetaG_FD_123537 | JGI IMG/M metagenome (GOLD analysis project Ga0180009, IMG submission 123537) | Groundwater microbial communities from the Aspo Hard Rock Laboratory (HRL) deep subsurface site, Sweden - OS_PC_MetaG | ecosystem: Environmental > Aquatic > Deep subsurface > Groundwater...
AGGTAAAATTGATGCGAAGACTACTTCTAGTATTCTTAATCTATACGATCCGGAAAGATTAAAAAATCCAACAAAGAATAAGAGAAAAATTGAATGGCGCGATGCTGATTCAGAAATTTTTAGCGCACTAAATGCTGCAAATAAAGAAGGGAAAGAAATTTCTTTTATCTCGCACAAGATTACTTCTTCGGCTGAATTAAAATTAATTTCGGAATTGAAAGCAAAATTTCCATCGCTCAAGCATTATTCTTACGATCTTTTCAACGAATCATCAAGAAAGAATGCATGGGAAAAGTGTTTTGGCAATACTGCTATTCCTTCAGTAAAATGGAACAAGGCTGATGTTATTGTTTCGCTCGAAAGTGATTTCTTAGGTCGTGAAGGCAATACAGCAGAAAATAACCTGCTTTATTCAGAAACGAGGGACATACTTAAGAGTTCTAATTTCAGCAGGCTGTATGCCGTTGAGGGCGGAATGAGTCTAACCGGAATGAATGCAGATTATAGAATTAGAATTCGTCCCGATTACCAGCTTGATTTTGCTCTTTACATTTTGAGCAAAATTTCAAATAAAATTTCATTTGGCTCTGATTCAGTTTCCAAACTACTTTCAAATTATAATCCCGAGAACTTCCTAAAAGCAAATTCGAGTGAAAAAGAAAAAATTAGTTACCTGATTGATGACCTCTTAAAATATAAATTCAGCGCTTTGGTTCATGCAGGAAACACACTCTCAGAAGACGTTCACATAGTAGTTAACTTAATTAATACTCTTCTGGGCAACGACAAATTGTTCGATTTTAATTCAACTTTTGTGTCTTCTCATTCATATTCAACGTCCGAAGAATTTACTGAATTGATTGGAAAAATGAATTCCGGCAAAGTTGGAGTTGTAATTCATTATGGTACAAATCCAGTTTTTCATTTTAGTAATTCAACGGAATACACCACAGCTCTTAAAAATGCGGGCACAGTTATTTCACTTTCCGAAGACTTAAACGAAACCACGGACCTCAGCAATTACGTTTTACCGTTGAACAACGATTTGGAAAGCTGGGGAGATTCTAAAACCAGAAGTAACGTACATGATTTTAAGCAGCCGGTAATTGCTCCGCTCTTTAGCACAAGGCAAAAAGAGGGCATTTTATTGAGCTGGATAAAACAATCTTTAGACGAAGGAGATTTTCATCAATATTTGATAAATCATTTTGAGACCGAAGTTTATTCAAAACAAAATGTTATGGTGGATGCCAAAACATACTGGTACAAAGCCCTGCATGATGGGTTTGTTCAATTAAAAGAAAAAAACAATCTTCAGTATCAATTTGATTTTAGCCCATTGAACGGGATTGCTCTTAAACAAGCAAAATCTGATGAGTTTGTTCTTCATTTGCAGCCAAGTTATTTTGTGGAAGACGGTAGCCTAGCCAATAACGGATGGCTTCAAGAAATTCCTCATCCAATTTCAAAAGTTGCATGGGATAATTACGCCGCGATTTCACCTGCGGTAGCAAAAAAACTGAACGTAGAGAATAATGATTATATCACCATCAATGATTCTAAGAGTGAATTGAAAATCCCGGTGATGATTCAACCGGGAATGGCTGAAAATCTTATTGTTATTGAGCTTGGCTATGGTAGAAGTGTCTGCGGCGATGTTGGTAAAGATGTTGGCTTTAATGCAAATGGGTTTCTCTCGGATTCAAGCAATTCAAAATGGATTGTCCCGAATATTTCCGTTTCAAAAGCATCCGGCAGTTATAAACTTGTTTCAACTCAAGAGCATCATTCACTTGATGATGAATTCGTAAAAGATGTTCATAGAAAGAGGAATATTATTCAAGACGGTACACTCAAAGAATTTAAGAGTAATCCTAAATTTCTGCACGAAGGGGAGGTTCACCTTGAAGGAATTACTCGTGAGCATAAATACGAAGGCGTTAAGTGGGGAATGTCAATCGATTTGAATAAATGCACTTCCTGCAGTAATTGCGTTGCAGCATGTAATGTTGAAAATAACGTTCCTGTTGTTGGCAAGGATCAAGTTGAAGTTGGACGTGAAATGCATTGGATAAGACTCGATAGATATTATTCAGGTACGCCGGAAGATCCAATTGTAAGCAATCAACCGATGTTATGTCAGCATTGCGACAACGCTCCATGTGAAAACGTTTGCCCTGTGAACGCTACAAATCATAGTCCCGACGGCTTGAATCAAATGGCTTATAACCGCTGCGTCGGTACGCGTTACTGCGCAAATAACTGTCCTTATAAAGTAAGACGATTTAATTTTTTCGATTTTCGTGATCATTTTGAGGATGCTTATTATAAAAATGAATTAACGGAATTAATTAATAATCCGGAAGTTACAGTTCGATCGCGCGGCGTAATGGAAAAATGTACATTCTGCGTTCAAAGAATAATGGAAGCAAAATCGGAAGCAATTAAAGACGGACGCGATTTAAAGGGGAGCGATGTTACAACAGCTTGTCAATCGGCTTGTCCTTCTCAAGCAATTGTTTTTGGCGATATTAACGATAAAGATTCCGAATTGAATAAATATAGAGAACATGAACTTGGTTATCACGTTCTTGAAGAATTATTTGTTAAACCAAATGTTACTTATTTAGCCAAATTAAGAAATACTCATTCGGAGGAAGCGTAGTGAGCAGTACTGATTATACTCAAGAGCTTTCAGTTATTGTAGGAAGACCTGCTTTAAGGGAAATTGACGACATAATAGCAAAACCCCTTGAAACAAAACCTGACAAAAAATATTACATTGCTCTTGCTGTTACACTTACAATGCTCGGTATTGGAGTTGTTGCACTATCATTGTCATTCTATTATGGAACGGGTTTGTGGGGCAATAATAATCCGGTAGGATGGGGATTCCCGATTGTAAACTTTGTGTTCTGGGTTGGAATTGGTCACGCAGGAACTTTAATTTCGGCGATTTTATTCCTCTTCCGTCAGAAATGGAGAAACGGAATTGCCCGATTTGCAGAAGGCATGACGATTTTTGCTGTTATGACCGCTGGAATGTTTCCTCTTATACATGTCGGGCGACCCTGGCTTGCGGGATATTTAATTCCTTATCCCAATCAGCATTCACTTTGGGTTAATTTTACTTCGCCTCTTTTATGGGACGTATTCGCGGTTTCAACCTATTTTATTGTTTCCTTCATCTTTTGGTATGTTGGATTGATTCCTGATTTCGCTGCGTTACGGGAACGAACAGCGAATAAAATTAAAAAGGTAATTTATTCGGTTACCAGTCTCGGATGGAGAAATTCTAACCGTCACTGGCAGCATTATGAAATGGTATATTTAATATTAGCGGGATTTGCAACGCCTCTCGTGCTTTCTGTACACACAATTGTAAGTTTCGACTTTGCCGTTTCAATCATTCCCGGATGGCACACTACCATATTTCCGCCTTATTTTGTTGCCGGTGCCGTATTTTCCGGATTTGCAATGGTTCAGAATGTGCTGATCTTTATTCGAAAAATTTTCAATTTTGAACACATAATTACTGTTGATACTCTTGAAAAGATGAATAAAATCATGCTGCTCACGGGTATGATTGTTGGATACGCATATGCAATGGAATTTTTTATGGCTTGGTACAGCGGCGTTGAAGCAGAACAGTTTACTTTTTTGAACAGAGCGCTTGGACCATACGCGTGGGCTTACTGGATAATGGTTTCCTGCAATGTGCTATTCCCTCAGTTGTTCTGGTTTAAAAAAATTAGAAGAACAATTCCGGTCATGTTTGTAATTGCAGTATTAATAAATGTTGGAATGTGGTTCGAAAGATTTGTAATTACTGTTACGTCTTTATCACGCGACTATCTGCCTTCTAGCTGGGGCTACTACACGCCGACATTAACAGACGGAGCAATTTTGCTCGGAAGTTTTGGTTTGTTCTTCACTCTGCTGCTCTTGTTTACAAAAACCTTACCTGTTGTTTCTATTGCAGAAGTAAAAGCTGTAGTTGAAGGGTCTCAACCTTCCAATGGAGATCATTAAGAAATGAGCGATAAAAAGTTATTCGGGTTCACCGCAATATTTGATACTCCTGACGAAATAATTCACGCAGCAAAGTCAGTTGCCGGTAAGGGTTACAAAAAGTTCGACGTGAATACGCCATATCCCGTTCATGGAATGGATGACGCAATGAAACTGCCGCCGTCAAAACTTGGTTACGCCTCCTTGGTTTTCGGTTTAAGCGGAACATTAGCAGCCGTGCTATTAATGTTCTGGATGTCTGCAGTTGATTATCAAATCGTAATTGGTGGAAAACCCTTCTTTTCGTTCCCGGCTTATGTTCCGGTGATATTCGAGGTAACGGTTCTATCTGCCGCAATTGCAACGGTTTTAACAATGTTGATTGTTTACTTCAAATTTCCGAATATTAGTCATCCGCTGCATGAAACCGAATACATGAAAAAAGTTTCGTTGGATAAATACGGCGTCTGCATTCAAGCAGACGATACATTATTTAACGAAGAAGAAGTTAAATTATTTTTAAGCGAGATTGGCGGTAAAGAAATTAAGCCCATCTATTTTGATGATGAAGAAATCTCCGCTGTAAAAACTGTTTTCGAGCCTAAGTTTATTGGTCTTCTGATTGCGGTTGCTCTCATCGTTTCAGGAACTGTTTACTTTAGTTTAAATAAATTGATGTTTATGACTCCGTTCAATTGGATGATGTCACAAGAGAAAGGGATTGTTCAAGAGAAGAACAATTTTTTTGCCGATGGTTTTGGAATGAGAAAACCTGTTGAAGGAACAATATCAAGAGGTGAATTTCCTTATCAATACAAAGGCGATCCGGAAACTGCCGGAAGATTGTTAAAAAATCCTTTATTGCCGTCCGAGGTTAATTTCAACCTAGGAAAAGCAAAATTCGATATTTATTGCAGCCCATGTCACGGATATTTTGGAGAGGGGGACAGCAGATTGAACGGACAATTTCCAAATCCGCCGAGTCTTCATTCGGAAAAGGCTAGCAACTGGAGCGATGGCAGAATTTATCACATCATAACCGAGGGACAAAATATCATGCCGTCACATGCGCGACAATTATCTCGCGAGGAAAGGTGGGCAGTTGTTTTATACATTAGAGCGCTTCAAAGATCATTAAATGCCAAGGAGTCAGATTTAGAATGAATTCTTCAGTAGAATACACAAAAAAACAACTGCCAAAAAAGCTTAGTCAAGTTGGCATAGCTTTGTTGATTCTTGGTCTTGTATTATCGGTTGCGGCTTATATACTCGAGCCGGTAAGAAGCGCATTTAATAATGCAATTATGCTTATGTTTTTAAGCAGTATTGGTGTCGGCTCATTGTTTTTTGTAGCGCTTGAATATCTTGGCGGAGCTGTGTGGAGCACGCCTTTTAGAAGAATCAGCGAGTTTTTGGCGGCAGTTCTTCTCATACTTCCAATTGTTGTTCTTCCGCTATTATTCAATCTGCATGACTTGTTTCATTGGACACATTTGGATGTTGTTGAATCAGATAAAATTTTATCCGGTAAAAGCGGATATTTGAATGCATCATTTTTTATTATACGAACGGTTGCTTTCTACGCGATCTGGATTTTGTTTTTTGTTCTTATCACGCGCAATTCATACAAACAGGACTTGTCCGGCGATCAAAAATTAACAGCAAAGAATATTAAACTCTCAGCCATCTTCATGCCTTTATTTGCAATCACTGTTACCTTCAGCGCAATTGATTGGCTAATGAGTTTAGAACCACATTGGTTTTCTACAATATTCGGCGTTTATTATTTTTCGGGTACGGTTTTAGCGGGTTTGGCTGCGGTAACATTTATAGTTGTTGTATTGAATGAAAACGGTTATCTGGCTAAGGGTATTATTAAAGATCATTATTACAGTCTCGGGGCTTTACTTTTTGCGTTCACAAACTTTTGGGCATACATCGCATTCAGTCAGTTTTTATTGATTTGGTACGCAAACCTTCCTGAAGAAACGGTGTGGTTCTTACAGAGATGGGAAGGAAGTTGGATAGCCGTTTCACTTGCTTTGCTTCTCATACGTTTTCTAATACCATATTTTGGATTGTTGAGTCAGCCATCTAAAATGAATCCAAAGAGACTTAAAACTATTTCGATCGTGATTCTTTTTGCTCACTTTTTAGATTTGTATTGGTTGATAATGCCCACTTACAGCAGAGATGGATTTGTTTTTGGGTGGATTGAAATTGGATTTTTAATATTGACAGTCGGGTTGCTAATTACCGTTTTTATACTTCGCAGCAAAAATACAAATATGATTGCAATTGGAGATCCAAAACTTAAACGCGGTTTAAATTTTAGAATGTAATTTAGAGACAGATGATATTCGGTAAATTATTTTTTTGGATAAAAAATGGATAGCAATAAAAAAATAGAATCAGAAATTAGTTTCAAAAATCTAATTAAGAATCCCGTGCGGTTATTTGGCTTGAGCTATTTCTACTTTTTTGTTCTTTTGCTCGTAGTTGGAGTTTTCTACACAAATAACATCTCCGATATATCATTTAATAATCATCCGATTTCTAATTTAGATTCTCTAAATATTGAGCGGGATATTCTTGAAGAAAAGGGCGGGTTTCTGCCTGCCGTTGATCTAGCGAAAGTAAAAAGTTCAGATGAAGAAATGATCTTGAAAGGGAAGGAGCTTTACGATGCAAACTGCTCTAGCTGCCATGGCAAAGAAGGATTGGGAAATGGTCCCGCTGGAGCTGCATTAAATCCACCTGCTAGAAATTTCCAGTCTCAAGTTGGCTGGACGAATGGAACGGATATAATCTCAGTCTATAATACTCTTCAAAATGGGATTCTAAAAAATGGAATGGCTGCGTATGAATATTTACCGCCTTTAGATAGAATTTCGATAATCCATTATATGAGGTCGTTCTCGGCAGAATTTCCTGCAATAACTGATGCTCAAGTAAGCGAACTTGATCTGACATATAATCTTTCGGCAGAAACAGAAAAACCAAACAAAATTTCGTTGAAGAAATCAATTATTCTTATTTCTGAAGAATTTGTCTCATCTTCCGAATCAATTGATAGTGAATTATCCTCATCAAGTGAATCAGGCGCAAAATTACTACTCCATCATTCGGATGCTCCTTCAAATATAATCCGATCAGTGGCAAGGGGAGAAATCTCTTTGAATTTATCAGATTTTGTGCTTTCAATCTCTCATGCTCCAGAGCTATCCGGCTTTAAATCGAGTGTTCTTGATCTCAACAATCAAGAGTGGAAGGATTTACACAGTTTTCTAATTAAATTTACAAAAAAAGGTTGAATCACTGATGAAACCGATTAAAGTAAAATTTGTAATATACTTATTTCTAATAAGTTATCTGTTCTTCTGTCAAGTATTTCTATTCGGACAAAATAAGCAGATTGAAGTTGGAATTGATGAAAAATTAGGGGCTTTTCTGCCTCTCGATTCCGAATTTATCACTTCGGATGGAGATACTGTATTATTGAATGAAGTTATTTCTAAACCTGTGCTCCTCGCTCTTGTTTATTATGAATGTCCTGGAATATGCTCCCCGCTATTAACCGAATTGGGGTGGGTGGCACAAAAAGTTGATTTAGTTCCTGGTGAAGATTTTCAAGTAATATCTTTGAGTTTCGACCACACGGAATCACCGGAAGTTGCTGCGCGGTGGAAGAGCAGTTATTTGAAAGGACTAAAGGGAAACTTCCCTGCAGATGCATGGACGTTTTTAACAGGCGACAGCATTAACATCAAAAAGGTAACAGACGCGGCAGGATTCTATTTTAAACCTGATGACGAAGAATTTGTGCATGCGGGCGCAGTATTGACTATTTCTCCTGATGGAAAAATATCGCGCTATTTATTCGGACCAACTTTCAATCCGTTCGACGTAAAAATGGCTTTGATCGATGCTAAGAGCGGAAAAACGAATCCGACTATTACTAAGGTTTTACAGTTTTGTTTCAGTTACGATCCTGAAGGAAGATCGTATACTTTAAATGTAACGCGAATTATCGGCTCAATTATGCTACTAGGAGTTGGGTTATTTTTTGCGGTTCTTTTGTTGAAAAAGAAAAAATAAATTGCAATAAGGAGTTTTAATAAATGGTAAACGGAATTGATTCCGCCAAAACAAAATCGTTTTATGAAGAAGGGACAACGAAAAAATCCAGCGGATTAGCGTCGTGGTTATTCAGTACAGATCATAAAAGAATTGGATTAATGTATTTAGTTACAATTTCCGTATTCTTTTGTGTCGGCGCAATTTTTGGAATATTGATGAGACTCGAACTTATGTCTCCGGGCGAAACCATAATGAAGGCGGAAACTTACAACAGTTTCTTTACTCTTCATGGCGTGATTATGATTTTTCTATTCATAATTCCCGGAATTCCGGCTGTATTTGGTAACTTTTTCTTACCTCTCCAAATCGGAGCGAAGGATGTAGCCTTCCCAAGAATAAATCTATTATCATATTGGATTTATATAATAGGCGCCAGTTTAGTTCTTCTATCGCTTCTAATACCGGGCGGGGCAATTGATACGGGCTGGACTTTTTACATTCCATACAGCGTTCGGTCCGGATCAAATATTTCGCTGGCAATCTTTGCCGCGTTTGTGCTGGGATTTTCATCGATTCTAACAGGATTAAATTTTATTACTACTGTTCACAGAATGCGGGCACCGGGAATGACTTGGTTCCGTATGCCGTTATTTGTTTGGGCTACTTACGCAACGGCATGGATACAAATAATTGCCACTCCAGTTATCGCGATAACAATTTTGCTCGTAATTTTAGAAAGATTTTTTGGCGTTGGAATTTTTGATCCTGCTTTAGGCGGCGACCCGATTTTATTTCAACACATGTTTTGGATTTACTCTCATCCCGCAGTTTATATTATGATTCTTCCTGCGATGGGGGTTGTTTCAGAAATTATTCCCACATTTGCACGAAGGACCATATTCGGCTACAAAGCAATTGCAATGTCGAGTCTGGCTATCGCATTCGTTGGCTATTTGGTTTGGGCGCATCACATGTTCACAAGCGGAATGAGTGATACTGCCAGATGGATTTTTTCTCTTTTAACTTTCATCGTGGCGCTTCCGAGCGGAGTTAAGGTTTTTAATTGGGTTGCAACTATGTATAAGGGTTCAATCGATCCTAAACCGCCTTTTTTATGGGTAATGTCATTTATAGTTTTGTTTTCTATTGGAGGCTTAACCGGATTAGTTGTCGGCTCGCTTGCAACGGATATTCACTTACACGATACGTATTTTGTCGTGGCTCATTTTCATTATGTAATGTTCGGCGGAACCGGAACTATCTTTTTTGCCGCGCTCTATTATTGGTTCCCAAAAATGTTTGGAAAGATGTATAATATAAAAGTTGCATCGCTCGGAGTTCTATTTTTCTTCATCTCATTTAATTTATTGTATTTCCCGAAATTTATACTTGGATATATGGGAATGCCGCGAAGATATTATGACTATCTTCCGCAATTCGCAGATTTGCAATTGATATCTACTATTGGTTTATGGCTGATGGGATTAACTCTCATTCTTATAATAACAAATATTGTCTCGGCAATAATCAAGGGAAAGAAATCAGAAGAAAATCCATGGGGAGGAGTTACTTTAGAATGGCATACATCATCTCCGCCGCCGTTAGAAAATTTTGAAGTAATTCCTGAAGTTAAACATGAACCTTATGATTTTAGTCAGTTGGAGGAAATGAAGCATGGCTCATAATGAACATACCGCCGCAACTGAACAGCATGTTCATAGAGATGATGTTGGCGCAAGAATGGGAATGTGGCTTTTTCTTTTTACTGAAATTTTATTATTCGGTGGAATGTTTTTAGTCTACGCTGTTTACCGCTACCAATATCCCGACCAATTTCTTCTTGCCGGAATGGAATTGAACACAACAATTGGCGCAATAAATACAATTATATTAATTACCAGCAGTTTGACTGTTGCGCTCTCAATTGCTGCTCTACAGAAGGATAATAAGTTTCTGTCCATTTTGATGCTTGTGATTACTATATTTTTTGCGTTTCTGTTTATGGTAAATAAATATTTTGAATGGACTGCAAAAATTGATCATGGAATTTATCCCGGCTCTGAGCAAATGCTGGAGAAGCAAAACGGTGAAATTCTTTTCTTCGGTCTTTATTACATCATGACGGGATTGCATGGACTTCACATAATTATCGGAATTGTAATACTTTCAGTTATTTTGATGTTTATTGTGAAGGATAAAATCACTTCGACAAATTTGGTAAAATTGGAAAATTCTGGTTTGTACTGGCATTTAGTAGATTTGATTTGGATATTCCTTTTCCCTCTATTCTATTTAATTCAATAGGTATTTGTATGAATCTTAATCTTAATCATAATCTTAATCTTAATCATAGTCTTAATCTTGATCCTAATCTTAATCTTAATCTGGATCACACCCAGAATCACTCAACCCCATACGGCGTTTATATTCTCGTATGGTTGGGTTTATTGACTTTGACTGCAATAACAGTAACGGTCGCAGGAATTGATTTGGGTAATTACACGCTTTTTATTGCTCTTACAATTGCGGCGATTAAGTCATACTTGGTAATAACCATATTTATGCATATTAAATACGAAGAAGCAATATTCAAGGTATTTTTATTAGTGAGCGGAATGACGCTTCTAATTATATTCGTTTTAACATTCGTCGATTTTTCTTACAGGTGAGGATAAATAATGTTATCTGGTCCAACAAGTCACGTTGAAACAGTAGATTCTGTAATGATTTACATTGTGGGTATCTCCGTAATTCTTCTACTCGGAGTTACTGCAGCGATGATATATTTTGTTTTCAAATATCATAGAAAAAAAGGTCATAAACCCAAAGACATCCATGGCAGCGTGTTATTAGAAACTATTTGGATTGTCATCCCAACTTTGCTGGTTCTCTCGATGTTTTATTTTGGTTATACCGGATTTAGGGAGATGAGACTGGTGCCGGATAACGCAATGGAGATAAACGTAACAGCCAGAATGTGGCAATGGTCTTTCAATTATGGGAGCGGAATGCAAACGGATTCCCTTTACGTGCCTCAAGGTCAGCCTATAAAATTACTTTTAAATTCTGCCGATGTAAATCATTCTTTTTTCATCCCCGCATTCAGAGTTAAAGAGGATGTGATCGCAGGAAGAACAAATTATTTAGTCTTCACCCCCGATGAAATAGGAAAGTATGACGTTGCCTGCGCAGAATATTGCGGATTAAAGCATTCTATGATGTATACTAAAGTAATTGTAATGGCTAGAGAAGAGTTTGATAATTGGTATACCCGGAGTTCCGAAAAAACTGATTCAAACGGGGAAGCCGACTAAATTTTATTGAAAGGAAATTATTTGTTTGCAGGAAAAAATAATTAGTTATGTCAGGATATTTGCAGAATTAGGAAAAGTTAGAATAACGTTGTTTGTTGCTGTTTCTACAGCGTTTGGGTATTTAGTAAAATCAAGTTCTTTGAATATTGATATATGGATTTCAACTATCGGCGTTTTTCTATTAGCAAGCGGTTCTTCTGCATTGAATCATTTTCAAGAGAGAAAAACCGACGCGTTAATGGAAAGGACAAAACTGCGCCCTATTCCTTCCGGTAAAATTTCCGGTGAGGAGGCTTTAATTTTCTCGCTGATTTTAATAATTGCGGGATTGTTAATTCTACTAATTGTAGTTAACGTAATTGCATTTGTTCTTGGTTTGACCGCTCTGTTTTGGTATAACAGTTTTTACACTCCGCTAAAACGGAAATTTGCTCTAGCTGTTGTACCTGGTTCTTTGATTGGCGCTATTCCACCCGTGATAGGATTTGCTGCCGCGGGCGGTAATCCGCTCGATCCGGAAATACTGGCAGTTGCTGCGTTCTTTTTTATTTGGCAGATTCCGCATTTTTGGCTGCTGGTTTTAATTTACGGGCAAGAATACGAAGAAGCCGGTTTTCCGAGTTTAAGCAGAATATTTAACAGCGCTCAATTGAGTAGAATTACTTTTATTTGGATTCTTGCTCTTTCTTTCAACTCTGTTTTGATGCCGTTATTTAACGTTGCAAAAAATCCTATTTCATGGATTTTGCTTTTTGCACTTGGGATTATACAAGTTATATTTTCAATAGGATTATTGAAAGATAATGTTGATAAAGCCCTTTACATGAAATCTTTTTTTTATATAAATATTTTTGTTCTAGCTGTTGTTTTTGTTGTATCTATTGATAAATTATTATTAACTGAATTTTAGGAAAATTGAGAATGGACTTTTTGGATAATTTAGTTCTTCCACAATCATCTCATCATATCACTTTGCTGAAGTACCTTTTGGCGCTTTCTTATATAATCTTCATACCTTATATAAGCATTCTTTTTGGCTCACATGTGCTTTCTATCTATAGTTTTAAGAAAGAAAATTTAAATGGGAGCAGACTCGCAAAGGATTTTATTGATTTAGTAACTTATAATAAATCGATGTCTATTGGATTGGGAGCAGTGCCGATGTTATGCGCGATATTTTGCTATGCTCAGTTACTTCACGATGCTCCTATAAATATATCTGGATTTCTTGTTATTTCGTTAATATTGTTTATTATCGGTATAACATTAATCTATGTTTACAAAAGAAGTTTTCATTTAAGGGAAATATTCAATTTAGCTTTCTCTAAAATCGATGCAGGTGATAAAGCTAATGCAGAGCTTTATGAATATCGACAGAAGAACGAGCTAACCTTTTCTAAAAGCGGCATTTACGCTGTTTTATTTATAGCGTTATCAGCTTATGTTTTTATTGGTTCAATTAAATATGCCGTTGGCGTTTCTACTCAACAAGAACCGGTTTCACTCTTGAATGTCATCTTTTCTGTCAGCTCAATCGTTCACTTTTTGTTCTTTTTTGTGTCTTCGGTGGCAATTTCTACTACCGGGATCATTTATTACTACTTCCGTCCGAACAGTCGCGAATCCAAAATAAATAATGAATATTCTGTATTTGTAAAAAACTTTACACTGAAACTCGGATTGACTGCCACGCTCGTGCTCCCAATAATTTATGTTCTTGGAATATTACTACTTCCAGGTGAAGCGTTATCAAATTCATTATTTGTGTTTGCGGTAATAATTCTTCTAATTATTCTAATTATTGCTAACTACTTCTACAAAATGTTGAAAGAACTCAGCGCGCAATACGGAGCATCGCTATTATTTCTATTTGTGCTATTATTTGCTATGCTGGTTATTCAAGATCAATATGCATTTGATACAAAGTATCAGCGTCATTCAATTGAATTAACCGCAAAGTATGTTGATTACCAAAAAGAAGTTCAATTAAAATTTGGTTCGGTTCAAGAAATAGTAATTAGCGGCGAGGATATTTTTAACGGACGGTGTATTGCTTGCCATCAATTTGATAGAATAATTGTTGGTCCAGCTTATAAAGATGTGCTTCCAAAATATGAAGGTAAAAGCGCGGATTTGGTTAAATTCATTTTGAATCCGGTAAAAGTAAATCCTAGTTTTCCGGCTATGACAAATCAAGGACTTAAACCAAAGGAAGCAGAAGCAATTGCTGATTACATTGTTAAGATTTATAAAGAAGAATATAAGTAATAGTTCTTATTGAATTTAAAGGGACGGTTTTTAGCTGTCCCTTTTTTATTTTAAATTAGCGATCAAAATAAAACTTGTAAATTATGCTCACTGTTCTGGAATCGATAACATTATCGACTGATTTTTTAGAGAAAAAGGGAATAGAATCTCCCCGAATGAATGCAGAATTGCTTCTCGCAGAAATTCTAAATTGCAAGCGGCTGGATTTATATCTCGCATTCGATAGACCCCTTGTTGACAAAGAAATAGTTAAATACCGCGAATTTATTTCCCGCCGAGGCAAGTTCGAGCCGCTTCAATATATTTTAGGGAAGGTGGAGTTTTACGGACTCGAATTCAAAGTGAACCGCAGCGTTTTAATTCCCCGCCAGGAAACTGAAATATTAATCGATACGATTAAAGAAGGCGTTAATAATTCCCATCCATTAAAAATTTTAGATATCGGCTGCGGCAGTGGAAATATTTCCATTACATTGGCTAAGAATTTAACCAATTCAACCGTGTTGGGAATTGACATTTCGAAAGAGGCGATTGAAACGGCTCTCATCAATATGAAAAATAACGACTGTGAAAAAAATGTTGAATTTAATATTGCCGACATAATGGATGTCAATTTCGCCAATTCTTATAGCGGATTTGATATAATTGTTTCAAACCCGCCATATGTCTCCGAGAGCGAGTATCAAAATCTTCAGAAGGAAATAATTAATTATGAGCCGCCAACCGCAGTAACTGACGGAAATGACGGATATAAATTTTATAGAAGGATTTCTGAAGTTTCGGCAGAAATTCTGAATCCGAACGGTAAATTGTATTTTGAAGCGGGAGCCGGGCAGGCAGAGAAAATCAAAACGATAATGACAGATAATGGATTTACGAATATAAGATTCGCTAAGGATTACCTCGGAATTGACAGGGTAATTCATGGAGAGAAATTATGAGAGCGTTGGTTCAGCGCGTGACTGAGGGCGGTGTTTACATAAAAGATGAAAATTATTTTGCGGAAATTAAAAACGGAATGGTTGTTTTACTCGGAATCTGCAATGATGATACAATCGAAGAAGTTAATTTCGTTGCGGATAAGTGCTGTAACTTAAGAATTTTTGAAGATGAAAACGGCAAGATGAATATTTCCGTTAAAGATAATATGGGCGAAATGCTGGTAATTTCCCAATTTACTCTGTATGGCGATGCAAGGAAAGGCAACCGCCCAAGTTTTACGGAAGCGGCAAAACCCGAATTAGCCGAACCGCTTTACGAGAAATTTTTAGCGAGAGTTAGGGATAATCTTGGGCGCGATAAAATTAAAACCGGAATCTTTGCCGCAATGATGGAAGTAAAAATTATAAATGACGGTCCCGTCACAATTCTTGTCGAATCGAAATAGCCCACCTTCGCTAACAATAGCTTCGGCGGGCAAGCCTGGCTTGTCTGACGGATTGTGGAGGCTGATGGATTATACCGCAACTTTTGAATGAACTACTTTAATTCTTCTTTACGAATTGCAACGGTTTGGGAAAAAACAATTTATTTTTATCGTTTCTTTCGGTTACATCACTATGCAACATTACTGAAAATCTTTATCATCAACTTTATGTTGACTATAGCCGGAATAACCGGTTAGGCACGATTTCATAATTAAAAATTGAGTCCACTCTGAAAAGTCATATTGTTATTAACCCCACGTTATAACGTGGGGTTAACAAGCTAAAAACAAACTTTCCCAAACGGATTTTAACCCGTTTGGGGTTTTTCGGAGTGGACTCAAAATTAATAATGAGTTTACTCTAAAAAGGTTAATAACTCATAATTTTGTAAGAAATGCAAACCGTTGAAACGGTTAGTCGGTTCTCAAAGTTGTCTCTTTAACCCACGACTTAAGTCGTGGGTTAATGTAATAAAGCAGTAAAATATTGAACGGTTTTAACCGTTTACAAGTTTTTTTGAACGGACACAATAATTCACATCATTTTTTTCAAAGAAAGAGAACTTTATGAACAAACCAAAATTTTCTTTAGAAAAAGCTCAAAAAGCAGTAGAAATTTCTTCGAAGATTGCAGGGCATAACATCCCTAGAAAAAATGTGAAAAATTCCAAAAGAGCTAAAGCTAAAGTGAAAAACTGATGTCGAAGGTGGGCTTGAGTTTAGCCGGATGTCGGGCATCTGCCGGATTGTCTGGGGTTGTCCGAAGGACTCCTTCGCAGAATTGCCGGTTAGGCTCGAATTTGTGTGTTCGTACTTATTCCAATCGTTTTTTCCACTCTGTTGGATTTCTTTTAGCATGAAATACAGCAAGAATCACAATCTTAGCTCTTTCTAAGATATAATGAATACCGAAAGGAAATTTTCTTATCAATGCTCGTCTGATAGTTTTATAAATTCAGAACAACTGACCTCAACGGATTTCAAGATGACACCATTTTGTAGTTGATGACCAAGTCGGTACCGGGGAATTTTGTTTCAGTTTGATTCAATTCCTTGCACAAAATTTCAACTGCTTTA
>Ga0180009_10004134_pt1 | contig 16174 bp, 12 predicted proteins | sample OS_PC_MetaG_FD_123537 | JGI IMG/M metagenome (GOLD analysis project Ga0180009, IMG submission 123537) | Groundwater microbial communities from the Aspo Hard Rock Laboratory (HRL) deep subsurface site, Sweden - OS_PC_MetaG | ecosystem: Environmental > Aquatic > Deep subsurface > Groundwater...
ATTCCTCAATACGGTAATCCTTGGCGAGCTTGGTCAACTCGGTGATTTTCATCAGTTTAAGTTCAGATAAGTTCATGCAATCCCTTTCTCCATCTCCCGTAAGCTGCTCTCAATAGTGAATGTCTGGTTTAAACCGCGCCTGCCAAGGACAACAAAAAACTTCAGACGAACCGTGACCGGAAAGCGCGCACAGCACGTTATGTGTGCCGAAATCCGTCACAACAGAAAATTTAAAATGAAAATTCTTGAAATGTTCCCGCGAAAAAACGAAAATACAGGAAAACCACGACAAACTAACGGAAGTATATACCTGATAATTTTCGATGATACGGAAATTTTACAGAGAGCAATATGTGAATTTGAACAGGTTGTTTTTCGAGAATTTGGCCAGGGCTGATATCTATTTCTCGGATTATCGTGATCTTATTTAATGAAGGCAGGATGTGTGCGTGATTTTTTGTATTCGATGCGCAATACTATTGGCTAATCTGCCCACTGTCAACATTTTTTTCGCAAATCAGAAAACTACTCGAAAAAATAAATTTTATTTTTTTTACTCACTTTTGCTTGCCATCATCTGATAGTATTTGTATATTGTCGAGTTTTCTGCCCCAGTCACACATATAATACGTATTTGCCTGTAATATATAGAAAACTTTGAAAACAGGAGAGGTTAGCCCGTGCCTTCCGACATAAAAGCCAGACTACTCGAAGCCGGAAAAGACGAAGGGTGCGTTACGCTCTCCTTCCTGAATGACTTGATTCCGGAAGGCAAGGATGCCGACGCCATCGATGGTATTTTCGATTTTCTTAACGAGAATAATATCGAAATAGTCAGCCAGGAGAAATCCGGCAAGAAAAAAACTCTTGATGGCAAAACCTGGGAAGGAAGCGGGGATGGCCAGCATGATGACGTGCCCCTGGACGATGACGACGACAAGCTCATGGACGCCGCCGCCCTTGTTTCCAAGGAAGACAGCCCCGAGCCGGAAGAAACCACCACCACTTACCTCCGGGAAATGGGCAAGTTCGAGCTGCTCACCCCCCAGGAAGAAGAAAAATACAGCAAAACCATCCGTGAAGGTTTTGACGGAATTATCCGCTCGGTTCGCCAGGATCAGCATGGCACCGAGGAATTGCGTCAACTGGTCGAGCGCATCGACCTGTGGGAAAAACGCGACCCGACCCTGAAGCCTAAAAAGCAGCATCTCAACTTTATGATGCGTGCGATTGCCAAGACCTGCCAGATACACCCACGCAACAAAAAGCTCCAGGAAATGCATTGCAAACTCGAGCTGTTCCACCGCTCCATCGAGGTTGCCAAGGATGCCATGATCAAGGCCAATCTCCGCTTGGTCGTCAGCATCGCCAAACGCTACATGCATCAGGGCCTTACCCTTGCCGACCTTATCCAGGAAGGCAACCTCGGCCTAATGCGCGCAGTTTTCCGTTTTGACTACACCAAGGGCAACAAATTCAGCACCTATGCCAGCTGGTGGATCAGGCAGGCTATCACCAGAGCCATCCTTGACAAAACCAGAACCATTCGGCTGCCGGTGCATTTTCTGGAACTCAGAAGTCAATTCTTCAAGGCTTTTTACTCGCTCCTCAAAGAATTGGGCCGCGAACCGACCCCCATCGAAATTTCCGAAAAAACCGGATTGCCGATGGACAAGATTCTCGCAATTCTCGAAGCATCCCGGGAACCCATCTCCCTGGAAACTCCGGTAGGCGACGACGACAGCACCCTGGGAGACTTCCTGGAAAACCAGGAGTCTGTTTCTCCTTACGAGGCTGTACAGAATCAGCAGCTATCCGACCGGGTGACCAGCATTCTCAACACCCTGAGCACCCGTGAAGAAAAGATCATTCGCCTGCGCTTCGGCATTGGCGAAGATGCCGAATACACACTGGAAGAAATCGGCAAACGGTTCAATGTTTCGCGGGAACGCATCCGGCAAATCGAGAAAAAAGCGCTCAATCGCTTGCGGCATTCGAGCAGAAGGGAAAAGCTCAAGCATTTCCTGGATTAAGAATCCCGGCGCCATTTTGGTGCCGCCGCACATGTTGCAACACGCCGAATCATCGTCTCAGAAGATGTTTGACGGTTTTTTCACGTCAGGAAGCCGTTAAAACAAAACGTCGATACCTGAAGGTCATAGCGGCAAAAGACCCGTTTTACGAAATACCAGAGAAAGCAGAGGGTATTTTGTAACGGCTCCAAGGCCCGCAATCAAAATATATGCTGCCTCAGACAGACCGCAACCCTCTCCTTCCGGTGCTCCTGGCCTTTGCCACCGGAGCAATGGCCGCAGGGGCCGATTGGATGCCGACCGCCACACTCCTCTGGCTGGCCGCCATCCTGATTGCCTCACTGACCTCTATTGCCCTGCTTCCCCGCCAGACGGCTCGGGCCCGGCTCCTGATCCTGCTGCTCCCCCTGTTTTGTATCAGCGGCCTGCTGTACACTGATTCGTTTCTGCACCCCAAACTTCCTGCCCATCATATTTCCAATCTCATCCTGAACAAACAGGATGTCAGCCTAACCGGAAAATTGATCCAAAAACCTGTTTTCAAGCATGACAAAACATATCTTGTCCTTGAAACGGACAGCATCCTTCTTCCTTCTTCACCTTACGGTCCCATTGCAGCAACAGGTCGCGTCGCGCTTACGGTCAACGCCCCCTTGCTCAAGGGTCTTATTCCCGGCCAAGATTATCTGGTGCGCTCCCGGCTTTCCCTGCCTGACAAGCCGGCAACCCCAGGCGCCTTTGACTACGCTGGACATCTTGCCGTTGATGAAATTCTGGTCACAGGCTGGGTTGCCACCCCAATTTTTATCCAGCCGATATCGCTTCCTGACACTGGCAGTTTTTCCCTGCCTAACCGCTATTTTCTTGAAAAATTCAGACTGCAATTTGAAGACTTCCTCCATGCCAATCTTACCCCGGACAACACTGCCTTATACCAGGCCCTGCTCGTAGGTGACAGCAGCAGCCTCTCTCCGGAGATTTCGGAGACATACCGGGCAAGCGGCATCATGCACATCCTCGCCATTTCCGGAACCCATCTCGTGGTCGTCGCTTTTCTGATCACTGTTTTTTTCAGATTTGTAATCGGTCGTATTCCCGGGCTTCTTCTCCGTTTGCCTGCGATAAAAATCTCTTTGATCCTCTCATTTCCGGTACTTGTTCTGTATGCCGGCTTTGCCGGTTTTCACCCCCCTGTGGTCCGGGCCTTGATAATGACCGCCGTTTTCATGACAGCCATTCTCATGGATCGTCAGTGGTCAAGCCTGAACAATCTTGCCATTGCCGCTTTCTGCATCCTCCTGCTGAACCCGCTCAGCATCCACACCGCTTCTTTCCAGCTCTCCTTTGCTGCAACTGCTGCAATAATCCTAGCCATGCCGCACCTCGCTGCATGGCGTCCCAAAAATAACAAACGCTCCATTGTGCAGACACTGAAATTTTTCATCATCTCCGGGCTTTTCATTTCATGTGCTGCTTTTCTCGCTACTGCCCCTTTAGCCTTGCTCCACTTCAACAGAATTTCCTTACTGGGCCCGATAACCACCCTGGCGGTCACACCTTTCCTTTGCTTCTGGACCCTTCCCGTAGGATTGCTGGCCGTTCTTTCCCACTCGCTTTTCCCCACGTTTTCTATCTTTCTTTTACATGCGGGTACGTTTGGAATCCAGTCATCACATATGCTGACAACATTTCTTGCCGGACTGCCGTTCACCTCTTTCTGGCTTCCCACACCGACCCGTCCGGTATTGATCCTTTCCTATGCGCTTCTTCTCCTGATTTTCCGCCTCAAACGTCCGCTTCCTGTCCTGACCGGGCTTGCCTGCTTCGCCCTGCTGCTTTCCGGCCAGATATCATTACCGAAACACAATGACAACACGACACAAATCTCTTTTCTGTCCGTTGGAAACGGCAGCGCAACAGTCGTTGAGCAACCGGACAACAGCGTCATTCTCATTGATGGTGGCGGGCCGCCGACAACCGGATTTTATGATGTGGGAGAACGGGTGATCGCGCCATTTTTATGGCACCGGCAAATCAGGCAGGTGGAACAGATTATCCTCACCCATGCCCATGCCGACCATTTTAACGGTCTGCCATGGATCATCAAGCGGTTTCAACCCAAAATCCTCTGGCTCAGCGAAACCGCCATCCATGACGCAGGGTTTGGCGCGGTTCTTTATGAAGCAAAACAGGCTGGATGCCGTGTGCGGGTCGCCAAGGAAGGCGAGGTGCTTGCCTCCGGGAAAAACGGGCTGACCATCACCTGCCTGGCCAATATGGCCCTTGCAGGAAATACGACTTCTGGCGCAGGAGAAAAAACACCCTCGGACAATCCGAACAACAGAGGGCTGATCCTGCGCCTGAACAATGGCGACAACTCATTTCTTTTTCCAGGGGATATCGAAAAGGACTACGAAGAACACATTCTGCGGAAAAGCGCACTGCTCAAGGCCGATGTTCTCCTGATGCCCCATCATGGGTTGAGATCATCAGGCAGCGCCCGGTTTATGGAGGCCGTTGCCCCTCGTTACTGCGTGGTTTCTACAGGAAAAAAAGAGCCATTCCCCCCTCCGCAGTATCGGGACTCCGGAGGGGACATCTTTTCAACAGCCCTCCATGGCAGTATTTTTTTTCAATCCGACGGAAAAGCAATAACCGCCCGAACCTATCGAAACGCCACTCACTAGCACATGGAGTCGGCAACTTTCAAACAACAACGAATTTCCGTTACCCCTTACCCTGCATCGGTAAAATCCGTGGGCGGTTTCTTGAGGAACTGTACAAACTTGCTCTTGTCGATGCAGTTAACGTAGGCATCATCCCCGGAAATCCATCCTTTTTTGATCAGATCCATTATCGCGTCATCAAGGGTCTGCATCCCGAATTTTTTCCCGGTCTGCATGGCGGAAGGGATCTGATAGGTTTTACCTTCCCGGATCAGGTTCCGCACCGCCGGGGTGCAGATCAAAATCTCCAGGGCGGCGCAACGGCCTTTGATGTCCACCCGCTTGAACAGGGTTTGGGAAACAACGGCCTTCAGGGCATCCGCCAAGGTGGAGCGCACCTGAGCCTGCTGGTTGGCAGGAAAAATTTCAATGATCCTGTCCACGGTCTTGTTGGCGTTCAGGGTGTGCAGGGTACCGAAAACCAGATGCCCGGTCATGGCCGCTTCCATGGCAAGAGCAATGGTTTCCAGGTCGCGCATTTCGCCGACCAGAATGATGTCCGGATCTTCACGGAGCGCGCCGCGGAGAGCCGCGGAGAATGACTGGGTATGCAGCCCGACCTCCCGGTGATTTACAATGCAGTTCTGGCTCTTGTGCACAAACTCTATCGGGTCTTCAATGGTCAGGATATGGTCTTTACGTACCTTATTGGCCTGATCGACAATAGCGGCAAGCGTTGTCGATTTACCGCTGCCTGTCGGTCCGGTCACCAGAACCATTCCCTTGGGCAGGGTGGCAAGCTGCGAAACAACCTGGGGCAAGCCCAACTGGTCGCAGCCCAGAATATTGCTGGGAATCTCACGAAACACCGCGCCGATCCCGTATTTCTGCATAAAAAGGTTGCCACGGTAACGGGCAAGTCCGGCAATTTCGTAACCGAAATCCACATCACCGGTCTCTTCGAAAACTTTCACTTTTTCTTCGGAAACAATCTCATAGAGCATGGCCTTGAGCTCATCGTTGCCAAGAACCTTGTACTTCACCCGCTCCATCTCGCCCCGGATACGAAGGATCGGCTGCTGCCCGGAAACCATATGGAGATCAGAGGCGCCCTGCTCGTTCATCAGTTTAAAAAAAGCATCGATCTGAGCCATGCAAAAAACTCCTGTAATCAGTCTATTGAAGGTCTCGCTGCGATGAGCCCCGGAACAAGCTACTATCCATACAGCATTTATGAATCAATACTGCTAGTATATAGAGCCAAGCGAAATTACTCCACGCAAAAAAACAAATTCATGGGCAAACAGCCTCCATAAAAATGATACCGTACATTGATCTCCATACCCACTCAACCTGCTCGGACGGGCTGCTTACCCCCACCGCTCTGCTTTCCCTTGCCGCACGACGCGGACTTTCGGCCATATCCCTCACCGATCACGATACAGTTGCAGGGCTTCCCGAGGCGCTTGCCCACGGTATAACCACCGGAGTTGAGGTTATTACGGGTATAGAGATCAGCAGCGAACTCGATGGCATGTCGCTCCATATTCTAGGCTACGGCTTCAACCATGAACACCCCGAGTTCCTGGCCTTTCTCACAAAACTGCAGCAAGCCCGGAGCAACCGCAACCAGGGGATACTTGAGCGCCTCCATGCTCTCAACATCTCCATGACCAGCGAAGAACTGACCCGGATTGCAGGAGACCAGATAGGCCGCCCCCATTTTGCCCGTCTGCTCACCAAAAAAGGCTTGGCAAGAAATACCCAGGATGCCTTTGCCCGTTATCTCAAGCGCGGCTGTCCCGCGTTTGTGGAGCACACCAAACCCCAGGCGGATGAGGTAATCCGCCACATTGACAATGCCGACGGCCTGGCTGTGCTCGCCCATCCCGCCTATTCGGACCCTAGCCTAAAAAAAATCCCCGCCCTTGTTGCCCAACTCACTGATTTCGGCCTGGCAGGTCTTGAAGCCATCTATCCCACCCATTCCAAAAAAGTATGCCGTTTCCTCGAGTCACTTGCGACACAGCACGGTTTGCTTCTCACCGGCGGGACGGATTATCATGGCGACAAGCACTCTGTCACGCCCTTGGGCGGCAACACAAAAACCATCCGCATCCCTCTCCAGTTCCTGCAGGATATCAAGCAAAGACTCGCGGCCAATGCCATGGCCCGTCACAGTCCCCTGCTACATGCCGGTACACCACAGGCTTGACTGCTTTCCCGGTTCAAAAACGAGCCGTCACCGCCCAGAATATAATTTTTTCAAAAAGCGGGATTGACTTCCGGTTCGGCCGACAGTACTACAAATAAGTTCCTGCATGCATCGGCCAATGGAACAACGGATCACACAAAAAAAATTTCATGCACCTTGGAAGCCGAAAACGAACATATACAGGCAATCGCATGACAGGCGACGAATACATCCTCTCCATCCTCAAAAAATATGAAGTCCCCAGTGGGCCTGAATCTGTTGCGGAACAAGCCGCCGGCCAAATTGCCCCAAAAATACAGCGCTGGGCAGGAGAGTGGCTGGCCACCCTTTCGTATTCCGGTTCTTACGCAAAACAAACTGCCGTACATGGCGTTACCGACGTGGATCTTTTTATCTTTTTAAAAGCGGAAATGCCCGGGACTTTAAAAAAAATCTACGACGAGCTTTTCACCTTGGCTGCCTTGCACGGCTGGAATCCACGCCGCCAGAATGTTTCCATTGGCGTTTCAGTAAACGACATACGCATCGATTTGATCCCAGGTAGAGCGCAGACAGGAAACGACTCCATTCACGAGTTGTATTGGCTCAATTCCGATTCACTGCGGGAAACCAACGTGAATTTTCATGTGGATACCGTCGCCAGGTCACATCGGCTGCTCGAAATCAAAGCCATTAAAATATGGCGGCACATACATCAGCTTACCTGGCCGTCCTTATACCTGGAATCCTTTGTCATCAACGCCCTGACAGGAAGAAGCACCGAATCCCTCTCCCATAATGTATTGCATGCCCTGGATATGATAGGCGACACCTTTGAGACAACATGCATTCTTGACCCAGCCAACCTCGACAATGTGCTTTCCCACGATGTAACGCCCCAAGACAAGAAACTTACTGCAGATCAGGCAAAGAAATCAGCTGAGGAGCAGCATTGGGAGGATATCATCTGGTAGAATTGCGCTCCTTCACTTCCGCACCATCTTTTCACCTCACCCCATCGCGCTGAGGCTTCTCCTTTTTTTCACTTGATACCTTTTTCGAAATGGTCCTATTATATCCATATCGTTAGGCGTTTATTTATCAGTCTGTTCCTCCTTCGAAAACATTTGCGCCAAATGATACGGGGAAAGAGATGCTCTATTTCCCCATTCCATTCTCCGGAGTTCCCTTGAAGTTATCCCGCGAGGACTCGCAACACATGGCCAGAAAATACAAAGTCCTCATCGTCGATGACTCAACAAGCGTCCTGAAAGCCCTTGCCAGAAGTTTTGCCGAAACCCCCTATGAGATAACAACCTGCAACGACCCCGTCAAATCCTATGAAATGATCGAAGACGAGCATTTTGACATAGTCATCAGCGATATCATGATGCCTGAACTCGACGGACTTTCCCTTCTTCGCAAAATCAAAAACTACAACGGCACCATCCAGGTGATCATGATCACCGGCTACATAACCATCAACAACACTCTCAATGCTTTCCGTTACGGAGCAAACGATATTTTTTTCAAACCGTTCAAAGACATGCATCAACTCATCGAGGCCGTCGACATCGCCGCAAAAAAACTGAATCGAATCAACGAAATTCTCAAAGTACTGACCAGCGAGAAAGGAAACTGACATGCAGTACGACGTTGATCCCGACGCACTTCGAGGCTTTATCGATGAATCCAACGCTTCACTTCAGGAAATTGAGGCGGATTTTGTCGCTCTGGAAAATGATCCGGGTAACGCCGAGCTCATCAACAGAATATTTCGACCGGTGCACAGCCTCAAAGGCAATTCCGGCTTTTTCGGGCTGATCAACATCAACAAATTCTCCCATCGTCTCGAAAATCTCCTTGATGCCTGTCGCAAAGGCGAAATTCGCATCAACAAAAAAATCATCGATATTCTGCTTACAGGGGTCGAATATCTGCAAGCCATGCTTGATCGGGCCTCAAAAAACCCCACGGAAGTGGCTTTTCTCCCAGAAGAAAAAACATTCCTCGCCCAGATAGAGGCTGCTCAACCTGTTGCGGCAACCGGCTCCATCCAAAGCGTCATCACCCTGGAAAACCTCCTCAACGAATTTCTTGATCTTGGGCAGGACATCCATACGCATCCAATTATTTCAGGACTGCTGGACCAAATCGAAAAAGCGAATATCGATCTTCAGTCAATTCTCACCGACAAAAAACATACAGGGCCAATCAACGCCTTTTCGCCTAACAGCAAATATTTTCTGGGCGATAAGGATTTTACCAGCCAGGTTGCCCAGTTTGGGTTGGTCATCAAGCAACTTGAAAACAAAAAAGCCCTGAACAAAGAACTGCTGCTTGCCTTTGCCCAGGCCCTTGCGCAGGTTAGTGAAGCCCTACGGAACAGAGACTCAATTGTTGGGGTGCTTGACGAACTCATTGCCATGCGAAATTTTCTTGATGATGCACTGATGGTTGCCAGCAACGAATACAATACCCTCTGCCGCAACCTCCTCAATTCGGTTATTTTATGTTTTGAGGCCAGAGCAAAAACCGGCGGCACCCGATTGGGAGAAATCCTGATAGAGCAGCAGCTTGTCAGTGAAGCGCAAGTCTCCACTGCTCTGAGCCAGCAGAAGAAAATCGGTGAGCTGCTCATCGCACAGGGGGTTATCCAGGAAAACGACTTAAAAAAAGCGCTGGCAATCCAGGAAAAAAGGACCCTTGACGCCCACATCAAAGAGACCAAAACCGGCGAACAGACAAAAACAATCCGCATTGATCAATCCCGACTCGACAATTTTGCAAATTCTGTGGGCGGGCTTTACATCAGCCTTGATTCCCTCAATTTTCTCAAAGAACAGATGGAATCCAGTCTGGACAATTTCGATCTCGTATCCAGATTCGACGGAATCACCAATGCACTGGACGAACAGCTTGAAAAACTTCACGCCAACATCATGAGCATCCGCAGGATACCTATAAAATTGCTGTTCCAGCGATTCCCCAAGGTGGTTCGCCAACTGTCTACCTCGCTTTCCAAGGATGTCCACTTCGCAATCACTGGAGAGGAAACCATTATCGACAAAGACCTGCTGGAGAAGATTGAAAACCCACTTGTACATATCCTGCGCAACTCCCTGGACCACGGACTCGAAACACCGGACGAACGAAAAAAAGCGGGCAAGCCGGAACAAGGAAGCCTGACGCTGCATGCCCGTGCAGATGAAAACAATGTCTACATTACTATCCAGGATGATGGTTCAGGCATTAATCCGCGAAAAATGAAAGAAATCGCCATGGCTAAGGGGATCATGCCCCTTAAAGAGCTGGAAGGATTGAGCGACCATGAACTGATCAATCTTGTTTTCCGGCCGGGATTCAGTTCTGCCGAAAAGGTCAGTGAGGTTTCCGGGCGAGGAGTGGGTATGGATGTTGTTATGTCCGGGCTCAAGGAATGCAATGGCAGCATCCGGCTCGATTCCACCGTGGGTAAAGGAACCACGGTTTCTCTCACCGTGCCGCTCACCAAAACCCTGGTCACCAAGGATGCGATGCTTGCGGAATCAGGTGATGAAACCTATGCCATTCCTTCCGACGAGATCACAACTGTCATTGAGACAGAAAACATCATCCCGCTCCTTGCGGAAAACCATTGTATCGCATATGATGGCGCAATTCTGAGGCTTGTTGAACTCAAGACATTTTTTTACCCGGAAGCATCCTCAGGCCTGGTTAACAAAAACAATAAAGTTGTTGTGGTCTGCAAGCCCCATGGGGTCGGCCTTCTGGTTGACCGTATCCTGTCCCACCAAAAAATTGTGGCCAAAGAGTTTGCGGACGGACACAAAAAATTCCAAAAAATAATTGGGATATGTGGATACACCATCATGGGCAACGATGATATTATCCTGATTGCCGATATCAAGGAAATCGCCGAACATTTCACATAGCAATACGGCTTTATTTTTGCCTCCTGAAAGTTTTACCGAGAAATTCCACTGTTTCAAGGCTGCCTTCACATGAATACTGTATTAATCGTCGACGATGAGCCAAACTACCTGATAGTTCTCTCCGAACTGCTCCGCGAAGAAGGATTCGGTGTTTTTACTGCCGGAAATGGGGAAGATGCTCTCAAAACCCTGAGTGATACCGACATTGACCTGATTATCACCGATATGCGCATGCCGGGACTTGATGGTTTGGGGTTGCTCAAGGCCGCGAAAACTCTCAATCCGGATCTTCCCGTCATCATGGTCACCGCCTTCGGAGAAGTGGAAATGGCCGTGGCAGCCATGAAGGCTGGGGCCTTTAACTATCTCACCAAGCCTTTCAGCAACGATGAACTGGTATTGAACGCCACCAAAGCCCTGGAACATTACGCCGTGCTCCGCGAAAACATGCGGCTCAGAGAGGAAATGCGCACCCGCACCTCTTTCGCCAGCATGGTCGGCAAAAACCAGAAAATGCAGGCCATCTTCGCCCTCATCGAAAAAGTGGCCCCGACTTCCACCTCGGTGCTGATCACCGGCGAATCAGGCACAGGCAAAGAACTGGTGGCCAGGGCCATCCATTGCAACAGTCCCCGCGAAAAAGCCCCGTTCATTTCCCTCAATTGTGCGGGACTTCCGGAAAATCTGCTGGAAAGCGAACTCTTCGGCCATGAAAAAGGCGCCTTTACCGGAGCCATTGCCCTGCGCAAAGGAAGGTTCGAACTGGCCGACACCGGTAGTATTTTCCTCGACGAAGTCGGCGAAATGGCCATGCCGCTACAGTCCAAACTGCTGCGCGTTTTGCAGGAGCGCTGTTTTGAACGAGTCGGAGGCAGCCAGACCCTGCGTGTTGATGTCCGGATCATCGCCGCCACCAACCGCGATCTCAAGGATGAGGTGGACAAAGGGCAATTTCGGGAAGATCTTTATTACCGGCTCAATGTGCTCCATATCCATCTTCCCCCCTTGCGGGAACGCACCGATGATATTCCCATGCTGGTCGCTCACTTCGTCAGTAAATATGCAAAGCAGCTCAACAAGCCCAAACTGGAAATTTCCACCGAAAGCGTTAGATTCCTGATGACCCTGCCCTGGGAGGGAAACATCCGGGAACTGGAAAATACCATCGAGCGGGCCGCTATTCTCTGCAGCAGAAACCTGATCCGTCCCGAAGATGTGCAGCCCGAGACCATGACCGAACACAAGCCCTTACAGTGGCTGAATGGTTTCGACATGGAGCAGGCGATCCCGGCCAACACCCCCTTACCCGATGTGCTTGACGGTATTGAAAAGAAAATGGTTCTCTCCGCTCTGGACAAGTCCGAATATGTCCAGACGAAAGCGGCCGACGCCTTGGGAATCACCAAAAGCCTGCTCCAGTACAAAATGAAAAAACACGGCATCCAAAAACGCTGAAATTTCTCGGTATGCCGGCGTAAAACTTGCCCGACAGCGCCATGGATTACACCCCATCACACCAGGTTCACTCCGATGAGCTTTTCCTGCAAAAACTACGACTACAATGACGACAAATGCCTGATGCTCAAACAGGAATGCATCCCCGGCAGACCGGGGTGCGTGCTTGAAGGGCGCATAGCCTTAAGCGAAACGCTCATTGAGCGGATCAAGGAAATTGAGCATAAAAAAGGTTCCGGCTCGCCAAAAAAGAAATAACCCCTATGACAGCGCCTGTACAATCCCCCTCAATACCGCCGAGATTCGGCTTCCACCACCAGGTGTCCCATGAAGAAACCGTGTGATTCCTGTGGCGGCTCCGGCCAGATACATTTTTTCGCCGGGGTGAGCAGATTCCATTTATCGTGCGAAGAATGCCCTGACTGCGCCGGATTTGGCTTCGAAATCCCTGTCGATGAAGACATCCCGGCAGAAAAACAAAAACCTCTTCCCGCAAAAAAATATTCCCCACGCAAAAAGAGAAAGTAAGGTCGCCATGAAAGATGCACCCAAGGTAGTGGTGATCGGCTGCGGACCGGCAGGACTTATGGCGGCTACAGTTTTGAGCGAAGCAGGACTTCCGGTGGATGTCTATGACTCCAAAGGTTCTGCCGGACGCAAATTTCTGGTTGCCGGCCGCGGCGGATTGAATCTCACCCATTCGGAAGACAAGGATATTTTTGCTGCCCGTTACGGGAACCACGCTCAATTCTTCAAAAAACTTCTCGGTGTTTTTTCACCTGACGATCTGCGCTCCTGGCTAAGCGATCTCGGTGTGGAAACTTTTGTCGGCACCAGCGGCCGGGTCTTTCCTAAAGATGCCACTGCCTCGGATATTTTAAAAATATGGCTTGAAACCTTGAGCAGACGCGGGGTCGCTTTTCACTTTCGTTACCGCTGGCAGGGGTTTACCCAAACAGCCAACCCTCTCTTTCTCGCCGAAGGAGGAGAACGCCGCGAAGTCCCTGCCGACTCCGTGCTCCTCGCTCTCGGCGGGGCGAGCTGGCCCCAAACCGGATCCGATGGAAGCTGGACCGAGATTCTCGCAGCCAAAGATGTCCGGATAACACCTTTTCGCCCGGCAAACTGCGGGGTTGAGGTGGCATGGTCCGAGCACTTCAAAAGCCGATTCAGCGGCAAGCCCCTCAAGAATCTCCTGCTTCGCTGCGGCGACCATCAGGCCACCGGCGATGTGACGGTTACCGATCATGGTCTGGAGGGCAGCCCGGTCTACACCTTGAGTGCAATCATCCGCGATCGGCTTGAGAAAAACAAGCCGGTCCCCCTCATTCTCGACCTCAAGCGCGATCTTTCGCTCAAATGCATTCAAGAAAAACTTGAACAGAGGCGCACCAAGGAAAGTTTGGCAAATTTTCTGCGAAAAGCTCTACGCCTCGGTGGTACAGCCTATTCGCTGCTCCGGGAATTCTGCCCACCGGAAGACCTGACAAACCCTCCAATACTCGCCTCACGCATCAAAAGCCTCTCAATCCCCATCAACAGCACCCGGCCTCTTGCCGAAGCAATTTCCTCCGCCGGAGGGATTGCTTTTCAGGAAGTAGACGAGGATCTTATGCTCCATAAGCTGCCCGGGGTTTTCGTCGCCGGTGAAATGCTCGATTGGGAAGCGCCCACCGGAGGATATCTGCTGCAGGGCGCCTTTTCAACAGGTTACCATGCCGCACAAGGTATCCTGAACCGGCTGAATCGCAGCCGTACTTAACAAACCCTTACCCGCGGCAAACCGTCGCAGTCACCCTTTTAAAAATATCCGGCAGGGCAGTTCTCTGCTTGCAATCACAATAAATATGTCAGACAATCCATCCTGATACAATACCGTATCGTTATGGTATAAAGAAACATCGGCTCATGCTGACTTTTCAATCTTTTGAGCAAATATACAATGGATACTCACCATGAAAATCACCATCACCTACTGCTCGCAATGAAATTATCTACCACGGGCTTCCAGGCTGGAAGTCGAGCTGAAGCAACAATTCGGGGCCGAAATTGAGTTGATTCCCGGTTCAAACGGGATATACGAAATCATGGCCGATGGACGACTGATTTTTTCAAAGCAGAAAGCCGGTCGTTTTGCAGAGCCCGAAGAAATCATTCGTCTGATCCAGAGCCAAAGATAACAGGAAGGCTACCCAATAACCATGACCGCGCCACCGGAAACTTCAGCAACCCTTACCCTTCTGGACACCCAGGAACCAGACGGCCATCGCTGGCTGCTCGATAACAACGCCACCTATACCCTGGGCCGAGTTGCAAACATCGATATCACCCTTCCCTACTCATGGGTATCCCGCAAACACGCCATGATCCAGCGGGAAGAAAATGGTCGATTCAACCTGATCGACCTGGGAAGTTCCAACGGCACCTTTATCAATGGCCGAAAAATCCATACGCCCATCACCCTGCAAAACGGCGACTGCATCGGCATCGGCAGCACCCGTCTTCTATTCCAACAGGAAACACCCTCAACCCGAACACCGGCAACAGTTGGTCCTGATCTTGATGAAATGACTGTCGCCTTTGTCCAGAAACAGATCATTACCATCCTGATCTGCGACATCCATGACTTCACCAGGCTGTCCGAAACCATGGGGGCTCAGTGGATATCCCAGCTTCTTCAGCACTGGACCGGCAAGGTCAGCAAGCTGGTGCACAAACATGAAGGGATTGTTGATAAGTTCATCGGCGATGCGGTCATGGCCCTGTGGGCCGGGCCAAATCTTAAGGACAACATCCATCAGGCCCTGAAAACCGCCATTGCCATCAACAACTTAACCAACAGTCTCAGTAAAAAAATACCGGATATCCCCTGGCCTTTACAGATCGGAGCAGCCCTTAATACCGGCGAAGCCATGCTGGGGAACCTTGCCCAGGACGGCCAGAGCAACTATACCGTGGTAGGCGATGTGGTCAACGTGGCCTTTCGCCTGGAAAACATGACAAGTAGGCAGGAGAATCTCGATATCGTGATGGGATGTGACGCCGCGGTACACCTCATTGAGCCTGAAACATTTTTCAAAAAATACTCGTTTCAGGTAAAGGGGAAACAAGATGCGGTTGACGCCTATGGCTGCGATTTTTCACAGCTTTCAACCTATCTTGATCAGAACACCGGACAGCAGACACCTAACAAATAATCTACCCTGGACGGCCGCCCTCCCGGCGTCACCGCACAGCCATTATCACCCCGAAGAACCAGGCAAACGCATGATTCCCGAATCAAGAAAGTTTATCCGGATTGTCACCGACTATCTCCTGGCGGAAGAGCGGATTATCGATTTCAATATCTATACCAAGCCCCCAAACAGCAACATGCCGCTCCTGCTGATCGCCGCAAACACCAATGTCTCCGACGTCAAGGAGACCCTGGCCAAAAAAAACCACGGACCGCTTTTCATCACCCGGGAGTCCGCCAAAAAATTTGAAAATTTCATGGAAGATTCCTTAGACTCCATCATCAAAAATCGATCCATTCCGCTTGAACGAAAAACCTCGGTTGTGCATGACTGTGCTAAAAATATCATCAGGGACATATTTGATGATCCCCGAAGCCTCAGAAATATCTCCCGAGCCAAAACGGTAACCGGCAACATTATCGATCTTTCCCTTGCGGACAGACAGGCCATACGCCATCTTCTTCGCCTCGGATCCCACGATTACTATACCTTTTCCCACTGCGTCAATGTCGCGGTTTTCGGCATCGGCCTCTGGGTGACGATATCCAAAGGCGATGAAACGGAACTCCATGATTTCGCCCTTGGCTGCATTCTGCACGATGTGGGAAAAAGCCAGATAGTGGACAGCATCCTGCACAAACCTGGGAAACTTGAC
>Ga0180009_10004135_pt1 | contig 16173 bp, 15 predicted proteins | sample OS_PC_MetaG_FD_123537 | JGI IMG/M metagenome (GOLD analysis project Ga0180009, IMG submission 123537) | Groundwater microbial communities from the Aspo Hard Rock Laboratory (HRL) deep subsurface site, Sweden - OS_PC_MetaG | ecosystem: Environmental > Aquatic > Deep subsurface > Groundwater...
AAAAGCACGCCTGAACAGCCCTATATTTTGTAGACACACGCTTAATTTTATCGATTCACGCAAACGCCCAACTGGTGTATGCTCGCGGCAATTGGTAAACTTACAGATCCCAAACCCGAGTAATGAACCAAAAGAAACATGGTGTCTCTTTTGCCGTGGCGCAGCTTTCTTTCCTGGATCATGATCGTGTCATCTTAGCAGATCTGAAACACAGTGGTCATGAGACATGACATTACTGTCTTGGCAGAATCTCAGGCGGAATTATGACGGTTAGATTTACTTACCGAAAAAACAAAATCAGAATTATTGGCGCCGGATATTGGCGGAAAGGAAAGAAAATATATGAAAAGGAAAATAAAATACACGGATGAGCCTATTGGAAAGGTGAAGGTTATCTCAGACTTCCTTCCCTCACCCGAAGAACTGGTTCTGAAAGACGAGACCGTAAAGGTCACTATTGCGCTCAGCAAAACCAGCGTGGAGTTTTTTAAAAATGAGGCAAAAAAATATAATACTCAGTATCAGAAAATGATTCGCAGGCTATTGGATGAATATACGGCCCATCAAGCCTAAACCGTCCATAACCTGTCACTTCACCAGACGCGAAGACGCGTGGCACTATATCGGAGATTTCATGGCTGCGCCCTATTCTTTCCGTGCGCTGGTGAGCTTATCGTTCTGCCCAAAATAGACAGGGAATCGTTTTTTGAGGTATAATATATGAAAATCCGTTTTTATATGGACCCATAGACTGGGCTTCCTCACATTTACGGACATGCGGTGCAAGAAAATGAGGTCGAAGATGTTCTCCGGAAACCTGGAGAGGATCGTCCAGGCAAGGAAAATTCTCGAATTGCTATGGGACAGACGAGAGACGGTAGATATCTTCGAGTGATTTATGTCCCCGATCCTGAGCCCAATAGTGTATTCGTAATCACGGCACATGAATTGGTCGGGAAACCCCTCAAAGCATATCGGCGACGAGGCCGAAGGAGACAGAGACGATGAAACAAAGTAGATTTCCAAAAGGATGGGATGAAGAGCGAGTCAAGCGTGTTCTTGATCATTACGAAAACCAGACTGAGAATGAACCGGTTGCCGAAGATGAGGCCGCTTGGGAAGATAAATCCCACACTTTCGTAGAGGTTCCAAATGAACTGGTTCCCGCAGTACGGGAGTTGCTTGCCAAGAAGGTCGATTGACCCTTCTCAATACAGGAAATTATGACCCTGCGGGCAGAACCTGTCAGTTCACCGGACAGGTATTCCGCTGCGCTCAACACCTGCCGGTGACTTCTTCGTTATATTTTTAATTGACAAACATCTCATTATGAGATAGTGTTTCCACATGCACATCATCACTCGAAAGCGCTTATTCGAATTTGCTAAAAAACATCCTGATTGCTCCACTGCACTTGAATCGTGGTATCGAATCGTCAAACGCACTGATTTCAATTCATTTAACGAACTTCGGCAAACTTTTCCGAGTGCTGATATAGTCGACAATTTAACGGTTTTTGATATTGGTGGTAATAAAGCTCGTTTGATTGCGGCCATACACTATAATACTCATCGGATTTATATTCGGCATATTCTTACCCATAAAAAATATGACCGAGGATCTTGGAGGAAATAATGAATATCCAACTTAAAGAAATTGCAAAAGTTTGGCCTGATATCCAGCCCATATTTTCTGTGCCACATAATGAAAAAGACTACAATAAATTGGTCAATCTCCTTGATAACCTTATTGATGAAGTGGGGAATAATGAGAATCATCCCTTAACTTCTCTGATGGAGACGATTGGGAGCCTAATTGAAACATATGAATCCCAATATATTAACGAGATAGATGGTGATCCGAAAGATGCTTTGAATGCTTTGATGGAAGAACATGGTCTGAAACAGTTGGATCTGTCTGAAATCGGTAGCCAGGGAGTTGTATCAGAAATTTTATCCGGTAAACGTCAGCTAAATATCCGTCAAATAAAAATCTTGAGCAAACGTTTCAAAGTGTCTCCAGCAGTCTTTATTTAATTCAAATTTCAAGAATATAACCTATCATTCAACCCGACGCACGTAAACTCGCGCCGGTTAATTCTGCGTTGTGCCCCCGAATAGAGGCGGCCTCACATAAATGGGAGGCCGCAAAAAGTAATGGGGCTACAGGGTCGCATCTTAATTATTAATTATTCGTTTTAAACAGATAATAATTAAGATACTTTAGGCGGTCATATTAAAAGTGGAAGTGGAAAGAGAGGATTTCAACTATGCCTGGATCGAGTCCTGCAAAAGTCAAGGTCACGAATATTCCGCAGGTGGGAGTCGTTTGCAAGGATGTGCAAAACACAGCAGCGGCATTCTGGAACATCCTTGGCGTCGGTCCCTGGTCGATTTTCGAGTGCGGCTCCTCAGAGATGTCAGACCTGAAATACCGAGGCAAACCGACTTGGGGAAGATTCAAGGTGGCTTTAGCCCATATGGAACCGGTTGGAATCGAGTTGATCGAGCCCCTTGAAGGCAAGTCTATTTTCACAGACAGACTGGAAGAGATCGGCGAGGGGCTTCACCATATCAGCATCGTAGCCGCCGATATGGATGCAAAAACAATTGAAAAAGAGATGGCCCATCAGGGTTTCCCAAGCATTCAGAGTGGCGAATTCGGAGCTGATTCAGGGGATTATTTCAGTTATTTTGATATGCGACTGCCCTTGAAGACCATCGTCAAAGCTGGCGACTGGCCCGCTCGCGTCTTTGAAGGAGCCAGACGTTTCCCTGAAGACTCTGGCGCCGAGAGCCCTGCCGAAATTAAAATACCGGGAATTAAGCAGATCGGTATCGCTGTTCGGGATGTTTATGAGACAGCGCTGAACTACTGGTACCTCTTTGCCGTCGGGCCGTGGGAGATCCGCGAATGGGGTAACTTCATGCTCTACGATAGAAAATACTACGGCGAACTGTCCTGGGGAAGGGAGAAACTGGGCCATGCCTACCCGGGTGATATGGAGCTTGAACTGCTACAAGGTGTGATCGGGCCATCCGTCTATTCGGACTTCGCGGATGCTGCCGGTGAATACGAGGGAGCTATCCATCACCTCAAGTTTCTCTGTGAAGACGTGGACGGGGTTTCGGAAATCTTCCATAAGCAGGGATTTCAGAGTTTGCAGAGCGGTCATTTCGGGGTTCCAGGGGAAAATGCGGGCGGATTCAACTACATCGATATCCCGCCGATCCACTGCATCATGGAGCCGGTCCAGAAGCCCAAAATCCTCCCCATCGAACCCTCGGACCATGTCCCTTGAGGAAATGGGGAATAAAAGGGACGACCCACATATTTGCAGTTTTGAATATTGAATCATTGTAAATTCTTATGTTATTCTGATGTTATGCCACAAAATTCCCGAATAGATTCTCCCCGGAGCGATCTATCGCATTATTGTTCGAGCGAAAGAGAAAAGGGTTTGGTCTTCATTCTTGACAGTATCGCGCGTGAAGAATGGGTGACCCTGATGCAGTTTTAGAGTTCAGCCTCATAAGCAGGCTTTGGATAACAAGACGGCTGCAACTGATAGGAAAAATTGCGGAGTTTATCTTTAAGGCTATTACCCATTCGAAAGACTTTTCCGCGTGCAGATGATCCGCGGAGCGTTGTTAGGCGGATGGCATGTCTCATTCCAATATCCGAAACAAAATAGAACAACTCTTATCCTCTGCCGATATTAAAATAGGCGGGAACCGCCCTTGGGATATTCAGGTCCATAACGATGATTTTTATTCAAGATTACTAGCGAAAGGTTCTCTTGGACTGGGTGAATCCTACATAGACGGCTGGTGGGATTGCGACAGACTCGACAAGTTCTTTCATAAGATTTTGCAAGCAAAACTGGATACAAAGATTAAGACACGGACAGAATTTTTCGAAGTTCTGAAGTCTAAGCTGATTAACCTTCAGAAGCCGTCCCGCGCCTTTCAGATCGGGCTGCAACACTACGATATTGGTAACGACCTATACAGGCACATGCTCGACAAGTGGTTAATCTATAGCTGTGGCTATTGGAATAATGCGTCCACACTGGATGAAGCGCAGGAAGCCAAAATGGATATGGTGTGCCGGAAACTGGATTTGCTTCAGGGGATGCGGGTTCTGGACATCGGCTGCGGCTGGGGCGGGGCTGCCAAATTTGCTGCCGAACGGTACAAGGTTGAAGTGGTCGGCATCACCGTTTCTAAAGAACAGGCAAGATTCGGAAAGGAATTCTGCAAAGGGCTGCCGGTTGAGATCTACTTGCAGGATTTCCGTAGTCTAAAGGGAACATTCGATCGTATTTTTTCCTTGGGTATGTTCGAACACGTTGGCTATAAAAACTACGTTACTTTTTTTCGTGTCGTCAAAAATTGTTTAAAGAAAGACGGACTATTTCTGTTACAAACTATCGGCAATAATCGCTCCGTTACCAAAACCGATCCATGGATCAACCGTTATATTTTTCCGAAGTCTATGATCCCGTCTGCCAAGCAGATATGCGCCGGCATTGAAGGTTTGTTCGTTCTTGAAGACTGGCATAATTTCGGTGCAGACTACGATAAGACATTGATGCATTGGTTTTGGAATTTCCATGAGAACTGGGATGCAATAAAAAAAAAGTATGGGGAGAGTTTTTACAGGATGTGGAAATATTATCTCCTATTAAGCGCCGGGTCCTTCCGGGCAAGAGATAACCAGTTGTGGCAGATAGTTCTCTCCGCAAATGGTGTTCCCGGTATTTACAAATCCATACGGTGAATTAAGAAAGAGAGTGGGATGGTGGGGCATCCATCCATCTTTTATTGGCCAGGACAACAGACGTTTCAACTTGTCGTTCTGTGATATTCCAATACTTTTTGAGAAGTCTATTTTTCTCAGTTTCCGTCACGACTCGATAACCGTTCTTTTGATAAAACGATATGGCCCAGTTTGCATCCGCCCACGTTCCGATCAGAATGGGTTTACCGTCAATCGATTCCAGGTGTTTCAGAAGTTGAGTCCCGATGCCGTGCTGCCGTCCACGTGTCCTGACGTATGCGTGCCGGATGAGATTGACATCGCCTTTGTCCTGAATGCCCATGACACCGGCGAGTTCCCGATCGGCTTCAAATCCCCAGAAAACAACCCCGTCCTCAATTTCGTGTTTGAGCTCCTCCCGGGCCATATAGGGTTCATGCCATCGGTCGGCGGGAATGACACCTTTGTATGCCTGAGCTGCATCATTGATGATCTCATAAATCATCTCGAATTCTGATTGCTTACACTTCCGTATCATTGCCATCTCATCCTCTATGCTCACATGCTGGAAACTTCAGATACCAGAAACCCCAGGATGGATTAATTGTCAAGAAAATTCATTTGAACGATTCCGATATAAAATTAGTATGATACAATAGGGCATTCATGGGAAACAAGCCAAAGTCGATTTGAAGAAATTGCAGTTGAGTTTTGCAGATCCAGTGATCTTTTGATATCTACATAAAAAACCGCATCAATCAATTCGTCTTGGATTTTTCAAGGAAAGGAATTGGAAAATTAAGGTGGTTCGTTAAATGGTGATCTAATGGAAAGGGGTGGGGAGGGGAGGATCTTAAATAATTTAATTGTTCGTGGAAGATATGGGTAACAGTCACTATTCAAAAGGAGACATCTCTATGGATTCCAGTTCCAACGAAAAGGACCATGCGGGAAAATATACGGATATCATAGTGAACTATATCGACGGCTTTCATTATGAGATGATTCCGGCAGACGTCATTCAGTATGCCAAAATGGTTATCATGGACACCTTGGGCGTGACTTGGGCCGCACCGGTTAAAAAGACAGAGATCAGCCGCCGTATTATCGAGTTTGTACATACGGTTGATCAAATGCAAGAATCCACCATCATTGGAAGCAAATACAAAAGCAATGCGATCAATGCAGCCCTGGCCAATGGCACCATGGCTCACGATATTGTTGAACTTGACGAGGTGCATAACCGCGCTGTTACCCATACTGCGGCGGTTATTGTACCGGCGGCTCTGGCGGTCTGTGAAAGAGAAGAAAAATCAGGCCGTGATTTGATTGCCGCGGTCGTGTTGGCTTTTGACATAGAATGTCGGTTGGGAATCGCCCTTGAAGATGCCAGCATTTATGCACGATGTTTTCACCCAACATCAGTGTGCGGCGTTTTCGGTGCGGCTGTTGCCGCCGCCTACTTGCTCCAATTAGAGAAGGAAGAAATCAGAAATGCGATGGCTTTGGCGGGGTGTCAGGCTTCCGGACTCATCGCCTGGGAAACGGAATTGCATCATATGAGCAAATCTTTCCAATCCGGAATGGCCGCGCGCAACGGCGTAACTGCCGCCCTGATGGCAAAAATGAAGTTTTTGGGCCCTCCAGCTATTTTTGATGGTAAGTATAATGTTTTTGATGCCTTCTCCGATAAGCGTAACTATCATTTGCTGGTCGAGGGGTTGGGATCAAGATTTGAAATCTTGGGGGCCGGTTTAAAGCAGTATTCCAGTTGCAGGCATACCCATACACCCCTGGATGCGTTTATGAAAATTATTCTTGGCCATGACCTCGCCCCACAACAGATCAAAAAAATCATTGTTCGAGCGACCGAGGTCGCCGCCTTAATGACGGACAACAATACCCTACCAACCCATAATACACAATTGGTGTTATCCATGGCGGCGTTCGATAGAAAGATAAGCGTGGAACAATACCTGCATGAACGCTACAAGGACCCGGAAGTCATAGAATTGTCAAAGAGAGTCGAATATATTGTCGATCCGGAACTCACTCGATGCTATCCGGAAAAATGGCCGGCCATCGTCACGGTTGAAACTCAAGACGGACGGAATTTGTCTGAAAGAGTCGATTATCCGAAAGGTGACCCGAATGATCCTTTTACCTTTGATGAACTCAAGGAGAAATTTATGTACTTGTTGATCGAAGGTGTGGAAAAGGAAAGGTTGCAGAGAGTGATCGAAATTTTAGAAAAGTTGGATGCAATAGAGAATATAAAAGAATTGAGCCTGATGTTAAGCGCCTAAATAATCGTATTAAAAGGACTCGGAAGCGATTTTTTAAAGAAGGAGGAAGAATATGATTTCGTCTGTGGCTGCTGAAAATGCGGTGTACGAGGTAGTGAACCCTCTGGGCGAGCCGGTTGTCGAGATGATCACGATGGCCCCCCGCCTGGATACCCTGGAAGGGAAAACAATTGGTGAGCTGTGGAATGGGGGTTTCAGAGGGGATGAGAGTTTCCCTATCATCGAGAAGATGCTGCGGGAGCGATATCCCACCGTTAAGCTGATTCCGTATACCGAGTTTTCTTTGTTTACGATTGCATCGCTTCACCCGGAAAAGAAGGAAAAAACACTGGAAGCCTTGCGGGCTGAACTGAAGGAAAAGGGCTGCGACGCGGTGATAACCGGAAACGGTGCTTGAGGGACTTGCACACCGGCCGCGGCGCGGCCGGCCATAGAAGCGGAGAAACTCGGCATTCCTTCCGTAACCGTTGCTGCAACGAGCTTTCTGGATCTTGTTACAAGCACAGGGATCGCAGAAGGGGTGCCCGACCTGCGACATGCCGAATATCCCAGTACAATCAGCCTCGATTCGGTAGATACGATAAACAGATGCTTTGAGAAAAAGACCCTGAACCTGATCATCGAGGCGTTAACCAAACCGTTAGAGAAGAAGGAAGCGCAAGTCGGAGCGCCACAGTCTAGCGAGATCGTATTCAAAGGCACCCTCGAGGAGGTGAATAAACACTTCTTCTCGAATTGGTGGACCGACGGGCTCGCCATAATTCCCCCTACCATAGGGAGGGTCGAAGAATTCCTGAAATATACGCCTCTCGCTCCCGATCAGGAAGTGGCCGTATTGCGCCCGTCATCCGTAAGGGTTACCCCGTGGAATATTGCTGTGAACGGGGTGATGGCCGGATGTCGTCCCGAACATATGCCGGTGCTGATAGCGGCCGTGGAGGCTATGGGCGAACCGTTCTACAACCTGGAACAGCTTGGCAGTACGGGCGGATGGAACATGTTTTTTGTTGTGAATGGCCCCATAGCCAAACGATTGGGCATTCAAAACGGCGTCGGGCTTGTTTCCCGAGGCGCCAACACGGTCATTGGCCGCGCCATGGGCCTGATCCGGCATAATCTCGCGGGTCACAGACCGGGAGAAGTGTACATGGGAACCTTCGGGTACATCCTGCCCCCCGTTTTTGCGGAAAACGAGGAATTGCTTTATGAGATGGGCTGGAAGCCTTACCACGTAGATGAAGGTTTCGACGCGGACGAGAGTACCGTGAGTGTGTGCGGAACAGCGAAATGGGGTTATCAAATGTACCCGACGACGTCTGATCCCGGGCGCCTTGCGCAACTGCTGGCCTACGATGTGGCGCGAGCCGGCAGCCCTAACCACAGCGCCATGCGTCAAGACTCCCCGAGACTGGTGTTTACGATCTTTATGACGCCAAGTGTGGCCAGAACTTTTGCCGAAGGCGGTTATTCAAGACAGGATGTACAGAACGCTGTCTGGAAGAATGCAAGGTACAGTCTGGCTGAAGTTGATTTTGAGTCCTACTACGGCTCCCATGAGGGGCAGCGGGAAACACACCGCGACTACCTCAAGAGCGGCAAACTTACGGAGCGGCATATAGAGAAGGGAAAATTGCCAACATGGTTTCCCAAGGTTGCGGAAAAAGAAGATGCAACCATTCCTGTGGTGCCAAGGCCTGAACAGCTCCCCATTTTTGTATGCGGGGACCCGACCCGAAACAAGACGATGACTTTTTACACCATGTACAACGCAGTCGAGACCAAAGCAGTCAGACTGCCGGCAAACTGGGACGCGCAGGGGAAAGATCGCGCATGACTTTTACCGAAAAGCGGGTTTTAAAGATATGGCAAAACTAAAATTCATGTCTCGAAAATGGAAAATGTGAACACCACCATATATATGGTTAAATAACACTCGTTAAATTTATAGCTCTCATGTGCCTTTATTCTGTTATTCTGTGAGGTATTCAAATGCACCTTATCATGTTTGATTTGGATGGCACGTTGATTAAATCCAATACATTAGACACTCGTTGCCTGTTGGGCGCAATCGAGCGATGCATGGGAATCAAGGATATCGATAGTGATTGGACCAAATACAACTATGTTACCGATGCCGGTATCGTGTCTGAAATTGTTGAAAGAGAACTGAATAGACAAGTAACCGACAAAGAACTGAAATATATCTGCAAAAACCTCATAGAATTGCTTCAGTCGGAAGCCCATATAGACCATGAAAAATTCGCTCCAATACCTGGTGCGATAGAAACTCTTTGTATCCTAAAAACCATCGATGATTGTGGCCTTGCCATTGCCACAGGCTGTTGGAAAGAATCAGCATTCTTTAAATTAGCAACAGCCGGATTCAATGTGATAAATTTACCCATAGCTTCTTCAGACGACTCCTACAACCGAGAAGAGATAATGACTATTGCTTATGAACGTGCCATGGTCTTTCACCGTGTTGATGGATTTAAAACAGTCACATATGTCGGAGACGGCATATGGGACATAAAAGCCTCTCAGAGACTTGGATTCAATTTTATCGGCATTGCATCAAACGATCATAAGCGATCATTAAATCAAGCTGGTGCGGTATACATCTTAAACGATTTTAGTGACCAGGCTTCTTTCTTTGCCGCTATAAATGAAATCTGGGATGCATAACCTCAGGGAGAAATAGGGGTTTACCGCCGTAGGACACCTGTCTCCGTTTCTGGACGAAGCCCGGGATAAACCCTATTTCCAGACCCATGCACAGAAAATCGCCATTGCCGTGGATCGCGTTCGGCAGTTTCGCGAAGCCGTTGGCGATGGTGTGGATCTGTGCATTGAGATCCATCGCCGGTTATCGCCGGCAGAGGCCATTGTGCTGGCTAAGGAAATACAGGTGTACCGACCGTTTTTTTATGAAGATCCGGTGCTACGGGTTTTTTATAATACCGGATTCTCCCGGTATCGGTATCGAGTTGGCCGACGATGCACAGGAAAAATATCCCTATAAACCCAGGGAGTTTAAGACGCGCCTGCATGCAGACGGGTCGGTGGTGGATCAGTGATCTGTAGAACATAGAGTAGGATTGTTTGCTTCAGGGCATCAGGCGTGTAAGGAGGTATATATTATGAATATGGCAGACCGATTATCTTCATTTGTGGTTGAGACAACCTTTAAAGATATCCCCGCAGATACAGTAAGGTTCACAAAAGAGTTGGCGCTAAAGACAACGGCGGGTATGCTGGCGGGATCGAGACTTTCCGAAAGCAAAAAATTTATCGCCTATATAAAGGAAAAGGGCGGTAAATCAGAGGCGGGTATCGTTGGAGATAGTTTTCGTACCTCTGTTGAAAACGCGATCTTGGCCAATGGTTTCTTTGCCCACATTTCTGAGCTTGAAGATGATCAATACCCTGGTCCAACAAGTGACATTACGATATTCCCTGTTATTTTACCGTTGGCTGAAAAGCTCGGGCTTTCCGGCAAAGAACTAATAGAAGCATCTGTAGTGGGGACAGAGATCATGACCCGGTTTTCGTATTATACACAACCCCGGACAGCTGAGCGCGGATTCATTCCCTTGCCATATTATGGTGTAATAGGGGCAGGAATAGTTGCCGCAAAAGCCCTAAAGCTTGATAAGGAAAAGACAAAAGCAACACTGGGTTTATCATTCACCCAAGGCACGGGATCTTACGTCAATATTGGAACGGTTGCTCATTATCTAGAGTCAGCTTGGTCTTGCAGAAACGGATGGGTTGCGGCGGAGATGGCGAATTTAGGATTTACGAGTGGAACGAATTTAGAGAAATGGCTGATCAGCTTGCTCGGTGAAGATGGTGTAAAATTAGAAGCGATTATAAACGATATTGGTAAATCCCCCTTTTTCATCCATAATATATGGATAAAAAAATATCCGTGTTGCGGGTTGACCCATCGGCAAGCCGATTCTCTATTCATGTTGATTAAAGAGCATAAATTTACTGCGGAGGATGTCGCGGAAATACGAGTCGATGTAGGCACAACAGACTATGAGGCCTGCAATAGAGTCGATCCCGCAGATATCGAATCATCCAAATTTAGTTATCAACACATCTTATCGGCTGTTATGCTTGATGGTGAGATTGATATGGATACGTTCACCGACATAAAAATAAGCGATCCTCAATTTAAGGCGTTTCGCCCTAAAATCAAGCTCATAGCCCATCCTGAGTGGGGTGGTGGATCGAATGCAGGAATACCGCGGGTCACGGTAAGATTTAAAAACGGAAAATCAATCATGAAAGAAATGGATCAGCCGATCGGCGGGAATAAGTTCCCATTGACATCGGCGCAGATTGTAGATTTGTATCGGAAATACACCCGGAATATATTAACGGAGGAACAAATATCCAGGACGATCGATATGACACTTGATATGGAAAATATTAGCGATTTGTCGGAACTCATCAATATAATTACTTTTAGAAATTAGAACGAACACGCGAAACGGGCATTACGGCTCGGAGCCATCGAGACTTCAATACTCGCCGGAGGCGCCCCCGCATTCACGACGGGGTTGGGTGCGCTGATGCGGATCGAGAAAGAGAATCTGATAGATGGCAAGTGGGTGTACTCGGGACGCCCCGGATATCCGCCTATACTCACCTAAAAAACCTCTTTATGTATTTAAAACCCGTTGCACCGTTTCAACCCCACATTTGTGCGAAGGAATGAAACCTTTCTTGAGTCGTCAACGACTATATGTAATACAGAACAATCCGAACTGAAAAGGATCCGCAAATATGCGAAAAATTCTTGTCGTTCTGGTGCTCGTAATCGTTTTAACGGGTTTCGGGCTCTGGGGAATGCAAAAAATATTAAATCAAAAAGTTACCCAAATCCAATACCGTTTTGCAAAGGTGGAAAAGCGCGATCTGGCGAACAGTGTTTCCTCCACCGGAACCTTAAGCGCCGTCAATACGGTGGAAGTGGGCTCTGAAACATCCGGTCAGATCATGGAACTGCTGGCCGATTTCAACTCCCAGGTACGCAAAGGTGATATCATTGCCCGATTGGACCCGGACAGCTATCAGGCACTGGTACGCGAGGCTGAAGCCGAATTGACCTTGAACCGAGCAAAATTGCTCACACAAAAGGCGGCGGTGGAACGGTGTCGGGCCGATCTACAAAACGCCCGGGCAAAGTTGGCCTCAGCCCGTGCCCAAATCAAAAAGGCCAGGGCGAGCTTTGATAATGCCCTTCGAGAACTCGAGCGGAATCGCCCTCTGCTGGCAAAGGGTATTATCTCAAAAACGCTTTATGACGCCGGTGAAACCACCACTGCTGAAGCCAATGCCCAATTGGAACAAGTACAAGCCGAAGAAGCGGCTGCTGCCAGTCAGGTCGCCTCAAGCCAAGCAAGCCTTACCATGGCTTTTGCTCAGGTCAAAGAGGCAGAAGCTCAAATCGATTTGAAAAAAGCGACGTTGGACAAACGCAGAGTCGATTTGGATAACACCATTATTCGGTCGCCGGTGGACGGTGTAATCATTGAGCGCAGTGTGGACGTCGGCCAGACGGTGGCTGCCAGCCTTCAGGCTCCCACGTTGTTTACCATTGCACAGGACTTGAGCCGGATGCAGGTGACCACTTCAGTGGATGAGGCGGATATCGGCCGGATTCGGGAGGGTCAGCCCGCCTATTTTGCCGTAGATGCATTCGGCAACCGACGCTTTTCAGGCCAGGTAACGCAAATTCGTAAAGCCGGCAAGACCGTCCAAAACGTTGTGACGTATACGGTGATCGTCTCAGCCGACAATTCGGATCTCAGCCTTATGCCGGGGATGACGGCCAGCGTTGAGATTGAGATTTTAAAGAAACGACAGGTGCTGGCTGTAGCAAATGCCGCCTTAAGCTTCAAACCATCCCGTGCCGGCTCCGCTAAAGCCGGCGGTGTCGATGCATCAGCCGATGCGGGGGCGCAGGAGGGTCCGCCGAAGCGTCGAGCCGATCCTGAAGAAAGACTCCGGCGATTGACCGAAGCGCTCGACTTGACCCAAGCGCAGCAGGACAGCCTCCAAGAAGTCTTTCAGGAAATCGGCCGCAAGATGAGAACCGCACGCCAGGGGAGTGAATTCGGCCCAGACGATAGGCGAGCCCTTAGAGATAAGGTTCGTAAGGAAACACAAGCCGCCATTGTGAAAGTGCTGACACCCGAACAACGGCAACGGTATGAGCGGTTATCCGAAGAAAGAAAAGAAAATCGCGTTCAACAAGGGACGATCTGGCGGCTAAGAGATGACAATGTTCCGGTTGGAATCCCTGTCACCGCTGGTATCAGCGATGGCAGCTACACGGAAATCTCCGGAAAGGATCTGGAACCGGGAATGGATGTGATCATCGGAATGCTTAAGTGAATGAACTTTTTCTATAAAATATGAATCAGAATCTATTTGAAACCGAGGACCTTCAGAAATCTTACCGGATGGGTTTGCAGACGGTCCCGGCCCTTCGGGGTGTTTCCACCGTCGTACGAAAGGGCGAATTTGTTGCCGTTATGGGTCCGTCGGGTTCCGGTAAATCCACCTTCATGAACCTATTGGGGTGCCTGGATACACCCACGGCAGGCCGGTATTTGCTGGAGGGCATGGAGGTGTCTTCTCTATCGCCTCCCGAGCGGGCCCGCATTCGAAACCGGCGAATCGGTTTTGTTTTCCAGAGCTTCAACCTTCTCCGCCGCACCAGCGCGTTGGAAAATGCGGCCTTGCCGCTGCGATATTCAGGGGTGTCCCGCCGAAAACGCCTGGCCCGGGCCGGAGAAGTATTGAATTTGATGGGGTTGTCCGATCGGCTTGATCACCACCCGTCACAACTCTCCGGCGGGCAGCAACAGCGAGTGGCCATCGCACGGGCACTGGTCAACGAACCGGCATTGATACTTGCCGATGAGCCCACCGGCGCGTTGGATACCCGCACCAGCATTGAGTTGATGGCCGTTTTTCAGGAGTTGAACCGGCAGGGCATGACCATTGTCGTTGTCACCCACGATCCGGATGTTGCCAGCTTTACACAACGGCAACTACATTTTCGCGACGGGTTGGTGGTGAGTGACAGTCCCGCTCAGAGTCTGTCCGATGCGCGTGAAATCTTGGCAAACCTCCCGAAAGAGGGAGACAAAACGGCATGAAATCTCTGGATGCTTTTTCCGATGCCATGCGCTCACTGAGAAGCAATAGTTTACGAAGCGTACTGACAACTCTGGGGATTATCATCGGGGTTGGAGCTGTGATTGTTATGGTATCGGTGGGAAACGGCGCCAAGGCCCGGGTCAATAAGCTTATTGAAAGCCTGGGGGCGAATATCATGATGGTCAGACCGGGAAGCAGCCGATTGGGCGGCGTTCGCGGCGGTGCAGATTCACAGCCCTCTCTCACCGAAGACGACGCAGTGGCGATCCAAAACGAGATCCCTTCCGTGGTGGTGGCAGCCCCCTATGTCAACGGATCGGTGCAGGTTGTGGCCGGCAATCTGAACTGGGCCACCACGGCCCTGGGGATCACACAAGAATATATTATTGCCAGGGAATGGAAACTGGAAAACGGACGCTTTTTCGAAACTTCCGAGGCGAAAAGCGCGGCCAAGGTGGTATTGTTGGGAAAAACCGTTGCAGACAACCTGTTCATTGACCAGAACCCGGTGGGACAACCCATCCGTATCCAACGGGTACCGTTTGTTGTCATCGGTGTGCTCGAATCAAAAGGGCAGACCGGTCAAGGCAGGGACCAGGATGATCTGGTGATGATCCCCCTTGAGACCGCCAAGAAGCGGGTTTTGGGTGGGAGAACTCTCGGTGGGAATCTGGTTAACGGCATCGTCTTAAAGGTCCGCAACGCAGAGGAAGTGCCTGAAGCCGAGGAGGACGTGAAAACGTTTTTACGCCGGCGTCATCGCATCCGACCCGGTCAGGACGACGATTTCAGGATTCGCAACCTAGCCGAGATGCTGAACACCCGGGCCGACTCTTCCAAGGCCCTCAGCCTTTTACTGATGGCTGTGGCCTCTATCTCTCTGATCGTAGGCGGTATCGGAATCATGAATATCATGCTGGTCTCGGTTACGGAACGCACCCGGGAAATCGGCCTTCGCATGGCTGTCGGCGCCACCGGTGGAGATATCATGACCCAATTTCTAATTGAATCGGTAGTCCTCTCATTGATCGGGGGGCTGATCGGTGCGATGTTAGGAATCGGCGGATCACTGGGCATGGCCAACCTAAGCGAATGGCCGGCCATCATCGATCCGAAATCAGTGATGTTGGCATTCGGTTTTTCAGCCGCAGTCGGCATATTTTTCGGTTTCTACCCGGCCCGAAAGGCTTCTCTCATGGATCCCATTGAAGCACTTCGTCATGAGTAAAAAAGATATCAAATCAGATTTTATCAGGAGAATACCATGCCTACCATAACTCACTCAGTCAAATTTTTTAGCATTATTTTTGTGTTTGGTGTTTTCTTAGCAATTCCGTATCAAGTATCGGCGCAGGATGTTGATCGATCTCCCGGCTTGCGGGAGATAAAACCCGGCTGTTATGTTTACCTTCATACCGATGACCGGCCGGGAATCTCTTCCACCTTCAACAACGGAATTATAGTCACTGACGAAGGTGTTGTCGTCATCGACGCATTGCGTACAGAAGAAAATGCCCGCAAGGTACGGGAAGCTATCTCAAAGATAACTTCAAAACCCGTTCGCTACCTGATATCATCCACACCTCACAGTCCTTTTACCGGTGGGATTGCCGTTTACGCGGATACTTTCAGAATCGCACAGGAAAATACCCGGGCAGATCTCAATAAGATTCTGGCGAAAGAGCCGGCCGCAGAAAGAAAAAATAAACTTCATCATCTAACTTTCGGTGATCGCTTGACGCTCTATCTGGGCGGTAAGGAAATCCAGATCTTATTTCTCGGCCGCGGCCATACCAGGAGTGATACGATTGTGTTTTTACCCGACGAGCGAATTGTCTATATCCCATGTTTGCCAGTTGATCACGCCTAAATTAACATAACCCGTTGAAATGTTTGAAAAGATTAAATTGTGCTGCTGAATATT
>Ga0180009_10004136_pt1 | contig 16171 bp, 22 predicted proteins | sample OS_PC_MetaG_FD_123537 | JGI IMG/M metagenome (GOLD analysis project Ga0180009, IMG submission 123537) | Groundwater microbial communities from the Aspo Hard Rock Laboratory (HRL) deep subsurface site, Sweden - OS_PC_MetaG | ecosystem: Environmental > Aquatic > Deep subsurface > Groundwater...
ACTACGTCGTTATGGAATTGGGCTAAGGAGTCTCGAATATCTTTTTTTACTACGTCGTTATGGAATTGGGCTAAGGAGTCTCGAATATCTTTTTTTACTACGTCGTTATGGAATTGGGCTAAGATTTCACGGACGTCATTTTTGGTTAGGGTAGATGGTTTTTTGTTGGTCATAAATTAATAGTAGCATATTTTTTTGGCAAAAAAAAGCCCCCCACACTCTAGTATTTTGAGTGTGAGGGGGGTAGTGGTAGGCAGGGGGTTAGGGGGCAGGGAGGAAATCTGGATGTAAGGTAATCGCAAGATCTTTGCAGTAGCGATTTTCTTCCAGGGTGTTTGGACTACTCTCGCTGCAGAAGACTGCGAAGAACGGTAGTCCACTTTCGTCGAAAAACACGTAGAATTGGGGAGGTTTCAAAATGGCATCGTAGGCCATTTGTTCTGGGTGTTGGGTAAAAAATTCATCCCAGTTTACAAAAGCAGATCTTTCCAGTGCTGGTAACATCATTTCTGGGTTGGCTATGCCGCGGATTACTGTGTAAGCTGGTAGATCAGAGTCCGTATCTGCGGGGCGGTATCCACCATCGTGGATGATGTTCCAGCCCATTTCGCTGTCAAAATGAAATTCTCCACGGTTAAGGTCTTCGGGTCCAATGGGGCTACTGCCTGTGGCGCCGAGGTCGATTTCTTGTTCTGGAGGAGAGGAGGTGTCTTCCTCTAAGGTGTGGGGACTGTTACTTTCACCGCCACCATTGATATCGACGGTTTCGAGGTTTTCGCCAGAAGTGGCGGGGGCGGGGGCGGGGGCGGCATTGGGTAATGATTGGGGTGTGGAGCAGGCGGTGAGGGTGAAAAGAACCAAAACTACTAAAACTAAAATTTTGTGTTTCATGACTTTCTCCTTTTTGGTTTTTTGTCATTCTGGGGCTCACTGCAGACCGCTGAAGGTTACGAACAACTGTTTAAGAAAACAGGTTCGGAACCATCTTGCGTTCGCCCTAGAATGACGAGTGGGTGGGTTATATGGGTACTGCAGCGGCGAGTGTGAGGAGTGTACCCACGATAATACCGCCCATTAGGCCTTCGTCGAAATTGTCAATGTCTCTGATTTGACCTAATAGACCAGCGCCCATAAGGATAACCAGGCTCCAAACAGGATCGATCCATCTTCCTGCTGCAAAAATAGCAATTCCTCCGACGATTGCAACAGCGATTCCGATTAAGGAGTTGGGGTCACGATGGTCAGTGCTTCTTAACAGGCTGCGACCTAACAAATAAGCCGCAACGATAAGCAGACTGTAGATGAGTAGGCTGAATTTTGCCATTTCGACTTGATTTAAAGTTAATAAGTCGAAGGTGTTTCCGAGGTTGAACATGACTGATGTTGGCGGAATTTTGAAGGCTGATAGGAGAGCCCCAGTTTTGTTGATGGCAATTAGATGCCATAGAGCTGTTATGGTTAGACCTCCAGCGGGGAAGCTTAGGTCGCCTTCGGCCACGATGTATGCCATTATCCAGCAGATTAGAGCATAGACGATGGCTAGTTTATGACCAACACCAAAAAGAGCTGGTTGTAGGAATTGCCACTCTGATCCTACCAGAATCAGTGCGCCCAAGACGACTAAAACAGGCGCTGCCCAGATTGTTTTTAGGCGAATTTGTTGACCACCACCTCTGCGAGTATCGTCTTTTATTTCTCTTAATTTTTGAGATGTGTCAACGAACAAGAGGATTATGGTGGCGATGAGGAAAGTAATTTGGAGCCACTGGGAACTTCCTTTCCAAGAGGTAGAGCCTGCGTCGATGGCGTGGGTGTCTGCCCGGGGGGCTTCTGGTGGGGTGTTGGGGATGGCGGTGGGTTCGGGGGAAGTTTCTTCGGTGGGGGCTTCGATGGTTTCGAGGGGGATTAAGGTGAACTCGGGTTCGGGGGTGCCACGATTGGTCAAGTAGGCACCTGCCCCCAGGATGATGATCCCCAAGGTGACAATCCCTATCATGATCCACTGAATGTTGCCGGCGAAGATGGAACCGAAGTTCGGCAAGCGATCGCGGAAGCGGGGTGTTTCAACTTCCTCTTCGTCGGGTTCATCCCAGCGGTTGTGGATGTTTTGGGTGCGGGGGGTGGGATGGGCGATGGGGGTTGTTACGTATGTGCCGTCACATTCAGGTTTCCAGCAATTTTTAGCGTTGCCTGGTGGTTTTGTAGCTCCGCATTTATTACACAATAAAATGTTTTGAGACATTTTGACCTCCTTTTGGGGTCGGTTGTTGTCATTCTGGTAAGTGAGTCGGTGAATGCATCCAGAATCAGATTCTGGAGTCCTCGCAGACTCGTCCCCAGAATGACGGGGGTTGGGTTGTTTTTTAAATTGTCAAGGGGCTTCCGTCATCCCGCACTTGATGCGGGATCCAATTTGTATAGATCCCCGCCTACGCGAGGATGACGTTTTCTGTTAATTAGCGGTGGGACCGCTACCGGAGGGTTCAAAGTGAAAAAGCTCACTGCAGACCGCTGAAGGTTACGAACAACTGTTTAAGAAAACAGGTTCGGAACCATCTTGCGTTCGCTTTTTAAGCCCTTTGGTAGCGGGAGGTACTCACATCAGCAGTATGCTGAAAAAAATGTGAGTACCTCCGTGGTTAGTATTAGTGAATTGAAGCGATTCCGATCCAGATGGCGATGGCGATCAGGGAGGTGAGGTAGACGCTAAGCCAGCAAAAGCTGGTCATAAGGCCAATGATAAAAAGGCCTATTATGCATCTGCCTCCCTCCCTGAAGTTGGATTTGGTGGGGTTGGGGAGGGTGATTTTTTTGTTCATGGGGCGGCCTGGTAGATTTCTGCCCACCATTCTGGCGGAATGGTGGCTTTCCAGTCGGCGGGGACGGCGTCTAACCAGGCTTTGGTTATTTCAACCTGGTAGCCGTTTTCGCCGCAGTCAACAAGAGCCTCTTGTATGTCTTGCTCGACCGTGCGTCCATCGAAAAAAAGCCAATCCTGCAGTCGAGTGGGCGTGCCGGGCAGAATAAACTTGAGTTCGGCCAGGCCGTTGAATCCGTTGGCCTTAGCCAAAACATCAAGGGTTACCCAAAGACTGTCGTAGGCGTTGGGGTTGCTGGGATCGCCAGAGGTTTGGGTGATTGACTCTGCTGAGGTCCACCAGGTTTCTTCCAGATTGTTCATTGAGTTTCTTCCATCTGGAGGAGTTGGAGCCATGGCTTCTACATCGGCCAAAGCACTGGAGCAATTATCAACTCGATCGCGTAGTTCAGCAATGACATCACGATCCAGCTCATCGCTGTCAACGAACCAATCTATAACCCAGCGGCCACCGCTATCTATCACATAGTAGAACCGCCACGGTTCGTCTAACGTGGATTTCTGGCTGCTTCCAGTGGGTGAGGTTGGGGTGTTCAAGTAGAGGGTGGGGACACGAAAAATAATCCCGGCGTAGTTTTCACCAACCTCGTAAACTTCGATGTTATCAGGATTTTGCATATCGCCTTGAAAAACCCCCATTTGCAAACCAACCTGACTGACATGCATGGAGCAGTATTGACTGCCTGCATAATTTTCAAATATTCGGCCTGGTAACTCTTCACACCATACTCCCACGCCGAAAGAAACGGACTCGCCTGTGAGGAGAAAGTTTAGGTGTTGAGAGTAGCCGACGCCACTTAGGGCCAGTTTGTAGGCTTCAATATCCCCTTTGGGGGCGTTTAGGCCTGGTGGGGGGAGCTCGTCTAAAACCTCGTCGGTTTGGCTACCGGTGGAGGGGGTCAGGGTTGGGAGTGCTGGTAGGTATGGGAACGAGGGGGCAGACAAAAACGTCTATTCCATTTAGTCCTCCTAGGTAGTGGATGCACTCTCTATTTATGGGTTTTACTGTCAAGAAAAATAGACCTCCAGATTCTTGCTGGCAGTATTCTTGTTCGTAGCGGATACCTGCCAGACTGTCTTGCCCCATGTTCACGATAACCCCTTGGTGGGTCATTATCTGACCCTGTAGGGGTGGGGGTGGACAGTCAGCCGAAAGTTGACTTACTCCCTGATCTGTTAGCCATTTACCCAAGTTAGCAATGGCGATCGTTTCTGCCTGTGTCATTGGTATGGGTGTGGTGGTGGGCGGAGGAGTGGGGGTAGTGGCAGGAGGAGGCACCGGTGTTTCGGTGGGGGCTGGAACTGGGGTTTCGCCCGGGGCGGGGGCGCTGTCGTCGGGGGGGGGAGGTGGAGCGGGTTGAGGGAGTGGATCCTGGCGGAATTTTTGGGGGTTGGGGAAGAGCCAGAAACCCTCTGTTATGGTGCTGGCGTCCTCTTTGCCAGTTTCGTCGTTGATGGGCTGGCTGCCGATGGCGATAAAAAACTTTTCGCCATAGCTTTCTGCCCAGGCTGGTCCAGTTTCTTTGGGAATGCAGACGAGTAAGAACTCCAGTCCGTTGAAAGACGGGAATTGGCTTTGGATAAACTCGCCGTCGTCGGCTTGGAACTGTGTTAGCCATGTCTCACCTACTTGACGCATTTCGCTTTTGAAACAAGCGACGCGATTTGCGTCTGACCCCTCTACCATACATTTGTCTACTCCGTAAACCACGTCGGGAAGGTTCTCTTCGGGGAGGGGGAGTGGGAAGACCTCTAGCAGGTTGAAGATGGCGAACCCCAGGATGACCAAGAAAATCAGAAAGCCGATGATCGCGGCAATGTTAACTGATTTTTTGGGCTCATCTGGAATGATTGCTGATACCAGAAAGGGTGTTGGTTGGGCGGGGTTGCACACAGGGCAGAGTTGTCCGTTACTGACCCGTGTTTTACATTTTGAACAGATATATGTGTATTGGCTGGTCATGATAACTCCTTTATCGTGAGGTTGATTTGTGGAACCAGAGAGCTACTGTAAAACTACCGGGGCGTTTGAATACCTGGGGTACGCAGGCAGTGTAGTCGGCACAGTAAAGCAAGTACATGGTGCTGTGTTGACCGTCTAGCCAGTTCATTGCGTACGGATCATCTTCACCACCAAATGTTTTGGGGCATCCAGTATAGGGAATGGTGTATGGGTAACTGCCGTTGCAGTTAGCGTTCCCACCACCGTTGTACCTTGATAGAGCGGATATTAACTGCTCTATTGAGGTAATCTCGCCCCCGGCTTTGGCTTTTAGAATGTTACCTGCGTCTATGGCTGTTTCCAGCAATGACGTGTAAACTTTTCCTCCTCGGTCTGGTTCGGCGGCGCCAACGGTACGGCCCGAGATTAGGCTGCCGTTGGTTCGGTTATTGGCCTCCACAAAGTGGATGCCAGCCAAAACTTCGCAGGGTACCCCTGTTTCTCTTTCGGCGGTTGCGTAAACCGCCTGGAGTTCTGGGGTGATTCTGGAGAGGGCCGTGTTGAGTGCGTTTTGCCTTTTTGCTGGTGGTGTGGTGTTGGCATAAGCCGAGCCAGCCAACAGTTGGGCAAACAGCTGACCGTTGCACTCGCCGCTGGGGGCAACTGAGGCTATTTGATTGACATCAGGTAACCCGGAAAGCACCACGTCGGTGATACTACTAACTGTTTCTGCTCGTGGAGCCAATCGTTCCTCTGTTGGTGTGGGAGCGGTGGCAAGAGCCATTGTTGCAGGTAGTTTGAAAGCAGGGCGGAAATCTTGCTCGTAGAGCCAGTAGCTGATTAGGATTAGGGCGATTAATAAAATAATCCCCATGATTCTGGTTTGGCTACTGCTACCGAAAGCCAACATCCCGCTAGCCATTAGCAACCCTGCTAACATTACCCAGCTTAGGATAAACTGGGCGGCTTGGGGGTTTTTGGGGTTGGGGAGTTGGACGGTGATGGTTTCGGGTTGCTGGAAAATGGCTTCGGTTGTTGGAGTAGGATCTAGGCTGGCGAGGGTTGGCTGAACCTCGACGGCACTGGAGTTGGTGATGATGGTGATGTCTAGACCAACAGTGCCCAAATTGATGTTATCGTTTTCTTTGGGAGTAGTATTTGGAGCAGTCATAGCGACTGTCCCTAAATAGTTGTCTGGATTCAGCCAACAGGAAGTGTTCCAGCAAGATGTGTTTTTTGGACCAATTGTACGGACAGCAAAGTGTAGATGATCATTGATGATGGTCATATATCCTGTGTGTCCAACCCAACCAAGAACGTCACCCTGTTTAACTTGACTGTCTATATCAAAAGCGGAGTTTGCTTCTGACATGTGAGCATAGTAGGTGTAGAGTCCGGATTGGGGGTGATAAACCACAGCAGTTATGCCGTGACCATTGGGTTGGGTTCCTGCTGGCCACCAGTTGTTCCAGACTAAAGTACCGTCTGCAACTGCTTGGATTGGTGATCCACCCATTCCGCAGGCACCATCAACGGCGTTGTGGAATGGGTGACCGCCGAGTGGATTGTTTCCACCAAATGATGCACCACACCTTCCGGCTCCGCTTACAGGAAAGTTAAGCCATTCTTGGTTTTCTTGAGCGACGGCGACGAGGGTGGGGATTAGGGCGAGGATAACGAGTCCGAGCGCCCAGGGAAGTTTCTTACGAAATTTGGGGCGCATGGGAGACCTCCTTTGGGGGTTTGACCTGGCCGGTTAGGGCGTTAGGTCTTTTGGCGATGGTCTAGCCGATTAGCTTTTCCATGGGGTGATTATAAACCTATAAAAGTGGTTTTGTCAAGTTTACAGGGTGTAATGGGTAGAGCGGCCTTTGGCTTGCCTTTTGATTAGACCAAGATCAAGAAGTTTTTGAAAATCGTTAGTGCGAGTGGCCTTGGCTCTGTCTGTAAGCTTGGCGTAATCTCGATCGGCAATAAATCCGTGTTGCTTAATGTACTCAAGGATTTTGAGATGGTGAGCTTCTAATCTTGTATCAGGTGAATTACCTAATTCTGGCAGTAGCTTTTGTACCCTGAGTAATTCATCAATTAACCCGCCAGTAAAGTATTCGAGCCACACAGTAAAGTCAATTGATTTTACCAATTCGTTATAGTCTCCATATTCACCCACGGTTTGAAAATACTTAGTAACATTTTGGTTGTAGTAATTCTCAAAACTAAATAGATTGAAAGTATTCAGCCCCATTTTGGCGAGTAAGACTTTTGTAGCCAGCCGTGTAGTTCTGCCATTACCGTCCATAAACGGATGGATAATCACCATCTGTTTATGAAAGATTCCGGCAATTATGAGGGGATCAATATTTTGGCTATTTGCCTTAACGAAGGATATTAGGTCAGTCATTAATTCTTCGACTCGATCAGCATCAGGTGGCAGATACACTGTTTTTCCAATGCTTGGGTCATTGACGACCACTGGTTTTTTTCGTAATTTTCCAGACTCAAAATTGGGAAGTAATCCTGTAGTCACTTGCCCATGAATATCAAGTATGAGTTTAAGGGACAAATCCAATTTACCAGATTGTAAGAGTTCACTAAGTGTTTCTAACGCCTGATTATAATTAAGCACCTCCTTTTCACTATCGCGAACATTAACGGGCGTTGATTTAAGCACTTTTTTAACCTCGGTCAATGGAAGTGGATTACCTTCGATGCTGGTTGAAGCATACGTCGAGATTTCCCGGGCTATTTTTTCAAATTCGACCAACACTACCTTGGGAAATCGGCGATCGTTTAAATCTCTAACTAGATTACTAATTCTAGTAATATTGGCAAGAAGTTGATTGGTAATATTGTATTTAGGAGTAAACATATATAGTCAAATAATAGGCGATTATTAGGCGATTGTCAAGTCTACAGGGTAGATAGGTTGTCTTATCTGGCGAGGGGGTGGGAGAATGATTGGTCTTTATTTACGGCCTGGCTTAGGTAGTATTTGATGAGTGACTGGTAGGGCATGTCTTTTTTGTTGGCGATGATTTTGATTTGATTGATTAAGGAGTTTGGTAACCTTAAGGATATGGGTTTGCGCGTGGGTTTAAGATTGGGGAAAGCCACTTTTTTAGATTTAGAAAAATCAAAATATTGGCTGGTATCGGCTTTGGCCCAAAAATCTCTTTCTTGGTCTTCATTTTTGAATTTTGGTATTGGTTTTAGATTATTTTTTTTCATAAAGACTCCTTTCTTTTTTGTTTGATTTTCTAGCAGAAATAACTCTTATTTTTTTATCTCTGATGGTGAAGATAATAGTTAGTAGTTTGCCTGAGTCGGTTATTCCAACAGCTATAAAACGAGGTTCCTGAGAGGAGTGTTTGGTGTCTTCTATGATGGTTGTTGGTGGGTTTAAGAAGACTTGTTCTGATTCCTCGTTGGTTATTTTATGCTTTTTAAAATTTTTATTAAGGTTGCCTTGATCCCAGCTAAACTTGGTTGGTTCTGGGATTAGGTTCATGTACTTAGTATATACGTGGTATGCTGTTTTGTCAAGTTTACAGGGTAAAGATAGGTTACACATCTGAACAGTGTTAACTAAGAAGTTAAGCACAGTATCTGATGAGAAACCTTACGAATTTATAGGGTTTTAAGGCGATCGTTTATAAAAACTAGAAGCTCTGGTTTGAGATGAGGCAAGACCTGGTTTAGTTTGTTTGGTGGCAAGAGAGGGTTTAGGTCTTGAGTTAAAAGTTTTTGGGTGAGGTGTTTGTTGATAAATTTAGACAGAGTTTCAAGATATTCAGGCAATGTTTGGCCTGTCCTGTTTGTTACCACAGCTGGGTTAATGGGCAGACCTTGATTAAAAAATTGATGCAGATCGTAAAAATCTCTGCCGGCAATTTTACCGTTTCTTTTGAATCTGTCGGTGGCGGCGACTAGTTTATTGGCGAACATTGTATCTAGGGTGTGTCCGTTGCAGTACATATTTATCTCTGGTAAATAGGCTTTTTGGTAAGTATTTTTTTTACTTGGTTGGTCGTTTATTTTTAGTTTGACTGTTGATCCTAGCTTGTTAAATATGGCGTGAAGTTCCTTTTGGATGATGGGTTTTTTGGTTTTGTCTGGAAGATCAAAGTCTAGATCTATGGAGAAGCGATCGAGTATGTTTTGAAGAGAGGCGTAAGTGCCACCCTTGAAATATAGTTGATTGGCCAAAAAACTGTCTGACAAAATGGCCCTTAAAAGCCTGAACATCTGGTTTTTGTGTTTGGCGTCTTGAGGTTTAGGGACGATCATTTGTATCCAATTGATTGTTTAATTTGATTGATTTTATTTTGATCTATGGCTTGTTGGTTGTCAAAGTAATACTTGGAATTAAGGTGCTCCATGTCTGCTAGGGCGCGGTTTTGGTTAGCCGTGGCGTAGCGAGTTTGGTCGTTGATGCCGGTTCTGTTAATTAAGTATTTGGGGGCAAGATAGCGACAAAGGTAAGTGGTGTTGTTTATGACATGTTCTTGGTTTTTTTTGCCTAAAAGGGTGATTTTGTTGGTGTTTTGCATAATTACTCCGTGGTTTTGGAGTATGGTCTCTGTAGAGACATAAGATAAAGGGCCCATAAGGGCACAACCTAGTTCATAGGGGTGGAGTTTATTTAGGGGCATGGTAGAGTATAAACCTTTGTGTATTCTGTAAAGAATATTTGATTTGATATATCGTTTGATCGTAGTTAGTAGGGTGTTTTTGTTATTTATTTCCCAAAGGATTGCTAGATCGGTGGTGCGGAAGGTGCGTCGATCTTGTTTAAGCAGGGCGTTTTGTTTGCTTATTTTTCTTAAGCTGTACATTTATGTACATGATAAGGGAAAAATGTTAGTTTGTCAAGCTTACGGGTTAGAATTCTAGTTTGATGCTGGGGGATTGGGTGGAGGTTAGAAAAATTGATTTGATTTTAATGGGGTTTACGTGTTTTATTAAGCTTAAGATATTTTCTGATAGATGTTTTGGATTTTGAGTGGTTGGACCTAGTGATAAATGGATGATGGGGAATTTGGGTTCGGTTTTGTAGGTAAGGGTGGAGCCTTTTTCTAATTGTGCCAATCTTTTTTTAGGGTCGGTGATAAGGTTACCGTTTTTTGGGGTAGGCATTAGGCCTTTGGGGCCCAGGACCTTGGCGTATTTGGCTAGTTTGGGCATGTCTGCTGGGGTGGCCAGTAGGATATCAAAGTCTAGTTTACCGGCATTGATCTTGACTATGGTTTTTTCTGAAAAGACTTCAATTGTTTGTTTTTTGCCGGTTGCGTGGGGTAAAGATATTTCACCTTTAACGCCAGTTTCGAGTGTGTTTATGTGAAGTTCAACGGTGTTGGTTTTTTTACCTTTGTTGAGTTTGGTTAGGATTTCAAGGGCTGTTGTTAGGGGGTAGGGTTTAGAGCGGTAGAGGGCTTTTTTGGGTTTTGGGCTACGGCGAGGTGAAGGGGGACCGGTTTCAACATCGGGCAAGGTCGGCACGGGGACGTCGATGGAGGCGATGGGGTAGGCGGTGCGGATTTTTTCTAAGGCGGCGTCGCCAATGCCGTTGATGCTTAATATCTCGCCATCGGACATTTTTTTAAGCTTGTCTGGTTTGATCCTAGCCTCTTGTAGCTTGTTGGCTGTGCCTGTAGGCAGGTCTTGATAGAGTTCGTTCCAGTTGGTTTTGATCATATTTTTATGGATCCCGCATCAAGTGCGGGATGACGTTGTTATGCCCATGGAGCGGGCGGTGCCTTGGATAATTTTAATTGCTTGATTAAGGTCGTTTGTGTTAAGGTCTGGCATTTTTTTCTCTGCTATTTGGGTTACTTGTTCTTTGGTGAGTGTACCCACCTTGGTTTTGTTGGGTTCATCTGAACCTTTTTTAAGTTTAAGGGCTTGTTTTATGAGATCGGCTACTGGGGCGGTTTTAAGTTCTATGTCAAAAGATCTGTCTTCGTAGATGGTGACCTGGGCGGGGATTGACTGACCTCTTTGGTCTTTGGTTAGTTCGTTGTACTTATTTACAAAGTCCATAATAGGTACACCGTGCTGACCCAGAGCTGGACCGGTTGGTGGAGCTGGAGTGGCAGAGCCACCCATAAGGTTTAGTTTTAGAATGGTTTTAATTTTTTTACTTGCCATACGGTGTGGAATTATAGCAGAAAATTACTCTGAGGTGTAACCCGCCTATGCATAAAGCTACGGCGAGGCGAGGGGGAAAGTGTAGGGAGTGATGCTGGGTTCGATGGTGGTAGGGATGATGACAGGTTCGGTGGCGCGGGAACTGGTGTCTAGATTAACTTTTGGAAAGACAATGATGGCGGCGGAAAGAACGGCTAAGACAACAAGAATAGGAATAGCGGCAATGAGCGTGTGCTCGGTGGACAGGTTAGTCATTAACTTAAATATGACAGAAATAAACTGGATAGTCAATTTTTGTCATTCCGTACTTGATGCGGAATCTATTTATATGGATTCCCGCCTGCGCGGGAATGACGTAAGGGGGTTAAATTTTTGAAACTTGTAGAAAATCTAGTTCTACTGGGGTTTCGCGGCCGAAGATGGAAACCAAAATTTCTACTTTGCCCTTGGCTTCGTCTATGGTATTGACTGTACCTAGAAGGTCGGTGAAAGGTCCGTCGACTATTTTTATGGCTTCACCAACAGAGAAGTTGGCCTGGAATTTTGGAGCTTGTTGTTTGCTAAAGGCCATGACCGCTTGGACTTCTGTTTTTGGTAGTGGGGTAGGTTTGTTGTCAATGCCTACAAAACCAGTAACACCTGGGGCGGTTCTGATAGCTAGCCAGGAGGCGTCGGTAACGATCATTTTAATCATTAGGTAACCTGGGAAAAGGCGTTCTCTGATGGTAGTTTTTTTACCTTTACTGATTCTGATTTTTTCTTGGGTGGGGATAAAAGTTTCAAAAACGTATTCGTCGTGACCCAGAGCTTTAACGCGGGTTTTGATGGCTCTGGCGGTTAGATTTTCTCTGCTTGACTGGGTGTGTAAGATATACCACTTGGCTGAGTCGGGAGCGTCTTTGGTAATGATTAAATGGTTGGTGTTAGCTTTTTGCATGTTTTTAACTGATGATTGATTGAATAAGTTTAGTAAAGATGACGTCTAGACCAGAAATATAAAGGCCGACCACAAGACTGACGAAGACAATGATCAGAGTAAGTTTGACGGCTTGCTGGTGGCTAGGCCACTTTACTTTCTGTAATTCTACCCTAATTTGGCTTAAGTATTCAAGTGGGGTGATTTTTGACATGACGTGATTATAACAGAAGAGAAACGTCATCCCCGCGTAGGCGGGGATCCATTTGTATAGATTCCGTGTCAAGCACGGAATGACGAGGGAAAAACTGATGTCATCCTGAGCGAAGCGTAGCGGAGTCGAAGGATCTCTGACGAATGTCAGACTCGCATTCGCGAGAGATTCTTCACTACCGTTCAGAATGACAAACGGGGGGGGTTGCATTGGTAGTATATAATTAAAATAGGCCCTACTTTAAAAGGCACTATAGTCTTGGGAGGTTTTTCCTCTACAAGTATTTTTAAAGGGAGCTAAACAGCTTACCCGCCCTAAAATTTTTTAGGAAAAATCCTAAGATTGCTCAAAAGGTAGGGCTTCCTGGAGAACCTTGGCAAGTTTTTTTGGGTCGTGACGGAGTCTACCTAGTTGAGGGGTGATAGAGTAAATGTTACTAGTTATTACTTTGATAGCTTTTGATTGGATGGGTTTGAGATGTTTTTTGTCCCAACCTAAAAAATGGCTATGGGTGTTTTGGTAGAGAGTTTTGATTTTTGGATATTTTTGGTTGAATTGTTTGGTGGAAAGATGGGGAGAGATGATTATGTCAAAAGGTCTTTCTAGTTTGGTATATTTTTGGAAGATTTTTAGGTATTTTTGCGGAGTGAAGCGATGGGTTTGATTTCTGGTGCTGGTAAGATTGGTGATTAAGATTTTGCTGGCATTTGAATTTTTGAGTGCTTGTTTAATTCCTTCTGGTAGGAAGTTAGCGATGATGGAACCATAGAGGCTGCCGGGGCAGTAGATAATGTGAGTGGCTTCTCTGATGGCTTTTTGAGCTTTTGGGGTGGCGAGGGCTGGGGGTTCTAGCCAAACATTAGTAACGGAATCTTTGCTGTGAGATAGGTGGTCTAGTACGTGCTCGCCAACGTGGGTGTTGCCAGAGATGGTGGTGAAGTGAATATTGGTGGAGAAAAGAGACACAGGGATGGCTTGACCTTGGAACTTGACGGATATTAAGGTCTCTAGATGTTTTTGAACGGCTAAAAAGTCGTTTTGATATTTTTCTAATAGGCTGTAATAAAGGGTGTAACCTAGATTTCTATTGCGGCCGTCGGTGTAGTCTAGAAGATCGATCAGGGCTTTGATGTTTGGTTTTTGTCGGTCTTTGGGGTGGATGAGGGAAATAAGTGTTCTTAATAGATCGCTGATGGCTATGATTCTGTCTCTTTCGTCTGATCTTACTAGGCCGGTTTTACCACCGGAGTCCATAGAGGCGGTGATGGCAGAGATGTTATTAAAACCGGCTAAAAGAAGAGCCTTGATGATGATTGGAGCGCCGGTGCCGCCACCAAGGGTAACGATTTTTATGCTTTTTTTTGGCATGTGGAGAGGATTATACCCGTTGGAAGAGTTTGAGAGTTCGTCTAGTGGTGATATGGGTTTGGGCAATTCTGTCATATTGTTTAGTAGTATAGTTTCAGTATACAATTTTTTGGCAGGCCTGCCGGGACTTGAACCCGGAAGAACAGTTTTGGAGACTGTCATGATAGCCAATTTCATCACAGGCCTATGGTGGTTGTTATTTTATACTATTTGTACTAAAAGGAGAGATGTCAAGGGTCCGACCCTTGACATGGGATTACTTGAGCTTTTTGCTTTCGGTGTGCTTGGTGTGTTTTCTGCATTTGGGGCAGTGTTTGTTGAGTTCTAGTTTGTCTGGGGTGTTGGTTCTGTTTCTTTCTGTTAGAAAGTTGAACTTGTTGCAGATTGAACATTTTAAGCCGGTGATTTGTCTTGGTCCTTTTTTTGCCATGATGGGTATTATACATGTTTTTATGGTATCTTATGGGAAATATGGAAAAAGGACAGTGGGGTAGGGTGAGGGAACCAAGTTTGTTGCTTTCTAATCATCCGCCGTTGTGGCGGATGATTGAGTTGTTTAGGGATATTTCAGAATTTTCTGGTGAAGGTAAAGGAGTTGTGGTGGTAATGGATGCGGCGTTTCTAAAACTTGCCCAAAGCTGGTTTGGTTTCGATGGAATTCCAGTTGATGCAAAATGGAGCAAGAAGAGGTTTGGTGGGTTAGATGCATATTTAATGTCGATGGTGGTGAGAAAGTGGGGTGAGATAAGTGGTGCCTATGATGAAGCTTTTGGAGCAATGGAAGTGGTGAAGCAGATGCGTGATGTGCTTGACTTGGGGAGAAACGTGTTTTTATGTCCGGCGGCAGGGGGAAATGTGAGTGGAAAATGGAGATCGGGAGTGGCTTGTTTGACAAGGGGAGTATATGAAGATGGAGTTGAGGAAGATCTTGGAGTTGGACTTATTTTTGCATCTAAGGGCAAGTATATTTTGCTACCCTTTTCTAACATGGTTGAATTATATGATAGAGGGTTTGTGGAAGGGGTAGCGAGTAACAGAAGGTTGGCTTTGGAAATGCAAAAAGTGTATGAAGAGTTGTTGTCGAAGTGAGCCACCCCTGGGACTCGAACCCAGGACCTGCTGTTTACAAAACAGCTGCTCTAGCCAGCTGAGCTAGGGTGGCTTGTGGCTTTAATTATACAATTTTAGTATTGATCGTGGGTGATAAGATCAGTGAGGATGTAATTTTTACCTTCTTTAAAGAATGTAATTCTTAGGTTGGATTCAATGTGTATTGAGTACTGGTTGATTCGTTTACCCTTAAGTTTATGTAGTCTTAGAGCTGGGTTGTCTGATTTTTCTATAAGAAGCTCAAGTTTTTGTTTGATTTTGAGTTGTAGTGAGGGCTTTGTTTTAATCCTTTGTTTTAACTTTCGTTTGAAGTGGGGAGTGGGGTAGAGGTTCATTTGAACAGTTGGCCGACTGATTCTATTTTTTCAAGTTTTCCAGACTGAAAGTCGTTTAGTGCCTTTAGAGCGATTTTTTCGGTTGACTCACTCATGTTAAATTCAGGAATGGTGTTGTCTTTGACGTCTTCTATAACTAGGTGCTTGAGATAGGCAGACATGCTTAAACCAAACCGCTGAGCACTGGCTTGAGCGTAGTCAAGTAGGTTTAGAGGTAGAGTAACTTTTAGTTGAGCTGAGTTCATGGTACCATTTTAGTACCTTAAATGACCTTTGTCAAGGACTTAATAGTGGTGCTGGGGACAGGATTCGAACCTGTGTAGCCATACGGCGTTTCTTTTACAGAGAAATGCGATTGTCCACTCCGCCACCCCAGCAGATACTTAGTAAATTATATCTTATTTTATGTTTTGTGAGCCAAGGGTGGGAGTCGAACCCACGGTCTCGCCATTACCATTGGCGGGCTTTAACCAGCTAAGCTACCTTGGCAATTTATGCTGATTACTTATTCTAACTTGTAATTGGGTCGTTTGTAAATGTGAGAAAGTTTTTTGTAACCTAGTTTTTTTAATTCACTCATAAAGTTCTTTCTAAGATATATGTTTGTAATACTGACGTTGAGGACGCCGTATTTGTTTATTCTCTTGTAGGACCCCTTACCTTGAGAAGGTATGGGCTTGGAGCAAGAGATTTTGTCTGGTTTAATTTTTAGCTTTGAACTCCAAAAATCTATGCATTTTTGTACATCGTTATCGTTGAATGTTTGGAGATAATATTTTATCTTTTCTGGGTTGATTTGATAGACCTTTAGAAGGAACTTTTGAAAGTGTTTTAATAGGTGTGGGTCGGAGTTGCCGATGGAAAGGGTGTGTTTGTTAGTTTTTCTGCCCTCGCCCCAGTACAAGCCCAATACAAGGTGCTTCAAGTTAATGTCGTCCCTTGTTAATTGTTTTTTAATTTTAAACGGATGGCCGTTTGGATTTCGTTTGTAGTAGGTGGCTAGAGACCAACTTCTTCTTTTTATGCCATGTTTGTCCATCCAGTAAAATACTTTGTGAATAGAGCAGTTTAGTTGTTTGGCTATTTCAGCCATGGATTGATGTTTTTTAAGGTACAGTTTTTTGAGGACACTTTTATTTATCATACATTCAGTATGACCCGAAAAATTCACGAAGTCAAGTGTTGAAATTGGTTATTTTTGAGATTGGTAGACTACTTCTTTGGTAAGGGAGTTGATTTGAAAGATAACTGGTTGTGATGA
>Ga0180009_10004137_pt1 | contig 16170 bp, 13 predicted proteins | sample OS_PC_MetaG_FD_123537 | JGI IMG/M metagenome (GOLD analysis project Ga0180009, IMG submission 123537) | Groundwater microbial communities from the Aspo Hard Rock Laboratory (HRL) deep subsurface site, Sweden - OS_PC_MetaG | ecosystem: Environmental > Aquatic > Deep subsurface > Groundwater...
AGGAATTCTATAAGTCGTAGAGTAAAGCTATATAACCTCTTTTTGAAATCCTTTTTGAATTTTGATTTGTCATTTTGCATTTTTATTTTTGATATTTGATTTAATTAAAGGTACCATAGAATTCCAAATTAAAGTAATTTTGCAAATTTGCCAAAGCCCAGTTAATTATTAACGAAAACCTTATATAGGAAATAATACCGAGCAACAAAAGATAAACTTGTTTGCCCTCAAGTTAATTTGCTCTATGTCGAATTTTCATTAGTAAGTGCTATAGATCTTGTCAAGGCTTTGTTTTGTTCACTTCTGTAAAAAATCTTATTTTTATAAAATTTTTTATTTACTTTTTTATTTTTTTTGATAAAAAGGAGAGGTGGATAATGGCTTTAATTTTGTAGGAGGAGGTAATGGAGATGGAAGGAAAGAGATGCAAAGATTGCATTCACTACAAGCCTATTGATAAGGAGAAGGGTGATTGTTTTGGGGTAGAGGTTTTAGGTGATAGTGACCCTGTTGAATCCGAGAAGTGTGGCGGTAGGTTCTTTGAGGAAAGAAAGGGAATTAAATCATGAATGGAAAATTAACAAAAGAAAAACTTCCCTATAAAAAGAAAATCAAAGAAACGAGATGTTTTGGTCCTATTCTTGATCTTGAAGAACATGTTCATCAAGATTGGTGGAAGCGAATCTTTAATTCACTTTACTTGAAGACAGATGCAGATGTAATAGATGACCAGCAGATAACTTCCCAAGAAAGTGAAATTTTCTTAAATATTTTGGGATTTAAGCCAGAAGATAAGATTTTAGATCTATGTTGTGGCCAGGGAAGGCATTCACTTGAATTAGCGAGGAAAGGATTTAAGAATGTGGAAGGATTAGATCGGTCTCATTATCTGATCCACAGAGCTCGGTCATTGGCTAAAAAAGAACTCTTAAATGTAAAATTTAAGGAAGGCGATGCGAGGAAGCTCCCATATTTACCTGATACTTTTGATGTTGTGATGATTTTAGGTAATAGTTTTGGTTATTTCGAGACGATGCATGATGATTTGAGAGTACTAAAAGAAATATTTAGAGTGTTAAAACCTTGGGGCAAGCTTTTAATTAATGTAGCTGATGGTGAGTATTTAGTTGAAAATTTTCAGCCTCGTTCGTGGGAGTGGATAGATGAAAAGTATTTTGTTTGTCGAGAGCGGTCTTTTTCTAAGGATAAACAACGTTTGATTTCAAGGGAAGTTATTACCCATGCAGAAAAAGGGGTCATTGCTGACCAATTTTACGCCGAAAGGCTTTATTCTAAGGAAAGTTTAATGCAACTTTTAAAAGAAACTGGTTTTACAGATGTAACTTTTCATGGTGAATTTTCTCCTAATTCTAAGCGAAATCAAGATTTAGGGATGATGGAGAGATGTTTAGTAGTTACGGCTATAATAAGAAAAGAATGGTCAGCTATTAAAAAAGTGCCAAAAGAAGTAATAAAGAATATCGCTGTAATTTTAGGAGATCCAAATAAACCAGATCCTTTAAAACCTTATTCTGTCTTTGACGACAATGATTTTTATACTATAGACCAGTTAAAGTCAGCCTTGAAGTTACTAAAAAATTACCATTTTGTTTACCTAAATAATCATGATACTTTACCTTCAGATTTGATGAAGATGAAAGGGAAAGTTGATTTTATCTTTAATTTATGTGATGAGGGATATAATAACGATCCCAGAAGAGAACTTCATCTTCCGGCAATGTTAGAAATAATAGGTATTCCTTATACTGGTTCGGGACCTCAATCTCTGGCTTACTGTTATGACAAATCCCTTGTGCGAGGAATTGCCAAGGAGATGGAGATTACTGTTCCTAAGGCATTCTTTATCAAACAAGAAGATACCATCTTTAGTCTTCCTTTTGGCTTTCCTATTATTGTAAAACCTAACTTTGGCGATTCGAGTTTTGGAATAACTCAAAAGAGTGTGGCTTATAATATCGAAGGATTAGTTAATGCTATTTCAGAAATCAGGGAAAAATTTGGCTATGATAAACCTATCCTGGTGGAAGAGCTTCTTATGGGCAAAGATCTCACCGTGGGAATAATAGGAAATCCTCCTGATTCTTATAACATCTTGCCCATTATGGAAGAGGATTATTCTGCGCTTCCCTCAGAGCTTCCTAAAATATGTGGATACGAAGCTAAGTGGCTTTCTAACTCACCTTATTGGAATATAAAGTCTATTCCTGCTGTTCTGCCCAAGAATACCAAGAGAGTGATTATTGAATGCTGCTTAAAGTTGTACGAGAGGTTAGAATGCCGGGATTACTGTCGATTTGATTGGAGATTGGATACTGATGGAGTTCCTAAACTTCTTGAAGTAAATCCTAATCCAGGTTGGTGTTGGGATGGACACTTGGCTAAGATGGCCAAGGCTACTGAAATGTCTTATTCTGAAATGATAGAAGCTATCTTAACAACTACTGAACAACGATTAGAAATTCCAATAATTTTAGATAAAAAAAGAGAAGAGGAGTCTATAGGTAAGAAGGTACTTGTTACTGTATAAAGCTTGTCTTATTCATGGATATTTGGACAAAAGCTTGTAGCATTCAGCCAGAAGCTTTTAGTTATTTTTATTTATTGACTGCTTTGACCGCTGAATTTGTGCAATTTGTGCTTGGATAAACTTTTATAACGGAACTGATGGCGCGAAGAGCGGCTGAATCGGTCGGCAAAAAATCGGAAAGTTTAATCTTGGTGGGCGGAACAGGACTTGAACCTGCGACCCCCTGTATGTGACACAGGTGCTCTACCAACTGAGCTATCCACCCCTCCTATGAACCTTATCATAAGATAACTTCCGTCTTTTGTCAAGTCTCAAGCTATTTAGGCTCAAGAAAACATAGCTAAAATCTTTTCTTGGAATTCCGAAACTTTTTCTTTAAAGCAATTTTTATCATCTTCAAAATAAGAGATGGTCTCTTGAAAGCTAAGAACCAATAAATCATTGATCTCCTTAAATTTGTGCTCTTGGGTAGTTTCTAAGGAACAATTCAAGTCTTCTCCTTTTAAGGCATTTAATACGGTCAAGCAAAATCTTTCCACTACTTGATAAATAATACCTATGCGGTAATCAGAAAAGGTGTAAAATCCTTCGTATCTTGAGAATTTGGAGAACCTTAAGAGATTTTTAGCCAGTAATCTTTGGTAAGATAGGGTTCCCTGAAAGACACTTTCCCGATGAGATAAAAGGTGCGCCGTAACGGAAGGTTTCTTTAAAAGATTTAATTCCTGAAGAAAAGATAAATTTTTCTTTAAATCACTGGTCGTGGTCTCCAGATCAAACATAATAAACCCTAAAAACAAATTTATCCCTAAATCTTGGATGATCTTAAGAGCTTTTTTGTTTTGACCATTACTATCTTGTTTATTAAATCTATTTAAAGTACTTAAAGAAGCATTTTCTACCCCTAAAAAAACCTCTCTTAAGCCTGCTTCTTTAAGTGCTTTAAATACTTCTTGGTGGACATCACTGGTTCGACATTCTAAACCAAATTTAATCTCTTTTCTTAATTTCTTGAGCAGGAAAGCCAGCTTTAATCCTCGTTGTTTTTTTTCTTTTAAATCCTTTCCAAAAAAATTAGCATCAGCAAAATAAAAGTAATTATTTCCTTGAGCTACTAATTTAGAAATTTCACTAATTATGTTTTTTACACTTCTTGGTCTCCAAAGGCTTCCTTTGTAAAATGAACTTATATAACAAAAACTACATTGATGATAACATCCTCTACTTCCTAAGATATACTTAATAGAATTATCCTTTAAACTTGTTCTATCGGGAAAAGGAAGGCTATCTAAGTCCATAATAAGAGGCCGATCATGGTTTCTTACTACTTTTTGGTCTTTTACAAAAGCTAAGCCTTTAATTTTAAAAAGCTCTCCTAATGGTTTTTTGTAAATTACCAGCTTGGCTAATTCTAAAAAAGTATGTTCAGGTTCTCCTATGGTAATAGTATCGAGGTAGATACTAAAGGGATTTTCAATTAATAATTCCTGGTAAGCAAAAGTTGGGTAAAAGCCATAGAGATTAATAAAAGGTGAAAACTTGTTCTTTATCTCTTTTAACATCTTAAAAATCTCCGCCGTCTCTTCCCATTGATAAACTAAATGAACTCCTAAAAGAGCTGGTGATTCATCTTGGATTAAGATAATGGCTTCTTCTATGGACTTATCACGAGCGTCAACAATTTTAACCTTAAAGCCATGATCTTTAAGAAGAGAAGAGAGATACGGAGTAATAAGGCAAGCAGAAAGTGGAGCATTAGTTACTTCTTGAAATTTATATTGGGAAAGTAGTTTTGGTGGTTCTAATAAGACTATTTCCATAAAATCTAAGGATGATATGACGAATACTTAATCACAAATTTATCAAATTTACCTAAGTGTTTTTCTTCTTTTAGTTCTACTCTAATTACTTTCGCTCCTGGGGGGCCATCTTGGCAAAACTCAACTAACTTTTCTACCTCTTCTTTTTCTCCTTCTGCCATTACTTCTACTCTACTGTCAGCTAAGTTTTTTACCCATCCTGTTACTCCATGTTGAATAGCTTTAGCTCGAGTTTCAGCTCGAAAAAATACCCCTTGGACTAATCCAGAAACAAAAAAATGGTATCTAACCTTTTCCATCCTTATTTCCAACCAATAATTAAATCTTTTAACTCTTTTCGAGTAGAAATTCTTTCTCTAATAACAGGATATCCGATAGCTAAAATTGCCATTAATTCTAAATGATCAGAAATTCCTAAATACTTACTTAAATCTTTACTTTGATTAAGAATTTCTCCCAACCAACATGCTCCTAATCCTAATTCATGAATAAAGAGTAACATATTTTGAAGGCAAGCTCCCACGGCTTGAACATCCTTTAGGTAGTGATAAGAAGCTTCTTTGTCTAAAAAGACTACTATCAACAATTTAGCTGCTTTAATTATCTCTTGGTACTTGGTATAATTAGAAATTTCATTTAGTACCTCTTTTTTGGTAACTACTAAGAATTTCCAAGGTTGATTATTTAATCCCGAAGGAGCCCATCTTCCTACTTCTAAGATTTCTTCAATCAAGTCTTTGCTTATCTCTTGATCGGTAAACTCTCTTACGCTTCGACGATCTTTAATTAGTTTTAATAATAAAGACAAAATTTCCTCCCCCTTTTGACTATTGGCTAATTTTTAACACATTTTACTACTTTACTCAATAAAAATTTGGCTCATCCCGAAGATCTAAAAGAGACACTCTTGATAATTACCTGCCATAACGGAAAACAGGACATTTTCATTTTGCTGTTACAAGGAAAATTATTTATTTGACAAGTAAATAAAAATTTAGTATCTTACTAAAAGAGTTTAGGCCTTGCTTGAAAGGCTCACTTAAAAACTTAAATTTTATAAAAAGGAGGCAAAAGTTGTTAAGGATCTTTCAGGGAATGTTTCAAGGGGTAAACAAAAAGATGAGTAAAATTTTATTAACGTTAGCCTTAATGTTAGTTACTTCACCGTTAATAGCAAGTGAAGCAGAATTAGTAATCCCAGATATAAAGGCTACGGGAAGTTACAATTTGCTCTTGATGGGGTTTGTTATTTGTATTGTAGGATTTATTTTTGGGATTTTTGAGTATCTTAAGTTAAAAAGTTTAAAAGCTCATAAATCGATGACAGATATTGGTGAGCTTATTTTTAAGACCTGTAAAACTTATCTCATTCAACAGGGAAAACTTTTAATCGTTCTTGAAGTCTTTATTGCTATATGTATTGGTTTTTATTTTGGCTACTTGCAACATATGGAAGTAAGTGGTGTCTTAACTATTTTAGCCTGGTCTGTAGTTGGAATTTTAGGTTCTTATGGTGTAGCTTGGTTTGGCATACGGATAAACACCTTAGCTAATAGTAGGACTGCTTTTGCTGCCTTAGAAGGAAAACCTATTAACCTTTCAAACATTCCTTTACGAGCAGGAATGAGTATTGGAGTCTTATTAGTAAGTGTAGAATTAATTATGATGCTTATTATTCTCCTTTTTGTCCGTCGGGAATTAGCTGGTGCTTGTTTTATTGGTTTTGCCATTGGTGAATCCTTGGGAGCAAGTGCACTTCGTGTTGCCGGAGGAATCTTTACTAAAATTGCTGATATTGGTTCTGATTTAATGAAGATTGTCTTTAAGATTAAAGAAGATGATCCTCGTAATCCTGGCGTAATTGCTGATTGCACCGGTGATAATGCCGGTGATAGCGTTGGTCCTACCGCCGATGGTTTTGAAACTTACGGAGTAACAGGTGTAGCTCTTATTTCTTTTATCGTTCTGGCTGTCTCTAACGAAGCATATCAAATTCAACTCTTAACCTGGATATTCCTGATGCGTATCTTAATGATCGCTACTTCTCTTGTCGCTTACTGGATTAATAAAGCAGTTAGTAATTTAGCCTATGCTCATAAAGATGAGTTTGATTATGAAAAACCTTTAACAAGTTTAATTTGGATTACCTCAATTCTTTCTATCTTGATGACTTTTGGCGTTAGTTACTGGCAGTTATCTTCACTTCCTGGTAACCTTGCTAATCTCTGGCTAATTCTTTCTATCATTATTAGCTGTGGAACTTTAGGGGCCGCTCTTATTCCTGAATTTACAAAGATCTTCACTAGCTCCAAGTCCAAACATACTAATGAAGTAGTTACAGCTTCAAGTGAAGGTGGGCCGTCCTTGACAATCCTTTCTGGTCTTGTGGCCGGAAACTTTAGTGCTTTTTGGATTGGAATGGTGGTGGTATCGCTCATGGCGATTTCTTATGCTTCAAGCTTATATATCCCCCCTGAGTTGATGATGTATTCTTCAATCTTTGCTTTTGGCTTGGTGGCTTTTGGATTTTTAGGCATGGGACCAGTAACCATTGCGGTAGACAGCTATGGACCGGTGACCGATAATGCTCAATCAATTTATGAATTATCACTTATTGAATCCATACCTAACATAACTAAAGAAATTGAAAGAGATTTTGGTTTTAAGCCTAATGTTAGTAAGGCAAAACATTATTTAGAATCAAATGATAGTGCTGGAAATACCTTTAAAGCCACTGCTAAGCCAGTATTAATTGGAACAGCAGTAGTAGGAGCTACTACCATGATCTTCTCGCTTATTCTGGTGCTTAAAAAAACACTTGGCATTGAACCAGAAGCTGTTTTAAATCTTTTAAATCCATATACTCTTTTAGGTTTTATTTGTGGAGGCGCAGTAATCTTTTGGTTTACAGGAGCTTCTATCCAAGCGGTAACCACAGGTGCTTATAGAACTGTAGAATTTATTAAGAAGCACATCAAATTAGATACTACTGAGAAGAAAGCTTCCGCTGAAAATTCAAGAGAAGTAGTAAAGATTTGCACCCAGTATGCTCAAAAAGGCATGTTTAATATCTTCATTGTCGTATTCTCCTTTGCTTTAGCCTTTGCTTTCTTTTCTGCACCAGGTAACTTAGTTGGAATAACAGACCCTAAGGAGCTTGCAAGTTTAAGTGCCCCTACCGCCTTCTTTATTAGCTACCTTATTGCTATTGCTGTCTTTGGTTTATTTCAAGCAATATTTATGGCCAATGCTGGAGGATGTTGGGATAATGCCAAGAAAATAGTAGAAGTAGAATTAAAGCAAAAAGGAACTCCTCTCCATGATGCTACAGTAATAGGAGATACAGTAGGTGATCCGTTTAAAGATACTTCTTCAGTAGCTATGAATCCCATTATTAAATTTACTACCTTGTTTGGTCTTCTGGCCATGGAGATTGCTATTTCTGAGGAATTTAGAGCTAATGCTCCTTATGTAGGCATAGTTTTTCTATTAATTGCTTTAATCTTTGTCTATCGTTCTTTTTATGCCATGAGAATTCCCAAGAAATATTTTTAAGAATACAGCTGGTCTCTTGATAAGACAAATTTAAAAAATAATTGAGAAAATATAAAAGCCACAGGTTAAAAGCTGTGGCTTTTGTGTAATTTCTTTTGTATAATTTCTAAAAAGAATTTGGAAATACTAAGCATCTGATGAAGATTAAGTCTTTTGAATTTAATTTGAGAGAATTGCTGAATTATTTAAATTATTTATAAAAATTATGGACAAAAAAGCAATAGCTTTATTATCGGGCGGACTTGATTCAACTTTAACCATCAGGCTCTTGTTGGACCAAGGAATAGAAATAGTGGCCTTAAATTTTACTAGCCCTTTCTGTCAATGTAATCGTAAAAATAGTTGTCAACTTGAATCGAAAAAAGTAGCGGAAAAACTTGACGTTAAGTTAAAGGTAATTGGGCTTGGTAAGGAATACTTAGAGATGGTCAAAAGTCCTAAATACGGTTATGGCAAAAATATGAACCCCTGTATCGACTGTCGGATCTTAATGTTTAAAAAAGCCAAAAGTTATATGGAAGAGATCAAAGCTTCTTTTATGATTACCGGCGAAGTATTAGGACAAAGACCTATGTCTCAACACCGGAAAGCTATGGAACTTATTGAAAAAGAAGCAGGCTTAGAAGGGCTTATCTTGCGACCACTATCAGCTCAAGTTCTGAACCCTACCCTTCCAGAAAAGATAGGCATTATCAACAGGGACAAACTATTAAATATTAGGGGTCGATCACGAAGACCACAAATAAAACTGGCTCTTCATTACAAAATCAACGATTATCTTTGTCCAGCCGGGGGTTGTCTTCTTACCGATCCTATATTTGCTAAAAAACTGCGAGATTTGCTTAATCATTTAAAAAATCCATTATGGCGTGACATCAAACTACTTAAAATTGGCCGTCATTTTCGAGTTTCTAATCTGACTAAAGTAATTGTAGGTCGTAATAAAGATGAAAATGAGCAATTGTTAAAACTTGCTAAAAAAGAAGATAGTATTCTTAAAGTTACAGATTATACTACTCCCGTGGTAATTATTCAAGGCAGATTAAATGAGGAGGTAATTCAACTTGCCTCCAAAATAACTGTTCGTTATAGCGATGCTCCCAAAGAAATACCAGTAACTGTTCTTTGTCAGATAGATAGAGATGAATCTTTAAGAAAAGAGATAGCCATAGAAGAGAGTCAGTTGGAAAATATGAGAATATAGGAAAAGATTGATAACTAACAAAGCAATTATTGCTTAAAAGGATAAGAGATAAGTTTATTTAAGGAAATATTAAGCTCTAAAAGAGTTAATAACTATTAAATTAGAAGGAAATAATAAGCTATGAAAGAGTTAATAACTATTAAACAGATAGAAGGACTAATAAGTCCTCATCATGAATATACAAACAGAGAATTAGAAAAAAGAAAAGAAGCCCTTGAATATATCAACGATCTTCAAGATTTAGCTAATTATATTGGAGGAAAAGTCGAAAAATTAAACTTAGGAGAAGATTGGGTAATCAGCAAAGAAATCTTTCCAAATGTCAATCTTTACTTTGTTTATATGAAAACCGATGAAGATTTTCTTAGTGAATTTAAGGTGCTCTTTTCAGGAAATAAAGTTAAGAAGTTACAAGGTGAAGATTTGGCCTCCCTAACCATAGCCTGCGTTAATCACATCCTAAGATATATTAAAGAAACAAGTTATTCTAAAAAACTTCCCGATATTTGTAATAAAGTATAAGTAAACGTTCGGTGGTCAGTCAAATTCAGAAAAATTAAGAAAGACTATAGTTTATAGTTTGTAATCCCCTGTTTATCTAAATCTTCAAGGCAAAGAAGCTATGCATCTATCCAGTAGAAAAGTATCTGTAAATATAGGAAGGGCAATCAAAGAATATGAAGTGATAGAGGAGCCTTATGCCCATATTTTAGTGGAGACCAATAAAGAACTTCATGGTTGGTTAAGTAAGCATAGAGAATGCACCTCTGAAAGATTGCTCTTAAATCCTTATCACGGTTGCAGTGTAGATTGTTTTTTTTGTTACACCAAAGGTTATGACTTTGGATATTTTAAGTTATGCCAAGAAGAAAAAGTAGTCACTGTCTTTAAAGATTTTGATCGTAGAGTAGCTTCTCAGTTAGATGAAATAAAGATAGCCAGTTGTGGCTATCTTTCTCCAGTAAGTGAATTATTTTCAGAATTAAATAATAAATATCAAATCACTGAAAGAATTATTAAGGAATTTATAAAAAGAAATATTCCTATTGAATTTATTACCAAAGAAGTAATTAGTAAAGAAGTTTTGGAGCTTTTAAAACAACAAAGACATTCTTTTGGTCAAGTTTCTATCTTAACCTTAAAGGAAGGCTTGAGAAAAAGATTAATGAAGAAAGGAGCTACCACTGAACAGCTTCTTGGCAATATAAGATCTTTAGCCAAGAGTGGTATTTATGCAGTCTGTAGAATTGATCCTATTTTACCTTTTTTAAATGATCAAAAAGAAGAATTAAGAGATTTGATAAAAAGAGTAAGGGATGAAGGGGCTTCTCATATTATAGCTAGTTGTTTGGATATATCAAAGATAATGTATCAAGAAACTTTAAATTATATTAAAAATTTTGGGATAAGTATATTTTACGAATATAAAAAGTTGTACCAAGAGTCAATTAAGAATTGTTTACATGCTGATATTAATTATCGAAAAAGGATATTTAGTTTTTTAAGGGAGACTTGCGATAAAAATAATATATCTTTTGCCCTATGTATGGAATTTGAAATGGTTAAAGATAAGATCAGAGGTTTAAATCAAGAATTTATGAGTAGTGAAAATTGCGAAGGCATTAATATTCCTATTTATATTAAAAGAGGAAAGTATTTTGAACCAATAGCTGATTGTTTGGGTAATTGTTTAAATTGCCAAGAAGCTAAATGTGGCTTAAGAGAACTTTCCCAGGGAAATGAAGATGGAGAGAAATGTTGGAAATTAAGTGATTATAAAAGATGGAGTAAAAGCATAAATGAAAACTACCGACTATTTTAATCTTACAATCTTAGATGTTTATAAGGAGTTTAAGGAAGAACTATCCAAGGTTGATGGGATAATAAGAGATTGCTTAAAGAGTGAAGATAAAGATGTAAATAAGATGATTAAATATTTACCAACTCTTTCGGGCAAGAGATTACGTCCTTTGCTAGTCTTAATTTCTGCTTCTTTGAATGATAAAAAGAACACGGAAAAAGATATAATTCTGGCTGCTGTAATGGAGCTTATCCATACCGCTACCCTTATCCATGATGATGTGATAGATGAAGCTTGTAAGCGGAGATTCAAGTATACTTTAAACCATGAATGGGGAAATAGAATTTCTGTAATTTTTGGAGATTATTTACTCAGCAAAAGTTTTTTGCTCTTAGTTAATAATTTTGACCAAGAAATACTAAGTAGTATCTCGCAAGCCGTAAGTAAAGTTTGCCAAGGAGAAATAAGAGAGCAACAGAGGCAGTATGACAAAAAGTTAAGGAAAGATGAATATTTAAAAATTATTGAAGATAAAACAGCCTCTTTAATATCAGCTTGTTGTAAATCTGGAGCATTATTAGGAAAGAGTAGTGAAATTGAAATAAAAGCCATGGAAAATTATGGGTTAAATATTGGCATAGCTTTTCAAATTGTAGATGATTGCTTAGATTTAATCTCTAGTGAAAAAGAGCTAGGGAAAAATGCTGGAAATGATTTGAGTAAAGGAAGATTAACCTTGCCTGTTATTTACTTATTAAATAAGGATCAAGAGATAGACGACATTTTTAATTACGATAAAAAAGAGTTAATGAGGTTATTAAAAGAAGGTAGTTATTTAGAAGAAGCTTTAGAAGTAGGAAAAAAGTATATCAAAAAAGCTAAAAAGAACTTAGACAATATAGAAGACTCTAAAGTTAAAATCTTTCTTTCTGTGATAGCTAATTATGTTTTGAAAAGAAGGCATTAATGGTCATTAGCAAAATAAATTTAACTGGAGCTACAGCTATTGAGCAAGAATGGAAAAAGAAATATTCAGGTATATCTCTTTGTTTTTAAGAACATAGTCCCAAAAATAATGAATAAATTTTTATTCTCTTTTTTCATAGTCGCCGTTTTCTACTTATTTTTTTTCAAGTTTAAGATAAATTTCGTTGAGCAGGCTATCGAAACTCTTTGATTAGTAGTCATACCCAATGCTAATTTCTAAATTTGGTTTACTCGACGTTCTTAAATTGGTCTGCCAAGCATAGTCAAATCGCAAAGGAAAAAGTCCCAAAGTAGTTCTAATGCCAATTCCTGTACTCATATGGAAATTATCTCCGATCTTCTTTTTTGAAGCAATCCATAATCGAGGGTTTTCGCCTTTAAGCCAGGCCGAACCCAAATCTACAAATAAATTAGCTCCAATATTCTTAATCGCTATCGGAACAGGAAAAGAAAGATAGATCAATTTGATAAAAGGAAAGCGAATTTCTGTATTAAGCAAAACTACTTTATTACCTCTAAATTCATCATAATCATAACCCCTTAAAGTATTGCTTCCCCCCAGGAAAAAATCCTCAGGATGGCTGCCTTCGCTGTGAAGACATAAGAGACGAAGAGCCAAGGAAGACTCCTGGCTTATCTGGAAGTATCTTCTTAAGTCTAATCTATAATTTGTGTACTTTAAATCATCTTTAGAAATCTTAAAAAACTTTTCAATAGCAAGAAGAGATCTCTGGCCATTAACAGGTCCTTTATAGTTCCAACTACTGGTATCGACGGTATAGGCTAAAAAGACAGAATTAGCCTTTTTGATCTCCGTCTCTTTTATTGTCTCGATATACTTCCTTGTCTTTTGCTCAAAAAGAAATCCACTATCTAAGCGACAGTATTTACTCAAAGGATGCCTTAAAAAGAACAATCCTCCAGAATCTCTATCCATAATCTTATCTTCTTGATAGTAAAAATAATTACCCCAATTAAATAACCCCACTCCTATTTGAGGTTTTCTAGTAAGATATAAATAGGTTAAATAAAAATTAAAGTCCTTAAAGCTACCAATAGAAGCTAAATAATCTGTAGTTAGAATAAAACGGTGATTACCTAAAATATCACTTGCGGCTACTTGCGTAGTAGCAGAAAGACCAGATAAGGTAGAATAAGCAAAACTTCCTTGGGCCCAATCTAAGGCCATCTTAACTTTATAGTTAGAAACTTCTAAAGCAGTTTCTTTAACCTGTGAGGTAAGCTTAGGAACTACATGGTGATTAAGGTCAAAATTACATTCTTTAAGTCTTATTTCTTCATCTCTTAAGACAAAGATATTATAATCTCCATTAAAGTAAGAAGTAAAAGCAACCTTACTCTTATCTGGCGAAGCAGTCGGCCAAAAAATACCTCCATATTCGTTGGTAACTTGAAAACATTTATTATCTTTTAAGCTGTAAAGAAAAAGATTAAATCTACCCTCATAATTGCTCACAAAATATATATTCTCCATATCTTTCCAAGAAGGATTAATGTTATCGGCCTTATTAGAAATTACCTTTTCCAGTTTATGTTCTTCTAAAGAATAGAGGTAAATATTCTTAGAATTATTTTCTTCTCGCTCAAAAGCAAGGTATTTATCATCAGGAGAAAACACCGGCTCCTTATCTAAAGCGTAAGAAGTTACCTTTCTGAGTATTTTTTCAGAAATATGGTAGATATAAATAGCTGAGTGCTCTTCTTCTTGAACAGAAAAGACTACCCTTTTTTCATCATGGGAAAGATCTAACGAAGTAATGGTATTAAACTTTTTAAAGCTTAGTTTATGAGCAATCTTATCTCCCAAGATATCCCAAAGATAGATATGATCACGCCCTTTATCTTTAGCAATAAAAGCAATATAATTGCCAGACCAAGATAAGAACCTTCCTTGAGTATTTAAATCTTCAAAATGTTTAAATCTCAAAGGAGAAGTTAAATTTTTTATAATCTTACCATCTTCTTCTCGGGCTAAAAAAATATCTAAGTAGCTTTTGTGATTAGCCAAGAAAAGAAGCATCTCCCCTCCTGGAGAATAAATAGGCAGAAGAGCATATTCCTTATCATTTAATATCTTTCTACTTATCGAAGATGGATCTTTTCTAACTTTTACTTGAGGAAAGTATCTTTGCTGAAGAGATATCCTCCACTTATTTTCTACTTTAAGAAGGTCTTCTCCTATGATTTTTTGAAATAATTCTTCTATATTTTTATCTACAGCCAGTCTTTTGGTTAAATAAGCTAACTTTTCTTTTCCATAATTAGAGGCCACAAAGTTCAAAAAAGAATGGCTTTCTTTATAAGCTAAGTAAGTGTTAGATTGAGAAAATCCACTAAGATCATTCAAGTTACTCAAAGGAATAAGGTAATTATTAATTACCGCATCAGCTAAAACCATTTCTCCTTTACAGTCTAAGTCTCCTGTTTCATACTCAGCTAAGCCTTCCATAAACCAAAGAGGAGGATTATAGAGAAACTGGTTAGTAAAGATAGATTTTAAAGCATCTTTATATAAGATATTAAAAGTAAAGATATGAGTAAGTTCATGAGTAATTACTGTCTCAAGTTGCTTGTATGAACCTTCAAAAGGAACGACCAGGCGCGATTTAAAGACTTCAGAAAATCCACCTACATTTTTGTCAATAAGCTCTAAGATAATATTTGTCTGTTCAAAATCATAATGGGATTTAAATAAGACAAAAGGAATTTTTTTTTCCACATGACAAGAGAGGTCTTCGCTGATCTTCTGATAAGCTTCTTCCGCCATAAGAGAAGCCTTTTTGGCTAAATTATAAATTTCAGGATTAAAATAGATATCAAAATGCTCTGTCTTCATAATTTGCCAGGTAAAATGGTCATAGACTACCTTATTTTTTCCAAATTCTTGAGCCTTTAAAAGATTAGGCAGGCAGATAAAAAAGAAAACTAAAAATATAGTTAATCTTCTCATAAGTATTTATTCAAAGACTACCTTTCTTTTAATCATTTTTTCCTTAGGAGATATTTTAGAGATAAGACTTTGAGTATGTTTTTTAACTAAAGAATAAAGCAGTTGATTATTCTCTTCCATTTTTTTAAGAGAAGGAAAAATTTGAGATATGTTGGTATCTTCTCTTTCTTCCCATATTATCTGACCATCTTTCCCTTCATATAGCCTAAAAACCACATCTAAAGAAATAGTATAATTTTTTTCATCCACGGTATAAGTAATATATCTATTTTCTGTCTTGGAATAGTAACTATCAATATTGGTGCTAATAAAGTCATCTTCTTTGCATTTATTAACTTTTACTAAGAACACGGCGTCAATATTGTGCTTTTTGCATAAATCAGCTACCACTTTTGGTTCTTCCCAATTAATAAGCTTTACTTCTTGAGGAGAACATATCTTATTGGTTTCCACTTCTGATAAAGTATAAAATTTATTAACTTCAAAGAAGATATTTCTTATTAGAGAAGTAATTTTTTGAGCAGATTCTTGATATTCTTGATTAGTTAAAGGTATTATCGCTATCTTCTTAAAATGATCAATATTTAATAAGGGAGGAGTAGCTCTTTTAATAATTATGGTTTTTACTGAACTACAGGAGGCGATAAAGATAAATATTATGGCAATAATTAAAGATTTTTGTAATATTTGTAACATATTCATGGAGTTCTATTGGGAAGGCAAGGAATCTAAAGACTTATTTTCTTTAAGAAATAAGTTTAAGTTTTCTTTATAACTCTTGTGAGGAGAGAGCTTTATAGCATTCTGATAGTACAACTTGGCTTTATCAATTTCATTAAAGTATTCATAAGTCACCGCTAAATTATTATTTACGGCCGAAGAGTTGGGATTTAATTGATAAGCTCTTTCTAAATGGTATTTAGCTTCATGCCACAAGTTTAAATTAATACACTTTAAAGCATAGTTATTTTCTAAGTGGTTTAACTTTTGACTACGAAGAGAAAATGAAAAAAGAGCACATCCATAAAAAGAATGAAGAAAGGATAAAGTTATAAATATTAATAAATATCTACGCATTCCTTGCATTCCTTAAAATCTTTCTAATTTTAATATTTTAAAGTATAAATTCAAGATCCTTAACTGTCAAGGAAAATAAGCCAGCCTGTAACAGCAAAATGAAAATGTCCTGTTTTCCGTTAAATAGAAATGTCCTATTTTGTATTAGATAAAAATGATCTTTTATATGGGTTTATTTTAAACTTCCTCCAAGGGTGATCCAATGGA
>Ga0180009_10004138_pt1 | contig 16170 bp, 7 predicted proteins | sample OS_PC_MetaG_FD_123537 | JGI IMG/M metagenome (GOLD analysis project Ga0180009, IMG submission 123537) | Groundwater microbial communities from the Aspo Hard Rock Laboratory (HRL) deep subsurface site, Sweden - OS_PC_MetaG | ecosystem: Environmental > Aquatic > Deep subsurface > Groundwater...
GCCCTGTCAAGACTCCGGGATGGAAACCGGCGTTTCGTTTCGGGCGCACCGAAACACCGGTCGCCCGCCACTCCTGCCCGCCGGGACGAGCTCCTGGACGGCCAGGAACCCTTCGCCATCATCCTGGGCTGCTCCGATTCGCGCGTACCCGCCGAGCTGGTGTTCGACCAGGGCCTCGGCGACCTGTTCGTGATCCGGGTGGCGGGCAACATCGTCGCCCCCTCCCAGGTCGGCAGCATCGAGTTCGCGGCCGCCCGCTACGGCACCCGGCTGGTGGTGGTCCTCGGCCACACCCGCTGCGGGGCCGTCCAGGCGACCCTCGAGGAAATCGGCCGGCCCACCGAGACCCGTTCCCCCAACCTCCGCTCCATCGTCAGCCGCATCATGCCGGTGGTGGAATCCATCCCCATGGCCGACCTCGGGGATGACCCCGACCGGATCGCCGACCTCGTCATCCGGGCCAACGTGCGCGCCTCGGCCGATCACCTGCGGCACGGCTCGGCGATCCTCGAACAGTTGATCCGCGACGAGGGCCTGGTGGTCGTCGGGGCGGAATACTCCCTCGAAACCGGAATGGTGGATTTTTTCGACGGCCTGCCGGCCGCCCCTGACGGAGGTTCGACTGCATGAAGAAGGTCCTGCTCTACTCCATCCTGCTGTTCGTGGGGCTGGCCCTGTCCCAGGCCTTGCCCTCCCTGCTGGGCGGGGCGCATGACGGCTTCGCCTTCGTGGTCCGCGTGCTGACCATGACCGGGCTCGCCTTCATCATGATCCACGTGGGCTTCGAGTTCCACATCGACAAGAGCAGGCTCGGTTCCTACGGCTGGGATTACGTCGTGGCCTTCACCGCAGCCTCGTTCCCCTGGATCCTGGTCACCGGCTACTTCGTGCTGGTCATGCTCCCTCAGGGGTTATGGGGGAATGCCGACGCCTGGAAGGAGACCCTGCTGGCTGGCCGTTTCGCCGCTCCCACCTCGGCCGGCGTGCTGTTCAGCATGCTGGCGGCCGCGGGCCTGGGCGCCACCTGGCTGTTCCGCAAGGCCCGGGTCCTGGCCATCTTCGACGACCTGGATACGGTCCTGCTGATGATCCCCCTGAAGATGATGATGGTGGGGCTGGCGTGGCAGCTGGGCTTCATCGCGGTCATCATGGCCGTCCAGCTGGCCGTGGCCTACGTCTGGCTGCACCGGGTCCGGATGCCCGTCACCTGGGGCTGGGTGCTGGGCTACGCCGGGGCGATCGTCGCCGTCAGCGAGATCCTCTACGCCGGCAGCAAGGTCATCGACCCTTCCGTGCCCATCCACATCGAGGTGCTGTTGCCCGCCTTCGTGATCGGCTGCCTTGCCCGCCCGCGCGGGTCGGCTCCCGGCGCGGACATCGCGGCCGTCGAACACGCCCTCCATCACGTCCTGGAGCGTCCCGGAGAGCAGCGGGCGGCGACCGTCATCTCCGCCGCCTTCATGGTGCTGGTGGGATTGAGCATGCCCGCCATCTTCAGCGGTCCGGACGCCCAGCATCCGGCTCCGGACCTCCCGTCCCTGCACGCCGCCGCACCCGGCGCCGCCGTCGACGACCCGACCATCCACGGCGGCAAGCCGGAGGACAGGTACGTGCGGACCATCACCGCCTCCCAGCCCAACCTGGGCTGGGGCATGATCGCCGTCCACGTGCTCCTGGTCACGCTGCTGAGCAACCTGGGCAAGATGTTCCCGGCTTTCTGCTATCGCCGGGAGGCCCACTGGCGGCACCGTCTGGCCCTGGCCATCGGGATGTGGCCCCGCGGAGAGGTCGGCGCCGGGGTGCTGGTGCTGAGCCTGAGCTACGGGATCGGCGGCCCCGTCGTCACCGTGGCCATGCTCTCCCTGGCGCTGAACCTGGCCCTGACGGGAGTCTTCATCCTGATGGTCCGACGCCTGCTCCACGGGATTCCCGAAGGGGCGGCCTCCTGAATGGGTGAGGCCGCCCCCCTCGGGCCGGATCAGTGACTGTGCGGATTCCGGTTGCGGTGGTCGGTGTGGCTGTGGTCCTCGATCCACTGGAGGATGGGCTCCCAGACCAGGGCGGGGGCCACGTCGGCCACCCACAGGTCGATGTGGCCGAAGTCGTACAGCGCCTGATCGTCGGGCAGCAGCTGGATCGTCAGGTCCGTGACGTCGTCGCTGCCCAGCAGGCCCAGGCAGTACTGCGAGACCGGCGTGATGCCCCCGGCTCCCCCCACGTTGAGGACGGGGATCTCGATCTCCCCGAAGTGGTCGTCCCAGGGCACGTCCTCCTCCATGCAGCCCCACACGCAGTAGTCGAGCATGAACTTCACCGGTTCCCAGGGCGCGCCGGCGATCATGAAGTCCAGCCACTGCTCCACCGTCAGGTGGACCAGATCCACGGGCAGACCGTCCTCCCACACACCCGCCAGGTAGTGGATGTCACCGACGCCGAAGATGGGTCCGGCGCCCAGATACAGGGCCGCCTGCAGGTTGGTGAACCCCGGGAACACCGGCGATTCCCCGTCCGGATCGTCCCGGGCCAGCACTCCCATGAAGTCGAAACCGACGAAGTATCCGAATTCGCCGGCGTCGATCATGTCCCGGTAGTACTGGACGTAGGAGCAGTTCTGGATCTCGGTCCAATCCGGATCGTCGCTGAACGGGGCGTAATCCACGGAGATCCAGCCCCCCACCTGGCGCAGGCCCGGCGGCAGCTGGGTCTCGGCGTTGATCAGGGCGTACCCGGTGCCCGATCCGCTGCTGTAGCCGCTGAGGATCATCTTGTCGTAGCCGTTGCCCGAGAACAGGCGGGTCATGCGGGCGATGGCGACGGCCGCGCCCAGATCCCGGTACTGCTTGTCGATCCCCCAGTGCTCCATGAAGCCGAACTCCATGGTCTCGGCCGGCACCAGGTTCCAGGCCTGGTCGATGCCCCAGACGTCGACGTCGGCGCGGGCCCAGTACACCGCCGCCCCGAAGTCGTCGGGCGTACTCGCCGAGAGCGTACCCGGCAGGAACATGCCCACGAAGTCCTTGGCGTCCCCGTGCTGCATGAAGACCGCCTTGCGGGTGCGGATGGGCTGGTTCGGCCGGCCTTCCTTCACCACGCGGTGCAGGCCGATCCTGTCCTCCGGGGCCGGCCCCACCTGGACCGTCCATAAGTAATGGGCGATGCCGGGCGCGACCTCCTCGCGATCGATGAAGACCACGGCACCGGCGCACTTGTCCAGGGCCCCGTCGGGCAGTTCCTGGTCCTCGGCGACCGTCCAGCCCGTCTGGACCATGATGGCCGCAGCCGCCAGGTCGGCCTGGATGCGTGTCGCCTCTGCAACCTGGCCTGGATCCGGAGCGGTCACGCGATCCGTACTGCATCCGATCGGGATCATGAGGATAAGGAGGAGTAGAATGCTGGATAGTGTCCGTTTCATTGTTTACCCCACTTTCTGCATTGGAAGGACTTTGCGAAATGGGTGCAAGAGCACGGATGCAATCCCTGGAGCTTACGCACACCCCCTTCTGGCTCGGCTATTCAGGGCCAGCCGCGAGCCGGAGATACGGGTTTACAGGGACAGGCGTCGTCCAAAATGATCGGGCGGGGCAAGAACGCCGAGGTTGACCTGCAGTCCCCCGACTGCAAGGCCCTGACCATAAGATATTTGATGACACGTTTTCAATGATTTTCTCCAAAATCCCTGGCGACGGGAAGATGGTCGTTTGCATCCCCGCTCCAGGTTCCCCTATCCTGATCGACAATCAAGGGGGCTGCCGATGAAGATCCGATTTCTCGTACTATCCCTGGGTATCATCCTCTGTTTTCCAGGCTGCGCCCCCACCGGACCCGACCCGGTCAACCTGGCCATGATCGAGCCCCAGAAGATCGAAGCCGCCGCCGTGCGCGACAGCCTGGCCTTCCAGCGCACCCTGCAACAGACTCTCGAACACTCGGCAGCCCGTCGCGAGGCCCGCAGGCGACAGGCCGAGGAGATCATTTCCTACTGGCGGGATTTCGAACAGCTGGCGGCCATGCGGCGCACCCGGAGTGATCTGCCCCTGTTCCTCGCGTCGATGCGCCCGGACAACCGGGGTCTCCACATCGGTCTGGCCAAGAGCGTCAAGCTGCTCGAAAACGCCGTGGCCCTCGACTCCACCTTCGCCGAGGCCTGGGCGGGTCTGGGTCATCTGCGCCTGGAGATCGGGGACCGCACGGGCGCTCTGGCCGACCTGGAGAAGGCCCTGGCGTCAGCAAAGGTCGAGGCAACCTCCGGCCGGCCCCTTGACCACGACACCCTGCTCCAGGCCCATCGCGACCGCTGCTGGGCCCTGAGGGAGCTGGCCCGCTGGGACGAAGGGCTCGCTGCCGCAAATGCCGGGCTCACCTTCCATCACGGCGATCCCGACCTTCTGCTGGTCAAGGGATTGCTGCTGGCCGGGGCCGGCCGGTATTCCGAAGCCACGGCCCTGGCGGTGCGTCTGCCGGCTTTCGAGATCCGCAGGTACGGATCGATCAACAACCCGGGCGACTTCAGGGCAGGCCAGGAATTGGTCCCCTCGGACTACGCCAGCCGCTGGATCCGTTCGCAGGCCAGCCTCGCCGAGGACGGACCCCGCCAGGCCCTGCAGACCCTGGGGCGCACCCTGAACGACGAGGGCGGACAATCCCCCCGCCCGAACTTCCTCAAGAACCTGCTCGGATCGGCCCGCATGCCTCACCATTCCAGATTCTGGAACGATGTCGGTCTGGTGGGGGAACTGGCCGGGGATCCCGATTTCGCCCTTTATTACGCCGAGGCCTTCCATGTCCGTGACTACCGGGGCTATTATCCCGATTCCATCCACCTGATGGGCCCCCTGGTCCTGGGCATCCCCCTTGCCGAAGCTCCCTGCTATCTCAGCTACGGATCCGGTTTCCATCTGGGCGGGTCTCCCTTCGCCTACGTTGCAGCCCAGATGGACATCATGTCACTGGCCCTGTTTCCCGACCGCAAGCTGGCTGCCGCGCGCCAGGCGCTCAACTGCCTCGAAATCCTCGATCGCCGCGGATTGATGCCCGACCTCTGCCATGCCCTGCGGGGTCGCATCTTCTATAGACAGGGGAAACTCGCCGCCGCCCGCAAGGAGCTGGAAACAGCCCGCGACGCCTTCCGCACCAGGGACAAGATCGATGCCCGGACCAGTCTCCTGCTTGGGGTCCTGGCTCTGGACAGGGAAGAGTACGGCCGCGCGTTGACCTACCTGACCGAATCGGCCCAAGCGGACAGTTCCGCGGCAGTGACCTGGCGGTCGCGTGGCATCGCCCTGGCCCAGCTCGGCCGCACCGACCAGGCCTTGCGGGACATGACCCGGGCGCTGTTCATCGAACCCGGGTCCCTCGTCGGGCACTACAACCGCGGACTCCTTTACCTCCAGATGAAACGGTACGAAGAAGCGGTCGCCGACCTTGATCGGGCCTGGCGCCTGGATCCCGAAAACCAGGACACCCGCCGTCTGCTCCAGACCGCCGCGGCCGCCCTGCGCGAGGAAGGCGCCTCCCCCCTGGAACACGATGCCCTGGCCCTGGCCGACGATCCGCGGGCCTCGCTGCCCCCCGGCGTGGTGGCCGAGATCCCGTCGGACCTGCTGCTCGATCATCTCGAAAGGGAGCTGGAGGGATTCCTCGGCAAGGGGGCTGCGGGCTTCACCGAACCGGACCAGCTCGGAGTGCTGTGCAATTCCTGGGAGCTGGCCTACCGCGAAAACCCCTCACCCTACCTGCGCAAGCTGGTGGCCCTGGCCAGGCTCGACCTGGGGAACATCGACGGTACCCGGGAAATCCTGGGAGGGTTCTGGGGAAAAGGTCTCGAACCGGACGAGGAACTCATGCTCCTCTTCGCGGATCAACAGGCCGGGCAAACCGACCGTGCCCGCGAGCTGGCGGAGCGCATCCTCGCAGGAGACGAAAAGGTGGACAGCCCCTACGCCGCGGCCCTGGCCGCCATGGCGGTCGCTGCACCGGACAACGAGGGGGGAACGGCAACGGACCAGGCGGTCATCGCCCGCTGGATCGACCACAACGGGGAGACTGCGGGCCATTCCTTGCGCCAGTGGGCAGCGCTCATGGACCGGGGTTTCACCCGGGTACGGCAGAACTACACCGCCCCCCTGGACGACCGTCCCAGCAAGGCCTCCAGGTAACGGGACTGCAGCTGCTTGTTCGCCATGGCGCGCTTGACCGGCGGCAGCTTGAGGACCGAACCCAGCAGGGCGGCCAGCAGGCGATGGCTCGCCATCACCTGGTTGTCGAAGATCAGGTCCTGCAGCTTGCCACGCTCGACGGCCATCATCACGTAGCGGTGGGCGTTGGTCAGCGGGGTGATCACCCGGGCCTCCCGCGGCTTCAGTTCGATGCAATCGGTGGGGCAGGCCCTCACGCAGACCCCGCAGCCCAGGCACAGGTCCGGATCCAGCTTCGCCGCCCTGGCCTTCGGCTTGTGGGGATCGTTGGTGGACACCAGCGCCAGGGCTTCCACCGGACAGGCGCTGACGCACTTGCCGCAGCCGTTGCAGTCGGCGGCGGCCACCTCCGGCAGGAAGTTGCTGGTGTGGATCGGATGCAGGTGGGAGAAGCGCCGCTGCGCGATCATCGCCTCGCAGCAGCATCCGCAACAGTTGCAGATGAAGCTCACCCTCCTCTGGACGTTCTCCCCGAACTGGACCAGCCCTCGCTCGCAGGCAAGATCCAGCAGGTCCAGGCACTCGGCGGCATCGATGCGGCGGGCGTGACCGTGCCTGGTCAAGGACTCGGCCGAACCGTTGAACGTCATGCAGATGTCCATCGGGGCATCGCACGCCGTTCCCAGGTGCTGCATCTTGTGCCGGCAATAGCACATGCCCACGCCGATGTGGGATGCGGTCCGGATGACCTCCGTCGCTCTCTCGTAGTCGAGGACGTGGGCGGCGTTCTCGCTGGTGAGCACCGGCTCCTGGAAGAAGACCCGGCCGAGCTGGGTCTCCCCCTCGGTGAACAACGCTTTGACGAAGTCCTCCTCCACGTTCAGGTACTCGTGGAAGAGCTCGCTGAGGACCTTCTGGTCGATGTCCCCGCGGGTGCGCATGAGGCTGAACTCGAAGAAGCCCGCCATGGGCGGCGGCAGGGCATAGACGGATTCGCCCCGCTTCTCGATGTCCACCAGGAGGGCGCGGCCGGCCAGGGTGTCGAGGATGGTGCGCGCTTCGGCCTCGGGCAGCTTCCAGGCGCGGGCGGCCTGGGCAGCCCGGAACGGCTTGATGGGCAGCAGGGCCAGCAGGCCGGCCTCCCGCTCGCTCATCAGCATCGCCAGGATCCGGTTCAGGAGGTGGGACGGAGGCGCACCCTGGGGCGCCTTGTTCAGGCGCTCGACGAAGCTGTCGTAGCCGGATTTCACGGTGCGGTGGGCCATGATCCTCCCTCGCATGGTGGTCTAAGGGGAGAATACCAGCACCCGGTCCTGCGATCCAGCCGCAACCGCGATCACTGCATCCCCGATCATTCGGGCGTGTTCACCAGCCGGTGCCGGGACGCCAGCTTGTCCCAGTCGACGGGTTTCCTTTCACCGAGGTCGAGGTCCCGCATCCCGGCCGGGGGCCCCAGGGGGAACCGGGCGAAGGCGGCCAGGTCCTCCCAGGATTTCCTGGGATGGTCCAGGCTGCATTCCCGTTCGTACGCGCCGGAGCTCGACGTTCCGACAATGAGCCACAGGGGGAGGCTGAGGATCAGGCCGAAACCGTGGGACAAGGTCGAGGTCGTTCCCAGCGCCGTCCAGCTGGACAATCCCCCGTCCCGGGCGAAACCTTTCACCCTGGCCTTGCGCACCCCGTCCCTGGCCATCGCCTGCAGACCCCATCCGTTCAGGACGTAGACGCTGTCCCGGTCGACGGCGATGAGCTCCCCGACCAGACGGCCGCGGCTTTCCAGAGGCACGATGCTGATCCAGCCGCCGTAGACGTCGGTCGCGGCCGATGGCGGCGGCGGAAGCCAGTCGCGGGGCGGATCGGTGAACGAGGACCCGCAACCGCCGGATCCTGTGATCGCCCCGAGCACGAGAACCAGGCCGAAGAATCTAGCGCGCATAGCGGCTCCCCCAGAACTGGGCTTCCATGCCGGGTTCCATCTCCTTGAATTCCGGAGCGAGCGCCCGGAGGGCCGCACCCGGAGCGAGAAACAGCATGGCCGCCCGGGCCGGATCCTCCTCGGCCAGCCATTCCCGCCGCATCCACTCCAGGTAATACCCGCGGCTGTGCAGGAAGAGTTCGTGGCCGGATTCGCCCTCCGGCAGGTCGTAGACCAGTTCGTATGCGGCGCCGGGGAAGGTGACCAGGCTGGATGCGGGATCCAGGAGTTCCTCCAGGGCGACCGGATCGCGATGGCCCTCGACCAGGACCTCGCGGGGGCTGATCCTGACCGGCTCCACCTCCGGTCCGAGATCCACGAGCAGGACCTGATCGATCCGCCAGTGGCCCCTTGCGAGTTCGAGGCGGACCGCCAGCTCCCCCGGCTCCTGTTCGCCCAGATCCACCAGGTGGACGTTGGCGGCCAGCGGCCCCGTCTCTCCCGCCGACCCGGCGGGCCACCAGGAGCCGTCGGCCCGGCGGGTGGCCACCTCGATCCTGCCCAGGAGCCCCCCGATGGTATTCCTGCCCGGTTCGGGTTCCAGCACCTGTTCGGCCTTGACCAGGGCTCCGGCCGCCTTTTCGCCCAGGAACGCCAGCCCCTGGTAGAACAGGTAGGTGCTCAGGAGGGTTTGGCGCGAGACGATCACCAGTCCCTTGGGACCGGGGTCGGCCACCTGGAAGGCCAGATCCAGCGACTCCCGCCCCGCAAGGTCCACCGGATCGGCGGCGCTGAATCTCTCGGCTCCATCGAAGGAGGCGAGCTTGTCGAGGCAATCGCCTTCCGGCCCGGTCGCCCGCAGCGGCCGGGCCAGGCCGATCGCGGACACGAACCGGTTCCTTCCCGCCTGATAGACCCGTCCTCCCTCGGGACGCGGCGCAACCAGGAGATCGGCCTGCCGGACCACGTGGGTCTCCAGGGCCTCGTTGGTCATGCGCAGGACGAACCTGCGGCCGTCCGCGCGCGCCCGGTAGAGGGCGTCGACGTCGTCATCCTCCAGTGTGGGCGCCACGCTGGCGGAAAAACCCTCGGCCTGCAGCAACGGCCCGTCCTCGCCCTCCGCATGGAAGGTGGGGCAGGAGCCGAAACACGCCTTGGGATTGGCCAGGCAGTAGATCGAGAGGGATGCCGAGGCGACGGTGAGGATCGCCAGGGGGGCGATCGACCCGGAACTCTGGATCACGTTGGATTCGAAGATGGCCACCGAATCCACCGGGACGGTCATGGGCCCTTCGGTGATCACCTGGCGGGAAAGACCATAAAGGATTCCCCGGCCCGTGACCGTGCGCGCTTCGTCCTGGACGGTCCAGTCCTCCATGACGATGACCCGTCCGCCGTGCAGGTGGGCCTTGAGGAAAGGTGCTCGACCATCCAGGGAATGGAGGTCCTCGAAGGGAATCCATTGACGCTTGACGACCCGGGCGGTACATCCGGTCAGCAACAGGGTCAGGGCAAGGATGGCCCACCGCCGGCCGCGAAAACGGGAGAGCTGCTCGATCATGGCATCCCCTTCTGATTGACTGACCCTTGCCGGAATCCTAGCACGACACCCGATCCGTGTGGATATCTTCCGCATGCTCCCATGCGCCTGGACCGGCCTCATGCAACATCCCCCCCGGGAATCCGTATCCAGAGATGCCCTGTTTCCGGGAAGCCGTTTCCGGTTCCACCTCGCGGAGCTGTCGAATTGTTCAAGGCCCTTAAATTTCTGGCACTTGCGGTTTCGATCCTCCTCCTCGGATGGGGCATCGCCGCCGGCAGACGCATCCCCCTGAGCACCTCCAGCGCCGAGGCGTATTCCCTGTACCGGCAGGGCGACGACCACCTGACGGCCTTCCAGTTCGCCGCCGGGGTCGCCAAGCTCGAACAGGCCCTGACCCTGGATCCCGGATTCGCCATGGCCGCCGCCGCCCTCTCCGAGGGGTACGCCAAGCTGGGCCGCAAGGCGGATGCCGATTCCCTCGCCGACCTGGCTTCGGCCATGGTTCCGGACGTGCCCCATCCCGTCGAGCGCATGACCATCCAGCTACGCCTGGCGGACAACGGATGCAAGCGGTGGATCGCCGCCAGGGACTCGCTGCTGGAGTCCCTGCAGAAGGCCGCGCCCGACAACCTGATCCTGCTGACGGGTCTGGCGAACCAGGCCAAGCGCGCCGACGATCCCGAGGCTGCCGCCCGCCACTACCGCCGGATCCTCCGGGACCATCCCAACTTCGCCCTGGCCTACAACGAGCTGGGCTACCTCCACTTCTACCGCGGGGAGTTCACCGAGGCCCTGGACATGCTGCAGCGGTACGCCTTCCTGACCCCGGATGCGGCCAATCCCTACGACTCCCTGGGCGAGGTCCTGACCGAGCTGGGACGGTATCCCGAGGCCGAGGAACAGCTGGTGAAAGCCCTGTCGCTTCAGTCGGACTACCTGCCGTCCCTGCTGAACCTGACCCGGGTGTACCTGGCCCAGGGCCAGGTCGCCAAGGGGACCGGCCTGCTCGCGGAGATCGGCCGGCAGATGGCCGGAACCGCCTTCGAGACCCGGGTGAGGGAATTCGCGGTGGGGTCCTACTACGCCCATCAGCTCTGGGACGACCTCGACCACGCCACGGCCGAGTTCATCGTGCTCTATCCCCGCCACCCCAAGGCCCTGCTTTTCCGCGGCATGAGGCTCGCCGTCTCGTCCGACCCCGGCCTGGCGGTCGCGGTCGTGGATTCCTTCCTCGGCGACTGGCGGCAGCAGACCCGGTACCGGGACAAGCCCGCCGACCTGGCCCGGTTCGAAGCCCTCGAATGCGAGTTCCGCGCCCTGATCTCCACCAACCTCGGCCGGTACGACGAGGCCGCCGCCCACTGGAGCCGCGCCCTCGGCCTCCACGCCGGGCGGCAACACCCCCACGATCTGGTCCCGCTGAGGGAACAGTTCGGCATCTGCCTGCTGGCCGCCGGCCGCCCCGAGGAGGCCCTCGGGCAGGCCGGGGAGATCTTCGCCCTGAATCCCAACCATCCTCGGGCCCTGGTCACCGCGGCGGAGGCCTGCCTGATGCTGGACCGGTTCCAGGATGCCGCCGGATTCCTGGATCGGGCCGCAGCCGTGCTGGCCAGGGCCGATCCCGACTTCCCCCTGCTGCTCCAGGTCCAGGGGCTTCAGCACCGATTGGCCGACCTGGCCGGCAGCTGACCCTTCCCACATCCCCAGGGGATAGATGGCCGCCGGACCCTCGCGGATCCGGCGGCCTTTCATCCAGTCATCCTCACGGGCGGGTGATCACTTGATCATCGTCATCCGCCTGGTCATCAGCTTGCCGTCGGCTTCCAGACGGTAGAAGTAGACGCCCGAAGGAGCCTGCTTGCCGTGATCGTCCTTGCCGCGCCAGACCGAGGTGTGATAGCCGGCCTCGAGGTGGCCCGAGACCAGGGTCCGCACCAGGGCCCCGCGCACGTCGTAGACCTTCAGCTCGACGTGGGCGGCCTGAGGCAGGGCGAACTTGATGTTCGTCCGGGGATTGAACGGGTTGGGCGCGTTCTGGTCGAGCACCGTCGCCCGCGGCAGATCCCCCTGCTCCACGCCGGACAGGTCGACGACCTCCATGGTCACCGGCACCTGGACCTCGGGAGTCAGCGGATCGTCGGTCTGGACCACGAGCAGTCCGTCGTGGAAGCCCAGGTCCATGTCGGCGGCGTCGAAGTTCACGTCGACGTCGACGCTGCCGCCGGCGGGCACGATCCCCGAGGACGGGCTGCAGGAGAGCCAGTTCAGGGCCCCGCGGATCTCGATCGCCATGGCGTCGTGCAGGTACGGGGTGTTGTAGGCGATGTTCAGACCCACGGTCCGGGTCCCGTCCTGGATGCCCACGGTGTAGCTCGCAGGGGAACCCACCAGGGTCAGGTACTGCAGGGTGATCTTGCCCGAAGGCGACAGGATCACCTCGTAGGTGAACGGGCCGGTGCCGCTGCTGCTGCCGTAAGGCATGACCTCGTCGAACATCACGACCAGGTTCCCGCCCACGACCTCGTAATAGATCGTCCCCCCGCTGGTGAGGTTCAGGTCGTCCCAGAAGGGCGCGATCAGGTTGGTCGGCCCGCTGGCGTAGGGCAACGGCTGGTTCGTGTAGGCGGTCAGGGTGCTGTCGAAGGTCAGGAACCCGTTGGAGCACACCCTGAAGGTCGTGAAGTCGGCGCCGTAGAAGTTGAAGGTGAACCCGATGGGGAACGGCCCCAGATTCGAGTCGTCCCCGCTGGACATGGCCACGGTCCCGGTCGCGCTGATGTCGACCCAGTCGAAGACGGGCCCGCCGGTCTCGTCGCTGTCCATCCACTGGTAGCCGTAGGCGTCGGGGCCGCCGCTGCCCAGGGGCGCGACGCCGAATTCATCGTCGGCCTTGTCCTTGGGCTGCTCCACGAAGGGCGGAGGCGTCAGATCGCCCATCTCGGCCACCAGCTTGTTGTACATCACCGGCGAGGGGATGCTGAAGTCGAGATCGCCGCCGCCGCTGTTGCTGATCGTCATGACGGCGGTCCTGGTCCCGCCGACCTGCACCCGCTCCTCCATGGGCACCGGAGTGACGCTGACCTGGCCGATGGCCTGGCCGACGCCCAGCAGGGTCACGGTCTGGACCGGTTCCAGCGGATCGTTGGTGGTCAGGGTCATCACGCCCCAGGCCGAGTCGGTGTCCGCGGGCGTGAAGGTCACGTTCAGGGTCGCGCCCGAACCGGGCGTCACGGTGAACGGAGCAGCCGCATCCACGGTGAACACGGGATTATCGATGACCACGTCGGTGACTTCGAGGCTGGCGCACCCGTTGTTGGCAAGCACCGCTGCCAGCACACTCGACTGCGTCAGCTGCACGGCGCCGAAATCCAGGCTGACCGGAGCCAGCACGGCTTCGGGTTCGCCCAGCAGGTTCAGCGTCACGGGCACCACTGCGTCCGGAGTGTCGGGGTCGTTGCTCAGGATATGCAGGTTGGCCAGATATGCGTCGCCGCACAGGCCGGAAGCATCGAAATCGACCGAGACTTCCACGCTGGCGCCCGGAGCCACCGTGCCGGAGGCCGGCGTGGCGGACAGCCAGGGATCCTGGGCCTGGAAGCGGATGGCCATGGCGTCGTGAACGTAGAGGGCGTTGAAGGCCACGGTCAGGCCGTCGGTGCCGTCGCCGTTCTGGATGCCGATGGTGGCCTCGTCCAGACGTCCGGTCTGCATGGTCTGGTAGTGGTACTCGATCCGCCCGCTCGGATACAGGTGGACCTGCATGGTGTACAGCTCGAGGGTGCCGTAGCGGGGGACGCCCTGGTACTCGACGATCAGCCGCTGGCCGTCGTAGTAGTAGCCCACCCAGCCGCTGCTGGACGGGTTCAGGTCGTCGTGGAACAGCGCGAGCTGGTTTTCCGGCGCGCTGGTGCTCGGCAGCTCGTAGTTGGTCAGGCTAGTCGACGTGCTGGTGAAGCTGATCCAGCCGTTGGAGCAGACGTTGAACGTCGTGAAATCATTGCCGTAGTACGGGAAGGTGAACCCGATGGGCAGGCCCGCCTCGTTGTCGTCGTCGGTGAGGACGACCTGCGTACCCAGACCGTTGATCTCGACCCAGTCGTAGGTGGGACCGCCGGGCTCGTCGCTGTCCTTCCACTGGTAGCCGAAAAGGTCCGGCCCGCCGGCGCCGAACAGGACGGGAGCGCCCACACGGGGATCGACCGCGTTCTTGGCCAGTTCGATCGTCTTGCTGTTGTCCGAGACGTGGACGTTCCGCTTGGCGGCCGTCAGGTACTCGGGCTCGGGGATCGTGAAGTTCAGATCACCCAGACCGTTGTTGGTGATCGTCAGGGTCTGGGAGGCCGTCCCACCGGTGGGCAGGGTCTCGGTCAACGAGTCCGGAGCCACCGCGATGTCGGGAAAGTCCAGGCCCACGCCGGACAGGGGCACCACCAGGACGGGCGTGTCCGCGTCGTCGCTGGCGATCGACAGGTTGCCGCCGATGGCGCCGGCCGCGGTGGGGGCGAAGGACACCGTCACGACCGCAGAGCTGCCGGCGGTCAGGACGAGGGGCGTCACGGCGTCGGTCGTGAAGTCGCCATGGTCGCCGGTCACGCCGGACACCGTCAGGTCGGCGCAGCCGTTGTTCATGATCGTCAGTCCCAGGTCGGCCTGGGCGGTGATGTAGACCGGGCCGAAGTCCAGCGCCGCATAGTCGACCGCGATGTCGGGGGTCCCGATCAGGTCAAGACCCACCGGCACAACCACGTCGGAATTCAGGGCGTCGTTGCTCAGGACGTGCAGGTTGGCGTCGAAGTGGCTGCCGCACAGCCCGCCGGCCGAGAAGATCACATCGACGTCGACGCTGGCCCCGGCGGCCACGCTGCCGCCTCCCGGGCTGGTGGACAGCCAGGGGGTCACCGCGGCGAACCGAACGGCCATGTTGTCGTGCACATAGGCGGTGTTGAAGGCCACCGTCAGGCCGTCCGTACCGTCACCGTTCTGGATGCCGACGGTCCCGCTGTCGCTGGGGGGGCTCATGGTGAGGTAGTGGTACTCGATGGCCCCGTTGGGATAGAGGTGGGCTTGCATGGTGTAGATTCCGCCGCTGTCGTAATGGGGGACGGCGGAGAATTCCACGATCATCCTGGTACCGTCGTTGTAGTAGTAGACGTTGCCGCCGGCGGAGGGATCCAGGTCGTCCCAGAACAGGGCGAGCATGTTCACCGGTGCGCCCGTGGACGGGAGCGGTCCGTTGCTCATGTCGGTTCCGGTGTCGCCGAAGCTGATCCACCCATTGGAGCAGACCTGGAATTCCGTGTAGTCGGTCCCGTAGTAGGAGAACGGGAAGCCGATGGCGAACGGGCCGCTGTTGGCGTCGTCGGCCAGGCTCACCGGCGTGCCGAGGGTCGAGATCTCGATCCAGTTGAACGCCGGACCGCCCGGCTCGTCGCTGTCGCGCCAGTTGTAGCCGAAGGCGTCGGGGCCGCCCAGGCCCTTGGCCGCGACCCGAGGCAGGACGGAAGCATCAGCGCCCTTGGCCATCGGCGAATAGTCGAAACCGCGCACCGGAGCGAAGCGGGCCTTGGCCGGCAGGATGTACTCGGCCGTGGGAATGGTGAAGTCCAGCACGCCGTCGCCCACGTTGCTGATGGTCAGCGTCTGGGTGTCCGTGCCGCCGGTTTCCAGCGTCGTCGACAGGGACGCGGGGGCCACCGCGATGCTCGGGGGGCCGAGGGTGGTGGCTGCCGGCGAGTTGGACAGGCCGCCCAGGTTGCCGTACTCGTCCTTGGCGCGGACGATGAAGTAGTAGGTGGTCAGGACGTCCAGTCCGTTCACCTGCATGGTCTCGATGGTCCCATAGACGGAGGGATCGGGTTCGCCCGTCACCGTGGTGGCTGCGTCCCAGTCGGTCTCGGTCAGGATGGGAGTCAGCGCATAGCGCATGTCGTAGCTGCTGGAGGTCCCGGTGGCGCCGTCGTCCCCGGGGGCCGTCCACTGCAGCAGCACCCAGTTGGAAGCCACGTCCGCAGCGGCCAGGTCGATCACGTCGCTGGGCGGGATGGTGTCCGGCTCGGCGATCAGCTTGAGCAGGTTCAAGCGGGCGCCGGTGACGCACAGGCCGCTCAGGGAGGGCAGCGGGTCGTTGCCGATGTTCATCAGCAGGTTCTTGCCGTCGTCCACGGAGATGCCGGGGAACCGGCCGCGCAGCATGGCCATGGCGCCAGAGACGTGGGGCGTGGCCATGGAGGTGCCCGAGAAATCCTGGTAGGTGTTGCCCGGGGTGGTCGACCAGATGTGCAGACCCGGCGCGGCGATGTCGACGGTGGTCGCGCCGTAGCAGGTCGACCACCAGCCCGGCTCGTTGACCGGGCTGTCCGTGCAGTCGGTGGCCATGACCGAGATGACGTTCCCGTTGGTGTAGTTGCTCGGATAGTGGGGGGTGACGTCGTTGTCGGTGCCGTCGTTCCCGGCGGCGGCGACGAAGAAGATGTCGGCCAGGTAGGCGGCCTCGATGGCGGCCTCCATGGCGGCGTCGTAGGGGCCCCCGCCCCAGCTGTTGCTCATGACGTCCACGCCCATCATGGTGGCGTACTCGA
>Ga0180009_10004139_pt1 | contig 16170 bp, 9 predicted proteins | sample OS_PC_MetaG_FD_123537 | JGI IMG/M metagenome (GOLD analysis project Ga0180009, IMG submission 123537) | Groundwater microbial communities from the Aspo Hard Rock Laboratory (HRL) deep subsurface site, Sweden - OS_PC_MetaG | ecosystem: Environmental > Aquatic > Deep subsurface > Groundwater...
CGCCTATAAGCTTTTAAGCCGCCTGGGCGGGGCCACTGCGATAGGCCCGATTCTTATGGGGATGAGCAAAGCCGTACATGTCCTTCAGCGGGACGCGGAAGTCAGCGACATCGTAAACATGGCTGCCATAGCGGTCGTTGATGCCCAGGACAAAGCGGGGACCGGCGCCAGGAAACAACGCGTAGGAGCCGCCGCCTGATCCCGATACCTGCGCAGGCGCTGCGATTTTCGGGAGGAAGGTTCAGCCCCCGCCGACCTTGCCTGAAAGACGCTCGTGTATGGCTCCGGCCGCGATTCTTGCCTGTCCCATTGCCAGAATCACCGTAGCAGCTCCTGATACGATGTCGCCTCCGGCATATACTCCGGGCACGGAGGTGGCCATGGTACCCTCGTCAGCCACTATGGTGCCCCATTTTGTCATCTTCAGCTCAGGCATGGTCCGGGGTACCAGCGGGTTGGGATCGTTGCCGATGGCAACGATTACGGCGTCAACTTCCATTGTAAATTCAGAGCCTTTGACAGGCACGGGCCTGCGCCGGCCCGATTCATCGGGTTCGCCGAGTTCCATCCTGATGCATTCTACCGCCGTAACGCGGTGGCGCTCGTCTCCTATTATGCGAACCGGATTATTGAGCAGCTTAAACTTGATTCCTTCCTCCTCGGCGTGGTGGACTTCTTCCGCCCTGGCAGGCATTTGTTCCCGCGCCCGCCGGTAGACGACCGTTACGTCGCTTCCCAGCCTCAAGGCTATCCGCGCGGCGTCCATCGCCACGTTGCCGCCGCCGACCACGATGACCTTCCGGCACTTTACAGGCGGCGTATCATATTCCGGGAAGAGATACGCTTTCATCAGGTTCGAGCGGGTAAGGTACTCATTGGCGGAGTACACGCCGATGAGATTTTCGCCCGGGACGTTCATAAAGGAAGGAAGCCCGGCGCCGGTGCCGATGAAAACCGCATCATAGCCGTGTTTTTCCATAAGTTCCCTGACGGTGCTGTTGTAGCCGACAACAAAGTCCGCCACGAACTTGACGCCGAGTCTGGCGAGGTAGTCGACCTCGGCCCTGACAATGGCTTTTGGCAGGCGAAATTCGGGTATGCCGTATGTAAGCACCCCGCCGAACTCCTGCAATGCCTCAAAAACGGTAACCTCGTGCCCGAGCAGTATCAAATCGCCCGCTACGGTAAGCCCGGCGGGACCTGCTCCGACACAGGCCACCTTCCTGCCTGTCCCGGGAGGGAGCTGCGGAAGGCTGATGCTGCCGTGCTTGCGCTCATAATCCGCCGCAAACCTTTCAAGCCTGCCGATTGCGACAGGCTTGTCTTTTATTCCCAGCACGCACAGCTTTTCGCACTGCTCCTCCTGGGGGCATACCCGGCCGCACACTGCCGGCAGGGCATTGCGCTGTTTTATCTTCATTGCCGCTTCGATGAATTTACCCTCTTGAATAAGGACTATGAAGCCGGGTATGTCGATGCCTACGGGACAGCCGTCGATACAGCGGGGTTTTTTGCAGTTGATGCATCTGGATGCCTCTAAAACGGCTGTCTTATCGTCGTAGCCGTAAGGCACTTCGTTGAAATTTTTTGCCCTGTCCTCCGGCGCCTGCTCGGGCATGGGCTGTCTTGGAATCTTTTCTTTGGAAGTCATCGGTTAATCGGCCTCGCGCAGGTATGACTGCGCTCCGCCGGCGCGGTCGCGGCGAGCGAATGGATTTCTTCCGCGCTGTAAGCGCGTCTGCGGTCTTTTAACTCGTCCCAGTCAATAAGATGAGCGTCGAAGAACGGGCCGTCGACGCAGGCGAACTTCATTTTGCCGTCAACGGTCAGCCTGCACGCTCCGCACATGCCGGTTCCATCCAGCATTATGGGGTTGAGCGCCGCAAGCGTTTTAACGCCGTAGGGTTTGGTCTCCCTTGCCGTCAGCATCATCATAAACGGACAGCCGATCGCTATGACGCAATCGATTTTTTCACCGCTTTTAAGCCTGCCGGCGATGACATCTACGGCGTGTCCCCTTGGGGATAAAGAGCCGTCAATAGCGGCCTGCACATGCTCGTCTGAAAGCTCCCGCAGCCTGTCGCCATAATAGAGCAGGTAGCCGGTGCGCGCTTCGGTGACGGCTAAAACAGTGTTGCCGGCATTTTTGAGAGCCCTGGCGACGGGTATAATGGCGGCGATGCCGTAACAGCCGGCAGCCAGGGCGACTGTTCCGTATTTTTTTATTTCGAGCGGCACACCCAGCGGCCCGATAACGTGCGCCAGCTTGCTCCCGGGCTTGCAAAGGATGAGTTTCCTGCTGGACAGCCCCTTTTCCTGGACGACAATCGTTATCGTGCCGGTCTGGATGTTCCAGTCGCAAAGCGTGTATGGCACGCGCTCCGACTTTTCGTCAACCATCACGATGACGAATTGGCCGGGCTGCGCCTTGGAGGCGACTTGCGGAGCCCTGATAACGATTTCATGGGTATTCGGCACAAGCCGGCGGTTATCAAGTATTTCAAACGTTCCTTTTGTCTGCGCCGGCATTGACACCGGCGCCGGTTCCGGGCCGGCGTTCAGTTCCCTGAGGCCGCCGACATGCCCGTCAATCCTGTGTCCCCTGAAATGCGTCCGCATCTGCTTCAGGTCCTGCGCCGGGCCGGGTGTCTGGCCGGTCTGGATTTCCGGCGGCGCAGGGGGCGGGTTAAGCTGCTTTGTAATGTCGGCGACGAATTCGTAATTAAATCCTTCCGCGCCGAACGTCTTTGCGAGCCGGCATATTATCATCCATTCGCTTCCGGCCGCCTTGGGCGGTTCGCAGGCTTTGAGCAAAGGCCTGTGCCGGCCGAACCTGTCCTTGATTGTGCCTTCAGTCTCTGCCAGCACCCTGACAGGCAGCACGACATCGGCGCGCCCGCTTGCCTCGGACGGATAGCAGTCCTGGATAATCAATACCTCCAGTTTTGACAGGCTGTCCGCTTCGATACAGCCGCCGGATATGAATGCCGCTTTTACGCCGGCAGGCACGGCAGCGCGTTTAAACGCCTGGTCTGCGCCTTCCAGTTCGATATAGTTCGGCGACTGCATCACGTCGCGGGTGAATTTCCTGAAAATAAACCTGTCCTCCAGCGTGCCGGTTGAGTCGCAGATGAATGCGAATTTATCCCCGCGATAGTTCCAAAGCCTGTCTTTTACGGCTGCCAGCGCCTCCTGCCAGTCCGTTTCGCGCAAAATTCCGTCCGTCCTGACATAGCAGCTGTGAAGTCTCCCGCTGCCGTTGAGAAACTCAGCCAGGGCGAATTTCCCGAGCGCGCAGACAGGAATATTTTCGTTTGCCGACTTCGTACAAATCAGTTTGTCCTGTTTTATGCCGAATTCCAGTTCGCAGGCCCAGTCGCAGAATGTGCAGGTTGATTTTACGCTTTTATCGGGCGCCGGCTGCCACTTTGCGTAACGCTCGGCCAGCGCGCCGGTGGGGCAGACGTCGACGCAGGAGCCGCAGAACGTGCAGCCGGCTTCAATCAGCGAGCAGTCAAAAGCCCTGCCAATCCGGGTCCGGCTGCTGCGGTCAGTGAAATCAATCACGGAGGTCTTGTGCTGATGCTTGCAGATGCGCACGCACCTGCCGCAGAGGATGCATAAGTTGGGATCATGGTCAATGAAGGGGTGCGTCTTCTCAATCGGGCGATTAAGATAGACCGGCGCAACCGGCAATTCTTTAATGCCCAGGTTTTCAGCCAGACGGCGGACCTCACATGAATCCCTGCTGCCGCAGGAATGGCAGCCGGTGGCGCTTCCGGCCTTTTCGGCGTCCGGGCGGAATTCATCGCAAATTTGGCGTTTCTCGCAGAGGAGACAGGCGCCGGGATGTTCCAGGATAATCAGGGAAAGGATGTTGCGCTGGAGGTTTTTGAGAGCCTCGGTGCCGGTGCGCACGACCATGCCTTCCTCAGCCGGCGTGCTGCATGAGGTCGGATAGCCCCGCATGCCTTCAATCTCCACCAGGCACAGCCGGCACGCCCCGAACGGCGGCAAAACCGGGTGGGAGCACAAATGCGGAATCAGAATGCCGTTTTCACCAGCGCAGTCCAGGACGGTCTGACCTTTTTTTGCAGCAACAACCCTGCCGTCAATGGTCAGCTTCACCGTTGGGGTTTTGTGCTTATGTTCAGGATTTACTTTCGCCTGATTTACGCTGCTCATATCTGGTTAAACTGCCGCTGGAGCGGTATATCGCCGCATAAGCTTCAGGACACGTGTCCAGGCATACCCCGCAGTGAATGCATTTTGACTGGTCGATTTTATGCGGTTTTTTTCTTTCGCCGAGGATGGCTTCTACCGGGCATGCCTTCACGCATGCCGTGCAGCCGGAACATCTTTCGGCGTCAATATGATAGCTGACAAGAGCGGCGCATACGAATGCGGGGCACTGTCTTTTTTGAATATGCTGCTCGTATTCCGCGCCGAAGTAACGCAGAGTGGTCAGTACCGGGTTCGGCGCAGTCTGGCCGAGCCCGCACAGCGAGGCGTCCCTGACTGTCTGCGCCATTGTCCCGAGCTTGTCCATGTCGTCCGCCGCGCCGCGGCCGGACGCTATTTTTTCAAGGATCTCCAGCATCGCGCGCGTGCCGATGCGGCACGGCGGGCATTTGCCGCAGGATTCCGCCTGTGTGAAAGAGAGAAAATATTTCGCAATGTCCACCATGCAGGTGTCGTCGTCCAGCGCTATCATTCCTCCGGAGCCCATCATGCTGCCGGATGCCGTCAGCGACTCGTAGTCTACCGGTAAATCAAGTTTATCGGCCGGAATGCAGCCGCCGGAAGGGCCTCCCGTCTGAACGCCTTTCAGCTTTTTTCCGGCGCCGACGCCGCCGCCGATGTCGTAGATTACGTCCTTGAGGCTGATGCCGAGCGGCACCTCTATGAGCCCGGTGCGGTTTATTTTGCCGGCAAGCGCAAAGGTTTTTGTCCCCTTGCTGGACGCGCTGCCGTACCGGACAAACCAGCCGGCGCCGTTATCGAGTATCATCGCCAGATTGGCAAGGGTTTCAACGTTTTGAATGATAGTCGGCTTTTCCCACAAGCCGCTGACGGCCGGAAAAGGCGGACGCGGACGCGGCATCCCGCGGCGTCCTTCTATTGAGGCGATTAATGCCGTTTCCTCCCCGCACACAAACGCGCCGGCGCCTTTTTTGATGTGCAGTTCAAACGAGAAACCCGACCCCTGGATATTGCTGCCAAGCAATCCCAGCCGGCGCATCTGGCAGATTGCTGTTTCAAGCCGATGAAGCGCAAGCGGGTATTCAGCCCGGCAATATATGTAGCCTTCGCCGGCTCCGATGCTGAAAGCGGCTATCAGCATGCCTTCCAGCACGGAATGCGGGTCGCTCTCGATAAGAGAGCGGTTCATGAATGCGCCGGGGTCGCCCTCGTCGGCGTTGCAGATCAGGTATTTGATGTCGCTTGCGGTCTGGCGGCAAAGCTGCCATTTCCGCCAGGTCGGAAAGCCCGCGCCGCCGCGGCCGCGCAAACCGGACTTTCTGACCTCGTCGAAGGTCCCGTCCCGCCCGAGCTCCAAGGCCTTTAAGAAACCGCGATATCCCGAGTTGGCAAGATAATGGTGGACATTTTCGGGATCAATCAAGCCGCATCTTTTGAGGATGTGCCGCACCTGAGCGCGAAACATCGGATGGTCGGCTATATCGCCGATGCCGTCAATCCGTCCCTGGGTCATCCTGCCCAAAGCCCATTGCGGACACGGGTCGTTGCCGGCCACATATCTGTCGAGAATCGCCGAGATCCGTTCGGGGTCCACATTGCCGTAGCAGAGCCTTGGCGCGCCGTTCTTGTGGACTATCAGAATCGGCTCCATAGAACACGGTCCGAGGCAGCCGACTTCAATTACCTGGGCCTGCAGGTTTCTTTTTTTGATTTCGTTTTTCAGCCGCTCGATTACCTCAATCGCGCCGGCTGCCCTGCCGCAGGTGGCTGCGCCGACGAAAAAAACCGGCGTTTTGCTTTCTTCAAGTTGTCGCCATTGTTGAGCCGCGGTTTCAAATGCCTGTTGTAATGCAGTCATTGCCTAGCGATCCTTTTTACCGGAGTGCTGTTTGACCAGCAGCGCGATTTCTTTTGGCGTCATCCTGGCGTGGACATTGCCGTCTACGGTCACCACGGGCGCAAGCGCGCAGCAGCCGATGCATGCCACGCGCCGCAGGTCGAACCTGCCGTCCGCCGTTGTCTGGCCGGGCTTTATGCCCAGCCTCTGCTGCAGTTCCTGCAGCAACTGCCAGCTGCCGCGCACGTGGCAGGCTGTTCCCTGGCATACCTGAATAATGTGCTCGCCCGGCGGGATAAAGCGGAATTGCGCGTAAAATGTGGCCACGCCGTAAATTTCATTTGCTGATATTCCTGTCCTCTGTGCCAGCTGTGTGACGGCTTGCCGGGGCAGGTAGCCGAAATGCTGCTGGATATCCTGCAGGACGGTTATGAGATGGCTTCTGTCTTTGCCGTGCAGCGACAGCAGTTCGGCCACCACGGCGTTGTTTTGTTGTGCGGAGACGGTCATTTTGAAGTCCGCTGAAGAGCAGTTCCGGCTCACTTTAATGAGAAAACTGTTATCTAGCTAGTGAAGCGCTGCGCTATATTATCTTTAGGATATATATAATGCAGCAATTTGTCAAGCAAACGGTTTTTGATATTTGATAGGGTAATCTTTGATTTCTAATCTTTAATTTTCTACGTGTGCGCTATTATGCCTTTGCCGGAAGTGCCGTCTATGCGGATATCCAGCGGGGTCGCCAGCCTTACGTGGCGCACGCAGGGGAGGTCTGAAACAACCTTCTGGCTTTTGATCCAATCCCAGTTTATACCCCCGTCCCGGTTATTGTTGTTGATGGTGAAATAACCTATGCCGAGCGAGGTGACATTGTGAAAGAAGTGCGTCCCGTAAGACGGATCCACGATAATATCCTCGTAGCCGGCTTCTATGATGACTTTTGAGTTCGCGATATGGTTCCACTTTACCGGTATGCCGAGCCTCGGGTCGCTTGAGCCCCAGCGGCCCGGTCCGATCAGTATATAGCTCCTGTTTTCGGCTTTAAGCCGCTGGTTCAACTCGCCTATCTGGCCGGCTATCTCATGGGTCTTCATGCGGTCGAAATTTTCCGGTTTCACATATATAAAGTCAAAGATGCCGTGTATATAGCCGTTGCCCAGCGCGGAATCGCTGGAACACACTATATTGGCCTCCTGGACGTCCCTGAAATGCACTTTTTTCACCACGCTTCTTGAAACCATGGGGCGTATCTGCAGCACGTTGAATTCCGTCGTTCTTTTGTCCGGATCATAAACGGCCGCAAACTCCATTTCTATGTTGGCGCCCATGGCGTCCTGGCCGAGCTTTGAGAGGCTTGAGAGTATTTCGGACAGCGGAATTATTCCGTTTTTCAGAATGGGCGCGAAAGTAATAAGCCTTGCGCCGGGGTTCGCTATATTGTCGTACATCATGTCGTTTTCAGACGAATATGAGGAAGCCACAAGTTCCAGGGCGCCGTCTTCCTCGGCCGCCTCTTTTTCTACGCTCACTATGTCCGGTTCGCGCGCGTAGGTGAACGGGCGCAATTCTTTCCGGGAGACGTCCAGGGCCATGAAGGTCTTCTGAGAATTGTTGAAGAAATCGCTTATGGCGGCAAACTGGTGGAGGTTATGCGGGTGGTTCGGGGAAAACCTGAGCGCGTTATGGCCTTCCATAATGGTCTTGCCGAGACCTACGGCGATATGGACTATCGGGTCCTCGCTTGAAAGCGGCGGCACCGGATAATAATTGTAAGACTGCAATACGCCGGCGAACAGCGGGTAGAATCTTGCGCCTCCGGCGTAGGGCCTGCCCACCACTTTTTGTATGATCACCGCCAGTTTTTCTTCGTCCGGAAGCTGGGGCGTGAGTTTGCGGTAGGCTTTGGCCTCGTTCGAAAAAGTGGAGGCATATATGAATTTCACCGCTTTCTCAAGCTCCTGAAGCCTTATGGCGGGATCGGGATGATTGTTGGCCAGCATGTAGGTCTTATAAATCCCGGCGAAAGGCTGGGTCCTTGAATCTTCCAGAAGCGAAGAGGAGCGCGCCACCAGCGGCCCGTCCAGCTTTTCCACTATGACCTGGAGGTCTTTTACGACATAATCAGGCAGTTTTGATTTCTGGAAAATATCGGCTATGCGTTCGTTCGGATAATTGTCGTTTATGACCGCGTCCAGGTCGTTCTGCTCCATAAAAAAATCAAAGACGTCGGTGGCTATCACTATGGTGTTGGGCACGATCACGGATACCCCGGCAAAGCGCCCGGAGATGTCGCTTTTGCTGAAAAGGAAATCCACGAAGGCCAGCCCCCGGGCCTTGCCGCCTATTCCGCCTGAGCCGATCTTTACGAAAGGCGTGACGTTGTCAAAAAGCCTGCGGTCGAATTTTAAGACCGTGCCGAGCTGGGTTTTATAGATGAACTGGTAAAGCGTTTCTATCAGGTATTTCCTGAGGCCCTCCATGTCCTTGAACTCCGAGATCTTCTTCGGGCGGATATGGTAGGCGGTTTCAAATTCCGTGCGGGCGAACAGCCACTTGGAAAAGTGATTGCGGCCGGCGTGATACAGTATGGAATCTACGGGCACGGTTTTAAGGAGTTCAAGCATCGTGTGAAGGTCGGAGGCCCGCGCTATCTCAAAGCCGTTCTTGTCCGAAAAAATGAAATCGCCGAAACCGAAATATCTTATTATGAAGCTGCGCAACTGCCTGGAAAGGTCCGGCGCGGACTTGTTCATGAAAGAGGCGCCGAGGCTTTGCGCCCCCGCCGCGAACCGGCTGTTGAACGACTGCAGCAGCACCGGCATATCCGGAAGCTCTTCTTTTATCTTCCTGATCAGCATCAGTCCGGCCTCAGGCTCGTTTTTCCCCGCGATCGGATACTCTATGTCGCTGATGACGCCCAGAAGATTGGACTTGTATTTTGCGTAGATCTCCCAGGCCTTGTCGAAGTTGTTGCAGAAAAGGATTTTCGGCCTGGCTTTCAGCCGCAGCATCTTTTTAGAGGGATTTAATTCTTCCGCCATGACTATCTGCGTCTGTTTCATCAGCTCGGAATAAATGATCGGCAGGTAGGAGGAGTAGAACTTTATGTTGTCCTCCACCAGCAGCACCGCCTGGACCCCCACTTTGGAATCATGCTCAAAATTCCTCTCGTCTTCGATCAGGCTGATGATGGCGGAGAAGATCCTGGTGTCGCCGTGCCATAGGAATACGCCGTCGGCCAGGTCCCTGGTCGGTTCGGAGATATTAAGGACGTCCTGCATGTTGAACGATAAAAGCACTACAGGCAGCCCCGGGGATATTTTTTTAAGGTCCGACACGAAACGGTCCATATCGGTGTCGCCCAGCTGTATCATGGCTATGACCAGGTCGAACTGCTGCCTGCCCAGGCGCTCAAGGGCTTTTTCAGCGGTGGAGACGCGGGCTATCCTGGGAGCGGCGCGGACGGTCGTGTCCAGCAGTTCGCTGAACAGCGCCTCGTTCAGGCGTTCGTCGTCGGCCAGCAGGAACGAGTCGTAAAAGGAGGCCACCATCAGGATGTTCTTTATCCTGTACGGCATCAGTTTTTCAAATCCGCCGAATTCGGTTTCGTAATCCGCGATATGAGGTGTTGGCGTCGGCATCGGGTATATTATACAAAAGCTCGCGGTCCGGGTGTATTGCGGCGCGCCTGTCAACCCTGATGGACCATTCCAGACTTGTATTATCAAGAGTAGATTTGTATTATCAAAAGTAACCGGGGAAAGCCGATTATTTACTGATTTAAAGGTTGCGGTTACTCACCCCGCCGTAATTGGCGGGAATAGAAAGCGTCAGTTCCTGAAAATAAAATGATTTGACGCGCCCCGGGGGCGGCCCGTTTCCGGCGGGATAAACCGTAAACCTTTGAACACACCAGGAGGAAAAAATGTCAAAAACAGCGACACCGGCTAAAGTCAGCGATATCTCTTCTTATGTCGAAGAGTTCATGGCCCAGGTCACGCAAAAGAATTATGGCGAGAAAGAGTTCCACCAGGCCGTGCGCGAAGTGGTCGTATCCATAGCGCCCGTGCTTGAGAGGCATCCCGAGTACAGAAAGGCGAAGATACTCGAAAGGATAGTGGAGCCGGAGCGTGCGGTCACTTTCCGCGTGCCGTGGCAGGATGACAAGGGCGAGTACCACATAAACCGCGGTTTCCGCGTGGAATTCAACAGCGCCCTCGGCCCGTACAAGGGCGGTCTGCGCTTCCATCCCTCGGTGAACCTCAGCATCCTGAAGTTCCTGGGCTTCGAGCAGATCTTCAAGAACTCGCTGACTACGCTGCCGATGGGCGGCGGCAAGGGCGGTTCCGATTTCGACCCGAAAGGCAAGAGCGACAGCGAAGTGATGCGCTTCTGCCAGAGCTTCATGACCGAGCTTTTCCGCCATATCGGCCCCGACACCGACGTGCCGGCGGGCGACATCGGCGTCGGCGGCCGCGAGATAGGCTACCTGTTCGGCCAGTACAAGCGCCTGAAGAACGAATTCACCGGCGTGCTGACCGGCAAGGGCCTCGGCTGGGGCGGCTCGCTGGTACGGCCCGAGGCGACGGGCTTCGGCGTGGTGTATTTCTGCCGGGAGCAGCTGAACACAAAAGGCGCCGACATGAAAGGCAAGGTCGTGGCGGTCTCGGGCTTCGGCAATGTGGCCTGGGGCGCGGTGCAGAAGGTCAATGATCTGGGCGGCAAGGTTGTAACGATCTCCGGCCCGGACGGTTACATTTACGACAAGGACGGCGTGAAGGGCGAAAAGTGGGAATACATGCTCAAGTTGCGCGCTTCCGGCCAGGACATCGTGGCCCCTTACGCGGAGAAGTTTAAGGGCGCCGAGTTCCGCGCGGGCAAGCGGCCCTGGGAAGTGAAGGTTGATGTCGCTCTGCCCTGCGCTACGCAGAACGAGCTGAACGAAGAGGACGCGAAAGCGCTGCTGAAGAACGGCGTCATCTGCGTGACCGAGGGCGCGAATATGCCGTGCACGCCCGGGGCTGTTGAGATTTTCCAGCACGCGGGGATCTTGTTCGCCCCGGGCAAGGCTTCCAACGCGGGCGGCGTCGCCACTTCCGGTCTTGAGATGAGCCAGAACAGCATGCGCCTGAGCTGGAGCAGGGAGGAAGTGGACACCCGGCTTCATGAGATCATGAAGAACATTCACAGCTCATGCGTTAATGCGGCGAAGGAGTACGGCACGCCGGGCAATTACGTTAACGGCGCCAATATCGCGGGCTTCCTGAAGGTTGCGAACGCGATGCTGGACCAGGGCCTGGTGTAGGGGAAGCAAATAGCGAATAGTAAAACCGGGCGGAGCCTAACAGGCCCCGCCCGGTTTATTTATCCGGAAGACCAGAGTTTTATTGTCTGCGGCGGTACATGATCCTTAGGGGTTTTGGCGGCGGTTCGGGCTTCCAGGTAAGGTCCAGGCCCCGCACGGGTCCGAAATCGTAGACAGGCTCGAAGATCTTCCCGAGCACCCACTGGCAGTCTGACGTGCGGTAAGGCTCCCATCTGTCATAAAACGACACCGGCACCAGTTTTCTCTTCGGCGGCTTTTTCGTCGGTTTCTTCTTTTCGGGCTGTGCGGGCAAGCGCTTTTTTTTCTTTTTTACGGGTTTGGGCCCCTCCGCCTTTTTGAATTCCGCCGGAACCTCCTGCCTGAGCCCGGCGGGATTTTCCTTCTGCTGGTTCTTGATCACGGCGGGATTGCCGAAGATCGTTATCGGGTTCCCCCGCGGCTGCGAAACGGGAGCGGGAGCAAGGACGGTGTCCGTGCTGGCCGCGGAGGCCGGCGCGGGCAAAATGAACATAAGAACCGTAAAAAACAATTTAACCATTTAGTGGCCCTTGATATTTTTTAGCAAATGGGGGCGCATGGAGGCAAGGGTTCCTTTCCCGCTCTTTTTTGTATATTATAACTTATGCTTTTTTTTAGAAACGGCGCCGCGAAGAACGGTCCGGACCGGCCGCCGGAGCGGTGGGACTTCAGCCTGATCTGCCTGTTCCTGGGCCTGGCCGCGTATGCATGCTCTAAGACGGAGGCCGACCCCGACCTCTGGGGGCACATCAAATTCGGACAGGATTTATGGCGGACGGGGCAAGTGCTCCGGAGCGATTTCTACTCGTATCTTACGGCGGGCCAAACCTGGATCAACCATGAATGGCTCTCCGAAGCGATCTTCGCGTTCGTCTTTTCCCTTGGCCCCGCGGTTTTAATCGCATTCAAGGCCGCCCTGGCCTTTTCAGTCCTATGGCTCGGCTACCGCTTCCTGCGCCGCCGGGGCTTGAGCGTTATGCGGGCCGGACTGCTGGTTTCTTTAAGTCTGCTTCCGTTCGCCGCTCATCTGCACGTCATCCGCCCCTTGATCTTTTCGTGGCTGCTGTTCCTGCTCACACTGTTCATCATTCACGCCGCCGAAAACGGGGAGCGGCGATGGCTTTGGTGGGCGCCGCTCCTGTTCGCCTTATGGGCCAACCTCCACGGCGGATTCCTGGCCGGCATAGGGATGCTGTTCCTGTGGTCTTTACTGCGCCCGAAGATGGCCTGGCTTCTGCTGGCTTGCGTCGCGGCGACTCTGGCAAATCCGTACGGGATCGGGCTGTGGCGGTTTCTGCTGCGCACGGCGCTTTGGCCGCGCTGGGAGATAGGGGAATGGCAGCCGCTCATGCTCCAGACTTTCCCGGGCGCGGGATATCTCGCGCTGCTGGCGCTGGCCGTGGCGGGATTCATATACAGCAGGCGGGAACGCAGCCGGGCGGGAACGCTCCTGTGGATCGGCACGGCATTGCTGCCCCTGCTGGCGGTCCGGCACAGCCTGTTCTTTGTTCTGGGGCTTTGGGTCTTCGCGGGGGAGCATATCGGCGATGTCTGGGAGCGGTACCTTCCGCAGGGCGGGCCCGCAGGTCTTGTCGCCAAACTTAGAGCGTGGCTGTGCGGCCTTCATTTTGCCGGGGCCGCGGTCCTGCTGGTTCTGGCTTCGCAGAATTTCCGCTGTATCGCGATAGTGCCGCCGCCGCATTATCCCGCGGGCGCCGTCTCGCTGCTGAAGGAGGCGGGAGTCAATGCCGACATGGCGGTCCATTTCGATTGGGGAGAATATGTCTTATACCATTTGGGCCCCGGGATCCGGGTTTCCATGGACGGCCGCCGGGAAACGCTCTACTCCGAAAGTGTGTACCGGGAACAGTTGAATTTCATCGCGGGCGTAAACCGCTGGGACGCCGCCCTAGACAGAGGCAAGCCGGAACTGGCGCTGGTAAGCAGGGAATTCCCGGTCTTCAATCTGATGAACGCGAAACCCGGGTGGGTCCGCGCTTACGAGGATGCCTATAGCGGGCTGTTCGTCCGGCGGGAGTCCCCCTGGCTGCAGCCCCTCCTGGCCCTGGCCCGGCAGCGGAGCCAAAAACCCTCATACCCGTGCGCCGGGTGGTGAAGGCGTAGGACTCTATTTGCCGGCCATCATAAAGACAACTCCATTTTCATATCCGCCGTCATTTTTTTGTAGTAGGGGCCGGTCATAGCTGTCATTCCCGCTTGCCCGCCGGTGTTTTCCGCCAGAAGGCGGATCCGCCGGTTGTTTTCCGCCAAACAGCTCGGCGGACCCGCCGGACTGTTTGGCGGGGGCGGAGGAGGGCGGTTGTTGGCGGGAATCCATAAATTCACGAATCTCCGGTTTTTCAATGGATCCCCGCTTATCCGCCTAAGGCGGACGGGGATGACAGCTTTTTTCAACCCGTCAATACAACTTGGCGGGTCCGCTCGCTAAACGCAGCGAGCGTCCGTTGGATTAGCGGACGCTTCTGGCGGACCGTCATGCAACGATCAGCTTATTTTACCCCGTTAGAGAAAGCCCCTTCTGAAAGGTGCCGGGATTTTCAAGAGCGCCGGTTAATGCCGCCGGCTTCAGTCGTCGGGGAACAGGTTCTCTAACGGGGTTTACCGGTTCCACTGAAGCAGGGGCCGGAACATGGGCGCCAGCTGCGTGCGCACTTCGTCCACGGTAGAAGGGTCCAACTCCACTGTCCGGCCCTGCCAGGACGCGCCGTCCCTGGCGGTCTTGGTTTGATAGACGATCGTGCTTAAACCGAAGCGGACGACGCTGTTTATCTCGGAATAAGCGATATTAAAGTAGCCTTCCTCTCCCCACTTGGTGTTCCAGCTGTTCTTCACGATGAAATACTGCTCCGCGTCGTTATACCCCACGAGCAGGACGGCGTGTCCGCCCAGTTTTTTGCCCGTAGTGTATGAATAGATCCCGGATTTATAATGCATGAAGTCTTCGTAGACCATCAGGGCGGTAGGCAGAGGGCCGTAGTTCGCCAGGGCCGACTTTATAGCGGCGAGCTTCTGCGAGACTGAGGCATATGCCCCGACTTTGTAAGCCGCGTTCTGCCAGCCGGCCGCGGCGGTGGAGCATTTCCCGTTGGTGGCGGTGTAGGGATAATATGATTCCGGGGGCAGGCCGGTTCTTTTGAGATAGCTGCCGCTCAGGTAGCCGCCGCTGCAGGAGCCGACGCCGCTGCACGAGACCATTATCTGCTCGGACAGGTCCAGGTCCACGCCGGGCTTGTCCTCCGTCCTCAGCACATAGGATTCCAGCCCTCCGGTCAGCGCGAACGCCCAGCAGGAACCGCATTTCTTCTGGTCCCTGACGGGGGTCACGAAATTTCCGTTGTAATTTCTCCAGTCAACGCTCGCCGGAATCTCCGTCGCGGCGTCTTCCGTTAGCGGCGGCGCGTCAAGCGGCTGAAAATTATATCCCACGCGGGCCTGCCACTCTTCCAGGGACAGGTTGGAGAGCGAAGTCTCCCCGGCCGTCCATTTGGCCCCTTTTTCCCTGATAGCAGCCTGGATCCTGGCTATCTGGTCCTGAACGTTCATGGGCGGCGTCTCCTGGCTGAAGGCCGGCGCGAGGCCGGCAAACAGGATCAAGAAGGCCGCTGATCCGGAAATAAAATTGCTCTTGTTATTTTTCATTACAAAGCACCTCCGAATTAAAAAAGGAAAGCAGAAACTTATGCTTTCCCTGGCTGCACCTGATTTAAGGTCAGGTCGTGGATACCCCGGGGCCATATTCCCCGGATTACAGAGACACTGTCTTTATAAATAATGCTTCATATTATCCGGCTTTTCAAGGGACAAAGGGCCTAGTGAACCGTAGGCCTAAAGGCCCAGGTCAAAACGCGACGCCGAACGTAAGCTGCGCGGCCAGCTTCGCCCCTGAGAACGTGTACTCCCTGTTCCGCGGGCCGAGATACGAGTTCACAAGTAAGCCGGCTGAAAAGTCGTTCAGCGTCTTATAGGCGACGCCGGTTGAAAGCATTCCGGAATCGTCGCTGAGATTGCGGATATAGTTCACATTAAGCGTCATATCCGTGATGATGAAGCGCGTTACGCTGATGAAAGCGGCGCCGTAATACCTGGACAGGTAATTGGGATCATAGAGGCCGTTGTAAAGCAGGAATTCCTTTTTCGTCCCGGCCGGCAGCAGCGCAGCCAGCGGGCCGGAGAAGGCGTAAACCGCCCCGTCCCTGAACGGGCTTTTTGTGTAGCCGGTCTGGTTGTAGAAGAATTCGGCGGCAACGGTAAGCCTGTCGTTGAAGTTGCCCAGCCTGAAACCTTTGCTGAAATTGCCGGCGGCCTTTGTGACCCAGCCGTCGTCTTTCAGGTAGGTATAAAGAACGCCGCTTTCTTCTCGCATGAACCGGGTGTTGTCACGGCGCGCCACGCTCACTTCCCCGGCTATGTCCACCTCGCCGAGGCGGCTTGAAAGGTCGTAACCGAAGACCGGCCGGCGGTTGCGCTTGGCCCAGCCGGAGAAGGCCATCTCCGTTTTGCCGGTCAGAAATTCGAATTTCAACGCGCCGCCGAGGTCGCGGTCTTCCGACGCGCCGCCGGTGTCGAGAAAGCCGTAAATATTGTAGTCGGTACCGAACGGAATATGGAATTTAACGCCGTAAGCTCCGTCGCGGTAGCCTATCTTACGCACGAAGGTCTTTTTCTCCGCGTTTATAAGGTCCGTGGGGTTCCATAAATAGCACCTGCCCCACTGCAGAACCTGCTTGCCGGTGCGGAAATAGACGCGGCGGTTTATGTTGAAGTC